>Ga0075422_10000351_pt1 | contig 11745 bp, 13 predicted proteins | sample SoiMethybrSBSTD1_FD_72776 | JGI IMG/M metagenome (GOLD analysis project Ga0075422, IMG submission 72776) | Bulk soil microbial communities from a Populus tree surrounding site in Tennessee, USA - Soil MetaG P. TD hybrid SBSTD1 | ecosystem: Environmental > Terrestrial > Soil > Tree plantation... | reverse complement strand
CAAAAGCTGGAATTTCCAAAAATGTCCCATATAAAGTCAATAATAATCATGCGAACGAAAAGCTATTAGCAAGGATTATTAAAAATACATAACTTAAGAGAATAAAAATGAGCGAACTTCGTATAAAATTAAGTTCAAAGGATGTAGAAAACATCAACAAATTGATGGAAAAATATGGATTTAAAACAAAAGAAGACCTGTTCAAATTTCTTGTAACTATATTCGCACAGCATTATGTAGAGTTCTTATGGGGTGTCAATGAAACTGAAAAAGATGCGAAAGATGAATTTTATAAAAGATGATTGAAATTGAAAAAATCGAATTTTGATCCGGCTTATTATTTCAGCTAAGAATGAATTCAAATATATCGTAATTCCAAACTACGTTCTGACTTACCCATATTAAAAAAACTCAATTCCAAAAATCTAGATATATGAGATATATTAAGAGATTTACAATGAGAATTTCATCAAAAATCGCAAAGGCAATTAATGATCAAATTGCTTATGAAGCATCAGCAACCCATGCATATGTTGCTATTGGTTCATGGTGTGAAAGAACTGGATATGATGGAAGTGCAGTATTCTTTTTTGAGCAAGCTAATGAGGAGAATACACATATGTTAAAGTTCATCCATTATCTTAATAATGGCGGAGTAGAAGCCATAATTCCCGCAACAGAAAAGCCTCAAGGCAAATTCGATTCACTAGAATCTACATTCCAGACTGGTCTAAAAAGTGAACAGACAGTTACAAAACTCATTAATAATTTAGTAGAGGTTGCTGAAAGAGAGAAAGATCGTGCTACATACTCTTTCTTGCAATGGTTTGTAAGCGAACAAATTGAAGAAGAAACATTATTTGAAACCATTCTTCAAAAGTTCGAGGTAGTTGGAAGAGACAAACTAGCCATATATCAAATTGACCAATCATTGGCCTCAATTAGATCAGAGATTATGACTAAAGGAGTTAATCAGCAACAACCATGAGCCCACGATTATAGCCAACCCGTTCGAATCCCACTATCCGTACTTTACTCGAATTTGATAAACAGTGGAAATAAAATTAAATAATCAATTCTTGCACTTTATGTCTATTCAAACAAGCTTTTGAAGTAAATATAATACAACACAAAACAGGACAAAAAACAGTATCAAAATGATAAACTTATGAAAAAGCTGAGCTGGTTACATAAGAAAAAGAAAGAAAGAATTACTTTTCTTCCAATTCTTTGATCCTCTCCTTTATTCCTTTGACCTCCTTCTCAAGATCATCACTGTATTCCTTCAGCAAGGAAATCCTTTCTTCCTTGGTCAGGAAGTTTCTTACTCGGTCAACTCCTATTCCACAGCACCCGTACCCCATTTAATCACCTCCATTGTATTCCATTATCGGTCATACGATATATAGCAAAAGGATGTATTTATATATATCGGACATCCAATATGATTGTATGCGAGAACTCGGTGGTGAATGTTGCGATATGAGAGGACTGTTGGGATTTTTAATTCTCTTTTTACTCTCAAAAAAACCAATGCATGGACAAGAAATAGCTAGTGAGCTCGCAAAAAGAAGAGGGGAAAAACCAAGTCCCGGAACAATTTACCCAGCTCTAAAGAGTCTAAAAGATTTGGGTTTTCTGAGTGAAGAGAAAGAAGGCAAAACTATAACTTACGGGCTTTCACCTAAGGGTGAAAAGGCCCTCGAAATAGCCAAGAAAAGGTTTACGAAAACATTTTTGGGGATTATTACATAAGCTGCATTTTCAGGTCTGGTATCTTTAGGTTATTGCTTTAGACTTAGTAGGAACATAGCTTATACTGTTGGGTTGTAAGATGTAAATTCTTTTCATAAAATATTTGGAAAACAAACCATAAAGTATTATAAATTGTAGTATTATGCAAGCATTGATCACTATTAAGATAGACCTGGATTCTGTAACTTCAATTCTGTACGACACCCTAAGAATAACACCATTTAAAAGAGACTATGATACCTCATTTGGAAAAATAGCTAATATTCTGAAGCGTTATGATTTAAGCGAAAACCCAAGAAACCTGCGTTTTAGATTTACTTTGTTTATGCAAGAATTTTTTGATTCTATTCCACAAGATCAATGGAATCTAAATGATCCCACGTTCATAAAACAATCCGAAGAATTTGCAATTAGAAAGTTTAAGGAATGGATATTAGAACAAGTAACATAACCGCTTTTTTAATATACTATTACATAATATTATAAGTTCACTGACATCATATAAAGTGCTTCATGATCGAAGCTGTCGCTCATCAAAATCTAATGATTTGAGTTCCACAATCAGTCCTTGGTCCCATTTATATTTCACTTTCATTAACCCTGAAACCTCTGCAGCTAATCGAGTTTCCTTCATTGAATTGACTATTCGTGCGAGACCAATAAAATTCAAACCGTTAACGCTGAATGAAATATTCGGATTATGGCTAATGTTTCGAACCCAATGTGCACTTGTTCCTAGTTCTGACATCACGTAATATTTTCTGTTACGCTTTACATACCAGATTTCTATTCTATGCTCTTTGCCCGTTTTCCAGCCCACCGTTGTCAAATATAGAAATTGTGGTTCATTCAATAGTTCATCAAATCAAATCGTACCTTAAGATATTATCAAAGTATTATCATAAAGCTTTGGTTGAGACATTATTCTGATATATTGCAAGGGGGCAATACGATTCTAGTGTAAAGATTGTAGACGCGAATTGGTCGAAATAAGAAGAATTTATATCAAGATCATAATAAGTTGAATGACAAGCGAATAGCAAAGATGGATGCTTATCTGGAAGATGAGCTATATGACATTCTAATTTACTGTTTACAGAATCCTGATGCTTCGGATTTCGAAGCCAAAAAACAAAGAGTATTTACGATTGGTAAAGAGCTTTATGCCGATGGAGGCATAGATGTTATGGAGAACATGTTTTATTCAATTGAATTTAGAATAAAAGAAGAAATTGGCAAGGAAGCCAAACCATATCGGTCGTGGTGGAACGGTATATCGAATGATTGGAAATATTAGAAACAAAATGATGTAGTACTACTGTAATTATTAGTCATAATACGTCAGTTACATCTTTTATACAAAATGTCTGAACTGGCTATAAAGTTGCTTAAATATTATAGAGAACAATTATTTTTTACAGATAAATAGCATAAGTTGTATTACAAAATTAAGTCATGTTGAATTGAATCTGTATAATTCATTAACACCTTGTTCAATGTGTCATCAGCTATCGCTTACTGATAGAATGATAAATACAAGAATAGGAAAAATATGCATAAAATGCGACATTCAAACGACTAAAGCAAGAAATAAGATCAAGATAAGCAAAACGACTAAGGTTCCTAAAAAATTACTTAAACAATTGAGTTAATTGAAGATTTGAATTTTAGAATACTTATAAGTAAAGTACTTTGCACTTAAAGGTCGGGAGTCAGATTATGAAATCTGAAGAAACGGAGAAGTGTGGAATTCTCTATCAAACACCCGGTTGTCATCCTTTTGTAAAATGGGCGGGAGGTAAGAACCAATTAATACCTCAAATAATTAGGCTCATGCCATCAAAATTTGCAAGATATTTTGAACCATTCCTTGGTGGAGGTGCTGTATTCTATCATATCGCTTCCTATAATAAGAACGCATTCCTTTCTGACATCAATATGGATTTAATTAACGCTTATAAGGTTATACGAAACCATGTAGAAGAACTTATTACGGCTCTAAAATACCATCAAACTGAATACAATAAATCTCCAAAAAGATACTACTATCAATTACGAGATACAACAGAAGTGCTCAATAAAATAGAGAATGCTGCTCGATTTATAACACTAAACAAAACATGCTACAATGGACTGTATCGTGTGAATAGGAACGGTTTATTTAATGTTCCAATTGGAAGATACAAAAACCCGCTAATTTGCGATACCATTAACTTGAGGAAAATGAATATAGTTTTGAGACAATGTGCAATATATTTGGGAGTAATTGACTATAAGAAAATATTAATTGAAAAGGCAGTTAAAGATGATTTTGTATACCTCGATCCACCTTTCCATCCGATCAGTAATACTGCAAATTTTACTAGTTACACCAATAACGGTTTTACTCTTGATGATCAAAAAGAGCTTGCATTAATATTCAAAGAACTGACAAGAAGAGGATGTAAGCTATTACTTAGTAACTCAAATACGGAGGAAATAAGAAGGCTTTACTCAGACTTTTCTCACCTTACTGAAGTAGCTGTTGTAAACAGATCCATCAATGCAGTTGGTTCTAGACGTGTAGGACATAATGAATTATTGATAAGGAATTATTCATGATTAGTGTAATATTGGATTAGTAACTTAACCTATAGCATTTTTCATCCTCTGCTTTTCTTACTAATGTATAGAAAAGAAAATAATAGAAATAAACAAAAGAAATCTTATAACTTAATGTAATTCACATGATAAAAATTGCTGTAGTAATTAATGGCAATTCAAGAAGAGATTAAATTGGGATTAAATGTTATCACTGCATTTATAACTATGTGGACAAAATTATTTTTGTATGAATCCGGAAAGTGACACATACAACAATAGCGTATTCCTTTCACCTAGGTCAATTGCAGTAATAGGTGCCTCCGAAAAACCAGGAATAGGAAGGGCGATTTTTAGCAACATTAAAAATGGCTATAAAGGGAAAATCTATCCAGTTAGCCCTACTAATGAGTATGTATCTGGAATGAAGGCATACAAAAGTGTCCTTGACATACCAGACGATATAGATCTTGCCGTTGTAGCCACTCCAAACAAGATTGTCCCCAAGGTAATGGAAGAAGTAGGAATGAAAAAAATTCAAGGTTCCATTATTGTTTCAGCAGGATTCAAAGAAGTTGATGAACAAGGCGCCATTCTTGAAAGGGAAGTCGCCGCCATTTGTAAGAAATATGGTACTAGGGTGATCGGTCCAAATTGTTTGGGTATAATGAGTTTATCAAAACAAAACATGATGAATTCTACATTTCTGAAAATTACACCAAAATATGGGAACATTGCTCTTGTATCACAAAGTGGAGCTATTTGTGCTGCTACTGTCGAAGATGCTATGGCACAGGGAATAGGTTTCTCAAAAGTAATTAGTATGGGTAACAAAATAGATGTTGACGAAAATGATGTATTAGAATTATTGTGTCATGATCCTGAGACTTCAGTGATCATAATGTACCTTGAAGATATTCATGATGGCAGAAGATTTATGGAAATTGGCAGGAAAACAACCAAGCAATACGAGAAACCTATAGTCGTCATAAAGTCTGGAAGAACACCAGAAGGTGCAAAGGCAGCAATGTCTCACACAGGCGCTTTGATGGGAGCTGATGAAGTATATGATGCACTATTTTTGCAAAGTGGTGTAATTAGAGTTGATACAATGCAGGAACTTTTTGATCTGGCTACTGCATTTTCAAAGCAACCAATTCCTAAAAATGACAAAGGTACGGTAATTGTATCAAACGCAGGCGGACCAGCCATAATCTCAACAGATGCATGTTCAAAATATGGAATGAAACTAGCAGACATAGCCACATCAAGAGAAGCAATAGCCAAAGTTATACCTGCTCACGGATCCGCAAGGAATCCAGTAGATATTGTGGGAGATGCAGATTTTAATCGATTTGAAAAAGTCCTGAATGAAGTAGTATCAAATCCTAATGTGGGATCGATTGTTACAATGTGTACTCCGTCAGCTACACTGGACTATAATGATCTTGCAAGAACTATAGTCAAGACTACTGCTAACTCTGGAAAAACCTCTCTTGCAGCGCTTATGGGCCTTGCAGAAGGAACAGAAAATAAACAAATCCTTTCCGATGGAGGTATTCCCCACTTTCCATATTCAGAGCCAGCAATAAGGACACTGAAAGCAATGTACGATTTTTCTAATTGGAGTATAGGAAAAGAAACAGAAGTTAAGAAATTTAATATTGATAAGGAAAAAGTCAAACAAATTTTTGATAAAGTAAGGAATGATGGAAGGAAGCATCTTTTGGAAGAAGAAGGTTACGATGTATTGAATGCCTATGGCTTTCCAAGACCAAAAAGCTATCTTTGTACAAATGAAGAAGAATGTGTAAAGAGGGCCGAAGAAATTGGCTATCCTGTAGTTATGAAAATTGTCTCGCAAGACATAATCCACAAATCAGATGCTGGAGGAGTAAAAGTAGGTCTTAAAAATAAGCAACAAGTTTCATTTTCTTTCAATGAAATAATTGCCAATGCAAAGAATTACAAGAAAGATGCAAAAATTAAAGGAGTACTTGTGCAGCAGATGATAGAATCTGCTAGAGAAACAATTCTTGGTGCAAAACACGACAAGCTCTTCGGTCCTTTAATCATGTTTGGGTTAGGAGGAATTTATGTTGAAGCTCTCAAGGATGTGGTATTTAGATTGGCCCCAATTTATGAACAAGAGGCAATGAAAATGGTGGAGTCAATTAAAACATACAAGATATTGAAAGGTATAAGGGGACAACCACCATCAGATTTAAAAGTATTAGTTGAGTGCCTCTTGCGACTATCTCAACTGGTTACAGATTTTCCTGAAATTACAGAATTTGATATGAATCCATTATTGATATTGGAAGAGGGAAAAGGAGCGTGCGCAGTTGATGTAAGAATCGGCCTTGCGTAATACCTAAAACAAAATTATTTTATTTTATTTTTAGATTTCTATACTAACCCTAACTATTCATTAATAATCTTTTTACCACATTCAGTACAAAATTCTGCATCGCTTTCATTTTGATAGCTACAATAAGAACATTTACCTAGTTGATTGGATTCTAAAGATTCTGAATTTTCAAGCAAAATTATATCACCAATTTTTGAAATACTCTTCCAAGCAACTTCAACATTTTGATTGTTGCTCTTTTTAGGGATCTTGAGATTTATCTCCATTTTGCCCTTAGAAGTTCTTTTAAGACCAATTTCCTGAACATTGCCGATCAACATAGCATCCCAGTCATATGCAGGCATCCCGACAAGAGATTGAATTGAAATAAAATCATTTTGTATGACAGCAGATTGTGGTGGATTGATAATGGTTTCGGAACTTCTACCAGTATCTTTTGTATCCGATACTTGAGTGTTTGATAATTTGGATGATTTAGATTCTTGTTCTTGCTGTAATTCTTCTGGAGCATCAAATTTTCTATACTGCGCAATTATACTCTTGCATGTATTACATTTGTATTCGCCTTTCTCATATAGAGTCACACCCTCACCAAGATCTTCGTTGGGATTTTCAAAACTGATAGTCGGTGACCCCTCATAGTCCTTATCACATTTGTTGCAATGGTACTTGACAAATCTGTCTGAAGGAAGCCTTCCTATACCTGCCAAAAATAACTCTGGTCCTCCTAGATTGCCTTTTTTCTGCTCTTCATCTGTAATATGAGCAAGCACATATCCACCAGAACCGCGTAATTTTTTCTCCCTCAGTTCTTGATTTTGACCCTGATCCTCCATCATATTTTTTATTATCACTTGTGTAGAATTTAAATTATCAAGTCCAAATGGGATCAATCAATCCGTAGTAACAGGGGAAATTGACAATTGAGAATGATTAATTTTAATATTATTGATCAGAATTCCATATCATCACACTTATATCTCCGATAAAAGCTCACTAACTTAACTTAAGGTGCGGCAGGTAAGTTAAGTGAAAAAATACGTGACCTTTCCAGATCTTCCGTAACTTTTGTCAAAAACAAGATATGAATTAGAAATGGTATCATTTGAAGAATTAGGTATAAATATGCCCATAGTTAGGGCAATTAAAGAAATTGGAATGGATAGCCCTTTTCCGATCCAAGAATATTGTATTCCACTTATTTTGAAAGGTAAAGATGTGATAGGACAAGCTCATACAGGTACCGGAAAGACTGCTGCATTCTCTCTCCCTCTGATAAATAGAATAAGATCAAAAGGACCAATCCAAGCTCTAATTATTGTTCCAACAAGAGAATTGGCTATGCAAGTCACAACTGAAATTAAAAAATTCTCAAAATTTATGGGAACAAGATGTTTAGCTATCTATGGAGGACAGGGCATTAACATACAAAAAGAACACCTTAGAAGGGGCGTACAAATAATCGTGGCAACACCTGGCAGACTAATAGATCATTTAAAGCAAGGTACGATTCAACTAGATGATGTAAATTATGTAGTTTTAGACGAGGCTGACAGAATGCTTGATATGGGATTTATAGATGATATAAAGTTCATTCTTTTTTATGTAAATGAAAAAAGGCAGACATGCCTATTTTCCGCAACGATGCCTGTTGAAATTGTAAGACTATCTAGGGAATATATGAAAGACCCTGAACAAATTAGACTCAATGAAGATGAAATTAGTTTAGAAACAATTGATCAATCTTATCTAATTGTGGAAGAACGAGAGAAATTTAAGCATCTTTGTAATTTTATTAAAAATAGAGAAAAAGGACAACAAACTATTGTTTTTGTTGCTACAAAACAAAGAACTCAGAGGATAGCCGATGAATTAAATAAACAAGGATTCCGAGTAATTACAATTCATGGAGATTTATCTCAAAGACAAAGAGACTATTCAATGCATAGATTCAAGAATGGAAGTGAAGATATACTTGTGGCCACCGATATAGCTGCAAGAGGTATAGATGTACCAGCTGTAGGAAATATTATCAATTATGATATACCTGAAGATCCATTGATCTATTTCCATAGAATAGGAAGAACTGCACGGGCAGGTGGAAGTGGTAAAGCAATTTCGTTAGTATCAAGTAGTAGGTATGAAGATTTTTCGAGGATTTTAAAACGCACAGAACTACCAATCAAGAGACTGAATGACGAAATAGGAATCGAAGTTCCTACACTGTATGTCAGCAGAAACAGAGTCAATAGACAGAGAACCTTTAATTATAATGGTCAAAGTAGAAGATTCGGCTATACTAGAGGGGTTAATAGGGGTCGATACCATAATGGTAGACAGTATACTAATAGCCATTACAGAAGAGGATAAATATATAAAAATAATATTTAGAGAATTACAAATAACATTTCAAGGAATCTAGTAGAATTACATTATAAAGACAAATCAATGTCAATTACGAAACTATTCGATAAACTTAATTACTGTCTATCTAAATAGTCGTTAATTTCCGTACTCTAAGTTCTGGGGAGTAATCCGGGCAATCTTTTTTCAAATCTATGTCCGGTACTTCCTGACTTAACTACCCGTGAACTAAATTTAAATTGGCATTAATTTGACGAACTATCTTCAATTGCTTTGGCACATTTATCACAATACTTCTCTACTATTATTGCTCCTTCGGTACTGTATTTGACTAACTTTGTTGCGGGTTCTCCACATCCTATACAGAATCTTGAATTCTTTTCTGCGTTTGAAGTAAATGGCTCAATACTTTTCAGTTTCTTTTCTAACAATCACATCTTCTCTAATTATATAGGAAGAATGTACACAATAAACTAGATAAAAGTATTATCATAAATAAAACATTTATTGACAAATTATGAGGTCGTTAATATTCATGTTCGTTGAGAAGTTCTCTGTGTATGATGGCAATCCTTTTCTTTCATGTGTTTTCCAGTTTTAATGTGCAATAAGCTTGATAAATCTTGCAGATTTTGTTGGGTGACAATTTGGAGAATTTAAAAATCTTTCAGGAAAATCTAGAATATCTAAAAGGTATATATATTCAGTTAGACAATTATAATATACCTAAACACCAACTGGGACTATTGGTTGTGTTCTTGTTCATCACTTCTGAGAAGTCCCAGTTGAATTATATTTGTTCTTGGAATGGCTAGTATAAATACATTATCTTATGATAACATGTCGCGAGTATTTTTATAAATGGAACACCGGTATCTAAATTGAGAACATGAATTATTGACATAACTAAAACTTATTTGTTTTATGGTTGGTAACATTAGTATAGTGATTATTCTTTTACAACTACAGAAAATATTGATGTGAATTTGAGGTGTCAGCTATCAGCCAAGAGCTTCATTTCTGCAGCCTTCAAATTAATAAGGGCACCATTTGAATCGCCAGTGGACAATGCCTTCAAGCCTGCTTCAAATTGCCCTTTAGCTTGAATGGATAGACTGGATATAGCCTGATGAGCTGCATTCAGTCGAATTGAACCATCTTCTTTATTTCCTACTTCCAAAGCATTTATCGCTTCCTCAAGATGCATCTTGGTCAAGCTTGAACTGCCTGACATCGTCGTATTTGTATTTTGTGCTGATATTGAATCCGATACTGCTATAATAATGGCAAATAAACTATTGAAGCCATAACGATGACTAACGTAGCAATAGTTTTTGTCATTGATAGTATTACTACAATAGAATATTAGAATACTAAAATTCTCAAACTGAAAATGTTATTCTGATAAAACTCATCTTTGCAAGTGTAATTGGAAGTCAACTTGAATTACAGAAAACTAGGACGGTACAATTAATATCGGTTGGCTGGTCTAAACGTAGCTGTTATAATCTATGTTGGTGACTAGAGTATATGGTTGCAAGGAGCTCTTGGCGAGGTAGCATTTCATTCGGTCTTGTAAATATACCCATCAAATTGTACACTGCAACTAACAAAAGGGAATTTGTCTTTAATCAATTATGTCAGAATGGACACAGGATAAGATATAAAAAATGGTGCCCTGAAGAAGAAAGAGAAGTTCCGTATTCTGAGATAAAAAAAGGTTATGAAGTAACCAAAAATAACTACATTGTCTTTGAAAAGGAAGAACTTGAGAAAATTAGATTAAAAACTACAAGAACCATCGATATAAAGGAGTTTATTGAATATGATGAGCTAGACCCGACTTTCATCGACGATAGTTATTATGTAGCAGCCGATTCTAAAAGCGGAAACGAAAAGCCTTATGTGCTTTTAGTGAAAATCTTAAATGACAATAATATGGTCGCAATAGGCAAAGTAATACTTAAAGACAAAGAAAACCTCGTAGCCCTAAGACCATATCAAAGAGGACTGGTCATGCATATCCTAAACTATTTAGATGAAATCAAACCTATTGATGAAATTCCTGAAATGGAAGGTAAAAAAGTAAAACTTGATGCACAAGAAATCTCTCTTGGAAAACTACTGGTTGAAAAGTACCGCAATAAGGAATTTGACATTGGTGAATATTCAGACACGTATGTGCAAGAACTTAGAAAGCTTATAGATGCAAAGAGCAAGGGAAAGAAGTTTGTATCATCGGCTCCAAAAGAAATGGGTCCTACCAAAGATTTACTCCAAGCACTGAAGGCTAGCATAGAAACCAAAAAGAAGTAACTTATGGACGAAACCAAATTTGATACAACCTTTGGTAGAATAGAATAGGTATCTGATAATGTTATCCAGTGACAATTCATCAGTAAATCAATTTACGATACCGTTAAGGTTTTGATAAGACAGCGATAAATCACAACCCAATGTGAACATTGATTATTTGTGTTGACATCTAATGGTGCGACAACTTGAAATTTATCTTGGCAGTTGTTCTAAGGCCCAGCCAAAGTATCGGGGCACTAAAGGCAACCATTGAATAAGCTAAAACAGCAATTGAATACTCTAATCTAAGAAGAATCAAAAATCCAATGGGCCAAAATATCATGAATGCTCCCGGAATTTGTACTCGTCTTGTGTAGACA
>Ga0075422_10000339_pt1 | contig 11920 bp, 10 predicted proteins | sample SoiMethybrSBSTD1_FD_72776 | JGI IMG/M metagenome (GOLD analysis project Ga0075422, IMG submission 72776) | Bulk soil microbial communities from a Populus tree surrounding site in Tennessee, USA - Soil MetaG P. TD hybrid SBSTD1 | ecosystem: Environmental > Terrestrial > Soil > Tree plantation... | reverse complement strand
ATGGAGCAGGCCTATCAGAAGAGAGACATCAAAACGACCGATGAACTATTTCGTAAAATTGAATCGCTGGAGAAAACGCTCGGCACCGAATACGTCGCATTGGTGGATCGGCTAGGCGCTATGGATCCGGAAAACGACAAACTCGCTGATGAGATTACGTCGCTGTTCGAAGCGCTCGACAGGCGTTGTAGGAGGTAGGCTTCGAAAACCTGGATCAAAGTCAAAAATCCGACAGCGCCGGCTGCCGCTCGCGCTGCTGATGGCACATTCTAACGGCCTCCGAGAGGAACTTTCTTCGGCACGGCCGCTTAAGCCTTATGTCGGTCGCGGCGACCGGGCCCTAGCTGCTTTTTCCCCGTCCCCAAGACATAAAAGCAGCAGTCCCCTCCCAGTCGTGCAGCGGCCGGCACAGAAGGGAAGACACCTTTGAAAAAAGTCGAGGAATTTCTTCGGAAGGCCGTTGAATGCCGCGACATGGCGGAGGCCGCGGCGCCTGCGCATCGTCAGCGGTTGCGAGAAATGGCTGAGACCTGGGAGCGGCTCGCCGAATTGGAGAAACGCCATCCCACGGCTTGAATTTGTAGTGCGGACGCGCCGGTCCGATGGGGATCAGTTTTTTCGCTCAATGGAATTGGAATTCGGAAGCTCCACGATAGGTACGAGGAGCTTCGTGTTGCATACCTTGCACTGATAAATCTGATGTCCTTCGTGCTCACTAGAATAGCCGACCTTTATGAGCCACATGGGCACGTCGCATGTGGAACAAATGGGATGTGGTTCGTTTGAAGATGTGTCCGCCGTCGGCACTGCCAAAATGCTTAGTGTCTCACCCTTATAACTATTCTAATGTGCGGTCAGCCGCGTAGTCCAGTTTCCACCGTACGAATGTGATCGCAGGTTTCACATTGATAAAAGTGGGTCTGCGGCGTCTTTTCAGCGCCAACCCTGGCTCTCCATTTCAGCTCGCCGCCACAATGGGGGCAAGGACCCGGATCGATGTCACTCGGCTGCACGGCGTACTCCACTTATAGGGAGACGCGCCGCCAGCAATTTGGTTCACATCAAATGGCACTGCGATGAACTTATAAACTGCAGCCGCTGCGGTCAGCGGCACGACGGCTGCATGGTTCGTTACGTTGATCTGGTCGCTAGGCGAGAGCGCGCCGCTAACGTCTGACAAAAAGCAGGGCACGGGCCGTTCGTTCTGTTGACAATCGAGCGGATTTAAGGCGACATAGGCGACATGATTTGCTCTGGAGGGCAGCATGTCGGTACGCAAGCGCGAATGGACCACCGCTAAGGGCGAAACCAAGACAGCCTTTATCGTTGACTACAAGGACAGGGATGGCGACCGCCATATCGAGACGTTCAAAACAGAAGGGGAAGCCAAGGATTACGAAGCGAAAGTCCGCATTGACATCAAGAAGGGCATGCACACGGCGCCCAGCAAAAGCGTCACGGTTGCCGAAGCCTGCGAAAGATGGATCAAACGTGTCGAGGCAGATAACCGGGAGCGGTCAACAGTCGATCAATACAGGCAGCACGCCAAAATTCACATCGTGCCTCGGCTCGGCAAGACCAAGCTGGCGAACTTGACGGAGCAGTCTGTAGAGGGCTTCCGCGACGATCTGCTTGCGAACTTGTCCCGTCCTTTGGCGCGCAAGGTGATGGTCTCGCTCAAGCAGATGCTCAGGGCCAACAAGTACAGCCACGTCGCCGATGGGATTTCCATCAAGCCGGACAAGCGCAGCAAGCGCAGGCTTGAACCTGGGCGCGATCTCCCGACACCTGCGGAGGTCAAGCGTATGGTTGCCCTGGCGAACGACCCTCGTACTCGCGCCCTGCTGCTGCTGGCGGCTCTGACTGGCCTACGATCAAGCGAGATGCGCGGCTTACGCTGGTCCGATGTCGACATGCGGCACCTGGAACTGCACGTCCGGCAGCGCGCCGACAGATATTACGAAATCGGGGCGCCTAAATCGGCAACGAGCATGCGGGCCATCCCGCTCGACCAGGACACACTGCTGCCCGCGCTGAAGGAATGGAAACTCGCGTGCCCCAAGGGCGAGGCCGATCTAGTGTTTCCTGATGCCGAAGGTGGCCCCGTCCATCACGAAATACTGTCTCGCCTGCTGGAAGCTGTGATGATCGAGGCCGGAGTTGTGGACAAGGGCGGCAATGCGAAATACTCACCTCACGCCTTCCGGCACTTCTTCGCCAGCTGGTGCATCAACCCGAAAGAGCGCGGCGGCCGTGAACTAACCCCTAAGGCCGCACAGACATTGCTTGGACACAGTTCCATCACCATGACGCTGGACTTGTACGGTCATATGTTTCCTAAGGGGGACGACCGCGCCGAGCTTGCGAAATCGGTCAGCGCGCTGCTGGGGTAATAATGAGTTTTATGCAACATGAAGCGCGACATATGGAACAAAAGTTGGAAATAACCCAACAAAAACAACTAGCGCAGTTCAATATCGCACGGGTCCGCTATCCGCTCGACGATCCGCGCATGACGGAGTTCGTCGAGAATGTCGAACGCGTACACAGGCTCGCCGAAAAAATTCCCGGATTTGTGTGGCGGCTGCAGGACGAAAGCGGCCACGCTATGAACATCCGGGTCTATGACGACCCCACGATCTTGCCGAACCTCACAGTGTGGGAAAATGTGGAAGCACTCGAGCGGTTCGTTTGGCAGACGCTCCACAGGCGGTTCTACGCACGGCGCGAAGAATGGTTCGAGCCCATCAAGACCACGCTGGTCTTTTGGTGGATTCCGGTTGGTCATCGTCCTGAAATGTCGGAAGGCGTAGCGCGGCTGGACTATTTGATTGCAAACGGACCGAGTGACTATGCATTCGGCTGGAAAGAGATCGCGGGCGCAAAATTGTGGAAGACGGCGCGCGGCGATGAGCGAAGCGAGCACGCGGCATGACCAAGATCATCATCGACGGCAAGGAAATCGATGTTCCGCCGGAGTACACCCTGCTCCAGGCGTGCGAGGCTGCCGGCGGTGAAATCCCGCGCTTCTGTTACCACGAGCGCCTCTCGATCGCCGGGAATTGCCGGATGTGCCTGATCGAGGTTGTCGGCATTCCGAAGCCGCAAGCGTCTTGCGCCATGGGCGTGAAGGATCTGCCGCCCAACAAGGACGGCTCGCCGAAAATCATCAATACCAAGACGGCGATGGTGAAAAAGGCGCGCGAAGGCGTGATGGAATTCCTGCTGATCAATCATCCGCTCGATTGTCCGATTTGCGATCAGGGCGGCGAATGCGATCTGCAGGACCAGGCCATGGCCTATGGCGTGGACGCGAGCCGGTACCGCGAGAACAAGCGCGCGGTCGAGGAGAAATACATCGGCCCGTTGGTCAAGACGATTATGACCCGCTGCATTCACTGCACGCGTTGCATCCGTTTTTCGACCGAGGTTGCCGGCGTTCCCGAGCTCGGCGCCATCGGACGCGGCGAGGACATGGAGATCACCACCTATCTTGAACATGCGATGACGTCCGAGCTGCAAAGCAATGTGGTCGACCTTTGTCCCGTCGGAGCCCTGACGTCCAAGCCCTACGCATTCGCCGCGCGGCCGTGGGAGCTGAACAAGACGCAGTCAATCGATGTGATGGATGCCGTCGGCTCGGCAATCCGCATCGACACGCGCGGCCGCGAAGTTATGCGAATTCTGCCGCGTGCAAACGACGAGGTGAATGAGGAGTGGATTTCCGACAAGACGCGCCACGTCGTCGATGGATTGCGCACGCAGCGTCTGGATCAGCCCTATGTCCGTGTGGACGGGCACCTGCGGCCGGCGTCGTGGAGGGAAGCCTTCTCGGTCATCGCAGACAAGATGAAAACGACCGGCGGCAAACGTGCCGGCGCCATAGTGGGCGACCTTGCCGGCGCGGAAGAAATGTTCGCGCTCAAGGATCTGATGATGCGACTGGGCAGCGCCAATATCGACGCGCGCCAGGATGGCTCGGTTCTCGATCCAAATTGGGGCCGCGCTTCGTACCTGTTCAATGCCACGATCGCGGGAATAGAACAGGCGGATGCGCTGCTGATTATTGGCGCGAACCCTCGACGAGAGGCGGCAGTCCTCAACGCCCGTATTCGCAAACGCTGGCGGGCGGGAAATTTTCCGATCGCCCTGATCGGCCAGAAGGCCGACCTGACTTACACGTATGATTACCTCGGTTCGGGTGCGGAGACCCTCGCCGATCTTGCGCAAGGCAAATTCGCCGACGCGCTGAAGGCGTCGGAGCGCCCGCTCATCCTTGTCGGCGCCGGCGCGTTTACGCGAAAGGACGGCGCATCGGTTGCCTCGCTTGCCGCCAAAGCGGTGGTCGAGTTTGGTGCACTGAAGGATGGCTGGAACGGCTTCTCCGTCCTGCATAGCGCGGCTTCGCGTGTGGCTGCGCTCGACCTCGGCCTCATTCCCGGCGCTGGTGGGCTCAATGCGGCGCAGATGGCCGCAGGCAAGGTCGACATGCTGTTCCTGCTTGGTGCCGACGAGATCGAGATCTCGAGTAAGCCTTTTGTTGTTTACATCGGCACGCATGGCGACCGCGGCGCACATCGGGCTGACGTAATCCTGCCCGGTGCTGCTTATCCGGAAAAATCCGCGATCTATGTCAACACCGAAGGCCGCGTGCAGATGGCCACCAGAGCTGCGTTTCCTCCGGGCGAGGCGCGCGAGGACTGGGCTATCCTGCGCGCCCTTTCCGACGCTCTCGGGTCCAAGCTTCCATACGATTCATTGGATGAGTTGCGGCAGGCGATATTCAAAGCCCATCCGCATCTGATGCGCGTGGGGCAGATCGCTCCGGGCGAGGCGGGCGACATCGTGAAGCTGGCAAAACTTGGCGGAAGTCATGAAAAGGGGCCGTTGCGCTCAGTGGTAACCGATTTCTATTTTACCAATCCGATCGCTCGCGCCTCGGCGATCATGGCCGAGTGTTCGGCCCTTGCACAGGCGGCGGCCAAGAAACCCTCGATGACGGCCGCGGAGTAGGGCGATGGATTTCTTCTGGACCTATCTTTGGCCTGTCATCGTGATCGTGGCGCAATCATTGCTGCTGCTGGTGATCCTGCTTGTTGCGATAGCCTACATTCTTCTTGCCGACCGCAAGATCTGGGCGGCAGTGCAGATTAGGCGCGGCCCGAATGTCGTCGGGCCTTGGGGTCTGCTGCAGTCTTTCGCCGATTTGCTAAAATTCGTGGTCAAGGAACCGGTGATCCCGGCCGGCGCCAACAAGGGCGTGTTCCTGCTCGCGCCGCTGGTCACCTGCGTGCTGGCACTTGCGGCCTGGGCCGTAATTCCGGTCAATGCAAACTGGGTGATCGCCAACATCAACGTTGGCATCCTCTACATCTTCGCGATTTCCTCGCTGATGGTCTATGGCGTGATCATGGCCGGCTGGGCTTCGAATTCGAAGTATCCATTCCTGGCCGCGCTGCGCTCGGCCGCGCAAATGGTCTCGTACGAAGTCTCGATCGGCTTTGTCATCATTACCGTTTTATTGTGCGCCGGATCGTTGAACCTGTCTGCGATTGTCGCCGCGCAAAACGGGAAATACGGGCTGTTGAACTGGTACTGGTTGCCGCTGTTCCCGATGTTCGTGGTTTTCTTTATTTCGGCGCTCGCGGAAACCAACCGTCCGCCGTTCGACCTGGTGGAGGCGGAATCCGAACTCGTCGCAGGCTTCATGGTCGAGTACGGGTCGACCCCGTACATGATGTTCATGCTCGGCGAGTACGTGGCGATCGGAACGATGTGCGCCATGGCGACGATCATGTTTCTGGGCGGATGGCTGCCGCCTTTGCCTTTCGCGCCTTTCACATGGGTGCCGGGCGTGATCTGGTTCACGCTCAAGGCGCTGTTCATGTTCTTCCTGTTCGCGATGGCCAAGGCCATGGTTCCGCGCTATCGCTACGATCAACTCATGCGGCTCGGCTGGAAAGTATTCCTGCCGCTCTCGCTTGCGATGGTGGCGATCGTCGCTGCCGTCATCCAGTTCGGCGCGTTGGCGCAAGGCGTCGTGAAATGAGGATGCGATGAGGCTCGATCGCGCGGCCAAAGGCTTGTTCCTGATGGAGTTCGTGACCGGCTTTGTGCTGGCCATGCGCTATTTCTTCAAGCCAAAGGCCACACTCAATTATCCGTTCGAGAAGGGACCCATTTCGCCGCGCTTCCGCGGTGAGCATGTCTTAAGGCGTTATCCGAACGGGGAGGAACGCTGCATTGCCTGCAAGCTCTGCGAGGCAATTTGCCCCGCCCAGGCGATCACGATCGAGGCCGGCCCCCGGCGCAACGACGGCACTCGCCGCACGACGCGTTACGACATCGATATGGTGAAGTGCATCTATTGCGGACTCTGTCAGGAAGCTTGCCCGGTTGATGCCATCGTCGAAGGTCCGAATTTCGAATTCGCGACCGAATCGCGCGAAGAGCTCTATTACGACAAGGAGCGTCTGCTCGCGAACGGCGATCGCTGGGAACGCGAGATCGCGAAGAACATCGCGCTCGACGCCCCGTACAGGTGAGGGGATGGAAACAACTCTCGCTCTGCAACACCGTCATGGCCGGGCTTGTCCCGGCCATCCACGACTTTCGATGAAGACGTGGATGACCGGCACAAGGCCGGGCATGACAATCGAGAGTGCGGAGACAGGCGTATGATTGTCGCGCTGTTCTTTTACCTGTTTGCCGGCATCTGCGTGGCGAGCGCGTTCATGGTGATTGCCGCGCGCAATCCGGTCCATTCGGTTCTCTATCTCATCTTGGCCTTCGTCAACGCAGCCGGGCTGTTCGTGATGATGGGCGCCGAATTCCTCGCCATGATCCTGATCGTGGTGTACGTCGGGGCGGTTGCGGTCCTGTTCCTGTTTGTGGTGATGATGCTGGACGTCGACTTCGCCGAGCTCAAGCAGGGGGCATTGCAATATCTTCCCATCGGCATGCTGATCGGCGGCATCTTCCTTGCCGAGCTGGTGCTGGTCGTTGGCGCCTGGGCGATCGGCTCGGGCGTGCCGCAGGCCATCACCTCACCGATCCCGGCGAAAATTCCCAACACCGAGGCAATCGGCCTCGTCCTTTACACGCGCTATGTCTATTTCTTCCAGGCTGCGGGCATCATTCTGCTGGTCGCGATGATAGGTGCTATTGTGCTTACCCTGCACCATCGCGCGCGCGTTCGGCGCCAGCATATCGGCGCGCAGGTCGCACGCACGCCAGCGGCTTCCATTGAAATTGTGAAAGTACGGCCGGGCCAAGGGTGGGGAGGCAATCCGTGATCATTGGTCTTGGTCACTATCTGACCGTGGCTGCGATCCTGTTCACGCTCGGGATTTTCGGCATTTTTCTTAACCGGAAGAACGTGATCATTATCCTGATGTCGATCGAGCTGATCCTACTCGCAGTCAACATCAATCTGGTCGCGTTCTCGACGCATCTCGGCGACATCGTCGGACAGATCTATGCGCTCCTCGTTCTCACCGTTGCGGCAGCGGAGGCGGCAATCGGGCTTGCCATTCTCGTGGTGTTCTACCGGAACCGCGGCTCAATCGCGGTCGAGGACATCAATTTAATGAGGGGCTGAAAACGGCATGTACCAAGCCATTGTGTTTCTGCCGTTACTGGGGGCGATTCTTGCCGGAATTATCGCGCTCGTCGGGGCACGAGCCCGTTTTCCCGGCAAAGGCCCCGTTGCGGGCGTTGAAGACACTGCCGTCGATCATGGCCCCCACCATGACGCGCCGGACGTGCACGGCGGTGGGGTTATTCAGTCATCTCATCATGAAGATGAAGCGCGAGAGCCGGCCGCCGCGGGCTCCCGCACGGCCGAGCTGATTACCACGACGCTCCTGATGATCTCTATGGTGCTGTCGTGGATTGCGTTGGTCGATGTCGGCTTTGCCCATCACGACATGCGCGTTCCGGTCTTCACCTGGCTGACCGCCGGCGACCTCAAGGTCGATTGGTCGTTGCGCATCGATACGCTCACTGCGGTGATGCTGGTGGTCGTCAATACGATTTCAGCCTTCGTGCATCTCTATTCGATCGGATACATGCGCGAAGATCCATACCGGCCGCGCTTCTTCGGCTATCTGTCGATGTTCACCTTCGCCATGCTGATGCTGGTGACGGCCGATAATCTCGCGCAGTTGTTCTTCGGCTGGGAAGGCGTCGGGCTGGCGAGCTACCTGCTGATTGGATTCTGGTATCACAAGCCGGAAGCCAACGCCGCCGCGATTAAAGCCTTCATCGTCAATCGAGTCGGCGATTTCGGCTTCGCGCTCGGTGTCTTCGCGGTGTTCATGCTTACCGGCGCGATCGATTTCGATACCGTTTTCGCGCAGGCGCCTTCACTCACCGGCAAGACAATCAATTTCTTCGGCTGGCAAGCGGATGCGCTCACGCTCACCTGCCTGTTCCTTTTTATGGGCGCCATGGGAAAATCGGCGCAGTTCCTTCTGCACACTTGGCTCCCTGACGCGATGGAGGGTCCGACCCCCGTTTCGGCCCTGATCCATGCCGCCACCATGGTGACTGCGGGGGTTTTCATGGTTGCGCGGCTGTCTCCGCTATTTGAGCTCGCGCCGCATGCCCAGACGTTCGTGACCTTCATTGGGGCCACCACCGCCTTTTTCGCCGCCACCATCGGCCTCGTGCAAAACGACATCAAGCGGATCGTCGCCTATTCCACGTGCTCGCAGCTCGGTTACATGTTCGTGGCGATGGGGGTAGGGGCCTACTCGGTCGGTATGTTTCATCTCTTCACCCACGCCTTCTTCAAGGCGCTCCTGTTCCTTGGCTCGGGATCGGTGATCACTGCCATGCATCACGAACAGGACATCCAGAAGATGGGCGGGCTGAAGGATCGCATTCCTTACACCTATGTAGTGATGCTCATCGGCACGCTGGCGCTCACCGGATTCCCGCTGACGGCCGGCTATTTCTCGAAGGATGCCATTATCGAGGCGGCCTTCGTCGGCAAGAATCCAATGGCGCTCTATGCCTTCATCTGCACAGTCGCAGCGGCAATGCTCACGTCTTTCTATTCCTGGCGGCTGATCTTCAAGACGTTCCATGGCGAGCCGCACGACCGCAGGCACTGGCGAGAGGCGCATGAAAGCCCGATGGTGATGCTGATCCCGCTCGGCTTCCTCGCCGCCGGCTCGGTGCTCACCGGACTGCCATTCAAAGAAATTTTTGCGGGCCACGGAGTCGAAGGCTTTTTCCGCGAGTCGCTCACCTTCGCCAAGACCAATCACGTGCTCGAGGACATGCATCACGTGCCGCTGTACGTCGTCATTCTTCCCACCGCGATGATGCTGATCGGCTTTGTCGTCGCTTGGCACTTCTATCTCCGCCGTCCGGATATTCCGGTCGAGCTCGCGCGCCAGCACGATTGGCTGTACCGATTCCTGCTCAATAAGTGGTACTTCGACGAGCTTTACGATCTCATCTTCGTCAAGCCCACAATCCGACTGGGCCGCTTGCTGTGGAAAGGCGGTGATGGCTGGCTGATCGACGGGTTCGGCCCGGATGGCATCTCCGCGCGGGTCCTCGATGTCACTCGCAACGTGGTGAGGCTGCAGACCGGCTATCTCTATCACTATGCCTTCGCGATGCTGATCGGCGCTGCAGCTTTCATTACATGGTTCATGTTTGCGACGGGGACCCACTGATGAATTGGCCTATTCTCTCCGTCGTGACGTTTTTGCCGCTACTCGGCGCGTTGCTGGTTGCGTTGCTCGTGCGCGGGAACGAGCGTTTGGCGCGAGGCACTGCGCGCTGGGTAGCGTTATGGGCGACGCTCGTGACGTTTGCCATTTCGCTAGTCATGGTCTGGCGGTTTGACGTCGGATCGCCTGAGTTCCAGTACGTCGAAAAATACAATTGGCTAGGCATCGCCTCCTATCACATGGGCGTCGACGGAATTTCGCTGCCCTTCGTAATTCTCACGACCGCATTGATGCCGATCTGCATTCTCGCAAGCTGGACCGCGATCCAGACGCGCGTGAAGGAATACATGATCGCCTTCCTGGTACTCGAAACCCTGATGATTGGCACCTTTTCGGCTCTCGATCTGGTGCTGTTCTATCTGTTTTTCGAAGGCGGCCTGATCCCGATGTTCCTCATTATTGGTGTCTGGGGCGGCCCGCGCCGCGTTTATGCCAGCTTCAAGTTCTTCCTCTACACGCTGCTTGGGTCTGTCCTGATGCTGCTCGCCATCATGGCGATGTACTGGGAAGCCGGAACGACCGATATCGCGGCACTCCTGCGTCACGGGTTTCCGGTCGGTCTGCAGAAATGGGCCTGGCTCGCGTTCTTTGCGTCATTCGCCGTGAAGCTGCCGATGTGGCCGGTGCACACGTGGCTGCCGGATGCGCATGTCGAAGCGCCGACCGCAGGCTCGGTGATCCTCGCCGCGATCCTGCTGAAAATGGGTGGCTACGGCTTTCTCCGCTTTTCGCTGCCTATGTTCCCGGCGGCAAGCCATGAATTCGCGCCCCTAATTTTTACGCTCTCCGTGGTCGCGATCGTCTACACATCGCTGGTGGCGCTTGTTCAGGAGGATGTGAAGAAGCTCATTGCCTATTCGTCGGTCGCCCACATGGGCTTTGTCACCATGGGGATCTTTGCGGCGACCGCTCAGGGCGTTGCCGGCGGCATCTTCCAGATGATCTCTCACGGCATCGTTTCCGGCGCGCTGTTCCTCTGCGTCGGCGTGGTCTATGACCGCATGCACACGCGTGAAATCGAGGCCTATGGCGGACTGGTCAACAGGATGCCGCTCTATGCCTTCGTCTTCATGGTATTCACGCTGGCGAATGTCGGCCTGCCGGGTACTTCCGGCTTCATCGGCGAATTTCTCGCATTGATCGGTACTTTCAAGGTGAACATTCCGGTTGCGACGCTTGCAACCCTCGGCGTCATCCTGTCGGCAGCCTACGCGTTGTGGCTCTACGGCAGGATGATTTTCGGCAAGCTTAAGCCTTCGCTGGAAGGTATTCGCGACATTGGCTGGCGCGAATGCGTCATCTTCGCGCCGTTGGTAGCGCTCACCATTCTCTTTGGTGTCGCGCCAAAGCCGGTGCTCGACATATCGGCGGCATCGGTTGCGCAACTGCTCGAAAACTACAACCACGCCATCGCCGCGGCCAAGACTGCCGCGTTGACGGCCCAGTAGGCGGCACATGAACCAGGCACCGACCTTGCTCGAGTTGGCGCCGTTGCTGCCGGAGCTCGTGCTGGTATGCGGAGCGATGCTGATGTTGATGACCGGCGTAGTCATCGGCGAGCGCAGTTCAGCAATGGTCAACGCCTGGTGCGTGGTCGTGCTGGTTTTGGCCGGCATCGCCTTGGCCTGGGTACCGCAGGGATCTCACGCCATGTTTGGCGGCAGTTTCCTCGTGGACGCCTATGCCCGGTTTCTTAAAATGCTGACCTTGGTCGGGTCTGCCGGCGCGCTCCTGCTTTCCCTCGACTATTTGACTCTCGAGCGGCAGCAGAAATTCGAGTATGGCGCGCTGATCCTGCTGGCCACGCTCGGTATGTTGATGCTGATTTCGGCATCCGATCTGATCGCTCTCTATCTCGGTCTCGAGCTAATGAGCCTGCCGCTGTACGTGATTGCGGCATCCAATCGCGAGAGCGCAAAATCGACCGAGGCGGGGCTGAAATATTTCGTGCTTGGGGCCCTTTCGTCGGGAATGCTGCTCTACGGCGCTTCGCTCATCTACGGCTTTACGGGCACGGTGAATTTTGCCGGAATTGCAAAAGCAACGCAGAGCGGGGCCGGCATCGGCCTGATTTTCGGCCTGGTGTTTCTGTTGGTCGGGTTCTGTTTCAAGATTTCGGCCGTGCCGTTCCATATGTGGACGCCGGACGTCTACGAAGGCGCGCCGACGCC
>Ga0075422_10000323_pt1 | contig 12158 bp, 8 predicted proteins | sample SoiMethybrSBSTD1_FD_72776 | JGI IMG/M metagenome (GOLD analysis project Ga0075422, IMG submission 72776) | Bulk soil microbial communities from a Populus tree surrounding site in Tennessee, USA - Soil MetaG P. TD hybrid SBSTD1 | ecosystem: Environmental > Terrestrial > Soil > Tree plantation... | reverse complement strand
AGACGGGCGAGCGCACCTGGTGCTCGCCGAGCGACATGTCCAGGCGGACGAGCGCCTCGATGTCCTCGCGCTGCGCGCGTCGCACGACGATCCCCTCGGGGAGAGCGGGCACCTCGTCGAGTGGCTCGCCGATCGCATGCACGTGCTGGTGCCCGAAGCCGAGGCGGAACCAAGCGTCGACCAGCTCCGGGTCGGTCGCGGGGACGACCGCGTAGTGCGACGTCCTGCCCTCGGCGACCCAGGCCGCGGCGGCCGCGCCGTAGAGGTCGCGGACGAGCTCGGGCGTCGAGACGGCATGACCGGCCGGCTCGACCCACATGTTCGGCCCCCACATCTCGTCGAGCGGGACGCCGAGCACGTATCCGGCGACCTCGCCGTCGTGGAGCGCGACGACTCCCGACGCCCCGTCCCGGGCCAGGAGCGGCGCGAGTTCGGCGCGGGTCAGGTCTGGCTCCTCGTACCGCGGGTCGAGCGCGGGCTCGGCGCGACGGGCCGCGGTATGGCGCGCCGCGAGCAGGGCGGCGGCCCCGTCGAGGTGCTCCTCCGCGAGCGGCTCGAAGCTGGTGGAACGGGTGGCGGCGACGCCGGGCATCCGAGCATCGTAGGCGCAACCCTGGCTCGGTTACGCTCGGGCGGTGCCGAAGACGCTGACCGGGGAGGAGCTCCAGCTCGACGACGGGCCCGTCCGCGGCGCGCAGCTCTTCCTCGTCGACGGCAACAACCTCGCGTACCGCGCGTTCTTCGCGCTCCCGGAGGAGCTCCAGACGACGGACGGGCAGCCGACGAACGCCCTCCTGGGCTTCACGAACATGCTGTTCAAGCTGCTCTCCGACTACCAGCCGCACGGGGTCGCCGTCGCGTGGGACACGCGGCCGACGCATCGCACCGAGATCGCCGAGACGTACAAGGAAGGCCGTCGGCCGATGCCCGACCTGCTGCGCGAGCAGTTCCCCCACTTCAGGCCGATCGTCGAGGCGTTCGGGTACCGGAACCTGGAGTTCGAGGGCTGGGAGGCGGACGACGTGATCGCGACGCTCGCGACCCGGGCCGACGAGGCCGGGATCAGCACCTGCGTCGTCTCGACCGACCGCGACGCCTTCCAGCTCTGCAGCGAGAACGTCTCGCTGATGATGACGCCGCGCGGCGTGGCCGACGTCCACGTCTACACGCCGGAACGCGTCGAGCTGCGCTACGGCGTGCGTCCCGACCAGGTGCCGGACTTCATCGGGCTGAAGGGCGACACCTCCGACAACATCCCGGGGATCCCGGGGATCGGCGACAAGACCGCCGGTCAGCTCGTCGCGCAGTACGGGTCGCTCGAGGAGGTGATCGCGCACGCCGACGAGCTCTCGCCGGCCCGTGGCCGCGCGGTGCGCGAGCACGCCGACCAGGCGCGCGACTCGAAGCTCCTCGCGACGATGCGCCGGGACCTGCCGCTCGACGTCGACCCCGCGGAGCTCGTCTCGTCACCGCCGGACCGCTCCGCGCTGAAGGAGATCTTCCGGCGCTTCGAGTTCCGCGGGCTTCTGAGCCGCGTGGACACCCTCGACGAGGCTCTGCCCGCCGCAGCGCCCAGCACCGAGGAGGAGGCCGTCGCCTGGCGCGAGGGGGCGCCCGAGGAGCTTGTGTTGAATCAACACAAAGGTCTGGTCGGGATCGCCGCCGCGGACGGCCGGGTCGCCGCCGCCACGGGTGACGACGTGATCGTCTTCGAGCTCGGCCCGGCCGAGCTCCGGCGAGTGGTCGACCCGACGACGATCGCCGTCCACGACGCGAAGACGTTGCGCCTCGGCAGCGCCCCGGCGGACGACACGCTGCTCGCGGCGTATCTGGTCGATCCGGGGCGCGCGGACTACGCGCTCGACGATCTCGCTCGCGAGCACGGGGTCGAGCTCGTCCCCGATCCCGCCACGGAGGAGGAGACCGCCGCGCTCGTCCGGCACGCGGAGGCGGCGCGCCGGCTCGCGCCGCAGCTCCGGGCACGGCTGCGCGAGTGGGGCTCCGAGCGACTCTACGACGAGGTCGAGCTGCCGCTCACCGTCGTGCTCGCGGACATGGAGCAGGCGGGGATCCGGATCGACGCCTACCGGATGGGCGAGATCACGGCGCGGCTCGTCGAGCGCGTCGAGGAACTCGAGGCACAGGCGCTCGAGCTGGCGGGCGAGGAGTTCCAGCTCGGCTCGACCCAGCAGCTCGCGAGAATCCTGTTCGAGAAGCTCGGCCTCACCGCGGGGCGAAAAGGAAAGACCGGCTACTCGACCGACGCGCGCGTCCTTCGCGCGATCCGCGACGACCACCCCATCGTCCCGGTGGTCGAGGAATGGCGCGAGCTGACGAAGCTCCTCAACACGTACCTCCTGCCGCTGCCGACGCTGATCGACCCTGCGGACGGGCGGCTCCACACGACGATCAACCAGGCGGTCGCCTCCACCGGCCGGCTCTCGACGACGAACCCGAACCTCCAGTCGATCCCCGTGCGCACCGAGCTCGGCGGGCGCATCCGCTCCGCATTCGTGGCCGCCGAGGGAACGCGCCTCCTCTCGGCGGACTACAGCCAGGTCGAGCTGCGCATCCTCGCGCACGTCTCCGGCGAGCCCGTGCTGCGCGACGCCTTCGCACGGGGCGAGGACATCCACGCCGCGACGGCGTCGCAGGTGTTCGGGATCCCGCAGGCGGAGCTCAGCCGCGGCCAGCGCGACACGGCGAAGATGGTCAACTTCGGGATCGTCTACGGCATCTCGTCGTTCGGCCTCTCCGAGAACCTCGCGATCCCGCGCGAGGAGGCCCAGGAGCTGATCGACACGTACCTCGCGCGGCTGCCGCGGGTCCAGGAGCTGATCAAGCGGACGATCGCGCAGGCTGCCGCAGACGGCTACGTGACGACCCTGCTCGGCCGGCGGCGGCCGATCCCGGAGCTGCGCGCCTCGAACCGCCAGACGCGCTCGCTCGGCGAGCGCCTCGCCGTGAACACGGTGATGCAGGGCACGGCCGCGGACGTGATCAAGGTGGCGATGGTCCGGATCCACGAGCGGCTGCGGGCCGAGGGCCGTGCCGCGCGCCTCGTGCTCCAGGTGCACGACGAGCTGCTCCTCGAGGTGCCCGAGGTCGAGACGAGCGCGGTGCGCGACCTCGTACGCGAGGAGATGGTCGGCGCGTACCCGCTCGACCCCGCGCTCGCCGTCGAGGCGGGCGTCGGCGACACCTGGGCCGACGCGAAGGACTGACGCGCCCGGTCCGGGTTTGTTTCAATCCCGCTCGTCAGGGCAATCCGCCCGACGTTCAGGGGAATCGAGAGAAGGGGAGAGCTTGATGAGACGGACGATTGCCGTCCTCGTGGCCCTCGGGCTGATGCTCGTGCTCGGGACGTCTCAGGCGCTCGCCGCCGGGAACGGGGCGAGTGCGAACCCGAAGTTCACGAACGTGCAGCTGCTCGCGATCAACGACCTGCACGGACACCTGCAACCGAACACCCCCGGCACGATCCAGGTCGGCTGCTGCAACCCGGTGCGCGACTCGGCAGGGGTGCAGACCGGCTGGGCACCGAAGACCGTGCCCGCCGGCGGCATTGCCTACCTTGCGACGTGGATCAAGCAGCTTCGCACGCAGAACACGAACACGCTCACCGTCGGCGCCGGGGACATGATCGGGGCGAGCCCTCTCGTCTCGGCGCTGTTCCACGACGAGCCGACCATCGAGTCGCTCAACTCGCTCGGCATGGACGTGACCAGCGTCGGCAACCACGAGTTCGACGAAGGCGTCCAGGAGCTCCTGCGCATGCAGAACGGCGGCTGCGGGCCGGTCGACAGCTGCGCCGCGCATCCGTTCGAGGGCGCTTTCTTCCAGTACCTCGCCGCGAACGTCTTCTACGCGGGCACGGACGAGACGATCCTGCCGCCGTACGAGATCAAGACGGTCGACGGGAAGAAGATCGCGTTCATCGGGCTCACGCTCGAGGGCACGCCGACGATCGTCACGCCGTCCGCCGTCGCCGGCCTCGAGTTCAAGCCGGAGGTCGCGACGGTCAACGCGCTCGTCCAGACGCTCGCCTCGAAGGAGAAGGTGAAGGCGTTCGTCGTGCTCATCCACCAGGGTGGGTCGCAGACGATCCCGGCTCCGGTGTTCCCGGGCCCGGCCGACCAGCCCGACGCCTACATGGACGTCAACAAGTGCGTCAACTTCAACGGCCCGGAGATCACGTCGATCGCGAACGGCCTGGACGACCGCATCAAGGTGGTCGTCAGCGCGCACACGCACCAGCCGTACGTCTGCACGATCGACGGCAAGCTCGTGACCAGCGCGGCCTCGTTCGGCAGGGTCGTGACCGGCATCGACCTCCAGCTGAACCCCGCCGGGGTCGTCACGAAGGCGTCCGCGGTCAACCACATCGTCACGCAGGACGTCACGCCGGATCCTGCGACGAGCGCGATCCTCTCGACCTATGACACGCTCTCGGCGCCGCTCGCGAACCGCGTCGTGGGCACGATCAGCGCCGACATCACCTCGGCTCGACAGGGCGGGCAGAACGCCGCGGGCGAGCAGGCGATGGGCGACGTGATCGCCGACGCGATGCTCGAGCGTACCGCCCCGACCGACTTCGGCGGCGCGGTGGCGGCGTTCATGAACGCCGGCGGTGTGCGGGCGAGCCTGCTCCGCGACCAGATCAGCGGCGGCGAGGCGGTCGGCGAGGTGACGTATGCAGAAGCCTTCACCGTGCAGCCGTTCGGGAACACGCTGGTGGTGAAGTCGTGCACGGGGCAGCAGCTGTACGACGTGCTGAACCAGCAGTTCAACAACCCGGCTGCCGGCAGCAACCGGATCATGCTGCCCTCCGCCAACGTCGACTACCACTGGACGACGGTCGGTGGGCCGCACATCGTCGACGGGACGCTGTCCTTCGACAACGGGGCGACCTTCGTCGACAAGGCCGCGAGCTACCAGGTGGTCATGAACAACTTCATGGCCGACGGCGGGGACGGGTACACCGTGTTCCGCTCCTGCACCAATGCCCTGGGCGGTGACGTCGACCTCGACGCCTTCACCGCGTACCTCGCGGCGCACCCGAACCTCGGGCCCCCGCCGCTCGACCGCATCCACAAGGACGCGTAGGAAACGGAGCGGGGGGCAGACCGAGGTCTGTCCCCCGCCGCCTACACGCTGAGGGTCTCGCCGTCCCGGGGGATCACCGCCCCCGGGACGGCGGCCGCGAGCTCCGCGCGCGTCAGGAAGCAGTGGTTCAGCGCCTCGAGGTGGACGCACACCACGGTGGGCACCCGGGCCGCGACCTCGCGAACGTCGTCGATCCCCATCACGATCAGGCTGCCCTCGAGGAACGAGGCGCCGCCGGCGTTGACGACGGCGACCCTGGGCTCGAAGCGCTCGATCGTCTCCCGCACGCCGTCGTACCAGACCGTGTCGCCGGCGATGTAGAGCTCGTCGAGCACGAAGCCGCTGACCGGCGCCAGCGCCTCCGCGACCGCGCCGAAGCCGTGCTGCGCCGGGACGCGATGCAGCGTGAGCCCGTTCCAGTCGAGGGAGGCATCGATCGGCCGGGCGTCGAGGCCGACGTCCCGCAGCCGCTCCTCGTCCTCGGGCTGGCAGAACACCGGCACATCGCGCGGCAGGAGCCGCTCCGCGGTGTCGTCGAGGTGATCCTTGTGACAATGTGTCACAAGCACCGCGTCGAGGCCGTCGACGGCCTGCTCCGCGGGGAACGGCAGCTCGACGGTCGGGTTGCGGACGGGGTTCGCGGTGTCCTCGATCGGCGGCCTGGCGCCTGCCGGATCGAGCATCGGATCGACCAGCAGGCGGCGTCCCCGGAGCTCCAGGAGCACGGTTGCGTTGCGGATGAGAGTGATGCGCATGCGGCAATTTCTAGGGCATTCGCGGTGCGAATGCCCCGCTATACTCCACCGCTCCTATGAGCAACCACACGCTGGAGACCCCCACCCAGCCCGAGGAAGGCGTCTGGACGACCGGCCCCGACGGAGAGCTGATCCCCGACTACGAGGGGACGTTCCCGACGATCAACGAGGGCGAGGTCGTGCACGGCACCGTCGTGCGCGTCGACAAGGACGAGGTCCTCGTCGACATCGGCTACAAGTCCGAGGGCGTCATCCCCGTTGCGGAGCTGTCGATCCGCCGCAACGTGAATCCGGCCGACGAGGTGTCTGTCGGCGACGAGATCGACGCGCTCGTGATGACGAAGGAGGACGCGGAGGGGCGCCTGCTGCTTTCGAAGAAGCGCGCCCGCTTCGAGCTCGCCTGGAAGGCGATCGAGGCCGCCGCCGAGAGCGGCGAGCCGGTCGTCGGCAAGGTGATCGAGGTCGTCAAGGGCGGCCTGATCCTCGACCTCGGCGTCCGGGGCTTCCTCCCGGCGTCGCTCGTCGACATCCGCCGGGTCCAGGACCTCGACGAGTTCCTCGGCAAGGAGCTCCGCTGCAAGGTGATCGAGCTCAACCGCTCGCGGAACAACGTCGTGCTCTCGCGCCGTGCGGTGCTGGAGGACGAGCGCAAGGAGATGCGCCAGGCGATCCTCGACCGGCTCAACCCGGGCGACGTCGTCGAGGGCACGATCTCCAACATCGTCGACTTCGGCGCCTTCGTCGACCTCGACGGGATGGACGGCCTCATCCACATCTCCGAGCTGTCGTGGTCGCACGTCAACCACCCCTCCGAGGTGCTCGAGATCGGCCAGACGGTCAAGGTCAAGGTGCTCGACATCGACCGCGAGCGGCAGCGGATCTCGCTCGGCCTCAAGCAGACGCAGTCCGATCCCTGGCAGCAGGTGCTCGACTCCTACGGCGAGGGGGACGTCGTCGAGGGGCGTGTCACGAAGGTCGTCACCTTCGGCGCGTTCGTCGAGATCCTCCCGGGCGTCGAGGGCCTCGTGCACATCTCGGAGCTCGCGGCTCACCACGTCGAGAACCCGCGCGAGGTCGTCTCCCAGGGCGACCCGGTCAACGTCCTGATCCTCGAGATCGACGGCGAGCGCCGCCGGCTCTCGCTCTCCCTCAAGCGCGTCGAGGACGACGCCGTGCCGGTGCCGCGCGCCGACGGCGGCGAGTCCGTCCACGCGACCCCCGACCTGAAGCTCTCCGAAGAGGCCTTCCCCGCCGGCGGTGCGGTCGCGGCCCCCGAAGCCGACGAGGAGGAGACGGCCGAGGCCGTGGCGGACGAGGTCGAGGACGAGGTCGAGACTGCCGCCGAGGTCGCGGACGACGAGATCGAGGCCGAGCCTGCCGCAGAGGCCGCCGACGCCGAGCCCGTCGCCGAGGCTTCGGAGCCCGAGGCTGCGGAGCCCGAGCCCGAGTCCGACGCGGATGACTCCGAGTCGGACCAGCAGCCCGCCGACGACGCCTAGCCCTCCGCGCTCGCGAGTGCTCGCGGTCGCGATCACCGGGGGCATCGGCGCGGGCAAGACGACCGCGCTCGAGGCGTTCCGGGCGCTCGGAGCTGCGACGGTCTCGAGCGACGAGATCGTGCACCACCTGCTCGCGGCCGACGACGGCGTGCGCGATGCGCTCGTCGAGCGGCTCGGCTCGGAGATCCTGGGCGACGACGGCCGGCCCGACCGGGCTCGCATCGCGCAGGCGGTGTTCGGCGATCCCGAGCGGCTCGCCTGGCTGGAAAGCCTGCTCCACCCGCTCGTCTCGCAGGAGTACCTCACGTGGCGGGAGCGTCTTGCCGAGCTGGACGACCCTCCGAGCGTCTGCGTCACCGAGGTGCCGTTGCTCTATGAGGTCGGCGCGCAGGACCGGTTCGACAAGGTGATCGTGATCACCGCCCCGAAGGCGCTCCGTGAGCAGCGCCGCCGGGTACCGCGCGACGACCGCGACGCGCGCCTGCTACCCGACCGCGAGAAGGTCCGGCAGGCGGACTACCACTACACGAACACCGGAACGTACGAGGAGCTCCTCGACTGGGTCCGCGAGGTGATGGCCGAGCTCGAGGCGGGGGCCGGCGCACGCGCGTGAGGCGTGTCCTCGTGGTGCTGCTCCTGGCCGGGGTCGCCCTGGCGGCCGCGGGGGCGTGGGTCGTGACCACCGAGCCCGACTGGTACCAGCGGGCCCGCTACCCGTTGCGGTACGAGACGATCGTCCGCGCGCACGCGAAGAACTACGACCTCTCGCCGACGCTGCTCGCTGCCGTGATCTACGCCGAGAGCAAGTTCGACGCGGATGCGCGCTCGGACGCGGGCGCGGTGGGGCTGATGCAGCTCCTTCCCGAGACAGCGCGGGGGATCGCCGTGCGGACGGGCGGAGACGGCTTCGTCGACTCCGACCTGCTCGACCCCGAGATCAACGTCCGCTACGGCTCGTGGTACCTACGCCATCTGCTCGGCCGCTACCACGACGTCCGCACCGCGCTCGCCGCCTACCACGCCGGTCAGGGGAACGTCGACGAGTGGATTCGCGACGGCGGCGGCATCCGGTTCCCCGAGACCCGCCACTACGTCCAGACGGTGCTCGACGCACAGAGGGTCTACGCCGACGTCTACGGCGACGAGCTCGGCGGCTGAGGCGGCTCGGTCTCTTTCGAGGGCTCGAGCGGGGCGGGCGGCTCCGGCGGGGTCTCCGAGCCGGGCGTGCCCTCGAGCATGTGGCGCCAGAGGTTGTCGAGCAGCTTCGCGCCGACGTCCGTGAAGAGCACTGCGGGGAAGTCCATCACCCCCGCCGAGAACACGCGGGCGCCGGCCGGCGTCTCGTAGTACGCCATCTCCGCGGTGACGCCGGGGCCGAACAGGTCGGGGATCCGCGCGAGCACGGTCGTTCCCGGCGGCGACTCCGGGGTGACCGAGTCGATCTCGATCCCGAACCCACCGACCTCCTCGCCGATCACGCTCCCGTTCGCGAGTCCCGTCTCGGCGAACAGCCACGGCGCCGCGTCGACGTCGCTCACGATGTACGGCCCCTGCCGTGTCCCGTCGTCGTTGGCGCGGTACTGGATCCCCAGGAGCCGCGACTCGGGGCGGCCGAGCGTCCGCCACTGCGCGATCCGGCGGATCCCGTTGCCCTCGCGCTCGACCTTCCAGAAGAAGTTGTTCGCGGACAGGAAGACGAGCCGCCCGCCGAGGTCGCGGTAGCGCTCGACGACGTCGTACGCGTGCTGCGAGACGTACTCCGTGTGCCCTGGGAAGACGACGAGGTCGTACAGGCGGCGCAGGTCGTCGCCGCTCGCCAGCGCGTCGACGTCGTCGTCCGTGAAGAAGTCGGGGTTGCGACGGGTCTGCTCGAGCCAGCGGAGGAACGGGTAGTCATAGCGCCGGAAGCGCGGCGGCACGCCCCGCGCGCGGTAGGGCCGGTCGAGCACGACCGGCGGGTTGCCGCCCGCGTACCACGTGTCGCCCCAGCCGTCGCCGTCGGCGTCGTGGAGGTTGTAGGCCTGCCAGGTGTTCGTCGGCAGCACGACCGCCACGCGGGACGGCCCCGGCGTCGGGGCCCGCAGGACGAACGGCGCGAAGCCGACGCGGCCGTCGGGCGTCTCGAGCCTCGCCGCGTAGAGCCCGCTCGGCCAGGTGCCGGACTGGACGCGGATCCTGCGCGCGGCCGAACGCTTCCCGCTCCAGTCGACGGAGACGGGCGCGCCCATCGACTCGCCTGTCAGGTCGTCGCTCCGCAGACTGAGATAGGGCCCATGCCCGAGCCGGAGGAACGACAGCACGAAGGACGGCGCATCCGTCCGCACGAGCAGGTCCATCGGCTCGGTCGGCACGTACGAGCGCCGCGTGAACGCCGCCTCGACGCCGAGCAGGTGGACGACGGGGGCCGTCGCGCGCTCCGGCGTGTGCGGCCGCTTCTCGCCGTAGACGCGCCGCCGGCCGTCCTTCGACAGGGTCAGGCGCATCACGTACGACCCGACCGGGGTGTCGGTGGCGGGTTGCCACGCGATCTCGTGGACCCCCGGCCGGAGCGTCGCGTGTCTCGTCCAGACGACGCTGCCCGTGCCGATTCCCATCAGCACCGCGTCGAGCTGGACGAGCGCCCGGCGGTCGAGCCCGAACCGCACGGTCGCGACGTCCCGGCCGGCCACGCCGGGCGCGATCGTCACGAACATCGGGCGGTCGCCCGCGAACCGCAGCTTCGAGCCGCGGACGGAGAGGGCCAGCGCCTTGGGGCTCTTCGTGTCGCGCGCGAGCGCCTCGACGGGGAGGGCTCCGACGAGGCCGGCGGCAGCGGCCGCGCGGAGGAGGCGCCGCCGTGTGAATCCCGAGCGCACGGCCCAGAACCGTACCCGCCCGACCGGCCCGCCCGGGTCTGCCGAGCCCGTCCTGTGCGGTCGGAGTCAGCAAGCGGCGCCGGTGGGAACGGATCGCCCGGGAGCGAACATCACCTTCTTGCCGGGCTGCTCGCCGCGCAGGATCTTGCGTCCGTGGTCCCAGAGGTCATGGCCGTGCCTGTTCGTCGTGACCCAGCCCGCGACAGGCTCGGCGAGGACTTCCGAGAGTCGCTGCAGCACGGAGGCGTTGGCGGCCAGGTTGCACGTTGCTCCCTTGAACTCCCGTGCCTCGTCGGGCGCGATGCTCCAGATCACCTGCAGGCGTGTTCCGCCCCGGACGAGCGCAGCCAGGCCGTCGACGCGCACGTTGCGCTCCTCGAGCGCCGCCTTCGAGCCGCCCGTCTCGGCATCGATCTCGCGGCCCGTCGCACCTGTGCCTGCCGCGGCCCGTCTGGCGGGGAGATCGAGGTAGGAGTCGATCACGATCAGCCGGTCGGGTCGCAGCTCCGGGTGGTGAGAGGCGAGCGCCGCGACGCCGAAGCCGGAGTAGGAGACGCCGAGGAGCAGCAGTTCGCCGCCCACCCGAGCGTGGAGCCTGCGGGCCTCGCGGGCGAGGGCACGCAGGTATCCGGCATTGCCCCAGTCGAGGTGCCGCCGCGAGCGGAGACCGGGGCCGACGTATCCGTCCTTCTGAAAGCGCCCGCAGAGCAGCGTCAGCCTGCTGTGCCGGGCGAGCGCGCGGACCTGCTGGCAATACGCCCAGCCGCCAGTCGTGACCAGCACGCCTCTTGCGTCCGGCTGCTCCACGACCGTCAGGATCGCGGGGCCGGAGGCGTAGGTTCGCTCGCGACCCGGCGATCCCGTGGAGAACTGGATCGCAATCACCGTGACCGAGAGTGCGAGCGCCAGCGCCGTTCCCATTGCCCACAGGCGCGTACGCTTGGTCTCGCTGCGCCGGCCGCTCACGCGGCGTTGGCCACGGTCAGCGGGAAGAACCCGGTGCCGCTGTTGCCGCGGATGTCGGTCGCCTCGACCTGCACGACATAGGTTCCGTCGTGGAGGGCTCGGGTGTCGAGGCCGCGCGCCAGATAGAAGCCGTAGCGCGCGTCCCAGATCTTCTTGTTCTGCCGCGTCCAGCTCGTGTACGTCCTGTTCCACAGCTCGTTGGACGGATACGTGAGCCGAAAGTCGACGGCGGTGTGCCAGCCGGTCACCACATGCTTGCCGTCGAGGAGCTTCCAGCGAAGGAGCGCCGGGGTCAGGGGCTTGTCGTGCCATGGCCCCGAGATCGAGATCGGCGTCGCGTCGTACGCCTCCGCGACCAGGTCGACCCTGCCGTGCACGGTCGCGCCACGCGAGACGGTGCCGACCGACCCCGAGGTGACCGCGCGGACGGTGCGGACGGTCGGGACGGTCGTGTCCGTGTAGGGGCCCATCGCGCCGCGACGAAGCGGGTTGACGTACACGCCGTTGCGACGCTCGGCGAGATGCACATGGCCCCAGGGGCCGATGACCCTGCCGATGATCGTGCGGTAGGCGGTCACATGCGCACCGCTCTCGACGGTCGGCGCGATGTGCCAGTACCCGAGCTCGACGCTTCCGTGATCTGCGGTCACGGACACCGTCTCACGATGCCGAGGTGAGATGTAGGCGCGCCCCGTGACCGTCGCGTAGACGGGCGTGCCGTCGGGGCACGAGACGTCGACGCCGAAGTGGAAGGAGTGGCTGCGACCGCCGATGCGCGGGTCGCCGAAGAACGCGCGCACCGGATGCTGGCGGTGGAAGGGCTTGACCGGCCAGCCGTAGGCTGGCTTCGCGGTGAAGCTCACGGCCGCGCGGCCGTGAGCGGGCACGGTGGTGCAGACGAGCGTGGCGGCCGCGGCGATCGCGACCGCGATCGCGCGCCGTGAGGGGGCGCGACCACTGAGACGTGCGTGCGAGGT
>Ga0075422_10000319_pt1 | contig 12225 bp, 9 predicted proteins | sample SoiMethybrSBSTD1_FD_72776 | JGI IMG/M metagenome (GOLD analysis project Ga0075422, IMG submission 72776) | Bulk soil microbial communities from a Populus tree surrounding site in Tennessee, USA - Soil MetaG P. TD hybrid SBSTD1 | ecosystem: Environmental > Terrestrial > Soil > Tree plantation... | reverse complement strand
GTCGGCTACCTCGACAACATCACGGTCCTGTACTTCCTCTCGTTGATCCTCGCGTTCTTCGCACCGGCGAGGACCTCGTGGGGTGCGCGGAGCGCGATGTTCCTGGTCGGCATCGCGGCAGCGTTCACGCACCCGACGACGTGTGTGATCTTCGGTTTCTCGCTGATGGCGGTGTTCGGGCTGCGGCTGGTGACGAGCCGGTTCCACCTGGGTCCGCCGCTGAAGGAGCTCGGACCGTCGCTGATGTCGGTCGGGTTCGGGATGATCTTCGGCCTGGCGACGTGGCTGATCGCGCCATGGGGCGTGAGCGGCTCGCTCGCCGACGCCGCGTTGCCGCCTCCGTACACGAAGGAGGTCTTCCTCGACCGGCTGAAGGGATGGGTCGGCTCGCTCCAACCCGGGATCCTGGTGCCCCTCGTCCTGCTCGCGATCGCCTGGACGATCTGGCGGGCGCGCCGGGACCGCGCGCGGTCGGACGAGTTCGGCACGATCTCGGCGATGCTGCTCCTGCCGTTCCTCGGCATCTTCGGGTTCGTGGCCGCCACCTACCCCTACTACCGCTTCATGAACGCCACGATGGCGTTGTTCGCGCTCGGCGGGCTGGGCGCGTACGTCGCGATCCGGTGGCTGTGGAAACGCGAGGGCGCTGCCAAGGTCGCCGGCGTCGTGGCGTCGCTCCTGATCGTGTCGTCGTTCGGCTACATCTGGATGCAGGGCCGCGAGATCTCGCACTGGGCCGACCCCGACAGCCAGTGGATCGACCAGCCGACGCGGACGGCCCTCGAGGCGGCTCGGGCCGTCGTCGAGCACGAGCCGGGCGACCGCCCGATCGTGTTCCTCGTGAACTACGACGACACCTACCAGTCGTACGGATGGTCCAAGACGTTCACCAACGTCTCGCGTACCGGCCTGCCCGGCGACGCGGTGAAGCGCTCGATGACGTACTTCGGCAGCGTCGAGGATTTCCTGGCCGACCAACCCACCGTCCTCACGAACGACACCTACAACAAGATGTCGCGCGCGTTCCACCGGGAGCTCACCGACCTGCGCGAGGAGTACACGGGCCCGCCGATCGCGTTCCTCGTTCGCCAGTTCAACGAGGGCACCGTGAACGAGGACCTGCTGGATCAGGCGCCCCTCGACCTCGTGATCCTCGGCGACGATGTCGCGGTCGTGACTGGCGAGGGGCTGACGACGCCGTCGGACGGGGCGATCGCGGACGCCAGGGCGGCCGAGGGAGAGGTGGCGGCGTTCTACGCGGATCACCCCGGGATCTTCGGGAACCTCGGGCACACGCTGTGGGTGGTGGTCGCGCTCGCCCTGCTGCTCGTCGTGCCGGGGGCGATCGCGGCCCGATGGTTCGAGCTCGACGACGCGTGGTTGAAGATCGCGCTCGTGCCGGGGATCTCGATCACGCTCACGGTGCTCTCGGGGATCGTCGTGGTCGCGGTCACGCGGGCGCCGTTCGGCGTCGCCCACGGCTGGGCGTCGCTGGCGCTCGCGACCGCCGTCGCGGCCGGGTTGCGGTTCGGAGCGTCGCCGCTGCTGCGCGTGCTGAACGGTTTCGGCGGCTTCTTCAACTCGATGTTCTCGGTCTTCTCGAACCGCGACTTCTCCGTCCTGGTCGGCATGCAGTACCTGGCGCAGATGGGGCAGGGCGTCGTCCAGGGCGCGATCGGCAAGTCGATCGCTTTCGGGGGCGAGAAGGGGTTCGACGTCTCGACGGTTCCGTCCGCGGACTATCTGTTGAAGGTGGTGCTCGCGCTCTACGTGCCCTACACGCTGATCTCGCCGTTCATCGGCGTGTTCATCGATCGGTTCGAGCGGCGCAAGGTGGTCGAATGGACCAACGTGATCGTCGCCGCGATCGTCGTCGTGGTGGCCGCCGTCGCGATGCTTCCGCTCGGCAAGGCGACCACCGAGGGCGACGTGGGCGCCACCGTCGCGCTCGTGATCGGCCTGCTCGTCGCCCAGGCGTGCGTACGGGTCGCGCTCGCGGTGAAGTCGGCGGCGATGCCCGACGTCCTGTCGGGCAGGGACCTGCTCCAGGGCAACGGCCTGTCGCAGGCCGGTGGGGCGCTGTTCCAGGTAGTGGGGATCGGGTTCGCGCTGGGCGCGGCGGCGGCGCTGCCCGCCTGGCTGGTCGTGGTCGTCGGCGCGGGGCTGCTCGGCGTGGCCGCACTGGTCGCGAGACACATGCAGCACGCCGAGGTCACGGTGCACGAGACGAGCTTCGGGGCGGAGGCCTCCCAGGTACTGCGGAACATCGCGGCCGGAATCCGCGAGCTCGCCGCCCGCCCGCCGGCCGCGGTCGGCCTGTCGTCGTTCCAGATGCTCCGTTATCAGTTCTGGGGGTTCGTGCTGTTCACGTTCGCCCTGTACGCGAAGAACCTCGTGCAGGGCGGCGACGCCAGCAACGTCGCGCTCGGCCTGTCGGGTGGGGGCGGGCTGATCGGCGGCGCGCTGGGCCTGATCCTCGCGCAGAAATGGAAGGACCGGGTCCCACCCATCCGCCTGCTGCTCGCCTCGATGCTGCTGCTCGGCGCCGGGACGGTCGTGTTCGGGGCGCCGGTCTCGCTGGCCGCGTTTGCCGCCCTCCTGTTCGTCGGGTTCTTCTCGTTCTTCCTTGGCAAGATCTCGGCGGACACGATCGTCCAGCAGGCGATGCCGGACGACTTCCGGGGTCGCGCGTTCGCGCTGTTCGACATCGCGTACAACCTCGGGTTCATCGTCCCGGCGCTGATCCTCTCGTTCGTCTGGGTCGAGAACGACCCGTCGCAGGTGCGCACGATCCTGGTCGTCTCGGGCGCCGTGTTCCTCGTGCTGACCGCGCTCGTGTGGCGCTGGTCGCGTTCGATCCGCGACGCGTTCGCGCCGCAGGACGACCTCGTGGAACAGGAGGTCTAGCAAGAGATGAAGATGGAGCGTGTTCCCACACCCGATCCGGTGGCCGAGGCCGCCGAGTACCAGCGCTACCTCACCGGTCTCGTCGGCGACGACGACCCGGCCGAGGTCCAGGCGGGATCGGCCGAGGCCTGGCGCGAGGTGATCCAGAGCGCCGGCGCCCGCGTCGCGGAGCGCCCCGAGCCCGACGAGTGGTCCGTGCTCGAGTGCCTGGGTCACGTCACGGACTCCGAGCTCGTCGTCGCGAGCCGATACCGCTGGATCGTCGCGCAGGACGAGCCGCCGCTCGTCGGCTACGACCAGGATCTGTGGGTCGACCGGCTCCACCACAGCGAGGACGACCCGGACGTGCTGCTCGAGACGTTCGAGGCGCTCCGGCGCGCGAACCTCGCGCTGTGGGCCCGTTCGACCGAGCAGGAGCGTGCCCGCGTCGGCCTGCACAGCGAGCGGGGACCCGAGAGCTTCGATCTGACGTTCAACCTCGCGGCCGGCCACGACCGATTCCACCTGGACCAGGCCCGCCGGGCGCTCGCCGCGCTCGGCTGAGATCCGGCGGATCGTACGACCCGAGCTTCGGTAGGTTTGGCTCGTGCCCGAGGTCCGCAACGACGACGCCACGCTGTTCTGCGAGGTGGACGGCGAGGGCGAGCCCGTCACCGTCTTCGCCCACGGGCTGACGAACAACCGCAACGAGCTCGCGGCCTTCACCCCTCTAGTGCCCGGGACCAAGGTGAGGTTCGATTTCCGGGGGCACGGCCGTTCGAGCTCGCCACGCGACCCGAAGGCGTACCGCTTCGAGGACTTCGCGCGCGACGTCGATGCCGTGGCGGACGCGTTCGGCGCGACGGTCGCCGTGGGGACCTCGCTCGGCGCGGGCGCGATCGGGAACCTCGTGTGCCGCGACCCCGACCGGTTCGAACGGATGGTCTGGCTCCTGCCGGCCGGGCTGGACCTTCCGTTCGGGCTGGCGAACCGCTACCACCTGCTCGCCGAGGACCTGGAGGGCAAGACCCCGCAGGAGGCGCTCGAGGCCGTGCTGAAGGATCCGGCCCGTGTGGCCGAGTACGTCGAGACGCCGTGGCGCCTGGAGCTCGACCGCGTGCTGTGGCAGCACGACGATCCCGACGGGCTCGCCCGTGCGATCCACGGCGCGGTCGAGGACTGGCCGATCCCGGATCGAAAGCTGCTGCGGGACGTGGCGACGCCGACGATCATCGTCACGATCGAGGGCGACGAGATCCACCCGGCGGAGCTCGGCCGGCTCCTGTCCGAGTTGCTGCCGAACGCCGAGCTGATCGCGCTCCGAAGCCAAGAGGAGCTGCTCCGGCGGATCCCGGAGCTCGTCGCGCGCGTCTCCGCCTTCATCGCGGGGAACGGATAGCGCCGCCTGCGAGCAGTCGTTCGAGGCCCGAGGGGTTCAGCCCGCCGGAGTGGAGACGGGAGACCGACGCGTGGCGCCCGTCTTCACCTTGGATGGGACCGAGACCGTGAACGTGCTGCCGCGACCAGGGGTGCTCGCGACGTCGACCCGTCCCCGAAGGTCCTCGACCAGCTCCTTGGCCAGGTGAAGACCGAGCCCGAGACCGCCTTGCGATCGGGTGGCGCTCTGGTCGATCTGATGGAACCGCTCGAAGATCGCGGCCTGATCGTCCGGATCGATGCCGACGCCGTGATCGGTGACCCACAGACGGAACCCCGATCGTTCGCTGTCGGCGCCGATCGTGACGCTCGACCCGTCCGGCGAGTACTTCAGGGCGTTGTCGAGCAGGTACGTCATGACGTCGACGATGCGGGCGCGGTCGGTCTCCACGTTCCCTTCGGGAACCGCGACGACGACCCGGTCCGAGGCGTCGAGCTCCGCGGCGACCGCGCGAGCGGTCTCGGCGAGATCGACCGGCTCGATCTCGATAGGACGATCACCGTCCAGGCCCGCGGCCGCCAGGATGTTGACGACGAGGCGCTCCAGGCGCTTGGTCTGACGCTCGGCGGCCTCGAGGAGTTCGGTGCGCATCGCCTCGTCGGCTCCGACACCCTCCCACTTCAGGGTCGCGAGCGAGCCACGGATCGATGTGAGCGGTGTCCGAAGCTCGTGCGACGCGGCGCTCACGAAGTCGTCCTTCTTCTTGGCCAGGTCACGGAGCTCCGCCACGGTCTGCTGTTCGCGCTCCAGGAGCTCCGCCAGTCGTTCGTTCCGCCGCCTGAGCTCGGCCGAGATCCGCATGGCGATCGGCAGGATGGCCGCGTACAAGACGAGCAGGCCGACCACCAGCAGCGGAAGCATCCTGGCCACGAAGGCGTCGATGTCCTCCTGGATGACCGCGTAGTCCTGATAGAGCTCCGCGACGGCGACGACCGGGCCGCCGCGCTCGATCCGCAGAGGGACGTAGGCGAACAACAGCTTGTCGGCCAGGCCGCGCTCGGCGACGTTCTCGGCGTCGTCCAGATCCGAGATGCCCATCTCGGGGTGACCGGCCACGACCTCGGCCAGCTCGGCCGCCTCCTCCGGGAAGCGCTTCCCGACGAGGCTGGGGGCGTCGGAGAACACGATCGTGCCATCGAACCGCCAGACCTTGATGCGGACGTCGCGGCCGTTCGCGAGGACGCGCTCGTTGACCAGCTCCCGAACGCGAGCCGCATCGTCGCCCGTGATCGGACGAGACAGGTCGAGACCGGACAACGCGGGAGCCAAGACCGAGGAGGCGACGAAGGCCGCGTGGAAGGCCCCGGCCCGCTCCGCTCGCTCGCGTGCGTAGCGGACCATCAGGAACATCCCGACGGCCCCGACGAGCACGAACGCCGCCAGGGTCGCGACGGCGAACCGGACGACGATGTGCGGGTGTCTCGTGGGCCCGGGACTCGGGGACATCTCAGGTCCTGTATCGGAACGGACCCGGCGGTGCCTGAGGGTCTTCGCACCCGGGCGGACGCGTATGGGAGACCCGGCGGCCGCGTCGGCTAGGCTGCCGGGCGTGACCGAGGAGCTCTTCGCCACCGACGCGTACGTCCGGTCGTGCGACGCCACCGTGGAGGAGGCCGGCGACGAGGGCGTGGTCCTTGACCGGACCGTCTTCTATGCGCGCGGCGGGGGGCAGCCTGGGGACACCGGGATGCTGCGTTGGGAGGACGGGGAGGTCCGCGTGCTCGACACGCTCAAGCGCGGCGGCAGGGTCCTGCACGAGGTCGACGGCGCTTCGCCAACCCCCGGGATCGACGTCACGGCCGAGATCGACTGGGTTCGCCGCCACACGCTCATGCGCACGCACACGGCCCTGCACGCGCTGTCGGCGCTGGTGTTCCGCGAGTACGACGCGAAGGTCACCGGCGGGAACATGGAACCGGGCGTCGCTCGGATGGACTTCGAGCTCGCGTCCATCGACGCCGAGTTCGGGCGGGCGGTGGAAGAGAAGCTGAACGCGGAGCTCGCGGTCGACCGCCCGGTCGTCGTGAGCTTCCTCCCGCGCGCCCAGGCCCTCGCCGATCCCGACCTGATCCGGACGAAGGTGAACCTGATACCGGAGTCGGTGGACCCGATCCGGGTCATCGAGATCGAGGGCCTCGACAAGCAGGCGGACGGCGGAACCCACGTGCATTCGACCGCCGAGGTCGGGCACGTCCGCGTCGCGAAGACCGAGAACAAGGGCAAGGCCTTCAAGCGGATGCGGATCGAGCTCGCCTGAGCGTGACCGATCCGCCCGCACGCCACGACCTGCTCGGGGGAGCCTCGGCCGCAGCCTCGGCCGTCCTGTTCGGCACGATCATCATCTGGGGCCGGTTCGTGCTCGAGCGTGGCGTCCCGGTCGAGACGATGTTGTCGATCCGATTCGCGATCGGCGCCCTGATCCTGTTGGTCGCTCTGATCGTCACGCGGCGGCCGATCCTGGCCGCCCGCGGCGAGCGGTACCGTCTCGTCCTGCTGGCGGTGTTCGGCTACGCGATCGAGGCGAGCCTGTTCTTCACGGCCACCCAGCACGGGACGGTCGCCGCCGTGACGCTCCTGTTCTTCACGTACCCGGTGTTCGTGACGGTCTGGGCGTGGGCCCTCGGCGGTGACCTCCCGGCCCGGTTGACCGTCTTCGCGCTCCTGTGCGCGGTCGCCGGTGCCGCCATCGTCGTGGGGACCGGCACGGGCCTCGCGATCGACGGGATCGGCGTGCTCCTCGCGTTCGTGACGGCGATCACGTACAGCGCGTACCTCACGGGCGTGGACCTGCTGGTCGATCGCACCAATGCGCTCACCAGCGCGATGTGGATCAGCGCCGGCGCCTCGATCGGGCTGTTCGTGTACGCCAACGCGGTCGGCCACTGGGAGCTACCCGCCGGCGCGGCCGAATGGTGGCCGCTCGTCGGCATGGGCCTGTCGTCCGCCGGCGCCTTCTTCTTCCTGATGGAGGCCCTCGCGAGGATCGGCGCCGTCCGCACCTCCATCGTCTCGGCGATGGAGCCGCTGGCGGCCGCGGTCCTCGGGTTCGTGTTCCTGGACGAGTCGGTCACCTTCGGGGTGGCGGCGGGTGGCCTCCTGATCCTTGCCGGCGCCGTGATGGCGAGCCTCGCCCGCACGCCCACCCCGCAGGAGCAGCAGATCCCCTAGCGCAGCCGGGCGGCGCGCATCGCGAGGTAGCGCTGTTCGGGGACGCTGGCGGTCATCATCGCCGCCCGCCGGTAGGACTCCCGGGCCGCGCCGAGCTCGCCTGCGAGCTCGAGCAGATGCCCCCGGACCGCCTCGAGCCGGTGCGTGTGGGCCATGCGATCGTCGTCGTCCAGTGTGCCGAGCACCGCGAGACCCGCCCGAGGTCCGTCGACCATCGCGACGGCGACCGCCCGATTGAGCGTCACGACGGGGCCGGGGGAGACCTGTTCGAGCACGTCGTACAGGGCGAGGATCTGCGGCCAGTCCGTTTCGTCATCGCTCGGCGCTTCGTCGTGGATCGCGGCGATCGCCGCCTGGAGCTGATACGCCCCGATCGCTGCCCGGCCGAGGGTGTCGCCGATGATCCCGACGCCCTCCTCGATCTGCGTCCTGTCCCACAGGGCGCGGTCCTGTTCGGCGAGGGGGACCAGGGCGCCGTCCGGGGTGGTCCTCGCCGCGCGGCGGGCATCGGTCAGCAGCATGAGCGCCAGCAGCCCGGCGATCTCGCCGTTCTCGGGAACGAGTCGTCGGAGCAGGCGCGCGAGCCGGATCGCCTCCGAGGTCAGGTCTGCCCGGTGCAGCGCGGGACCCGCGCTCGTCGTGTAGCCCTCGTTGAACAGGAGGTACAGCACGTGCAGGACCACGCGAAGCCGATCCTCGCGCTCCGCCTCGGGCGGCAGGTCGAAGCGGGCGCCGGCGTTCCTGATCGTCTGCTTCGCGCGGCTGATGCGCTGGGCCATCGTGGGCTCGGGGACCAGGAAGGCGTTCGCGATCTCGGCCGTCGTCAGGCCGCCGACGGCTCGGAGCGTCAGTGCGAGCTGCGACGGCACCGAGAGCGACGGGTGACAGCACAGGAACAGGAGCGTGAGCGTGTCGTCCCGCTCGGCGACCGGTCCCGAGTGGGGCACGTCGCGGACCGTGCCCCGTTCCTCGCGACGACGGCGGGCGTCCTCGCTGCGCCACCCGTCGACCAGCCGCCGGGAAGCCACCGTGACGAGCCAGGCTCGCGGGCTCTCGGGCACGCCCTGCTCGGGCCATTGCGTCGCCGCGGCGAGCAGCGCCTCCTGCACGGCGTCCTCGCTCGAGTCGAACCGGCCGTACCGACGGACGAGCACGCCGAGGACCTGCGGCGCGAGCTCGCGCAGCAGGTCCTCGACGCCGGGCGCGTCGACCGATGACATCGGGGTCCCCGTTACGCCGCCTCCGCGGCGCGGCGGAGCCCCTGGATGTCGAGCTTGGTCATCTGGAGCATCGCCTGCATGGCCCTCGCGGCCCGCTCGGGGTCCGGGTCGCCGAGGAGCTCGCCGAGCGCGGAGGGGATGATCTGCCAGGACAGTCCGTACCGGTCCTTCAGCCACCCGCAGGGTCCCTCCTCGCCCGCGTCGGAGAGCGCCGACCAGAGCGCGTCGACCTCCTCCTGCGTCTCGCAGTTCACGAAGAACGACACCGCCTCGTTGAACGAGTGGTGCGGGCCGCCGTTGAGGCCGGTGAACTCCTGGCCCTCGAGCCGGAACGACACGGTCATCGCCGAGCCGGGCTTGCCCGGGCCGGCCTCGCCGTAGCGCGAGACCCCGAGGATCTCCGAGTCGCCGGCGGAGCCGGGCCTCGCGTTGAACACGGACACGTAGAACTCGGCGGCCTCCTCGGCCTGGTCGTCGAACCACAGGAACGGGGTGATCTTCGGCATCTCGGTCCTCCTCTGGTCTCGTGGTGCGGTGGGATCCGGCTCAGTACTCGGGCGGCGCGTCGGCGATCTGACGTACCTCGATCGGGCCCTCGATGAACGCGACGATCCGCGAGGCGATCTCGAGCGCCCGCCGCTCGGGGACATCGACGATCCAGTAGCCGGCCAGCGACTCCTTGGACTCCGCGAACGGCCCGTCGGTCACGACCGGGGCACCGCTCTCGAAGCGGACCGTCTTGGCCTGCGTCGGGTCGACGAGTCCCTGTCCGTCGACGAACTCGCCGGCGTCGCGGAGCTCGTGATCGAGGTCCTTCATGAACCCGATCATCGACCGGATCCACTCGGTGGATCGGGTCTCGATCATCGTGGCCTGGTCCCCAAACATCATGATCAGGTACTTCATCCTCCACTCCCTCCGTCCGCGCCGGTGGCGCGCTCACGAGTTGGTCGGAGCCGTCCCGGCGTTCTCGACATCCGACCCGTGGAAACCCTAGGCGACGGGAGACCATCGAGCGCTCGGGCGCTCCGCGAGGGCGAGCCCGAGCCGGCCGGGCGCTAGGGCCCGAGCCCGATCGCGAGCGCGGTGAGGGCCACGTAGATCGCGAGCCCACCGGCCACCAGCATCACCCGGAGCGATCGCTGGATCGGGGAGCGCCCGAGCGTGAAGTACGCGATCGGCCCGACCAGCGGGAGCACGAGCACCGCGAGCATCCAGAGCACGCGGTTGCGATTCGGCACCGCGTCCTGGCGGACGAGGTCCCACAGCGCGATCGAGACCCACGCCGAGTACAGGATCAGAGGCAGGACGTACGCGTACAGGCCGATGAGCACGCCCCACCAACTCGTGGCGAGCGAGATCCCGAGCACGGTGACCTCCTGGGAGACCTCGGGCGGCGCCGGCACGTCGAGCATGCGTGCGTCGCGGATGCGGACGGGTTCGGGGACGGCGGTCTCGGCGATCGCCGGGTCGGGCGGGGCGCTCTCGGCGCCCGGCATCTGCTCCTGGTCTGGTGGCGGCGGCTGCGAACGCCAGTCGCCCACGGCGATGTCCCCGAGCGACGCCTCGAGGTAGCGCTCGAGGGGACCGAACACGGCGCCGACCGAGCCACCGGGGATCCGAGCGAACGGCGACCCGCAACCGGCCCGCCATTCGATCGCCGGCGGCAGGCTGGAGGAGAAGGCGTTGCCCGAGAAGCAGTCGCCGCCCGCCGAGGGGGCGCCGAGCGCGAGATCGGCGTCGCCGGAGTTCCGTACCAGGTTGTCGCGAACCTCGTTGCCCTGCGTGAGCCACAGGTCCTCGTCGGGCGAGGGGAGGAGCGCGATGCCGAAGGCGTCGTGATCCTCGACCAGGTTCTGCGTGACGATGTTGTCGCGCCCGCCGTTCACGATGATCCCGATCCCGAGGGACGGGTACTCCAGGTCGAACGTGGGCGCGCTCGCGTTGTTGTTGTCGTGCACCCAGTTGCCGGCGATCAGGGCGTCATGCTGCGGCGCGAGCCGTTCGGAGTCCAGGGTGTTCGGCACGATGCCGGCCAGGTTCTCGCGCCACTCCGAGTTGACGACGAACAGGTCGCCGCCGGCGTTCGTGCCCGAGAACCCCAGCGCGTTGTTCTCGGCGAGCACCTCGGTGATCACCGCGTGGCACGGGAAGCACTGGCCGATGGAGAAGCCGGAGTCCGGGTGCCCGCTCGCGTACGAGTGGTCGAACTGTCCGTAGCGGGAGTCGAACGCGACCAGTCCGTCGTCGCCGTCGTTGTACGCGGTGAGGTACGAGCCGCGGTAGCCGAAGACGCCCGACCACAGGAACCCGTTCACCACGTAGTGGCGGGCGGTCATGTTTTCGATCGCGACCCCGTCCGCATCGACCACCTGGATCCCGGTGTCGAGCGTGAACCCCCCCTCCAGGATCACCCGGTTGCGGTCGAGCCCTCGGATCGTGAGGAACGGCGTGGTCACGACCACCGCCTCCTCGTAGACGCCGGGCGAGACGACCACGATGCCGCCGGGCTCGGCGGCGTCGACCGCGGCCTGGATGGTCGGCGCGTCCTGAGGGACTCGGACCTCGTCCCCGGGCAGCGAGGGCGGCGTCTCGCGACCGGGTCCGACGCCGAACGCGGCGCCCGGGATCGGTGCGTCGCCGACCAGGACGAGACCGCTCATCCCCACGCCCGGCGCCCCGTGGATCGAGCAGAAGTACGGGAACGCCCCGGCCGTGGGGAACGTCTCCTCGAACGCGTCGCCGGGTGCCAGATCGGACGAGGCGAACGCTCCGTCGTCGGCCGTGACGTTGTGTGTGCTCCGTCCCTCGTTCGTCCACTCGATCGTCCCACCCACCGCGACCCGAACGATCCGTGGGGCGAACACGTTGTCGCGCACCTCGATGGTTCGGTACCCCCCGTCGCTCGTGGCTCGGGCAGGCGTCCAGGGGAGAGCGAGCACGAACGTGGCGGCGAGCAGGGTGACGGCGCGCAGGCGTCGGCGCATCGCGGGCGAGGCTAGCACCGGTTTCCACGGCGGTCGTGGAGCGGTACGGTGGATCCGATGGGTACCGAACGCCTGACCGCGCTCGACGCGTCGTTCCTGTACCTGGAGCGGCCGGCGATGCACATGCACGTCGCCGGGCTCTCCGTGCTCGACCCCTCGACGCGTCCGGACGGACGGCTGCGGTTCGAGGACGTCGAGCACGTGTTCGCGTCACGCCTGCACCTCGCACCGCGCCTGAGGCAGAAGGTGAAGATGGTCCCGTTCGGACTCGCGTTGCCGGTCTGGGTCGACGACGCCGCGTTCGACCTCGACTTCCACATCCGTCGCGCGGCCCTCCCGCGCCCGGGCGGCCGGGTCGAGCTCGGCGAACAGGTCCAGCGGATCCTCTCTCGCCCGCTCGACCGGTCGAAGCCACTGTGGGAGGTCTACGTGATCGAAGGGCTCGAGGGCGGGCACGTCGCGACCCTGATGAAGGTTCATCACGCGATGATCGACGGGCTCTCGGGCATGCATCTGACGGCGGCCC
>Ga0075422_10000310_pt1 | contig 12362 bp, 10 predicted proteins | sample SoiMethybrSBSTD1_FD_72776 | JGI IMG/M metagenome (GOLD analysis project Ga0075422, IMG submission 72776) | Bulk soil microbial communities from a Populus tree surrounding site in Tennessee, USA - Soil MetaG P. TD hybrid SBSTD1 | ecosystem: Environmental > Terrestrial > Soil > Tree plantation... | reverse complement strand
GGGCGCGTTCTATATCGCCGTCGGCGCGTCGGTGCCGAGCCGCACGATCGGCGGTGACTTCTTCGACTATCTCGAACTGTCCGGCGGCGCGTTCGGTTTTGCGCTGGGCGACGTGACCGGCAAAGGCCCGCCGGCGGCACTCGTCACCGCGGTGATTCAAGGAATCTTCGGATCTCACATCGGGACGGCGGTTGCGCCCAAGGATCTGATTTCGCTCGTCAACCGCGTGCTCCTGTCACGTCGGATCGAATCGCGACTCGCGACGATATTCTTCGGCTCGATGACACCGACCGGGTCGCTGACCTATTGCAACGCCGCGCAGAACCCGCCGTTGCTGTTCTCGGCCACGACCTGCGAACGGCTCGAGGTGGGCGGAACGCTGGTCGGTGCGTTCCCCGACGCCGTCTACGAGCAGGCCGAAAGGCAACTCGAGGCCGGCGACACCATCGTCCTCTTCAGTGATGGCATCGTCGAAGCAATGAATGTCGAAGGAGAGGAATTCGGCGAAGCACGGATCCGCGACACGATCGCGCCGCACGCGCGCGAACCAGTCGAGACGATCCTGGATCGACTCCTGAGCGCACTCGAGCGCTTCACGCGCGGAATTCCGCAGGCGGACGACCTGACGGCCGTCGTCGTCCGCTATCGAGGCTAATGGCGGACGACGTCCGCTATCGAGGCTAGTGGCGGACGACGTCCGCCTATCGAGGCTAGTGGCGGACGACGTTCGCTATCGCGGCTGACAGCCCCGGTCGCGGAACGTCAGACTTGCTTCGGCGCCGCCTTCTTCCGCGTGCGCTTGGGTGGTTTGTCGGGTTCGACAGTCGCGGAGCGTTCGAGCTTCACCATCGCCGTGGCGAAACGTCGAAGTCCGTGCTCATCGAAGTCGATGACCGTGTGATGTTCATCGACGAGCCGAACGGTGCCGGTGCCGTATTGCAGTTGAGAGACCCGATCGCCAATCGTAAAACCTCGCACGTCCGCCTCCTGAATGGACACCACAACACCGACCGCTGAAGATCGCGCGTCAGCCGAGGTCCTGCTCGAACGACCCGGCAGATGCCAGGCGGGTCCATGTGACGCAGACCCGCCCGGGTGATGCTCTTACCAGCGAGGCTCGCTGCGACGCGAGGGACCGCGGTTGCCGTATCCGCCACCGCCGCCGCCACCGGAACGTGGAACCTGAGGTCGTGCTTCATTCACCGTCAGCCGCCGTCCGCCAAACTGCTGATCGTTCAACTTGGTGATGGCACTCTGGGCGTCGTCGTCAGACGACATCTCGACAAAGGCGAAGCCACGCGCTCGACCCGTGTCGCGATCCCGCATCACCGTGACGCTCTCGACGTTGCCCGCTTGCGCGAACAGCTCCTGGAGATCCTGCTCGTTGGTTTCGTAGGGAAGGTTGCCGACGTAGAGTTTTCGACCCATCTGACTCGCTCCTGCACGGTAACAGTGGCCTCGCGACGTGCGAGGCTCCACGAAAACCCAGCCTGAGCGACCTTTCGCTCGGCTCAACTGCATTGCAGGAAGATCAGAGGACGATCAGATCGACGCTGAACGCGATTAGCGGTGGGCTAAGCTTCCGGACGGGCAGTATACACCCGTATGGGTGAGTGCGGACTACCAACATAAGGGTAGTAACCCTATTGCTGAGGCGGAAGTCGGTATCTGCCGTCGGCAGTCTGCTTGAGAAATCCTTCGTCGACCAGCGCGTTCAACACGCGCACGCATTCGTCGCGGCTGACCTGGAACAGTCGGGCGGCCTGGTCCACTGTCGGCGAGAAACCGCGCATCTCCACGAATTCGCAGCGGATGCGATCGGTCACGTCGCCCCGGGACTTGCGCGGCTTCGCAGGCATCGGCAACGCTCTGAACTGAATGTCGGCGAGGGATGGCGGGAAGTGAGATGCTTTCGTTGCACGCATGGGCATAAGACCTCCCCTGCGATTGATTCTTATTCTTGATTCAATTTCGACGATACGCCCCAACAAGTGTCGCGTCAAGGTCGGGGATCCGTCAATCGTGATATTTGTACAAGTGAGGTGCCACCTGCAAATGATGGAGAAGTGTGCATGACCCGGCTCCTCACCGTGTTAATACTTGGCGCGTGCGTGCTCAATCTGAGCGCATCCCCCCAACAACCAATCTTTCGCGGCACGAGCGACGCCGTGCGCGTTTTCGTGACAGTGACCGACCACGACGGCCGTCTGATCACGTCGCTCGAGCAGAAAGATTTCGAAGTTCGTGACGAAGGCAAGCCGCAGCCGATCACGCTTTTCGACAACACTCCTCAGCCAGTACGACTGATCGAGATGCTCGACGTCTCCGGCAGCATGGCAGGCAACCTCTCGCTGCTGCGAGCGGCGTCCAATCAACTCTTTTCGCGGCTGGGAGAGAACGACGTGGTGCGCGTGGGGACGTTCGGACGGGAAGTCACCATCAGTCCTGCGTTCACCCGCGACGTCGGCGAACTTCGCAGCGCGCTGCCGACCGTCATCGCGTCGGACGCCCCGACTCCCCTGTGGCGGGGAATCGATGACGCGATCGGAAAGTTCAAAGACGATGGGGAAGGGCGATCGGTGATTCTCGTCCTGAGCGACGGGAAGGACAGCGGTCCGACGGGATTCGGCCAACCATTCATCAGCCAGGCAGAGATCATCGATCATGCCCGCAGCCAGGATGTGATGGTCTACGGCGTCGGAATGCGCAGCCGAGGCAACCGGCCGCCCGGCGCGTTCGGGCCGGGAGGTCTCCAGGCTGCGCTGCTGGCCGATCTGCCGGACCCGGGCCTCGCGCTGGTGTCAGAGCACACCGGCGGCGGGTATACCGAGATTCGTCCGACGGAAGACTTAGGTGCGGCGTTCGCACGCGTCGTCGACGAATTGCACGGCCAGTACCTGCTAGGGTTTGCGCCACCGAAGCGAGATGGCAAGGTTCACAACGTCGAGGTGCGGATCTTGTCGCAGAAGGGACTCAAACCGCGCGCGCGCAAGAGCTACGTCGCCCCGAAAGAAAAGCCCTAGCTCACGCCAGGTGGCAGCGGAGTGGCGTCATCAGGAGGATGCGCAACAGCCGGGAGGCCCATCAAATGGCGCAACTCCTCGCCTTCCATGACTTCGATATCCAGCAGGCGCCGTGTGACGCTTTCGAGCTGATCGCGGTGCTCGGTCAGGATACGCCTCGCCTCGCTGTGCGCATCGGTCATGATTCGCTTAACCTCGGCATCGATCAGACGGGCCGTGTCCTCGGCATAAGCGCCACGCTCGGGTCCCAACTGGATATCGAGGAACTTGTTGCGCTTGTGCCCATCGTAGTTAATGGCGCCGAGTGAGTCGCTCATGCCCCATTCGGTGACCATCGCGCGGGCGATATCGGTCGCACGAAGCAGGTCGTTCTGTGCGCCGGTGGAGATCTCGCCGAGCGCGATCTCTTCGGCCGTGCGTCCTCCCAACAGCACCGCCAACTGTGCCAGCAGATCTTTCCGCTGCATCAGGTAGCGGTCTTCGAGCGGAAGCTGCATCGTGTACCCGAGCGCGCCGAAACCGCGCTGAACGATCGAGATCTTGTGGACCGGATCCATTCCCGGAATCGCAGTCGCCACGATGGCGTGCCCGGATTCGTGATAGGCAACGATTTCGCGTTCCTTCCGGCTCATCACGCGCTTCTTCTCGAGACCCGCGATCAGGCGATCGATCGCTTCGTCGAAGTCCAACATGTCGACCGCGGTCTTGTCTTTGCGTGCGGCCAGCAGCGCCGCTTCGTTGACCAGGTTTGCGAGATCCGCTCCGGCGAAGCCGGCGGTTCGCGCCGCCACGACTCGCAGGTCGACCTCGGGAGCGAGCTTGACCTGCTTCGTGTGAATTCTCAGCACCTCTTCGCGGCCCTTCACATCGGGCTTGTCGACCAGGACCTGGCGATCGAATCGGCCCGGACGGAGCAGGGCAGGATCGAGCACTTCCGGACGATTGGTCGCCCCCATGATAATGATGGCTTTGCGCGAATCAAAGCCGTCCATTTCCGCGAGCAGCTGATTGAGCGTCTGCTCACGCTCCTCGTGCGATCCCATGGGGCTCTGGACGCGCGCGCGGCCGAGCGCGTCGAGTTCGTCGATGAAGATGATGCACGGCGCTTTCGCCTCGGCTTGCGAAAACAGATCGCGCACACGCGCGGCGCCGACGCCCACGAACATCTCCACGAACTCCGAGCCGCTGAGACTGAAGAACGGAACCTTGGCCTCGCCAGCGACCGCGCGTGCCAGCAGCGTCTTGCCAGTGCCGGGCGGTCCCACCAGGAGCACGCCCTTCGGGATGCGGCCGCCGAGCGTCGTGTACTTCCGCGGGTTGCGCAGGAACTCGACGATCTCCTTCAACTCCTGCTCGGCCTCGTCGACGCCGGCAACGTCGGCGAAGCTCACCTTCACGTCGTCTTCCGCGAACACGCGATGTTTGCTGCGCGCAAACGACATGACGCCGCCTTCGGCGCCGCCGATGCGGCGCGAGAAGTAGCTCCAGATGACAAAGATGAAGACGAGCGGCAGGATCCAGCCGAGGATCTCGGGCAGCCACCGGCTGACGAATTCACCTGTGTATTTCACGCCGGTCGCGTCGAGATCCTCGAGCAGCTTCGGATCTTCGATTCTGGTCGTGCTGAAGTTCTTGCTGCCGTCGGCCTCGCGCTTCAGGGTGCCCCGGATGGTCTGCTCACCGACATACACCTCGGCGACCTGGCCCGCGCGCACAGCGGTCTTGAACTCGCTGTAAGAGAGCTGCCGCCCGGTCGGGGCCAGGAACCACGTCTGGACCAGGATGAGCAGCAGGAGTCCGCCTAGGAAATACCAGATCGGTCCCCCGGCGCGCCCGCTCGTTCGGAGCGAGCGCCGCTCACCTGGGCGCTTATCGCGCGGGTTCAGCCCGGAGCCCCCACTGCGCATTGCGCGATGGGGTGGCAGACCGGGAGGGGTTCGAAGATTCGCCAATATTCCCTCAAGCAGCCACCGACTGCTTCTTCTGGAACTTCAGTTCATTGTTACCCATATCGACCAGGACCGAGTCGCCCTCGCGGATGTCACCCTCCAGTACCCGCATGGCCAGCGGATCCAGCACGCGGCGCTGAATCGTCCGCTTCAACGGCCGGGCGCCGAACATCGGATCGAAGCCTTCGGCCACGAGGAAGCCGCGAGCCGTATCGGTCAGCTCGACGTGAATCTTCCGCTCTTCGAGCCGCTTGAGCAGTCCCTGGATCTGGATGTCCACGATCCGCTTGAGGTGCTCGAGCCCCAGCGAGTGGAAGAAGATGATCTCGTCCACGCGGTTGATGAACTCGGGGCGGAAATGCTGGCGCAACGCCTCGGTCACCTGTCTGCGCACGCCCTCCGGCAACTCCTCGCGGCCGGAGCCCTGTTGCGCCTCGGCGATGAAGTGGCTGCCCAGATTCGACGTCATGATGACAACGACGTTCTTGAAATCAACGGTCCGCCCCTTGCCGTCAGTCAATCGTCCGTCGTCGAGGAGCTGCAGCAGGACGTTCAGCACCTCGGGGTGCGCCTTTTCGATCTCGTCGAAGAGGACGACGGCGTACGGACGGCGCCGAACGGCTTCGGTGAGTTGGCCGGCCTCGTCGTAGCCGACGTATCCAGGGGGCGCCCCGATCATGCGGGACACGGTGTGCTTCTCCTGGTACTCCGACATGTCGATCCGGATCATGGCGTGCTCATCGTCGAACAGGAACTCGGCGAGCGCGCGCGCCAGCTCGGTCTTGCCGACACCAGTCGGCCCCAGGAAGATGAAACTGCCAAGCGGCCGGTTCGGATCCTGCAGACCCGCGCGCGCGCGACGGATGGCATTGGCCACCGCCCTGACGGCTTCGTCCTGACCCACCACGCGCTCGTGGAGGCGTGCTTCCATGTGAATCAGCTTCTGGACCTCGCCCTCCATCAACCGGCTGACCGGGATGTTGGTCCACTTCGCGACGACTTCAGCGATGTCCTCCTCGTCGACCTGCTCCTTGAGCATGCGTGGCGTTTTGGTCTCGCTATCACTTGCGGCGTCTCCTGCCGTAATCCGTTTCTCGAGCTCCGGAATCCGTCCGTACTGGAGCTCCGACGCTTTCGCGTAGTCTCCGACGCGCTGCGCCATCTCCAATTCGATGCGCGCATCTTCGAGCTGTTGCTTCAGATCGCTCGTGCCCTGCAGCGTATCCTTCTCGTTCTGCCACTGCGTCTGCAGCCTGGTCTGTTCCTCTTTGAGGTTGGCCAGCTCCCGCTCGAGTTTCGACAGGCGATCCTTCGATGCCGGATCCGTTTCCTTGCGCAGCGCCTCGCGCTCGATTTCGAGCTGCATGATCCGGCGCCGCACTTCGTCGAGCTCTGCGGGCATCGAATCGATTTCCATTCGCAGTTTCGACGCAGCCTCGTCGACCAGGTCGATGGCCTTGTCGGGCAGGAACCGATCGGTGATGTAGCGATGCGACAGCACTGCGGCTGCCACGAGCGCGGCGTCCTTGAACCGGACTTTGTGATGAATCTCGTAGCGCTCGCGCAAGCCGCGAAGAATCGAGATCGTGTCCTCGACGGTGGGTTCGCCCACCATCACCGGCTGGAAGCGGCGTTCGAGCGCGGCGTCCTTCTCGATGTGCTTTCGATACTCGTCGATCGTAGTCGCGCCGATGGTGTGCAGCTCGCCGCGGGCGAGCATCGGCTTCAGCATCTGCGACGCGTCCATCGCGCCCTCGGCGGCGCCGGCGCCGACCACGGTATGGAGCTCGTCGATGAAGAGGACGATCTGTCCTTCCGATTCCATGATCTCCTTGAGCACCGCCTTCAGTCGCTCCTCGAACTCCCCACGGTATTTCGCGCCCGCAACCAGCGCCCCCATGTCGAGGGCAAAGATCTTCTTGTCCTTGAGTCCCTCGGGAACGTCGCCGCGGACGATGCGCTGGGCCAGCCCTTCGACGATGGCCGTCTTGCCGACGCCTGGCTCGCCGATCAAGACCGGATTGTTCTTGGTGCGGCGTGACAGAACCTGGATGACTCGCCGCACTTCCTCGTCGCGTCCGATCACCGGATCCAGCTTGCCGCTCCGGGCGAGCTGCGTGAGATCGCGGCCGTAGCGAGTGAGCGCTTCGTACGTCGATTCGGGATTCGGCGACGTCACGCGCTGGTTGCCCCGCACTTCCGTCAGCGCTTTGTAGAGCACGTCCTTGCTGACGCCAAGACGCTGCAGCAGCTGCGCCGCCGGCGACCGGCCTGTTTCCGTGGCGAGGGCCAGCAACAGATGTTCGGTGCTGACGTACTCGTCCTGCAGACGCGTCGCCTCGGCCTGCGCCGAATCGACGATCAACTTCATGCGAGGGGAGAGCCGCACATCGCCGCCGTAGGCCTGCGGGAGTGCCTTCAACAGCGCGCGCGCGTCGGTCGCGACGCGCGCCGGATCGAGCGCGATCTTTTGCAGCACCGATGGGACGATGCCGCCGGACTGTTCGACGAGGGTTACGAGCAGATGCTCCGGCGTCACCTCCGAGTGGTTGTACTCGGTCGCGAGATTTTGCGAGGCGAGGATGGCCTCCTGCGCCTTTTCAGTAAGTTTGTTCAAGTTCATGGCTGTCGTGCTCACGCCGCGCTGTGCGTCTTGCTGTCGTCGCCGCCCAGTTTCCGGAGCGCTTCGAAATGCTCACGCTCTTTGTCGCTGAGGCTCGTAGGAAGTTGGACGTCTACCCGGGCGTAGAGGTCCCCAGTGTCATCGGTCTTTCCGACGGCCGGCATTCCGTACCCTTTGAGGCGGAACAGCTGGCCGTTCTGAGTCAATGGTGGAATCCGCAATCGTGCTGGCTTGCCCGCGAGTGTCTGTACGGTCGCCTCACCCCCGAGCACCGCCGTGGTCAAGGGAACGGGTGACTTGACGTAGAGGTCGCGCCCCTTCCGCTCGAATACCGGGTGCGGCGCCAGCCGCACACGGAGATAGAGATTTCCCGACTCGGCGCCGCCGACTCCCTGCTCGCCTTCGCCGCTGACGCGTACGCGCGAGCCGTCGGTCACGCCCGCAGGAATCCTGACGTCGACGTGTTTCACGTGGCCGTCATGGCGCAGCATCAGCCGGCGCGTCGCGCCTTGAAAGGCATCTTCCAGGGCCAGTTCGATCTCGTTCTCGATGTCGCGCCCTGCACGCCGACGTCCGCGTGATCCGCGAGACGCGTGCGGCTCCGTCGCGCCGCCGAAACCGGCACCGCCGCCGCCCCCGAAGAAGGTGGTGAAGAAATCCGAGAACGGGTTCGTGTCGCCGAAGAGGTCTTCCATCTCTTCCGGCGTCATCGTGCGGTAGTTCGCGCGAGCGCCACCACCCGGCGGTGGCCCCCAGGCTCCGCCGAACGGCTGGCCACCGCTCCGCGCCTGCTGTTCGTACATCCGCCAGTTGGCCCCCAGCTCGTCGTACTTCTTTCTCTTCTCTGGATCGCCCAGCACTTCGTACGCTTCGTTGATCTCCTTGAACTTGCCCTCTGCGACCTTGTCACCCGGGTTGACGTCGGGGTGGTGCTTGCGCGCAAGTTTCCGGAACGCCTGTTTGATCTCTTTCTCGCTGGCCGTCTTGGAAACGCCGAGTGTTGCGTAGTAATCCTTGAAGTCCACAGCTGGTCTCGAGTGTCAAGTTTCAGTGTCGAGTCGAGTAAACGTAGTGCCCGGCTTTAGCCGGACTTGTTACAGGCCAAGTAAATCGTTGAGACGCTTGATCTCGTTGAGCAACTGCCGGCGGCCGTGGCCGGTGCTCAACGCGGACTCGTCCAGAAGCGGTCGAATCCGTTGCATCACCTCTGCCATCGCCAGCAACCGTTGCACCCCGGCCAGATTGATCCCGTGGCCGTCCACCAGTTGCTTGATCAGGCGCAGCCGTTCGAGCTCTGCACGCGCATAGAGACGCATGCTGCCGATCGTCCGGCTGGGGCGAATCAACCCGAGGCGCTCGTACTTTCGTAGAGTCTGGGGATGCATCCCCAGCTGCTCGGCCGCCGTGCTGATGAAAAAAAGATCGTCCAGTGCCATCCCGATCCAGCGGCCGGGCGGGGCCGCCCACCCCAACATTGATACGGATCGAGTGTAGGACTTGATACGACTCGTGTCAAGTTTAACCGTTCACCGGCGCCGGCACAGAGAGTAGGATGGAACGAACGCCTTGGATATCGCAGCCGCCGACCTCGTTACCATTGGATTGCTCGTCGTTCTCGAAGGCCTCCTCAGCGCGGACAACGCGCTGGTCATGGCCATCATGGTGCTGGGGTTACCCCGGCGCGATCACCAGAAAGCCCTTAGATACGGGCTGCTTGGCGGATTTGCCTTTCGCGCCGCCGCCACGGCACTGGCGGCATATCTCATTCAAGTAGGGTGGGTAAAAGTCCTGGGCGGCGTGTACCTGCTGTATCTCACCTATTCACACTTCTGGGGCCGCGAAGAAGGGGAGGATCGCCACCAGGCGCCCAAGGCCAAGGGCATGCTCGGTCTGTCTCCATTCTGGGCGACCGTCGTTCGCGTGGAGGTCATCAACCTCGCGTTCTCCATCGATTCGATTCTGGTCGCCGTAGCAATGTCGCCGAAGTTGTGGGTGGTCATCATCGGCGGAATTCTCGGCATCGTGGCGATGCGTCTGGTTGCGGGCCGGCTGATAGCGCTCGTTCAGCGATACCCGCCGCTCGTCGACGGAGCTTTCATCATCATCGCGTGGGTGGGGGTCAAGCTGTGTCTCGAGTACCTCCACGATACCGACATCATCGGGCTGGAGATCCCGAGGTGGTTGTCGCTCGGTCTCGTCGTGGTGATCTTCCTCATCGCGCTGATCTACGCGAAGATGCAGGGGGCAGTCGAGGCTGGTGATGCGCTCACGGAGGAATGCGAAAGCATGCTCGCGGGTGAGGATAATCTGGTCCCGAAAGTCGACCCTGACGCAACGAAATGAGCAGTTCCAGGTTCCGAGTTCCTGGTTTCAAGTTCGTGTTCTAAGTTCCCTGTGTGGCTAACGCCGTGCCGCAGGAGTCAACGTGGTCTCGCGCCGTTCTGTACCACGCATGTACACGACCTTCACCGGCTCCCCGATCTTCAGCAGTTCCAGCGCGTAGGTGTAGTCGTAGATGTTGGCGATCGTCTGGCCGGCGATCTCGACGATGACGTCGCCTTTCTGCAACCCGGCCTGCTCGGCAGGACCGCCGCCGATGACGCCGCCAAGAAGCAGGCCCTTCGCGTCCGCCGCATAGTCCGGCACGGTGCCCGTGAAGACGCGGACGCCGGTGCGATTGACGGTCTGCGATGACTGCTCGACTTTGACGAACTGCGGAGCCTGATCGGACTCGAGCAGCCGCGTCGCAATGACGGTCGCGAATTGCGCGACTCGATCGAGATCCTCGTAGTTGATCTTGTCCGCCGTGTCCGACGGCTTGTGATAATCGAGATGAGCGCCGGTCGTGAAATTCAGGCTCGGCACCGACGCCTGGTTGAACGTCGCGACGTCAGTCGGCTGATATGGATCGGGCTGCAGCGTGAGGTTGAATCCCGCGGCCACGTTCGCGCGCTCGATGAGCGACGCCCACGTCGCGCTGCTGCCGGTCGCCTGCACGGCGAGCTTGTTGTCTTGCATGCGGCCAACCATGTCGAAGTTGAGATAGGCGGCAATCTCGTTCACCGGAATCGGCGGCGCGTTGACGAATGCGCTCGAGCCGATCAGCCCGAGCTCCTCGGCAGACCACAGCGCCACGGCGAAATTCCGTCGACGAACTTTCTGGCGCGCCACCCCGTCGGCGACCGCGATCACAGCCGCACTGCCGGACGCGTTGTCATCCGCGCCGACATGCGGCTTGCCCGCGTCGCTGCCGGTAGCAAGCGAGTTGCCGTTCCGGCCAAGCCCGAGATGGTCGTAGTGCGCGCCAATCACGACCCATGGCTTCTCGACACCGGTCACAGGGGACGTCGCCGGCAGAAACGCCACGACATTGCGGGCGGTGCGCTTCTCGCGAACGAGTTTCGTCGCGAGCTCCACCGTCACGCCCTCGAGCGCGAAACCCGCGGCGTGCGGGTTGCCGGTATCGAACTCCTTCTGTACCGACTCGAGCGATCGTGAACCAAAGAGGGCAGCGGCGGCTTTGCCACTGACGCTTGCCGCTGGGATGCCAGAACCGGCCAGGGCTGTGTCGAACGTAATCGGCACTGTCTGGCCGGCATTCGGCGATCGAGGACCCGTGACGACCAGGAGCGCCTTGGCGCCGCGTTGCCGTGCGGCGAGCGCCTTGTAGCGCAGATCGGAATAGCGAGCAAGGATCGACTTCGTTTCCTTGTCGGCGTCCTCAGGAAAATATCTGAACACGACGACCGCCTTGTCTTTCACGTCGAGCGTCGCGTAGCTGTCGTATCCGAAGTTCTGTGACTCCGGCACGACGATGCCATAGCCAGCGAAGACCGCTGGCGCCGACACGGTTGCATCGTCCGAGAAGGAAAGCGCGACGACGTCGTCAGGCGCGGTGAAACGCTGATTGCCCATCGCCAGCTGTGAGCCGCCGTCGCGGCTTCCCGCCGTGAACTCGAACGACATGAACATGTCCTGCCGTCCGGGAAGCGGCCTGGCGCCGAGCCGCGCAAGCTGCGCCGCGATGTAATCACCAGCTCCACGTTCCCCACTCGAGCCTGCTTCGCGTCCCGCGAACTTTTCAGAGGCCAGCGTCTCGACATATGCCCGTGTCTGCGCTGCTGTCGCTGGTGCCGGTGTCTGCGCCGAGAGCGTGGCAACCGACAGGCCTATCGCAATGTAGAGCGCGGGCGTGAGCCCGCGCGGCCATGAGCGCATCGTCATTGTCCTGATCCTCGGGTCGGTTTCTGGCGAGGCGGCGCTGCCGCGAGTGCGTCGAGCGCGTGCTGATGATTCCATTGAGCGAGATAAATCTGACCTTCACGGCCGCCACCACGACTGGACGTCCATGCCAGTCGCGTCCCGTCTGGCGACGGCACTGGGAGCCCGTCGAAGCCATCGGAATACGTGACCCGGATCGGCTCCTTGGTCCCATCGATGTCGACGAGAAACACCTCGAAGTTTTCGAATCCGAGCTTGTTCGACGAGAAGACGATATAGCGGCCGGATGGATGGATATAAGGCGCCCAGCTCATTGCGCCAAAGTCCGTGATCTGACGCTGGTCGGTTCCGTCGAGATTCATCGTCCACACATCCGCGATGACGCCGCGCTCGTCGAAGCGCCGCCAGATGATCCGCTTGCCATCCGGCGAGAAGAATGGGCCACCGTCATACCCGGGAACATTGGTGAGGCGCTTCACGCCCGACCCATCCGCATCGGCAGGCATGATGTAGATCTCGCCGAAGTAACTCGGGTCGGTGTCGAGC
>Ga0075422_10000307_pt1 | contig 12412 bp, 9 predicted proteins | sample SoiMethybrSBSTD1_FD_72776 | JGI IMG/M metagenome (GOLD analysis project Ga0075422, IMG submission 72776) | Bulk soil microbial communities from a Populus tree surrounding site in Tennessee, USA - Soil MetaG P. TD hybrid SBSTD1 | ecosystem: Environmental > Terrestrial > Soil > Tree plantation... | reverse complement strand
GCGGTGGCCACGTTCGCGATCGGTTCGGCGGTCGTGTACGCGGCCGGTGGTCCGACGGACGTCGCCACGCCCCAGCCTTCCGCCATCCCGTCGGCCTCCCCGACGACCCGCCCGTGCACGCCCACCTGGGACGTCGTTCGGAGCGCGAATCCGGGGGAGGCGGCCACCACCCTGCTGGGGGTCACGGCCGTCACGTCGACCGAGGCGTGGGCCGTCGGCGGGCTCGGCCAGCCCGAGATTCCGACGGCGGTGGCGATCCAACGGTGGGACGGCGACCGGTGGGTGGCGGTCGCCGGCCCGAGCCCGGGCACCACCCTGAACGAGCTCCGTGCCGTCGACGCCTCCGAGCCGAACGACGTCTGGGCCGTAGGGCGGACCTCGACCGGGGTCGGCGAGCAACCGCTGGTCCTGCACTACGACGGGACCGTGTGGTCCAACGTCGAGCTACCCCCCGAGATCGACGGCGTGCTGAACGGCGTGGCCGCGATCTCACCCGCGGACGTGTGGGCCGTCGGATCCGTCGGCGACCCGGCCGCATCGTTGGAGCGGGCCCTCGTGCTGCATTGGGACGGGACGGCGTGGACCGACGTCGGGATCGGGCGCGCGACCGGCGGCGGCAAGTCCGCGCTCGTCGACATCGAGGGGGTCTCACCCACCGACCTGTGGGCGGTCGGCTACCAGCACTTCCGGCCGTTGATCCTGCGGTTCGACGGCGAGGCGTGGAGCCGGAGCCCGACCGAGATCCGCGGGACGCTGCACGCGATCGAGGCGTCCGCCACCAGCGATGTGTGGGCCGTGGGAACGCCGATCCAGCGGTTCGACGGCGAGACGTGGGCCGAGACCCCGATCCGCCGCGGCGATGCCGAGCTCGTCGCCGTCGCTGCGATCGGCGGCCTCGACATCTGGGCGGTGGGCTCGCGTCCGTCGAGGGAGCCGGGAACCACTCGTGCGGCCGTGTACCGCTACAGCGATCGTAGGTGGGGGCCGGTCGAGGGACCATCGGTCGGGGGGTCGGACTCGCTCTCGGCGGTCGACGCACTCCCCGACGGGACCCTGCTCGCGGTCGGATCGAGGGACGTCGGCCTCGAACGCAAGACCCTGGCGATCCGCGGCACGACCTGCCCGCCCGCGGCGTGAGCGCACAGGCGCCCCGCCTGCCCGTCCGCTAGGCTCGCCCGCCGATGGACCTGCGCATCGCGCCCGAGGATCTCGAGCTCAGGGATCGCGCCCGAAGCTTCACCGAACAGGTGCTGATCCCGCTCGAGCTCGAGTGCGAGGAGCACGACGGGCTCGGCGCCGAGAGCGCCGCGAACGCGAAACGGGCGGTGCTCCACGCGGACTTCAACGCGATCAACCATGCCAAGGAGGACGGCGGCCAAGGCTTGGACCTCTTCCAACAGATCCTGATCGAGGAGCAATGGGGAACGGCCACCGGCGGGCTCTGGGACATCCCGTGGCGGCCGTCGATCCCGCTCGCGAACGCCACCCCGGACCAGAGGGTGCGGTATCTCCTCCCGGCGTGCCGGGGCGAGCGGCGCGACGCGTACGCGATCACCGAGGAGCAGGCAGGTTCGGATCCCTCGATGGTCCGCACCTCGGCTCGGCGCGACGGCGACGCCTGGGTGATCGACGGCACCAAGTGGCACGTCACGTCGGGCGACGTCGCCGACTTCTTTCTCGTGCATGCGCACGTGGACGGCGACCCCGCCAAGGCGACCGTGTTCCTGGTCGACAAGGACCTGCCCGGCGTCCGGCTGGTCCGGACGCCGAAGTACACGCACCGGTTCGTGTTCGAGCATCCGATCTTCGCGTTCGAGGGCGTCCGCGTCGGGCTCGACGCGGTGCTGGGCGACGTGGGCGCCGGCTACGAGCTCACGAAGGACTGGTTCGTCGAGGAGCGGATCATGATCGGCGCACGCACGATGGGCGCGGCCACTCGGGCCCTCGACCTCTCGCTCGCCTTCGCGAAGGAGCGGGTGCAGTTCGGCGAGTCGCTCGTGGCGTTCCAGGCCGTCGAGTTCATGCTGGCTGACATGGCCGCGCAGATCATGGCGGCGAGGTCGATGCTGTACCGCGTCGGGTGGCAGGCGGCGCGCGGCGGCACCGATCGCAAGGAGCTGCACGCGCTGGCGTCGGCCGTCAAGCTCGTGTCTTCGGAGACGGCCGGGCGGGTGGCCGACGCCGCCGTCCAGATCCACGGGGGCCGCGGCTACATGCGCGAGCAGCCGGTCGAACGCCTGTGGCGCGAGCTCCGGGTCGATCGCATCTGGGAGGGCACATCCGAGATCCAGCGGATGATCATCGGCAACGAGCTCCGCAAGCGCGGCCACGAGGCCTATACGGGATGGCCCTCCTGACCGATACTGCTGCGTAGCGGCCCGGGCGGCCAGACACAACTTCCCCATCGTGGAAGGAGGAACGTTGGGCACCATCACGGTGGGCGTCGACGTCGGCGGGACCAAGATCCAGTCCGCGGCGGTGCGCGAGAAGAAGGTGGCGGGCGTGCATCGCCTGCTGACGCCGCTCACGGGCGCGAAGGACGTGGCGGCCGCGATCGGCGAGGCGGTCGGGAAGGCCCTCGCGGACGGCGGGGCGCAGCCGACCGACCTCGAGGCGGTCGGCATGGGGGTCCCCGGGGCGATCGACACCGAGGCCGGGACCGTCTCGAGCTCGCCGAACCTCCCCGGGTTCCAGGACGCCCGCCCCGTCGCGCTCGGGGCCATGGTCTCCGAAGCGCTCGGCGGGGTGCCGGTCAGGCTCGACAACGACGTGCGCGTCGCGATCCTCGGCGAGTGGAAGAGGGGCGCGGGACGCCCCTACCGGAATCTGCTCGGCGTGTGGGTTGGGACCGGCGTCGGCGGTGGGCTGGTCCTGGACGGCAGGCTCCACGACGGTCAGGGAGCGGCCGGCGAGATCGGTCACACGATCGTCAAGCCCGGCGGGCGTCTGTGTTCGGACGGGCGCAAGGGCCATCTGGAGGCGTACGCCGGCCGCGGGCAGATGGAGGTCGAAGCGCGGCACCGTGTCAAGCAGGGCCACAAGACCGAGCTCTTCGACATCATGGAGAGGAAGGGTCGGACACGCCTGTCGAGCGGGGTGTGGGCCGCGGCGCTCGAGAAGCACGACAAGATGGCGCGCGAGCTGATCGACGACGCGATGTGGGCGCTCGGCACCGGGCTCGCGTCGGTGCAGAACCTGCTTGCGCTCGAGGCGATCGTGATCGGCGGCGGGCTCGCGGATCGCCTGGGCCCGCCCTTCGTCGATCGGATCCGCGACGAGATGCAACCGATGCTGTTCGTCCCCGACCGGCCCCCCGCGATGCTCTCGAGTGAGTTCGGTGACCTGTCCGGAGCGGTGGGCGCGGCGGTGCTCGCGGGCGGGTAGCGCCGAGGACGACCCGCGGAGCGGGGCCGCGATCACGTCCCCGACAAACAGCCGACGACCTCTGCGGGCAACCCGGGGATCTGCAGCCCCGCATCCCCGCTCACGAAGTCGTAGGGCACCCCGGCCCAGCCCCCGGGCAGCCCGGGGTACACCCGCGCCTGGGAGTCTGCGCTGTCGAACTGGAAGCCGACCCAATCCGGCGACCGGTAGCCGTTCGTGTCGTAGGGGGCGACCGCGACGAGACCCGCCCCGAACTCTCGGGACTCCACCAGGAACCGTCCCTGGAACGACAGGTCGTGCTTCGCGAATGCCTTGACGTACCAGCGCCGGATGTCAAGGAGGTAGCCCTTGTCCGAGGGAGGCGACTCCGGGCCCTCGAAGAAGCGCAGGTCCACCACCTCGAGTGGACCCTCGACGCCCGTTGCCCGACGGATCACCCGGAGCGGCTCCGCGTAGCGATGCGCGTCGCGGGGCGGCGTCGTCCATCCGTGGACGCAGTCCGCCGCGACCGGCCCTCGCGTGGCGGGCGGCTCGTCCGGGAGCACGGGCGGCGTGGGCGAGACGGCCGGACCGGTCTCCGAGATCGGCGTGACCGGAGGCGTCGTGGACGGCTGCCCGGGCTCGGCGTCGCCGGTGCACGCCGTGAGCGCGAACGCGATGCACACGGATGCGATCGCGCCAGAGACGGCGCCTGAGATCGTGGTGGAGAACCTGTGCTGATACATGGGTCTGAGGGTCGCAGAAGGATATCGTTCACGGAGTTGCTTGATAGCTTGGGCAACCGTGCACGGAGCCTCCCGCCCACCCCCTCGGGAACGTTCGAGTTACGAACGTCTCGGGCACGACGAATCGCCGCTTTTCTCTCGGCGATCGTTCTTGCGCACATCCGCGTTCGCCCTGGCGGGCGCGACGATGTACGCGTGCACCGGCGGCGGCCGCAAGCAGCCGGTGGTGGCGCCGGTCGCGACCACGTCGGTCGTGGCGACCGACACGCGGTGGCCGATCAAGCGCGCGATCTACGTGATGATGGAGAACCGGAGCTTCGACAACCTGTACGGCAGGTTCCCCGGCGCGAACGGCGCGACGGTCGGTGTCAAGTTCGGGCAGGAGGTGCCGCTCACGCCGAGCCCACACTGGCTCCCCGGCGATATCCCTCACGACCGGGCGGCACACCTGAACGACGTGAACGGCGGCGCGTACGACGGGTTCGGCAACGGGCAGTTCGGCGACCCGTGGGCCTACACGCAGTTCGAGGGGACGTCGATCCCGAACTACTGGTCCTGGGCGAAGGACTACGTGCTGTGCGACAACTTCTTCGCGTCGGTCGGCGGCCCGTCCTATCCGAACCACTTCTTCTTCGTGGCCGGCCAATCCGGGGGCGCGCTCGACAACCCCGAGAACATCGAGACCCGCCAGCTCTCAGACGGCAGTACGTTCAAGAGCTGGGGGTGCGATGCGGTCGGCAAGAACGTGTTCGTCCTGGTGAAGGACGAGCGGGGGAACCTCACCAAGCACGACTCCTGCTTCACGTTCCGAACCGTGCCCGAACAGCTCGAGGACGCGGGCGTGTCCTGGGCGTACTACGCGGCGACCCCAGGGCAATCCGGGTACTTCTGGAACGCCCTGAACGGCATCGAGGGGGTCTTCCACACGGACCTCTGGCGGCCGGAACGGATCCGCTCCGTCGAACGCCTGCCGCGGGACATCCGCGAGGGACGGCTCCCGTCGGTCACGTGGGTCACGCCCCGGTTCGAGCTCTCGGATCACCCTCCCGAGAGCACGTGCTTCGCCCACAACTGGCTCACCGAGCTTGTCAACGCGGTGATGGAGAGCGACGACTGGGAGCACACGGCGGTGTTCCTGACGTGGGACGAGTGGGGAGGTTTCTACGACCACGTCCCGCCGCCCGAGGTCGATGACCTCGGGTTCGGGTTCCGCGTCCCCATGCTCGTGCTCAGCCCGTACGCGAGGAAGGGCTACGTCGACGACGCCGAGGGCGAGTTCTCGAGCCCGCTGCGATTCGTCGCGGACAACTGGGGTCTCCCGTACCTGACCGAGCGGATCGAACTGACCCACAACTTCGAGCACGCGTTCGCGTTCGAGCGGAATCCGCGCACCGATGCGCGGCCCTTACGGCCGATCGCCCATTGCTACGGCAAGCCGTCCGAATACCCGGGCGACGACTACCCCGGCTGGCCGGAGGGGACGCAGCCCGACCCGAGCCACTTCGTCTGATCGTCGACCTAGGGGCGTTGCTCCGCGCAGGTACGGCTGGAGGCTGTGGTACTGGTCGGGGATCGGCTTGACGGCCATGGCTCCTCCCTCCTGGCGGCGACCGTTCGAGGCTGCTACCTCGTCGAGATCCGAGCCGTGACCTCGGGGACGACGAGCGCGTCGACGGCAACGCAGCCGTTCGGGCCACAGATCACCGGGTTCGCGTCGAGCGCCTCGAGGTGGACCGCGAGGTCGTGCGCGAGCCACGACATGGCGACGATCGCCGTCGACAGAGCATCGACGTCGGCGGCCGGCTGCCCCCGAACACCGTCGAGGAGTGGCCGGATCTCGAGCCGGTCGACGAGCGATCGCGCGCGGACAACGTCCAGTGGAGGCATCGCCAGGCGCCGGTCCCTCATGATCTCGACGAGGACGCCGCCGGCGCCCACCAGCACCAGCGGACCGAACTGCGGGTCGCGCACGATGCCGAGCGTGATCTCGACCCCCGGCGGCGCCATCGGCGCGACCGTCACAGCAGGACCGAGCCGACGTTCGAGATCCGCGTAGGCGTCCTCGAGCGAGGGGGAGTCGTCGACGCCCAACCGTACGCCGCCGACATCGGACTTGTGCTGCACCCCGGGCGTCGCCGTCTTCACGGCGACCGGGAACCCGATCCGCTCGGCCGCGGCGATCGCGTCCTCGAGCGTGGCCACACGAACGCTCTCGACCACCGGCACGCCGTAGTCGGCCAGCAAGGCCAGCCCGTCGAGCTCGTCGAACGGCTCCCCGCTCGACAACCGACGCAGCCATCGCTCACGCACCTCGTTCGAGGCGGGCGACGCGCCCGTGATCGGCTCGCGCGCTCGGAAGTCTCGGTACGCGAACAGGTGCTTGAACGCGGCGAGCCCCGTGAGCGTCCCCTCGAGCACCGGGATCCCGTCGCCGTCGAGCAGCTTGGCGTCGTTCCGGTCGATGCCGCTCGAGAGGTTCGAGAGCATCGCGAAGGGCTTGCCGGTCTCCGGGAAGGTCTCGCGGGCCATCGCGATGTACCCCATCTCCGGATAGTCCTCGGAGGTGAGGTCGACGGAGAACGCGAGCGCAGCCACCTCCTCGTCCTCGAGCAGCGCGCGAACGCAGCCGGTGATGATCCGGTGCGAGTCCCTTCCGGTCCCCCAGAAATCCAGGGGGTTGACGGGCGGCAGGCCCGGATCGAGCAGCGTCTCCATCCGCTTGGAGGTCTCGTCCGAGATCTGGGCGAGGGGAACGCCGACCGAGGCCGCCGCGTCGACCATCAGCGCCCGCTCCCCGCCCGAGTCGTGCACGCTCGCGAGCGCCCCTGGTCCGGCTCGCCGACCCGCGCCGAAGAGCGCGAGCGTGTCGGCCATCTCGTCCAGGCTCTCGACACGCGCGACGCCGAACGCGTCGAACAATGCCTCGTACGCGCCGTCCTCGCCCGCGAGCGCGCCCGAGTGCGCCACCACGAGCTCGCGTGTTCGCTCCTCGCGACCGACCTTCAGCGCCACGACCGGGATGTCGCGTTCGTTCGCGAGCTCCAGCGCCGACCGGAAGCCGCCGGGGTCGCGCACGGTCTCGATGAACAGGCCCACGGTCCTCGTGCTCTCGAGTCCGAGCGCGTACCGCAGGTAGTCGGCGACCGTCGTGACGAACTCCTGGCCGGCCGAGACCGCGAGGTTCAGCCCGAGGGCACGGTCGTTGTGGATCATCGCGCTGAACGCCGAGCCCGAATGCGACAGGAACGTCACGCCGCCGACGGGAGCGTCCTTCGGCTCGTAGAAGCCCAGCGCCCGGACCCGCCGCTCGAGGTTCGCGAACCCCATGCAGTTCCCGCCGCACACGGCCATCCCGGCCTCGCGAGCGATCGTCACGAGCCGCTCCGTGAGCGGCGGCACGCCCTCGCGCGGCTCCTCGTACCCGCTCGCGAAGATGACCGCGCTGCCGGCACCGGCGTCCGCGGCAAGGCGGAGCTGCTCCTCAAGCAGTGCGTTCGAGACCGCGAGGATCACGAGGTCGACGGGGTCACCGATCGCGGCCACCGACTCGAACGCACGATGACCGAGCACCTGGTCGTACTTCGGGTTGACCGGGTAGATCGCGCCCTCGAACCCGCCCTCGACGAGCTCGACCACGCTCTGGTTGCCGACCGATCCCTCCCGGACGCTCGCCCCGACGACGGCGACCGAGCGCGCCTCGAGCATGCGCTCGAGCGCGGTCCGCTCTCCCTCCGACGTCACCGCGGTTTCTTGACCGCCCGGTCCCTCACGGCCGCACGATACGCCTGCCAGCCAGGGATGCCGTTGACGCCGCCGCCGGCGTGGGTGGCGGAGGACCCGTGGTACAGGCCCTTGATCGGCGTTCGGTAGTCGGCGTAGCCAGGCGCCGGGCGCATGTGGAAGAGCTGGTCGACCGAGAGCTCCCCGTGGAAGATGTTCCCGCCGATCAGCCCGAGCTCCTGCTCGAGGTCGTAGGGGCCGAGCACCTGTCGGTCGATCACCGCGGCCTTGAAGTTCGGTGCGAGCTCCGTGTACAGGTCGATGATCCGGTCCGCGTACTGCTCGAGCTCGTCGCGATGGGGCTCGAGGTTCCAGTCGTCGGGAACCCACTGCGTGAACATCGAGAAGACGTGGACGCCCTCGGGGGCGAGCTTCTTGTCGAGGGTGGTCGGGATGACGCCATCCACGAAGGGCCGGACCGAGGCCCTCCGCCCCATGTGCGAGTCCTGGAACGCCTCCTCCGCGTACTGCGGCGTGAAACAGAGCTCCACCGAGCCCGTGTGGTGGTCCTGCTGGTCCTTGCCGGGATCGGCGATGAAGTCCGGGAGCTCGGACATCGCGAGGTTGATCTTCACGACGCCCGAACGCGTCCGCCACCGCTCGATGTCCCAGACGAAGTCGGCGGGCAGCTCCTCGCGACCGATCAGGTCGAGGAACGCGATCTTCGGGTGGATGCAGGTCACGCCGAGCGGCGCCCGCAGCTCCTCGCCGTTGTCCAGCACGACGCCCGCGAACCGGCCGCCGGCCGTCAGCACCTTGTGCACACGCGCCTGGGTGCGGATCTCGCACCCGTAGGACTCGGCCGAACGCCGGATCGAGTCGGAGACCGCTCCCATCCCGCCCTGCTGGAACCCCCACGAACCGAGGTGACCGTCGCCCACGTCACCGATCGAATGGTGCAGCATCACGTAGGCCGTGCCGGGCTCGTCCGGCCCCGCCCACGTCCCGATGATCCCGTTGACCGCGAGCATCCCCTTGATCTCGTCGGACTCGAACCAGTCGTCGAGCAGGTCCGTGATGCTCATCGTGAACAGGCGTGTGACGTCGCCGACGCCGCGGACGCCGAGCTTGCGCACCTTCCACGCGGCGCGCGCGCTCTCGATCAGGTCGCCGAAGGCCATCGAGCCGATCTTCGGCGGTTTCTGCAGGAGCAGTGGACCCAGGACGTCGGCGACCTCCTGCAGCCACGCCTCCCACCGCGGCAGGGCCTCGGCGTCCTTCTTGGAGAACTGCGCGATGGAGTCGTGGCTCCTCGCGGCGTCGTCCGCGTAGACCTTGATCGATCGTCCGTCGGGGTAGGCCTGGTAGTACGGGCCGAACGCGGTGACGTCGTACCCGTGTCGCTTGAGGTTCAGCTCCTTGATGATGGTGGGCGGCATCAGCGACATCACGTACGAGTAGGTGGTCACGTTGATCTCGGGATGGTCCGCGAACGGCGCGCTGGTGTCCGCCGCGCCGCCGGTCTTGCCCCGGGCCTCGAGCACCACCGTCCTTGCCCCCGCGCGGGCGAAGTACGCTCCCGCCGTCAGCCCGTTGTGCCCGCCGCCGATCACGATCGCGTCGTAGACGTTCGCCATGGACGTTCCGGTCTCCTCTCCGGTCCGGCCGTGAGGGTGGCCGGGGACTCCATCCTCCCATGCGTTTGAATGGCCAGTCAAGCGAGCGTCACCCTGGGCGCGGTTGACAGGCCAGGTCAGGGGCGTAGAGTTATTGAACACCGATTCAAACACGTGCGACAGACCGTCCCGGGATTGGGCCGCGTTCAACAGGAGCGGAAACCGTGAGCACCGGCACCGTCAAGCAGGGCAAGGACCGGCACCAGGAGATCTTGGACGCCGCCGCGCGCGTCATCACCGAGCGAGGGCTCGCGGAGACGCGCATCTCCGACATCGCCGAGGAGGCCGGCGTCTCGCCCGGGCTGATCCTGTACTACTTCGACTCGAAGGATCGCCTGCTCGCCGAGGCGCTCACGTTCGCGAACGACCAGTTCTACCTGCGCACCTCGCGCGAGATCCGCAGGATCCCCTCGGCGAGGGACCAACTTCGCCGGCTGGTCGACCTCTCGGTGCCGGGCTACCTCCCCGAGTTCGATCGGCTGGACGAGTGGGCGCTGTGGATCGAGGTGTGGGTGCGGGCGCTGCGCGACGCCGAGATGGCCAAGGACCGCGAGGTGCTCGACCAGCGCTGGCGCTCGCAGCTGGCCGACCTGATCCGCGAGGGTCAGTCCAGCGGCGAGTTCACCTCCGGCGAGGACGCCGGCGAGCTCGCGCTCCGGCTCGCGACGCTGATCGACGGGCTCGCGATCCAGGTGATCATGAACGACTCGGAGGTCTCGCCCGAGCGGATGCACCGCACCTGCATGGATGTCTCGGCGCAGCAGCTGGGCTTCGAGCTCGAGCCGGCGAAGGCCGCCGCGTCGCGTCCCTCGACGTGACCCGAGGCGGACTCAGGCGTTCGAGGCGTCGACGAACCTGCGGATCTCGACCGCGTGCTCGTCATAGTGCTCGAACGTCTCGTCGACGAACTCGGACTCGGCCGCCGGCGGGACGTCCGACAGCGCCGCGAACACCGTGCGGATCCTCTCCCTCGCGGCCTCGGACCGTTCCACGACCTCGTCCCAGGACATCGCCTTGGACTGCTCGGCCACCTCGTCGTTCGTCTTCTGCCAGACGGCCTCCGGCTCCTCGGGCTCGGGGCTGCCCGCGGCGATGAGCTCGATCCTGCGTGCCGCGTCATCGACCCAGTAGCCGCAGTGCCAGACGAGGTCCGCGACCGACCACCCGGGCACCACGCCGGGCTCGGTTCGGCGGGGCTCCGGCACCCGGGCGACGGCGCGCATGAGCGCCTCCCACGACGATGCCTCGCGGTCCAGGAGCTGCTGTCGTTCCATCAGCCCGAGAGCATACGCACGCCGCGCTTGGCGAGCTGGTCCGCCACGATGTTCCGCTGGATCTCGGACGTGCCCTCCCAGATCCGGTCGACGCGAACCTCGCGCCAGAAGCGCTCGGCGACGTTCTCGCGCATGTAGCCGCGGCCGCCGAAGATCTGGACGGCCCGATCGGCGACCCGGTTGGCCATCTCGCTCGCGTAGAGCTTGGCCATCGAGCACTGAGCGTGCTGGACCTTGAGGTCGACGCCGCGGTCGATGTTCTTGGCGAGCTCGTAGGTCATCAGGCGCGCGGCCCACAGCTCGGTCACCGAGTCCGCCAGCATGTGGGCGATCGCCTGGTTCTCGATGATCGGCCTGCCGAACTGCACCCGTTCCTTCGCGAACGCCGCCGCCTCGTCGATCAGGCGCTCGGCGGCGCCGCAGCACCGGGCGGCGATCATCAGGCGTTCGTAGCGGAACCAGGAGTACACGAACCGCAGCCCGTCCCCCTCGGATCCGATCAGGTTGGTTGCCGGGACACGCACGTCCTCGAACCCAACCTCGGTGTGCGTGTCGATCAGCGTGTGTGTGTACGCGGGCTCGCGGAGCGGACGAACCCCCGGCGTGTCCCTGTCGACGAAGAACATGGCGTGCGAGCCGGCGTTGGGGCCGCCCTCGATCTTGCCCTGAAAGAAGACGTAGTCGGCCGAGCCGAACGAGGTGACGTGCCACTTCCTGCCGTTCAGCACGTATTCGTCGCCGTCCCGCCGTGCCGTGGCCCGGATCGCGTCGACGTCGGAGCCCGCGCCCTCCTCCGTGATCGCGTAGCACTCCTGGCGCTCGCCGCGGATCGTCGGCAGGATCCACCGTTCGAGCTGCTCCTTGGTGACGACGTCGGGCGCCCACGCGGGCGGCGTGTGGATGCACCAGCCGAGCCCGTTCGTCACCCGCCCGATCTGTTCGGAGACCAGCACCTGCTGGAACATCGAGAGGCCGCCGCCGCCGAGCTCCCTCGGCATGTTCATCGCCCACAGCCCGAGCTCGATCGCCATGTGGTGATGCTTCTCACGGACGTCCTCCGAGAGCTTCCCCCCGCTGAGCTCGGTCTCGACCTCGAGCGGGATGAGCTCCTCGTCCACGAACCGGCGAGCGCGCTCCTGGATCGCCAGGTCCTCGTCGGACATCGCGTAGGTCGTCACGGCGCCCACCCTACGAGATGAACTCGAGCCGGTCGCGGTTGGCCTCGATCTGCCGGAGCGAGTCCGCGTCGACCGAGTGATCGCGTTCCGGCGAGGCGGGCTCGTCCGGACGCTCCCCGAACAGCTCGCCGGAGAGGTAGCGCTGACCGGTGTCGGGCACGACCGTGACGATCGTCGCGAACTCCGGGTGCTTCTCGGCCACCTTGAGGGCCGAGGCCACGTTGATGCCGCCCGACGGGCCGGCCAGGATCCCCTCCTCACGTGCGAGCCGGTGTGCCAACTCGAGCGCCTCCTCGGTCGAGGCCGTCACGATCCCGTCCATGAGCGAGAGGTCGAGGTTGTGGGGGACGATCCCGTCGCCGATTCCCGGGACGCCGTGCGTACCCCATCGCTGCTCCGAGATCAGCGGGCTCTCGGCCGGCTCGACCGCGTAGGCGCGGATCGCCCGGTCGTAC
>Ga0075422_10000294_pt1 | contig 12577 bp, 10 predicted proteins | sample SoiMethybrSBSTD1_FD_72776 | JGI IMG/M metagenome (GOLD analysis project Ga0075422, IMG submission 72776) | Bulk soil microbial communities from a Populus tree surrounding site in Tennessee, USA - Soil MetaG P. TD hybrid SBSTD1 | ecosystem: Environmental > Terrestrial > Soil > Tree plantation... | reverse complement strand
AGCGCGTACAGCCCGGCGTCCGAGTCCGCGAGCTGCATCCACCAACGATCCTCGCCGACGTGGAGTAACACCGGATCGTTGAGGATCCCGCCGTCGGGCGCGGTCACGATCATGTACTTGCCCTGCATGACGGCGCACCTCGTCAGGTCCCTGCAGGTGAGCGAGTCCACGAGGCGATCGGCGTCCCGGCCCGAGATCTCGACCGTGCGCTCGACCGCCACGTCCCACACGGTCACGTCGTTCAGCAGCGCCCAGTACTCGACCACGGGATCGTCGAAGTACGCCGGCAGGAGCATGTGGTTGTAGACGTCGTAGGCGGTGCAGCCGGCGCGCCGCGTCGCGTCGAAGAACGGGGATCGTCGGTACCAGGGTCCGAAGTAGATCGTCGCGCTCTGCTCGAGCATCTCCTGCCGTTCGTTCACCATCCGGGCACGACCCCCTTCGATCCCCGCGACCGGGCGCCTCGGGTCTTTGAATCATCGTTCAATCGAGACCCGGTCGCAAGCCTCGCTCCGACCACGGGTGGGCGGACTTGACTGAACGGCGCTTCAGTTCGGACGGCGGGCGCCTCAGGAGACCGGGATCTGCTTGCCCGGGTCGACGAACGGCATCTCGACCACGGTCCCCGAACGCGGACCCCACTCGGTCTCGACGGTGACGCGCTCGCCCAGCGTCGATCGCTGCACCGGCAGCCATCCGAACCCGATGTTGCGCTCCAGACGGGGCGAGTAGATCGCCGAGGTCACCCTGCCGATCTCCTCCCCCCGATCCACGATGGGCCACTTCAGGTTGTTGAGCTCGGGGAACGGCCGTCCGTCCAGCTCCAGGCCGTTGATCCTGCGGCGCACCCCTTGCTCCTTGATCTCGCGAAGCGCTCGCATGGAGATGCAGGCGTCGTCCGGGAGGTCCCAGTCAACCAGGCGCTCGAGTCCCATCTCCAGCGGGTCGTTCTCGTAGGTCATGTCGGCGCCCCAGTTGAAGATGGCCCCCTCGATCCGCCGGATGTCGCTCGGCCCCGTCGGGCGGATCTCGAACTCCTCCCCCGCCTCCATGATCGCGTCGTAGACCTCGGCGCCTTTCGTGGTGTCGGTGAGGTACACCTCGTAGCCGACCTCCGAGGTCCAACCGGTGCGCGTGATCACGACCGGCGCCCCCGCGATCTTCGCCTCGGTCCAGAAGTAGTACTTGAGGTCGAGGATCTCCGGGCCGATCAGCTTGGCCATCAGGTCCTTCGACTTCGGCCCCTGGACCTGGAGTGGTGCGACATCCGCCTCGCGGATCGTCACGTCGAGGTCCGGGTAGGCGTTCCTCAGCCCGCGGGCGAACAGGAGGGCGTCCGAGGACGCGAGGGCGAACCAGAAGGTGCTCTCGTCCATCCGCGTGAGGACCGGGTCGTTGATGATGCCCCCGTCGCTGTCGCAGATCAGCACGTACTTGCCCTGCCCTACGGCGCACCTCGACAGGTCCCGCGGCGTCAGGAGCTGGGCGAACCGGAAGCCGTCGGGACCGCCGATCTCGAGGCAGCGTTCGACCGCGACGTCCCAGAGCGTCACGCCGTTGAGGAGGGTCTCGAACTCGGATTCGAACGAGTCGAATCGGATCGGGAAGTACATGTGGTTGTAGACCGTGTAGCCCTTCGGGTCGTACTTCTGCGCGGCCTCGTGATACGGCGTTCGCCGGTTGCGTGCCCCGCGTTGCACCCGGCTCATGTCGAAGGCCATGGCGGAACCTCCTCGGCTCGGTGGCTGCCTCGGCCCGATCGGGCCGCGGCTATCGTGCGTCCGGCCCCGCGACCTGGCAACGAGCCCTCGTGACCGTTGGTCAGCGGCAGCCCGGTGTCAGGCCGGCCCCTCAGCGTCGTAGACGCGCTCGCCGTCGACGAACGTGAGTATGACGGAGGCGTCGGCGATCTCCTCGACCGGGTGCTCGAACAGATCCCGATCGAGGACCGCGAGATCCGCCCGCTTCCCGACCTCGATCGACCCGGTGAGATGGTCGAGGTGGTTCACGTAGGCGCTGTTGATCGTGAACCCGGCCAGCGCCGTCGGCAGGTCGATCCGCTCATCGGGCAGGAACGGCTCGCCGGTCCCGCCCCCGTACTCGTAGGCGCTCGGGGCGGTGCGGTGCACGGCGACGTGCATCTCCCAGAGAGGATTGGGGCTGGAGACCGCCCAGTCGCTCCCCATCGCGAGGGTGGCTCCCGACCGCACCAGGCTCCCGAACGGGTACTGCCAGGACGACCTCTCCGCACCGAGGAACGGGATCGTCAGGTGCAGCATCTGCCCCTCGTTGACCGCCCACAGCGGTTGCGCGTTCGCGACGACGCCGAGCTCGCGGAAGCGGGGCAGGTCGTCGGGATGGATCACCTGGATGTGCGCGATGTGATGCCGGTGATCGTTCGGGCCGTTGGTTTGGCGAGCCATCTCGATGCCATCGAGCGCCTCCCGGACGGCCCGCTCGCCGATCGCGTGGACGTGCACCTGGAACCCCTCGGCGTCCAGACGAGTCACGACCGACTTGAGTTCCTCGGGGTCGACGAACGACTTCCCGCGGTTCCCGGTCGGGCGCCCATCCGCGTCGAGATAGGGCTCGAGGACGGCGGCCGTGAGGTTCTCGATCACCCCGTCCTGCATGATCTTCACGGATGTCGCGCGGAACCGGCCCGCCAGGCTGCGTTCCCGGAGCTCGATCAGATCCTCGACCTGCTCGAGCCCGCGGTGCCTGTCCCACCACAAGGCTCCGACGACACGCGCGGTGAGCTCGCCAGAGCGCGCGAACGACACGTAGGTGTCGAACGTAGGATCGTGGCCGCCGACGATCGCGTCCTGCCACGCCGTGATCCCCAAGGAGTGGAGGTAGGTCTGCGCGGTCCGCAGGCCGTCGATCCGGTCCTCGGCCGAGGGCTCGGGCACATGCCTCTCGACCAGGTCGATGGCGCCTTCGTGGAGGGTTCCGGCCGGCTCCCGGTCCTCGGCGCGCACGATCCATCCGTCGGCCGGGTCCGGCGTATCCCGGGTCACCCCCGCGATCTCGAGCGCGCGCGAGTTCACCCACACGCTGTGGCCGTCGCGACTCCACAGTCGCACCGGTCGATCGGCGACGACTCCATCCAACGGTTCTTTCGGTGGGTTCCCGGACGGGAACACGTCCATCGACCAGCCGCTCCCCACGATCCACGCGTCGTTGGGATGCGCGGCCGCGTAATCACGCACGATACGTTCGTACTCGGGAAGGGAATATGCGTCGGAAAGGTTGCAGCGCAGCATCTCCAGGCCACTCGCGGCCGCATGGATGTGGGCGTCCTGGAACCCCGGCAGGAGCATCCTGCCTCCGAGATCCACGACGTTCGTCCCCGGACCGATCAGCTCCCGGACCTCGGCGTCGATCCCGACCGCGACGATCCGCCCCTCCCTGACCGCGACCCCACCCGCCCAGCGACGGGCGGCGTCCATCGTGTAGACGCGGCCGTTCACGAACGCGAGGTCGGCGGTGCCGTTGCGTGCCATGCGTCGTTCCTTGTCGATCGGTCGGCGGGCCCGTGGAGCGCAGAGCATAGCCAGGGTCGGCCGGACTATGCTGCGCCGACCATGGCGGCCAGGCGACGGCTGTACGCGGGCGCGCTGATCATCGCCACCCTGGCGATCGGGCCGATCGAGACCTCGACGGGCGACGCCTCGGGGCGGACGGCGCCGCAACCGGTGGATCTCACCGTGATGACGTTCAACATCTGGTACGGCGCCACCGTCACCCACGGACTCGACGAGGTCGTCCACGGGATCCGTGAGGCGGGCGCGGATGTGGTGGGCCTCCAGGAGCCGTACGCGCGGATCCGCCGGATCGCGAAGGAGCTCGGGTATCACGCCTCGCCACGGATGCACCTTCTCTCGCGGTTCCCGATCCTGGAACCCGCCGGCTCGAACGGTGACTGGGCCTATCTCCTGCTCGCGCCGGGCGAGGTGGCCGCGATCGCGAACACACACCTCACGTGCTGCCCCTACACGCCCTACCGGATCGTCAACCGCGGGTTCGACCGCGCCGAGGCCGTGGCGCAGGAGCGTCGCACGCGCCTGGACCAGATCCGCGACCACCTCTCGGCGCTCGAGCCGTTGCTCTTCGCGGGCGTGCCCACCTTCTTCACCGGCGACTTCAACGCCCCCTCCCACCGCGACTGGACCCCCGCCGCGGTCCGCGCGCGCGGGCTTCCGTACACGATGCGTTGGCCGGTCTCCCTCGCGATGGAGGCGGCCGGGTTCCGCGACTCCTACCGCGAGGTGTTCCCGGACCCCGTCGCCGACCCCGGCTTCACGTGGACGGCGGGGTACCCGGCCCCCTATGTGTACCCCTGGGAGGTCTTCGACCGGATCGACTTCGTCTGGGCGGCGGGTCCGGTCGAGACGACCGGGAGCACGATCATCGGCGAGTCGCGCGCGAACGCGGACATCGCGATCCGTCCCTACCCCTCCGACCACCGGGCCGTGGCCTCGTCGTTCATCATCACGCCCGCGCTCATGCCGGTCTCGGTGGTGGCCGAGGGCGAGAGCGCCAGGCTCGGTCTCCCGCTCCGGGCTCGCTTCCACGCCGAGGGACCGGGCGACCACGTGATCCTGACCGCCACGGGCTCGACGACGCCGCTGGCGGATCTGCCGGCCGGTCCCGGCCCAGATGGGACGGTGGCGTTCGATACCACCCAGCTGGAGCAGGGCGCCTACGACGTCGTCCTGCTGGACGCGACGGACTCCGAACTGTCGCGGGACACGGTGGTGCTGATCGCCGATGATCAGCTCCCGGTCCTCACCGTCGCCGACCCGACGCTCGCGGGCGACCAGCGGCTCGAGGTGAGCTGGGCGTTCGCGCCTGGGAACCGGTTCGACTGGCTGGCGGTGTTCCGAGCCGGCGTCTCGGCCAAGGACGGTCCGTACAAGGCTTGGCGGTACACCGAGGCCAGGATCGATGGGAGCTCCACGATCGGACCGGGGGCGCGAGGCCCAGCATCCTGGCCGCTGCCGGCTGGTCGCTACGAGGTCCGGCTCTGCCTCGACGACTCGTACCGGTGCCGAGGGTCCGCGCCCTTCCGGGTGCTCGGCTAGGCGAACGCGACGAGCTCGAGCAGCTCGTCGTCCCATAACGCGAGCTCGCCCTCGGGCATCATGAGGACCTTGTGCGGCGCGAGCGCCTGCACGAAGCCGACGTCGTGGCTCACCAGCACCATCGAACCCGACCAGCCCGCGAGCGCCTCCGCCACCGCCGTGCGCGAGGGAGGATCCAGGTTGTTGGTCGGCTCGTCGAGCAGGAGGAGGTTCCGCCGCCCCGCCACCAGCTGCGCGAGCGCGAGCTTGGTCTTCTCGCCGCCCGAGAGCGTGCCGGCGTCCTGGAACGAGACCCGGCCCGTGAGGCCGAACATCCCCAGCAACCCACGCAGGTCCTGGTCCGAGACGTCGACGGACTCGGCGCGGACGTGCGCGAGCACCGACTCGCCGTCGCGGATCCCCTCGTGCTCCTGCGCGTAGTAGCCGAGCGATACCCCGTGACCCAGGCGGAACGATCCGGCGTCCGCGGCGGTGACGTCCGCGAGGATCTTGAGCAGGCTCGTCTTGCCGGCGCCGTTCAGCCCCATGATCAGCAGCCGCTCGCCCCGGGCCACATGGAACGCGATGCCCTCGAAGACCGGCGGCCCGCCGTACCCCTTCGCGAGACCCTCGGCCTCGAGCACGATCGCGCCCGCCCTAGGTGGCTCGGGGAACCGGTACCGCACCACACGTTCGTGGGTGGGGGCCTTCACGACACGCTCCTCGAGCTTGCGGACGCGGCTGTCGAGCGCCTTCGCCTTCTTGGCACGCTTGACGGTCTGCCCACGCATCGAGTCCGCGAGCGTCTTCAGTCGCTTGACCTCGGCCTGCTGGCGCCCGGCCAGCGCGCCCAGCCGCGCCTCGTCCGCGCGGCGCGCGGCCCGGTACTCGGAGTAGGTCCCCCGGTACTGGACGACCCCGTCGCGGTCCAGATGCAGGATCCGGGTGATCGCGCCGTCGAGCAGGCCGAGATCGTGGCTGACGACGACGAGCGCGCCGCGGTACCCGGCGAGGAACCTCATCAGCCAATGTTTGGCGTCGCTGTCGAGGTGGTTCGTCGGCTCGTCCAGGAGCAGGAGATCGGAGCCTGAGAACAGGATCCGGGTGAGCTCGAGCCGCCGGCGTTCGCCACCGGAGAGCGCTCGGACGGACAGGTCGAGCCGGTCGTCGGGCAGGCCCAGCCCCGCCGCGATGCGGTGCGCCTCGGCCTCGCCCGAATACCCACCGGCCGCCCGGTACCGCTCCTCGAGGCGGGTGAAGCGTGCGACGTTGGTCTCGGTCGGGCGCTCCTCCATCGCGAGGCGGAACTTCTCGAGGCGCTCGGCCATCTCCTGGAGCCCGCGAGCCTCCAGGACGTGGGCTAGGGCCGAGTGCGTCTCGGTCTCGCGTCCCCGCGGCTCCTGTCGCAGGTAGCCGAGACGGCCTCGGACCACCGCGCGCCCGGCGAGCGGTGGCTCGTCGCCGGCGATCACGTTGAGCAGGCTCGTCTTGCCCGCGCCGTTCCGCCCGACGACGCCGGTCTTGTCGCCCGCGCGCAGCGACAGGGTCAGGCCCTCGAGGATCGGGGTGCCGGCGACCTCGACGGACAGGTCGGTGACCTCGAGCATGCTCATCGAGCGCTCCGAGGTGTCGGCTGGGTCCAGCGGTCGAACATGGGGTCGTCTCCTGGTCGGGGTGTGCGTCACAGAGCGCCGGTCGGCGCAGATCATGCCGGGAGATCGACCTCAGCTCACCGCCGGATTGTAGCAACGAGTCCACCCAGGAAGGGACGACGCCGCCGCGAGGTGCACCTTCACGCCCGTAGCATGGCGGTGTGGATCGGGCCCAGGGTTTCCTGTTCGACCTCGACGGCACCCTCGTCGACAGCGTCTATCAGCACGTCCTGGCATGGCGCATCGCCCTGGACCGCGCCGGGATCGACCTGGCGGTGTGGCGGATCCACCGAAAGGTCGGGATGAGCGGCGGCCTGTTCGCGAATGCCCTCCTGCGGGAGACCGGTCGCGAGGTAACGGCTCAGCAGGCGAGCGAGCTCCGGCGGCTGCACGCGGAGGCGTACGCCGAGCGATCGACGGAGGTCCGCCCGCTGCCGGGGGCGCGTGAGCTCTTGACACACCTGACCTCGACCGGCGTGCCGTGGGCGATCGCGACCAGCGGCTACCGGGAGTCCGCGGGGCCGACGCTCGAGCTGCTCGAGCTCCCTGGCGACGTGCCGGTCATCACGCGCGACCTCGTCGAACGGGCCAAGCCCGATCCCGACCTGTTCCTCGCGGCGGCCGAGTCGTTGGGCATGGCCGCCGAGAACTGCGTCGTGGTGGGTGACAGCGTCTGGGACCTGCTCGCCGCCCGGCGGTCGAGGTCACTCGGCATCGGCCTGCTGTCGGGTGGCTACGGCCTCGAAGAGCTCGAGCGGGCCGGCGCGTACCGCGTCTACGACGACCCAGCCGATCTCCTCCGTCACCTCGACGAGATCGGTGTCCGTTAGCCGCTACGCGACCGTCGACGGGTGCGCCTCGACGAGGCAGCCAGCCGGAATCCCAGGCACGCCCCCATCAGGGCTCGCCGCAAGATCGGTGACCTTCATCACCCTTCTCCGGGGAACCCCGAGCCGCGTGGCCGCGAATGGCAGATGTAGGGACGAGCGGCTTCCGAAGAAGGAGGTTCGAGATGGACAGCTCGAGCGGGATGAAGCGCGGCGGTTGGACGTGGAAGAGGTGGCTCGGGATCGCAATCGGGGTCGCGGTGCTCGTGGCGGTGATCCTCCTGATCGCCGCGAACGCCGGCAGCGGTTCGGGAGGCATCTACTGATCGGTCGATAGCCACCGCGTGGAACGATCTCGTCCTGGCCGAGTGGTTGTCAGGTACCCGCGTTCACCGTAGAGGGAACACGCGTCCGAGGATGGTGGACACCATGGGGCCTGGATGTGAAGGATCTGGCTCGCGACACGGTGGACGCGGTCTTGATGGGGACAAGGCCGTCCCCGAAGCGGCCGACGGGATGGACGCTCTGGCAGCCGAGAGCGTCGGCCGGGTGCAGGTGCGCCGGCGAGGCATGAACGGCTAGCTGGCGTCCCGCGCAAGACGGGTCCGGTTGACGAGGTCAAGTGCCTCGCGCTTCCCGAGGCCCGAGCGGCCCGACGCCGAAGGCCATGGGGGATCCGGGTGCCTCGCGTTTCCGACCCTGGTTCTCGTCCTGATCCGCGTCGGCTTGGTTCTCGCCTTGATCGTTGTTGTCTTGGTTCTCGCCTTGTTGGGCGTTGTCCCGGCCCTGATCCGCGTCGTCCTGGTTCTCGCCTTGATCGTTGTTGTCTTGGTTCTCGCCCTGATCGGCGTTGTTCCGGTTCTGACCCTGATCTTTGTTGTGCTGGGCCTCGCCTTGACTTTCCCCTTGATCGGCCTGACGACCAGGATCCGTGGACTGACGTGGGTTGGATCCCCGTCGGTCGCCGAGCTCGCCCCCGTTCCCGGAGGGGCTCGGCGCGGGTGTGTGGGCAGAAGGGAACGGAGCGACGACCGGATGCTGCTGCGCCCGCTCCACGGTCGGGGCGGGAACGGGGACGCGCTCAGGACGATCGTGCGTGCGCGGTCCGCTGAACGTCACCAGAAGGCTCGCGGAAACGGTCAACGCGACGGTGCCCGCCACCGCGACGAGCTGCCCCGGGTCGCGAAGCGCGCTCGCAAGATGCGCCCGGACGAGATCCGCGTTCGCGGATAGCAGCGATAGGCCGACGCGCTGGGGAGCATCGAGCGCGCCTGCCCGGAACGTGGGCACGAGTCCCCACACGACCGCCGCCCCGACACCTTCGGCGACGAGTGCGTGCAGGAGTCCGGCCATCGCCGTCCCGGACATGCCTGGCTCGACGCGACCCAGCGCGCCTGGGGGCGTGTGATCGCCGACCACGATGACCACCGCATCCGGTGCCAGGTCCCGCACGAGCTCGAGCGAGTCGCACAGGTCGGCCTCGACGACGATCGCGTCCGGCTCGTCCACAGACACGGCATCGATCAGAGCGTTCTCCGTCTCGGCGGCCGCGACGACGTCGAACCCGCTCGTTCCGAGCCGGGCCTCCATGTTTCCGACGCGGCCGGCCGTGATCACTCGGAGCCGGTCGCTACGTGTCCCCGAGCCGGCAGCCTCAGCCGGTGGCGGGGAGGAACCTTCGAGGCTCGACATGGCGGAGTGCTCCCCGGTGGGTTGTCGTAGACGATCCCCTCTACGAAATCCCTGAGTACCATCGCACGCGCCGCCGGTCATGTCGCACGATGGTTCTACGGCCGCCTATACGACGCGGCCCAGCCGGGGGTCACCCGTTCGGACTATCGACGCCAGCTCGGCGTGGTGAAACCGGTCCGGTATCGCGGCCGCGTGCGACCGGCCTCGAATCGCCGGAGACGCAAGTGATCGGGTTCGTGGGCCCGAATCGCGACCCGCCACCGTGTTACCCGCGCGTGGCCGGTCCTTTGACGGCGAGGGCCCCGCGCATGCCCGATGTGCCGGTGTACTTGCAGGTGAAGATGAGCACGCCAGAGCGGGGGAAGACGACCTTGACCTCGCCATGTGCTCGGACCCCGCAGTTCAGATCGATCCTCTGGCCCGGCACGCTGAAGTTGTGCGGGTGGACGCCCTCGTTCCGGAGCTCGATGGTGACGGTTGCCCCGGCCGGGCCTTTCAGGACCGTTGGCTCGAAGTAGTCGTCGTCCATCTCCATCTCGATCGTTCCACCATCGACCACATTGTCCACCCCGTGGAAATTCATTCCCTCTCCGTGTACCACGATGTGGTCCCGCTCCAGCTTCTCGGGCTCCAGGCCGCCACGACGCATCCGTCCGGGCCCGTATCGCCCGTAGTCCTCATCGCCGGTCGCCGGCCTGCAGGGATAGTCCTCGGGAACAGGCAGGGAGTTTTGCGTCGGCAAACCCGGAGAGTGGATACCCATCTGCCCACGGCCGGTCCCCGGTTCGAGAGCCGTCCCATCGATGCCGTCGCCCTGACAGGCCGAACCGATGAGCCCGATGGCGAAGACGATCGCCGGGATCCTGGTGCGCCGCATGAGCCTCCGATCCAAGCGCGACCGGCGACGCTACCACGAACGTCGGGTCTTGGCGCCCGACACGTTGAGTAAGGTGAAGGAGATACCACCAAGCGCGCTACAGGACAGACGATAGCTACGCCACGTCTACCTCGATCGTGTGATAGCCGGTCGCCCCGTCCGGGAACGGATGTGCGACCTCCTCCGTTTGAATCGCTCCCGTCCCATCGATCGCGCGCACCGCAAGCTTGTGCGGACCAGGCACGGCGCGCCATCGAAGCACCCATTGCCGCCACGTGTCCTCGGTGTCCGCGGTGCCCAGCTCCGCCGCCAGCCACGGGCCCTCGTCGATGCGGACCTCGACCCTCTCGATCCCTCTGTGCTGCGCCCATGCCACGCCCGCGATGGCCACCTGCCCGGCGCGGAGGCGGTCGGACTGGCTCGGCGTGTCGATCCGCGATTGGGTCTTGATCGGAGCCTGCTCGGCCCACCCCCGCTCCACCCAGTAGGGGTCGAACGCCTCGAAGGTCGTGAGCTCCAGCTCCACCAGCCATTTCGTGGCGGACACGTAACCGTAGAGACCGGGAACGATCATGCGGACCGGGAACCCGTGCTCGAGGGGCAGAGGCTCGCCGTTCATCGCGACCGCGAGCATCGCGTCTCGACCGTCCATCACGACCGATCTCGGGGTTCCTGCCGTCCAGCCGTCGGCCGAGCGGCTCACGAGCTGGTCGGCGCCCGGAAGGATCCTCGCCTCGGACAGGAGGTCCGCCAGCGGCACGCCGACCCACCGCGCGTTGCCCACATACCGACCCCCGACCTCGTTCGAGACGCAGGTGAGGGTGACGTCCCGCTCGATCAGCGGTCGGGCGACCAGCTGCTCATACGTCAGGCTCAGCGGCTCCTCGACCATCCCGTGCACCTCGAGGGACCACTCCTGCGCCAGCACCGAGGGCACGAAGAGCGCCGTGTCCACCCGATAGAAGCGATCGTTTGGGGTGATGAACGGTTCGAGGCCCCGAACGTTGAGGTCCGCTCCGTCGGGCACGGGCGCCGCGGGGTCGAGCACATCGGGGACACGGAGTGCGGCGCGCGAGTCGCTCGCGTCGGCCCTGCGAAGGAACCACTCCCCGACCCGATCTGCCGAAAGCGCGACCCCAGCCGCTGCAACCGCCGTCCAGAGGAACCGGCGTCGGTCGTAGCCACGCGGTGCAGGCGGTGGCTCCTGGACCTCGGACGCTTCGCGACCGCCGACCGGCCGGAGCCCCGCCGCCCGCCGGAGCACGATGTAGGTACCGATTCCCGCCAAGCCACCCGCCAGCGACGGCATCGCGGCCATTGGCCCGTTCGACGGCCGGGAAACGGCCGCCACGGCACCGACGAGAGCAAAGCTCACGAGCCCGCCGATCGCGTAGATGGGGCGGCGCACCGACGCGATGCCGAGGAGAACGGCGGCGACGGCGAGTATGACACCAATCCCTCCCAGCAGGACCGGCTTGTCGGCGGTCCCGAAGGTCCGGATCGCGAAGCTCTTGAGCCATTCCGGCGTGGCGTCGACCACCATGGCGCCCACGGCCAGGATCGGCGACGAGGCGCGGCCGAATACGCCGGCTACGAGTTGGGCGATGCCGAGTGCGACGGCGCCCGACAGGATCCCCAGCGCCGCGCCAACGGCGATGCGCCGTTCGGCCTGCGCAGGAGGCGTGGCCGAGGTCGATGGCGTGATCGGTCGAGCGGTGTCTCGCATCTTCATCCGACAATAAGGTACGCGCGTGACTGCTCGCGGGATCACTCCACCGACCGCCACGAGCGATGAACAACGCACTCGAAGCAGGTGGGCGCCGACACATCCGGCCACGATGCGCCGGCACACCACACCGGTGTCGGAGGGGGGATTTGAACCCCCACGGCCCATAAGGCCACTAGGCCCTCAACCTAGCGCGTCTACCAAGTTCCGCCACTCCGACGGGAGTCCGCCGATTCTAGCAACGGACCCGAGCGCTCCGGTCAGCCGCCCCACTTCCACGAGAGCCAGAACGTCGACGCGCCGAAGATCAGCGCTGTGACCACGGTGATCTTGTCGAGGCGTCGCTCGAGGGCAGTGCCTCCCGAAAGACTCGACGTGCCGCCGAACATGTCCGACAGGCCGCTCCCCTTGCCCGAGTGGAGCAGGATGAACACGATGAGGAACAGGCTCGAGAGCACACAGAGCACGAGCGCGATGACGTTGAACATGGCCCGTCAGTGTACCGGCTCTCTACCCGCCCGCCGGGGTCTCGATGATCGCGCGATCCTCGAGCGGGAAGTGGCAGGCGGCGACCTGGCCGGGATGGTGCGGCAGGAGCTCGGGCTCCTCCTCGCTGCACTTGGGGAACTGCGCGTTCGGGCAGCGGGGGTGGAAGCGGCAGCCCGAGGGGGGGTCGATCGGGCTCGGGACGTCGCCCTCAAGGATGATGCGCTTCTTGGCGGCGGCCAGATCCGGGT
>Ga0075422_10000290_pt1 | contig 12635 bp, 11 predicted proteins | sample SoiMethybrSBSTD1_FD_72776 | JGI IMG/M metagenome (GOLD analysis project Ga0075422, IMG submission 72776) | Bulk soil microbial communities from a Populus tree surrounding site in Tennessee, USA - Soil MetaG P. TD hybrid SBSTD1 | ecosystem: Environmental > Terrestrial > Soil > Tree plantation... | reverse complement strand
ACCGGGGCCGTGTCGACGGCGACCGGCTCGCCGTCGAGGGTCACGTGCTTGCCGTTCGACTCCATCACGAGCTGCTGGAGATACGCGGGGAACCGCGCCAGGTACTGCTCGTAGGGCAGCACCGCATGCGTCTGCGCCCCGAAGAAGTCGCGGTACCAGACGCGAAGCAGGCCCATCAGCAGCGGCAGGTTCTGCTCCGCAGGCGCCTCGGCGAAGTGGCGGTCGACCGCGTGGAAGCCGGACAGGAGGTCGGCGAACGCCTCGGGGCCGATCGCGAGCATCGTCGAGAGCCCGATCGCGGAGTCCATCGAGTAGCGCCCGCCGACCCAGTCCCAGAAGCCGAACGCGTTGGCGGGGTCGATCCCGAACTCCTCGACCGCCTCGAGGTTCGTGGAGACCGCGACGACATGGCGCGCGATCGCGGCCTCGTCGCCGCCGAGCCCGTCGAGCAGCCACTGCCGCATGCTGTGCGCGTTCGTCATCGTCTCGACCGTCGTAAAGGTCTTCGACGAGACGATCGCGAGCGTCTCCTCCGGGTCGAGGTCGCGGAGCGCCTCCACGAGCTGTGTCGAGTCCACGTTCGAGACGAAACGAAACGTCGTTCCGCGCTCGCTGTAGAAGCGAAGCGCCTCGTAGGCCATCGCCGGCCCGAGATCCGACCCGCCGATCCCGATGTTGACGACTGCGCGGATCGGCCGGCCCGTGTGTCCCCGCCACTCCCCGCTGCGAACCGCGGTCGCAAAGGCCGCCATCCGGTCGAGCACCTCGTGCACGTCGCGGACGACGTCACGCCCGTCGACGACGAGCGAGGCCGACTTCGGCATCCGCAGCGCGACATGGAGCGCCGCCCGGTCCTCGGAGACGTTGACGTGCTCGCCCCGGAACATCGCGTCGCGGCGAGCCGCGACGCCGCGCTCCTCGGCAAGGGACAGGAGGAGCGGGATCGTCTCCGCCGTGACGCGGTGCTTCGAGAGGTCGGCGTGGATGCCGGCAGCGTCGAGCGTGAGCCGCTCGACCCGGTCGGGCTCGTCCGCGAACAGGTCGCGCAGATGGAGGTCGCGGACGGCCGCGTGGTGCGCTCGGAGCGCCTGCCAGGCGGGGCTGTCGGTGAGCGTCCCGGTCACGTCGTGGGTGCGGCGTTGGGCCGCGTCGCGTCTCGTAGACTCGCAAGCGACTCTAGACGGTCGGACCCGGGAGGGGCGATGGCGACGGACACGCCGATGCAGCTCGGAATGGTCGGTCTCGGACGGATGGGTGCGAACCTCGTCCGGCGGCTACAGCGCGACGGCCACCGATGCGTCGGCACCGACGTCAGCGCCGACACCGTCGACGCGCTCGCGAAGGAGGGAATGACCGGCGCCGCGGGCGCGAAGGAGCTCGTCGAGGCGCTCGAGCCGCCGCGCGCGGTGTGGGTGATGGTCCCCGCGGGCGAGATCACCGAGCATGCGATCGCCGAGCTCGCCGACCTGCTCTCGCCGGGCGACACGATCATCGACGGCGGCAACACGCGCTACCACGACGACATCCGCCGCGCGCAGGAGCTCTCCGCGCGTGACCTCCACTACGTCGACTGCGGCACGAGCGGCGGCGTCTTCGGGCTCGAGCGGGGCTTCTGCCTGATGGTCGGCGGCGAGGACGAGGTGGTCGACCGGCTCGCGCCGATCTTCACCTCGCTGGCGCCGGGTTTGGGGATGGTCGAGCGCACGCCGGGCCGTTCCGGCGATCCCGCGCCCGAGGAGCTCGGGTGGCTGCACTGCGGCCCGGCAGGCGCCGGGCACTTCGTGAAGATGGTCCACAACGGCATCGAGTACGGCCTCATGGCGGCGTATGCCGAGGGCCTGAACATCCTTCACCACGCGAACGCCGGCGCGGTCGCGCGCGAGGCGGACGCCGAGACGGCGCCACTCGACCAGCCGGAGCTCTACCGCTACGACATCGACGTCGCAGCTGTCTCGGAGGTCTGGCGGCGCGGCAGCGTCGTCGCGTCGTGGCTTCTCGACCTGACCGCGGCGGCGCTCCAGGAATCCCCCTCGCTCGACGACTACGCCGGCCGGGTGTCGGATTCCGGCGAGGGCCGCTGGACATCGATCGCCGCGATCGACACCGGGACGCCGGCGCCGGTGCTGACCGCCGCGCTCTACGACCGCTTCTCGTCACGTGCGGAAGGCGAGTTCGCGCACCGCGTCCTCTCTGCGATGCGCCACCAGTTCGGCGGGCACCTCGAGAAGCCGGCCGGCTGATCGGCGAGCTCAGCCGGGCTCGGGCATGAGGTAGCACTGGACCCGGACCCGCCGGGCATCTCCGGGCGCGTCGGCCTCGGTGCGCTTCGCATAGGGCGCGGTGAGCTCCTCGATCCGGTCGTTGAGCCCCTGCACCTCGTCCCGGGTGAGCCAGAGGCCGGCGTTGATCAGTCCGGCGACCTGCCGCCAGTCGGCCGGGAGTCGCGGCTCGTCGTCCGCCCACCACGCCTCCGGCCGCGCAGCCGCCTCGAGAAACATCCGCGTTGTCAGGAGCCGCGCCGCCTCCTGCCCTTCGGCGTCGTCGGGCAGCTCGACCAACAACCCTGTGCCGAGCGCCTCCCAGGCATCGCCGACGGGGCGGACGAGCTCGTGTCCGACCAGCCCCTCGAGCGTGTCCGCGACCGCTGCCGGCTCCAGGTGGAGGTCGTGCGCGAGCTCGCCGACGGTCGCTCGTCCGTGGCGCTGGAGGCGGGTCAGCACCGCGTAGCCGGTCGGCTCGGCGACGAGCCTGATCACGGCCCGGTCGGTCAGGACGAGATCGCCGTGTGGGCTCTTCCCTGCCACGGGACTACCCGAGCCACGTCGTCGCGACGCGACGGTAGAGGTCGACCGCGAGCTCGAGGTCGGCGACCGCGATCCGCTCGTCCGCCCCGTGCACGAGCCGCGCGACGAGCTCCGGCGCCATCGCCCGGATCGGGAAGAACCCGTAGGCGGTCGTCCCGAGCGCGCTGCGGACGTAGTGGCTGTCGGTGAACCCGCCACAGGCGATCGGCGCGAGCCGGGCGCCGGGCTCGGTCTCCGCGACCCAGGCCTCGAGAGCGCTCCAGAGGGGTGTCTCGGTCGGTGAGCGGGTGCCGCCGACGCACTCGCTCTCGATCCACTCGATCTGCCAGTCGCCGGGGACGCCGGCGCGGAGAAGCGCCTCGACCTCCTCGCGCGGCTGACCGGGGAGCAGCCGGCAGTCGACGGTGATCGTGCAGGTCCCCGGGATCACGTTCCGCTTGCGCGACGCCTCGATCATCGTCGGGGAGAGCGTCGCGGAGAGGAGCGGCGCGATCAGCTGGGCCGCGACCGGGTCGAGCTCGCGGGCACGCCCGAGCGCCTCGTCGACGGGGGGCACCTCACCGAGCGTCTGCTCGAGGAAGGCGCGCACCTCGGGGATCAGCGTCGGCGCGAAGTCGACGCGGCCGAGCGCCTCGAGTACCGGTGCGGCTTGGAGCAGTGCGTTGTCCGCCGCATGGGGGTCGGAGGCATGGCCGGCGCGACCGTGCAGGCGCAGCCGGAAGGGGGCGGTGGCCTTCTCACCCACCGCGCAGAGGTAGAAGACGCGGCCTCCGAGCTCGTACCGCTCGCCGCCTCCCTCGTTGATCGCGAGGTCCGCCCGCACCGCATCCGGGTGGTTCGCGACGAGCCAGGACATCCCGATCGGCTCCGCGCCGACCTCCTCGTCGGCCGTCAACGCCAGCACGACGTCACCGGCGGGCCGTACGCCCTCGCGCGCGAGCGACGCGAACGCCACGGTGACGGCAGCGACGTGGCCCTTCATGTCGAGCGCGCCGCGCCCCCAGACCTCACCGTCCACGAGGTCGCCCGACCAGGGATCGCGTTCCCACTCCTCGGGGTCGGCGAGCACCGTGTCGGTATGCGCCATCAGGAGGAGGCTCGGTCCGTCGCCGCCCGGGAGTCGCGCGACGAGGTTCGCGCGCTCCGGCGTCTGGGCGAGCAGCTCGCTCTCGATTCCGTTGCCGGCGAGGTAGGCCCGAAGTGTCTCCGCAGCGACGGTCTCGTTGCCGGGCGGATTGACGGTGTCGATGCGGAGGAGCGCCTGGAGGAGCTCGGTCGCCTCCTCGCGGAGGGTCAAGGGGACTCGGCCTTGGACCGTGCCGTGAGCTCGTTGCGGACCTCCCAGAGCTCCGGGAAGACGACGGTCTGGACGAGCCGGCCGAGCACCTCTACGGGAGTCCCCTGCGTGCCGACGACGCTGTCGCCGATCACCCGCGCGACGACGCGGTAGTGGCGCACCCGCCATTGCTGGCACCACTCGTCGAGCTCCAGCAGCGACTCGGCGAGCCGGTAGAGCGCGTCGTGGTCGCGTCGCTGGACGTACAGCTCGGCGATCGACAGCCCTGCCTCGCGTCGGCGCGCGTGGAATGCCTGTCCGAGCCGCGGCAGGGCGGCGCGGAGCGTCTTCCAGCCCGGCGAGTCGAAGCCGCTCCCGTGGCCGAGCACCTTGCGGATCTCCTGGTACTCCCACGGGGAAAGCTCCTCCAGCATGTCGAGCTGGTCGGTGACGTAGCGCATGCAGCGGAGCGGCCGACGGAGCATCCGCGCCGCCTCGGCGACCTCGCCCTCCTCGGCGAGCCGCGCGGCCTCCTCGACCTCGCTCGTCGCGAGCTTCAGCCAGAGCTCCGACGACTGGTGGACGACCTGGAAGAGCAGCTCGTCGCGGTGGACGCGCTCGCCGGCAGCCTTCTGCAGCTCGAGCAGCTCGACGGTGTTCAGGTAGCGCTCGTAGTCGGAGGGCGCGTCGCCGGGCAGGATCGGGGAGTCGAAGTCCTCGCTCGCCTGCGACATGGCTCGGAGCATACTGGCGCTCATGGGAGACCTGTTCGGTGACGCCGCGGCCGAACGGGCGGCCCGCACCGGCCCGCTCGCGCATCGCGTGCGACCGCGCACGCTCGACGAGCTGGTCGGCCAGGAGACCGTCGTCGGCCCGGGCACGGCCCTCGGCCGCGCGATCGCCGAGGGGCGCGCGCCGTCGATGATCCTCCACGGCCCGCCCGGTGTCGGCAAGACGACGATCGCGCGAATCGTCGCCGAGAGCTCGGAGGCGGCGTTCGAGGAGCTCTCGGCGGTATCGGCCCGCATCGACGACGTGCGCGCTGTGATCGCCCGTGCACGCGACCGGCTCGGCGGCAACGGGGTCCGGACGCTCCTCTTCATCGACGAGATCCACCGCTTCGACAAGCGCCAGCAGGACTCCGTGCTGCACGCCGTCGAGGACGGCCTGGTCACCCTGATCGGCGCGACCACGGAGAACCCGTACTTCGAGGTCAACCAGGCGCTCCTCTCCCGCTGCACCGTGATCGAGCTCGAGCCGCTCTCGCTCGCCGACCTCGAGCGGGTGATCGAGCGCGGGGCGGAGGCGCTCGGCTCGGACGTCCCCGACGACGTGGCGGACGAGATCGCGCGGCGGGCGGGCGGTGACGCGCGAACCGCGCTCCAGACCCTCGAGCTCGCCTGGGAGACGGCGTCGACGGCGGGTGAGCCGCTCGCGGCCGGTCACGTCGAGGACGCTGCCCGGAAGCGGCCGCTCCGGTACGACCGCGACGGCGACCGGCACTACGACCTGACCTCCGCGTTCATCAAGTCGATGCGCGGGGGCGACCCCGACGCCGCCGTCTACTACCTCGCGGCGATGCTCGAGGGAGGCGAGGACCCTCGGTTCCTCGCGCGGCGAATGGTCATCGCGGCGAGCGAAGACATCGGCGACGCCGACCCGACGTCCCTGCTGGTCGCCGTCGCGGCCGCCCAGGCGCTCGAGCACGTCGGGCTGCCGGAGGCGCAGCTGAACCTCGCCCAGGCGGCGATCCATCTCGCACGGGCGCCGAAGTCCAACGCGGTCGCGCGCGCGATCTGGCAGGCCCGTGAGGACGTGCGGCGCGACGGGATCCAGCCACCGCCGCCACCCTTGCGCGACTCCCACTACAGGGCCGCGGCGAGCCGCGGGCACGGGGTCGGCTATGTCTCGCCGCACGACGACCCCTCGTCCGCGCTCGACGATCACCTCCCCGAGGGGATGCAGGGTCGGACCTACTATCGTCCGTCCTCCACGAGCGAGGAAGCGGAGGAGGCGAGGCGTGACGATCGGAACGGGTGACAAGGCGCCCGAGTTCGACCTCGACGAGGCTCGCGACCGCCCACGCGTCCGTCTCTCCGACTACCTCGGCCGCTCGAATGTCCTGCTCGTCTTCCACCCATTCGCGTTCACGGAGGTGTGCACCGAGGAGGCGCAGGACCTCCAGGCGAATCTCGAGTCGTTCCGGAACGCGAACACGGAGATCGTGTTCGTCTCGTGCGACGCGCCCGCGGCACGCCAGGCGTGGAAACGCGAGCTCGGCGCGGAGTACACGTTCGCGTCGGACTTCTGGGGCCACGGCATCGCCGCGAAGAACTACGGCGTCTTCGACGAGGAGATCGGCGCCCCGACCCGCGGGACCTTTCTCATCGACCGCGACGGCGTCGTGATCTGGTCTCTCGTCAAGGACTCGGGCACGCGGCGCACCGAGATGGTCCCCGGGTCGCTCGGGACGCTCGACGAGAAGGCGTGAGAGGCGGCGAGAGCCGGCGATCGCGTACGAGAGACGGCACGAAGTGGGCACAGACCCGCCACCCGTTCCGGGCTACCGTGACCTCAGGGGGCCTCGCGCCCCCCTCGGGGGGCGCGGACCAGTTGATGTCGAGGGGCGGGGACCGGACGGGATCGGGGGCCGCGGCCCGGACGCGGCCGGAGGTATCGCCGGCCAGACGAGGCAGGGCTCCGGATGAGCGAGCTGTGCGTCCGGGAGTACGGCGACGACGGAGCGCCCGCGGTCGTGTGCCTTCACGGCGTGACGTCGTGGGGCGGGCACTTCGAGACGCTCGCGGCGCGGCTGTCGCCCGCCTACCGCGTTCTCGCCCCGGACCTCCACGGGCACGGTGACTCCGGCCGCGAGCCGCCGTGGCGAATCGACGACCACCTCGCCCAGCTCGACGCGGCCGTCGGCGGGAAGGCGCGCCTCTGGCTCGGGCACTCGTTCGGCGGACGGCTCGCGTTCGAATGGGCGGCCGCGAATCCGGGCGAGGTCGATCGTCTCGTCCTGCTCGACCCCGTCATCGTGATCCCGCCCGCCGCCGGCCTCTGGGCGGCGGAAAACGCGCGGGCGGAGCGCCGCTACGCGAGCTTCGAGGACGCGGTCGACCGGCGCTACGAGGAGAGCCAGCTCCAGCGGGCGCCGCGCGCGCTCGTCGAGGGCGAGCTGCGGCACCACCTCGTGGAGGAGGCCGACGGGTGGCGGTACCGCTACACCCAGGCCGCCGTGGTCGCCGCATACGGCGAGATGGCCTCCCCACCCCCGCCGTTCGCGGCGGTTCGGCTCCCGACCCTGCTCGTCCTCGGTGAGCGGTCGTACCTGCCGTACGACCATCTGCTCGAGGCCCACACCGACGCGCTCGGCGACCTGCTGGAAGTCGTCACCGTCCCCGGAGGCCACACGGTGCTGTGGGACGCGCTGGACGAGACCGCCGCCGCAGTCACAGGCTTCCTCACGCGGTCCTGACGCGTCGGCCGGCGGGCACCCGCATGGGAATCGTCACGCAACACGGGTAGACCATGCTCCCAACATGGGCATCACGTGCCGATGCTGGCAGGTTCGAGGCCTCCTACCGTCCGGCGAGTCAGAGATTACGGAGTGGAGGAGGCAAAGATGAACGTCCTACGGAGACTCGGCGCAGCGGCAGCAGCGGCTCTCTGCGCATTGGCGGTCGCGGCCGCCGCCGCGACAAGCGCTCCCCCCGAGCCTGCGCAGGTACTCGGCCCCGTCGCCATCCCTCACGGCGCCGCTCGCGAGGATGTGTCGGTGGTCGCCCCCGACCCGGCGATCGTGAGCGGCAAGCGCTGGGCGGCGGAGGTACACCGCATTGGCCAGTCGACCGCCGCGCCTGCCGGCGGCGTCGACGGCGGGTCGTTCGACTGGCAGGACGCAGGCGCGGGCGCGCTCGCCGCGCTCGGGCTCGTCGCCCTGCTCGCGGTCGGCGCCTACGGCCTGCGCTCCCGCGCAGGGGGCCGGCCCGCGAGCGACCCAGCGTCCTAGACGGTCGTCAGACGACGTGCTCGTCGACGAGGGCGAGCACGTCGTCGAGGATCGCGACACCCTCCTGCGCCTCCTCCGGAGTGATCGTCAACGGCGGCACGACCATGATCACGTTCCAGTGGGTCATCAGGTAGAGGCCGCGCTCGAGCGCGGCCTTCGCGAGCCTGGCGACCGGCGCGGCCGCCTCCCCCGACGCGTTGAACGGAACGAGCATCTCGCGCGTCTCCCTGTTCTTGACGAGCTCGATGCCCCAGAAGCAGCCGAGCCCGCGCACGTCGCCGATGGACGGATGGCGCTCGGCGAGCGCCTCGAGCTCGGTGCCGAACCAGTCGCCCATCGCGGCCGCATTCTCGACCACGCCCTCCTCGCGGAACGCCTCGATCGAGGCGACGCCCGACGCGCAGGCGAGCGGGTGGCCGGCATAGGTCAGCCCTCCGGGGAAGAACTGGTCGCGGATCCCGTCGATCAGCTCCTCGCGCGCGATCATCGCGCCGAGCGGGACGTAGCCGGAGTTGATCCCCTTCGCGACGGTGAGGATGTCCGGGACGACGTCCCAGTGGTCGCACGCGAACCAGCGACCGGTGCGGCCGAAGCCGGCCATCACCTCGTCGAGGATGAGCAGGATGCCGTGGCGGTCGCAGACGTCGCGAATCGCCCGCAGGTATCCGTCGGGCGGCGGGATCACGCCGTTCGTTCCCGTGACGGTCTCGAGGATCACCGCAGCGACCGTGTGCGCGCCCTCGTACTCGAGGATCTCCTCGAGATGCGGTGCGCCCGTGCAGACGGGGCACGGGTCGGGATGACCGGCGGGACAGCGGTACGTGTACGGGTCGAGCATCCGCACGACGCCCGGCATTCCCGGCTCGACCGCCCAGCGGCGCGGGTCGCCCGTGAGCGTCACGGCGCCGTTCGTCGCACCGTGGTAGGAGCGGTAGCGCGCGATGATCTTGTGCCGTCCCGTGGCGAGACGGGCGAGCTTGACCGCGTTCTCGTTCGCCTCCGCGCCGCCGTTCGTGAAGAACGAGACCGAGAGATCACCCGGCGTGACCTCCGCGAGCATCCGGCCGAGCGTCGAGCGGGACTCGCTCGCGAGCGGAGGGCCGATCGTGCAGAGCTGGTCGGCCTGGTCCTTGATCGCCTGGATGATCTTCGGGTGCTGATGGCCGATCGAGACGTTGACGAGCTGCGAGGCGAAGTCGAGGTAGCGCTTGCCGTCGTAGTCCCAGAAATGCCGCCCCTCCGCGCCTGCGACCGGGATCGGGTTGATCTGGCTCTGCACCGACCACGAGTAGAGGACGTGCTCCTTCGCGTCCTGGACGATCTGGGCACCGAGGTTCGGGTCCGCCTCGACGAGGGTCATCTCCGCGCTCCTTCCTTCGCTCGCTCTGCGATCGTAGCGCCGGGTCGCCGCCTTCTCCCGCGCTTGCGTCGGAGCGCCGCGGGGGCGAACATCCGTCAATGGCAATCGCCCTGCGGACTGCGGCGCCGGGGCTGCTCGAGCGAGACGGCGTCCTCGCCCGGCTCACCGCGGCCTACGACGACGCAGTCGCGGGAACCGGCCGCCTCGCCCTCGTCGCCGGCGAGGCCGGGATCGGCAAGACCGCGCTCGTCCGCCGGCTCTGCGACGAGCTGGGACCCACGGTGGAGACGCTGCGCGGCGGCTGCGACCCGTTGCAGACCCCGAGGCCCCTCGGGCCGTTCCTCGACCTCGCCGAGGCGGCGCCGCGGCCGCTGGCCGAGGCGATCGAGGTCGGCGCCGTCCCGCACGACATCGCAACCGCGCTCCTCGCCGCGGCGAACGGAGCTCCCCTCGTCGCCGTCCTCGAGGACGTCCACTGGGTCGACGAGGCGACGCTCGACGTCCTGCGCGTCCTCGGGCGGAGGATCGGCGACGCTCGCGCCCTGGTGATCGCGACCTACCGGGACGACGAGCTCGACCGAACGCACCCCTTGCGGCTCGTGCTCGGCGAGCTCGCGACGGCTCCCGGCGTCGTGCGGATCCGCGTCGAGCCCCTTTCGGTCGGCGCGGTGGGCCAGCTCGCCTCGGGGCACTCGGTCGACGTCGCCGCGCTCCACCGTCTGACCGGTGGCAATCCCTTCTTCGTCACGGAGGTGCTCGCCGCGGGAGGGGCGGCGATTCCGGAGACGGTCCGAGACGCCGTGCTCGCGCGTGTCGCCCAGCTCGGCCCATCCGCGAGGGCCGTCGTCGAGGCGGTCGCGATCGCACCCCCGTCGCTCGACGCGAGCCTCACGCTCGCCGTCTGCGGCGAGGCGGCCGATGCGGTGGACGAGTGCCTCGCCTCGGGCGTCCTCCAGTCCCAGGACGGCGCGATCGCGTTTCGTCACGAGCTCGCACGCGCCGCCGTCGAGGAGTCGCTCTCACCGACCCGCCGTCTCGCGCTCCACCGCGCGGTGCTGCTCGCGCTCGCCGACACCGGCGGCGCCCCGCTCGACCTGGCACGCCTGGCGCACCACGCGGAGTGCGCCGCCGACGGCGGGGCGGTGCTCCGCTACGCGCCGAGGGCGGCTGCGCAGGCGGCACGCGCCGGTGCGTACCGGGAGGCGGCGGCGCAGTACGCCCGCGCCCTCCGCTTCGCGGACCGCCTGTCCGACGGCGAGCGGGCCGACCTGCTCGAAGGGCGCTCGCGCGCCTCCTACCTCGCGGACGACCAGACGGAGGCGATCGGCGTCATTCGCGAGGCGATCCGCTGCCGGCAGGCGCAGGGAGCGCCCCTCCAGGAGGCACGGGCGCTCACGGAGCTCACGGACTACCTCTGGTGCCGCGGCTTCAACGCCGAGGCGGACGAGGCGGTCGACCGAGCAGCGCAGCTCGCCGCCGGCCGACCCGAGCAACGAGAGCACGCCTACGTGTTCCACACGCAGGCGCTCAGGGTCATCCACGACGGCGACATCGACGCGTGCCTCGCGCACGCGCGGCGGGCACTCGAGGTCGGCGAGCGCTTCGGCGACGCCGGGATCGCAGGCCACGCGCGCGTCACGATCTGCAGCGCAACCGCACAGCGCGACGGCGTGCAGAGCCTGGGGTTGCTCGAGGACGCGGTCCGTGAGGCCCGCCAACGCGGCGAGCACGAGGTGGCCGCCCGAGGCATGAACGCCCTCGTCTTCCGTGCGATGGCGTGGAACCGCCACGACCTTGCCGAGCGCTACATCGACGACGCGATCGAGTTCTGCACCGAGCACACCGAGGACCTGTGGCGGATCAACGTCCAGGCGGTCGCGGCGCGCTGGGCGCTCGACCGAGGCCGTTGGGACGACGCCGTGCGCCACGCGGAAGCGGTCATCGACGATCCCCGCGAATCGCCGTGGACGCACCACGAGGCGCTCTGCGTGCTCGCCCTCGTGCGGGCACGGCGCGGCGACCCCGACGCACGGAAAGCGCTCGCAGCCGCCAGGGCCGTGGGCGTGCCGGCCGAGGAGACCTTCGCGCACGTCGACCTGGCCGCCGCCGACGCCGAGATCGCATGGCTCGAGGCGTCGGGGACGGGCGTGGACGACGCAACCGCAGCGATGCTCGCCTCGGCGATCGAGCAGGACGATCGCGACGCCGCGTCGAGGCTCCTGTTCTGGCGACGGCTGGCGGGCCTCGAGGCCGCCGTCTCCACAGACGCCTCCGACCCCTACGCGCTCGCGCTCGCGGGACGTTGGGGCGACGCGGCCGCAGAGTGGGGTCGCCTTGATTGCCCGTACGAGGCCGCCCTCGCGCTCTCCCGCACCGGCGACGTCGACGCGCTGCGGGAGGCTCATGCCGAGTGCCGGCGCCTCGGCGCGCGGCCGCTCTCGACGATCGTCGCGCGAGAGCTGCGGGAGCGCGGCGTCCGGGACGTCCCGCGCGGCCCGCGCCACTCCACGCTCGCGAACGACGCCAACCTGACCGCCCGTGAGGTGGAGGTGCTGCGGCTGGTCGCCGAGGGCCTCCGCAACGCCGAGATCGCCGAGCGGCTGGTCGTCTCCCGCCGCACCGTCGACCACCACGTCTCGTCGATCCTGCGCAAGCTCGGGGCCCGCTCGCGCGGCGAGGCGGTCGCGGCCGCCACGCGCCTCGGTCTGCTCGAAGACCGGTAACGCGCCGCCGAAACCTAGGCAATTCCGCCGATTCGGCCGCGGCAGCCTCGTCCTACCGTCTTCCGGGTCATCGACGGGAGGGAAGAGCCCATGGAGACCTACGTGATCCTGCGCAGGAGCGGCTGGCGCACCGCCGACGACCTGCGCGTGGCCGCCGAGCGCTCGACCGTGGAGGGGGAGCGGATGAGCGACGACGTCCGCTGGATCCGCAGCTACGTGACCGCGGAGACGGACGGCCGCGTCGGCACCGTCTGCATCTACCAGGCGTCCAGCCCGGAGGCGATCAGGCGCCACGCCTCCGCCGCCGACCTGCCGGTCGACGAGATCGTGAAGGTCGCCGACACCGTGCTCGTCAGACCCGACCCTGCCCCAGTCGCAGCCTGAAACGGAGGAGACACATGCGCAAGACACTGTTGATCGCGCTCGCCGCGGCGATTCCCCTGCTGGCCGTGGCCGGCTA
>Ga0075422_10000279_pt1 | contig 12802 bp, 12 predicted proteins | sample SoiMethybrSBSTD1_FD_72776 | JGI IMG/M metagenome (GOLD analysis project Ga0075422, IMG submission 72776) | Bulk soil microbial communities from a Populus tree surrounding site in Tennessee, USA - Soil MetaG P. TD hybrid SBSTD1 | ecosystem: Environmental > Terrestrial > Soil > Tree plantation... | reverse complement strand
ACGTCGCCGTACACCTTCCAGGGGCTCGGGGAGGACGCGCTCACGATCCTGCAGGAGGCGCGCGAGGAGACGGGCCTGCCGGTCGTGACGGAGCTGATGGACCCGCGGCACGTGGAGGCGGTGCTCGAAGCGGCCGACGTGATCCAGATCGGCGCGCGCAACATGCAGAACTTCATGCTGCTGGCCGAGGTCGGCCGGGCGGACAAGCCGGTGCTGCTCAAGCGCGGCCCGTCGGCGTCCGTCGAGGAGCTGCTGATGGCGGCCGAGTACGTCGCGCGCGAGGGCAACGAGCGGATCGTGCTCTGCGAGCGCGGGATCAAGACGTTCGAGCGCACGACGCGCTACACGCTCGACCTGGGGTCCGTGGCCGTGCTGAAGCACGAGACGCACCTGCCGGTGATCGTCGACCCGTCGCACGCGGCCGGTCGGCGCGACCTCGTGCTACCGCTCGCCCGAGCGGGCGCCGCAGTGGGGGCGGACGGGATCATCGTCGAGTCGCACCCGAATCCCGAACAGGCGCTGTGCGACGGGCCGCAGCAGATTCCGACCGCGGAGTTCGGCGAGTTCGCCCGCGAAGTGGCTCAGATCGCGGAGCTGCTCGGCAAGCAGATCGGCTGAGCGCGCAGGGCTCGTCGCCGCGCGCTGTGGACGAACAGCCACACCTCTGCCACACCCGCGATCCAGACACGTCACACCTTCGCCGCTAGCGTGATTGATCCCCCTGACGACGCCGTTCCAGATATGCGCATCGGCGACGTGATCTCGCTCGGACGCCGGCAGCTGCGGGTCGTTGACAAGCGAGACGACGACGCCGACCAAGCTCCGGTGCTGGTCGAAGACGTGGCCGAATGAGCTCTTGGTTTCGGGTGCCGTTGCGCTACTGCTCTCGCTCGCGCTCCTTGTCGTCGTCCCTCGCAACCTGGGGCTGACAGATCCACGCTTTGCGCTCGCGCTACCCGAGGGATCCATCCGCGCCGTAATCGCACTCTTGTTGATCCTCCTGTTCTTTATCGCTTCGGTCTTTCTCTATTCGAACGGTCGTCGAGACACAGGCACTGTCCTTGACCCAGTTCCCCGCGCCACGGTCGACGCTATTCCGCCGGAAACCCTCGTCTCGGTGGAGCCCTCCACGATCGACAAGACGATGCTCCGTGTTGTCCGTCATGCAGACACGGCCGCCAGCGACGACCTCGCAAAACAAACTCCTAACCACGATCAGCACGCTCGTGGTCGCTGTCGCCGCGTTCTACTTCGGCGCCAACAGCGTTCAGTCCGCGTCCCGCATCGGAACCGACGCGCCCACAGGTGAGCAGTTGGCTGCGAAAATACGAGCGGCCTTGGGTGGAGGCGGCTTCGCGGGAGTGACCGTCTCAGTCGTAGGAGGCGGGGCTGTTCTAATGGGGACAGTCACCAATGAAGCCTCAAAGGAAGAAGCTGAGCGAGCTGCGCGCAGCGTCAGCGGTATGGACACCGTCCGAAACAAGCTAGCCGTGGCACCCCTCGAGGAGCGGGCCGAAGGGCAGGGCGAGGAGCACGCCGAAGGCAGGCAGGACCCTGAGGCTGAAATTGAGAGCGAGAAGATGGTCGCCGAGGACGCGGACATTGCGACGCCGCCAGGGCCAGAGTCTGATTCAGAGACGACCGAACAGCCTCACAACGAAGCCAAGGATTCCAACTAGCAACGGCGTGATCCAGGCGACGAATCCGAAGTCGTGGCGGCGACAGAACCTGGCTCAAGGCCGTGATAAATCAACGATGTATGCAGCTATTGCGATCGCCAGCGCGAACGCGCCGAGAGCGATCGCATATACAAAGCATCGCCGCAGCCGCGTCGCCTCTTTCTCCCATGAGCGGAGGAGCGTGGCAACGATCTCCGCCTGGATTTCCGTGACGTTGGCATCCTCGGCGGACAGGCCGTCGACCACTTGTTCCCAATGGACGGGCGTCGCGCACGGGCGGACGAGAAGAAGCGAAGTAAAGATCGACGCCAGGAGTACTCCCAGTGCAACCAGGGCAAGGTCCCGCGACGGGCCCGCGTCGAAGGACGCGATCTGGACCCAAAGACCGATAAGGGCAGTGATTTGAATTGGGATCACGAATCTCGCACGGTCTTGGAGACCCGTCAGCTCGCCTCGCAAAAGGTCGAGAAGATCCCGCGAAATCCTCCCGGCGGCTTGACGTTCCTTGAGCGTAACGGCGCCCTCAACCTTCACGCGTCCGTCTTCGCGACCGCGACGTCCATGCTTGAAGTGATGGCCTCGCAGAGCGAAGCCTCGTTGCGGGGGAGGCGCGGACGGCATTGCGCCTCATCCTCCTCGTGTGAGGGTTATCGCAAATCACCTAAGCACTGGTTTCGATTGAAGTCAACAAGCTTCAAGTGCTCGAGTTGCGGGCTCTGGGCATGTCCGCCTGGGCGTCGCGACCGCTACGACTCGGCGCATCCCGCCTGTCGCTTTCGCCGCGTCCGCGCTCGGTTGCGCCATCGGGCAGAAGCGTTTGGGCATGAAGTGGGCATTGCATGCAGGTCGTCACGCCTGTTCGAGCTGAAGTACGGAACGTGTGAGGGTTAGGGACGGGACCCGCCTGTGACCGCCTGCCCGCCCTCGCGCCCGCGGTTAGCCTGGCCCCGTGGAGCTTCGGCGCCTCGCGATCGTCGGGACCGGCCTCATCGGGGCCTCGGTCGCGCTCGCGGCAAAGCGCGCCGGGGTGGTGAAGGAGGTCGCCGGCTTCGATCCCGACGAGGCTGCGCTCGATGCCGCCGCGGACCGCGGCGCCGTCGACGAACGCGCGCCTTCGCTGGAGGCAGCCGTCGCCGGTGCCGAGCTCGCCGTCGTCGCGGCGCCCGTCGCGCAGCTCGCCGCCCAGGTGCAGGCGGTGCTCGGTGCGACCACCGACGAGACGACCGTCACCGACGTCGGCTCGACGAAGGCCGGCGTCTCGACGGTGGCGCGCGGCTCGACCCGTTTCGTCGGCGGGCACCCCGTCTGCGGCTCCGAGGCGCGTGGTCCCGAGCACGCCAACGCGGAGCTCTTCGAAGGTGCAACCTGGTTCCTGACCCCGGCCGCGGAGACCGATCCTGCCCGCCACCGGCTCGTGCACGGGTTCGTCTCGGCGCTCGGAGCCACGCCGGTCGCAGTCGACCCGGAGGCGCACGACCGGCTCGTGGCGCTGACCAGCCACCTGCCGCACGCCCTTGCGAACCTGCTCGTCAACCAGGCGGGCGCCACGCGCGTCGAGGGGCACGAGCCGCTCGCGGCAGCGGGCGGATCGCTGCGCGACATGACGCGAGTGGCGGGCGCGAACCCGCGCATCTGGGTCGACATCTTCGTCGAGAACGCCGCGCCGCTCCGTGAGTCGCTGGCCGAGCACCGCCGCCGGATCGAGCAGCTGGAGGCCGCGCTCGAGGCCGGCGACGCCGGATTCCTCGCCCGCTGGATCGGCGAGGCCGCGGGCAACCGTCGCCAGATGCTGGCCGATGCGTACCCCGATCCAGGGCAGCTGCACCAACTGCGCGTCCATGTCCCCGACCGTCCCGGCGTGCTGGCCGCGATCACCCAGGCGCTCGGGGCGCAGCGGATCAACATCGAGGATTTCGAGCTCCACCACGTCTCACCGGAGCGCGGCGGGACGCTGACGCTGCTCGTGACCGGCAAGAGCGAGGCCGAGCGAGCGGCCGCGTTGCTCGAGTCCCAGGGCTACGGCGTCGTCGTCTCGCCGGTGCTGGCGCCGTGAAGATCGCCCCGGCGGCCGCCCTGCGCGGCCATATCGCCGTCCCGGGGGACAAGTCGATCTCGCACCGAGCCGTCATGCTCGGTGCGATCGCCGACGGGGAGACGAGTGTCCGCGGCTTCGGCCGCTCGCAGGACACCGAGGCGACCATCGGCGCCGTTCGCGCGCTCGGGGCCACGGTCCACGACGACGAGGTGGACGCGCTGCGCATCGAGGGCGTCGGCCTCCGCGGCCTCAGGGATCCCGGCGAGCCGATCGACTGCGGCAACTCCGGTACGACGATCCGCCTGCTGGCCGGGATCCTCGCCGGCCAGCCCGGTCGCTTCGAGCTGACCGGTGACGACTCTCTCCGGCGGCGCCCGATGGAGCGGATCGCCGGACCGCTCGCGCAGATGGGCGCCGTGGTCGAGACCACCGACGGCACGCCGCCGCTGACGATCGACGGCGGCGAGCTCCACGGCATTCGCTATGACCTGCCGGTCGCGAGCGCACAGGTGAAGTCGTGCGTCCTGCTCGCGGGGCTCTACGCGCAGGGCCGCACGACGGTCGTCGAGCCGCTGCCGACGCGCGATCACACCGAGCTGATGCTGCAGGCCGGTGGCGTCCACGTGAGGCGCCAGCAGCGCCGCATCTCGGTCGGCCCGGCCGAGCGCCTCTCGCTCGGAGAGGTCGTCGTCCCCGGCGACTTCTCGGCTGCCGCGCCGTTCATCGTGGCCGCGACGCTGCTTCCCGGCTCGGAGCTGACGATCCACGACGTCGGTCTCAACCCGCGCCGCACCGGGCTCCTCGACGTCCTCGCGCGCATGGGCGCGCGCGTGACGATCTTCCACCGCCACCGCAGCGGCGGCGAGCCGGTCGGCGACGTCGAGATCCTCTCGGCCGAGCTCGTCGCGACGACCGTGACCGGCGACGAGGTGCCGCTCCTGGTCGACGAGCTGCCGCTGTTCGCGCTCGCCGCTTCCTCGGCCCACGGGACGAGCCGCGTCGAGGGTGCTCGGGAGCTCCGCGTGAAGGAGACCGACCGCATCGAGACCGTGACGGCGTCGCTGCGCGCCCTCGGCGCACGGGTCACAGCGACGGAGGACGGCCTCGAGATCCGAGGCGTTCCCACGCGCCCCAGGGGCGGCTCGATGAGCTCCCACGGTGACCACCGGATCGCGATGCTCGGCGCCGTCGCCGGGCTCGTCTCGCGGGACGGCGTGCAGCTCGAGGGCCCGGAAGCGGTCGCTGTAAGCTTCCCCGGGTTTTTCGAGCTGCTCGACTCGGTCACACAACGATGATCGTCGCCATCGACGGGCCGGCGGGGGCCGGCAAAAGCACGGTCGCACGGCGTCTGGCCGAGCGGCTCGGCTTCCGCTACCTCGACACAGGGGCGATGTACCGGGCGCTCACGTGGCTCGCGCGGCAGCGCGGGATCGCGCTCGCGAACGGCGAGCAGCTGGGCGAGCTCGCGGCCGACAACCCGGTCAGCTTCGACGAGCGCGGCCGCGTCTCGATCGCCGAGACCGACGTCACCTCATCGATCCGGCGGGCCGAGATCGACAGCCTCGTGCCGGTGGTCGCGCGGCACCCGGCCGTGCGCGAGGTGATGCGGGAGCGCCAGCGCGAGCTCGCGGAGGAGGGCAACGTCGTGATCGAGGGCCGCGACATCGGCACCGTGGTCGCGCCGCAGGCGGAGGTGAAGATCTACCTCAACGCCGACCGCTCGGTGCGCGCCGGCCGCCGCCTGGCAGAGCGGCCGGAGATCGGCGCCGACGCGCTCGCGACCGACCTGCGGCTGCGCGACCAGAGCGACGCCGCGCGCATGCGGCCGGCGGAGGACGCCGTGCAGATCGACACCACCCAGCTCGACGTCGAGGACGTGGTCGCGCGGATCGAGGAGCTCGTCCGCGCGCGCCAGCCCGCGTAGCCGTTGCTAGCGTCTCCGGAGCCGTCGCGATCGCGGCGGCCCGGACGAGGTGCTCGCCGTACCCGGCCCGACAAGACGGCGCGCAGTGGAGGTTTCTCATGAGCCAGGCCGTCCAGGTCGTCGGCGCTCTCGTCATCCTCGCCGCCTTCGCGGCCGCCCAGGCCGGGAGGCTCGACGTTCGCTCCCGGACCTACCTGGTGCTCAACGTCGTCGGCGCGGGCGCGCTCGCGCTCGACGCCTGGCGCGAGCGGCAGTGGGGCTTCCTGCTGCTCGAGGCGGTGTGGGCGCTGGTTGCGGCGTTTGGCCTCGTGCGCGAGGTTCGTGGGGCGGACCGCGTGCAGCCGGGCCAGTAACATCGCCGGCGCGCCAGCGTGGTCAGGAACGCGTCCGAGCCCGGGGATGAGCGCGGCGCCGCCGCGACGGAGCCCATGCTCGGAACCGTCGCCGTCGTCGGCTTTCCGAACGTCGGCAAGTCCACGCTCGTCAACCGGCTGACCGAGTCGCGGGCCGCGGTCGTGCACGAGACACCTGGGGTGACGCGCGACCGCAAGGAAGTCGTCGCGGACTGGAACGGCCACCGCTTTCGCCTGATCGACACGGGCGGAGTCGACATCGCCGACCCGACGCCCATTACGCGCTCGATCGTCGACCAGGCGCGGGCCGCGATCGCGGAGGCCGACCTGATCCTGTTCGTCGTCGATGCGCGCGCCGGCATCACCCCCGGCGACGAGGAGCTTGCCGCGATCCTCCGCCGCGCACGCAAGCCGGTGCTGCTCCTGGCGAACAAGATCGACGACCCGCGCCAGGACGCGCTCGCGTTCGAGTTCCACCGGCTCGGCCTCGGCGACCCGGTTCCGCTCTCGGCCCAGCACGGCCACGGCACCGGCGATCTACTCGACGCCGTCGTGACGATGCTTCCCGGCAGCGGGCCGCAGGAAGTGGGGGAGGAGGCAATCCGGGTCGCGATCCTGGGCCGGCCGAACGTCGGCAAGTCGAGCCTGCTGAACGCGCTGCTGGGTGAGGAGCGCGTGATCGTCTCCGAGGTTCCCGGAACCACTCGCGACGCCATCGACACCGTCCTGCAGCGCGGCGACCGCACGTTCGTCCTCGTCGACACCGCGGGGATCCGTCGCAAGCGCAAGCAGCGGCAGGGGATCGAGTACTACTCGGAGCTGCGGGCGCTCGCCGCCGCCGAGCGGGCCGACGTGGCGCTCGTCCTCGTCGACGCGAACGAGGGCCTGGTCGACCAGGATCTCGCGGTGGCCGACATCGCGCGCAAGGCACAGGACTCCACGATCGTCGTCCTCTCGAAGTGGGACGTCTCGGAGACGAAGATCGAAGAGGTGCGCCCGCGGATCGCCTCGCGCCTGCGGCAGCGGCCGCCCATCGTGACGGTGTCGGCGACGTCCGGCCGCGGCATCTCGCGCCTGCTCGACCGCATCGAGGAGCAGTTCGAGAAGCACATCGCGCGCATCGGCACCCCGGAGCTGAACCGCTTCCTCGCCGAGCTGCGGGAGGCCCGGGAGCCGCCCTCTCGCAACGGCCGCCGCCTGAACCTGCTCTACGGCACGCAGGTGCAGGTCCGCCCGCCGCGCTTCCGCTTCTTCGTGAACGATCCGGGCCTGATCACGCGCGACTACGGCTACTGGGTCGAGAACCAGGTGCGCGAGCGTTTCGAGCTCCAGGGCGTCCCCGTGTCGATCGACTTCGTCCGTCGCTCATGAGGGCGGCGGTCGTCGGTGCCGGCGCGTGGGGGACCGCCTTCGCCTGCGTGCTCGCAGCGCGCGGTCACGACGTCACGCTCGCCACACGCGACCCGGAGCAGGCACGCGAGCTCGAGGAGACCGGGCGGAACCCGCGCTACCTGCCCAACGTCGACCTCGAGGGCGTGGCGGCGACGACCGTCGACGACCCGTCGCTCGCCGGCGCCGACCTACACGTGGTCGCCGTGCCGAGTCGCGCGTTTGCTCAGGTCGTGCGCGGACTGCCAGGCGCCGCCCCGGTGTTGAGCCTGACCAAGGGGCTCGATCCCGAGAGCGGCGGTCGCCTCTCCCAGCTCGTCGAGCGGCGCGGCTTCGCCGTCCTCTCGGGGCCGAACTTCGCCGAGGAGATCGCCGACGGACTCCCTGCGGCAGCGGTCATCGCCAGCTCGGACGCCCGCCTTGCCGAGGAGCTGCAGCAGGCCGTGAACTCGCTCGCCTTCCGGGTCTACGTGAACGAGGACCTCGTCGGCGTCGAGCTCTGCGCGGCCGCGAAGAACGTGATCGCGCTCGCGGCCGGGGGTGTCGACGGGCTCGGGCTCGGCGACAACGCGAAGGCAGCGCTGATCGCCCGGGGCCTGGCCGAGATGGCGCGGCTGGGCGAGGCCTGTGGTGCCCGGGCGGAGACCTTCTCGGGGCTCGCGGGCATGGGCGACCTGATCGTCACCTGCTGGAGCCGGCTGGGCCGGAACCGGCAGGCCGGCGAGCTGATCGCGCAGGGCGCTTCGCCGGACGAGGCCGCGGCCCAGATCGGTACCGTGGAAGGCCTCACGACAGCGCCGGTGCTGCGGGATCTCTCGCACCGCGTCGCCATCGAGCTGCCGATCACGGAAGGGGTCTGTCAGGTGCTTGACGGGAAGGATTTGAACGACTTAGCTGCGAATCTGATGGGCCGCCAGCCGACCCGGGAGTAACAGGTGCGCCGCATCCGTCTCCTGCTGCCAGTTCTGCTGCTTGCGTCCCTCGTCGCCGGCTGCGGCGGCGGCACCTCGAACACCAGTGCCGGCAGCTCGATCCCGGCCGGCGCGAGCATCGTGCGGTCAAGCCTCGTCGGGTTCGTCGAGATCGACAGCGACACCGGCTCGGACCAGTGGCAGCAGCTCGACGAGCTGGCGAAGAAGTTCCCTGGACGCGACAAGGCGATCGCGCACATCGAGAACGAGCTGACGAAGAAGGGCCTCGACTACGAGAGCGACGTCAAGCCCGCCCTCGGCCCCGAGCTCGACCTGGCGATCGCGTCCGCGGGAAGCGAGAAGTCGACCCGGGTGGTGGGGCTCACCAGGCCGGACGACCCCGCGAAGCTCGAGGCGCTCATCCACAAGCTGGACAGCAGCGACTCCGGTGGCGAGAACGCCGTCAGCCGCCAACTCGAGGACGGGTGGTACGCGATCTCCGACAGCCAGCTCGCGATCACCTCCGTGCTCAAGGGCGACCAGACGGCGCTCGCCGACGACGCCACCTTCAGGCAGGCGATGGGCAAGCTGCCCGCCGACACGCTCGTCAAGGCGTTCCTGGACGGGCGGCGGGTCGGCGCGCTTGCCTCGCAAACCGCTGCGAAGGGCGGCGGCTCCTCCCTCGACCCGTCGCTGCTGGGCCTCGACAACCTCAGGTACGTGGCCGTATCGGCGCGTGCCGAGGACGACGGCATCCGCATCCATGGCGCATCGAGCGGCGGCCCGGCCACCGGCGGAGGCGAGACGACGCTGGCCGGCGCCGTCCCCGGCGACGCGTTCGTCCTGCTCGACTTCCTCGGGCAAGGAACGACCGATCAGCTCGGCCGGCTGCTGAAGTCGAACTCGCAGTTCGCCCCGGTGCTCGACGAGCTCAAGGAGTACGGCGTGACCCTCGACGAGGTCCTCGCACTCTTGAACGGCGAGGTCGCCTTCTACGCGAGGCCGGCCGGTGTCATCCCCGAGCTCACCCTCGTCCTCGAGCCGAAGAACGCGGCCGCCGCGCTCGCGACCACCGAGAAGTTGATGGAACACCTCGCGGCGTCTTCGGGCGGAAAGGTCGAGAGCGGCACCCAGGACGGCCACCCGGTGAAGACGGTCGAGCTCGGCAACTTCGCGATCCACTACGGCGCCGTAAACGGGAAGGTGCTGCTGACGAGCGGCCTGAACGGCATCGCCGACTTCGGCACCGCCGGCGACCGCTTCCCCGACAGCGCGGACTTCAAGGAGGCAAAGGACGCGGCCGGCATGCCGGACTCGACCCGCGGCTTCGCGTACATCGACGTCAAGGACGTGCTGCCGCTGCTCGAGGGCCTCGCGGCGCTCTCGGCCAAGAGCCTGCCGAGCGACGTCACGGAGAACCTTCGCCCGTTGCGCTCGTTCCTCGCCTGGTCGGAAGGCGGGTCCGACGCTCGCACGTACCACGCGTTCTTGGAGATCAAGTAGCCTTGCCCGCCGGTATGGGCATGGCGGCACGCGAGTTCCTCTTCACCTCCGAGTCGGTCACCGAGGGCCACCCGGACAAGGTCGCGGACCAGATCTCGGACTCGGTCCTCGACGCTGTGCTCGCGAAAGACCCCGAGAGCCGGGTTGCCTGCGAGACGCTGATTACCACCGGCCTTGTCGTCGTGGCGGGCGAGATCACGACCGAGACGTGGGTCGACATCCCGTCGCTCGTTCGCTCCCGGATCGCCGACATCGGCTACACGCACTCGGAGTGGGGCTTCGACGCGCACACGTGCGGCGTCGTGGTGGCCCTGGACGAGCAGTCGCCCGACATCGCGCAGGGCGTGGACGCGTCGTACGAGACGCAGCACGACCCGGGTGACGACGACCCGCTCGACCGGGTCGGCGCGGGCGACCAGGGGATGATGTTCGGCTACGCATCGAACGAGACGCCTGAGCTGATGCCGCTGCCGATCATGCTCGCGCACAAGATCTGCAAGCGGCTCGCGGAGGTGCGCAAGGTCGGCGAGCTGCCGTACCTGCGCCCGGACGGCAAGGCGCAGGTGACGGTGCGCTACGAGGTCGACGACGAGGGCCGTCAAACGCCCGTCGAGATCGAGCGCATCCTCGTCTCGACGCAGCACGCTGACGGTTGCGACGCGCAGACGCTGATCAAGCCGGACCTGATCGAGCGCGTGCTGCACCCGATCCTGCCTCGTAATCTTTACGAGGAGAAGCGCCTGCAGGACCGCGACTTCGTCTACGTCAACCCGACCGGCAAGTTCGTGATCGGCGGCCCGATGGGCGACACGGGGCTGACGGGCCGGAAGATCATCGTCGACACCTACGGCGGGGCCGCGCGGCACGGCGGCGGCGCCTTCTCGGGCAAGGACCCGACCAAGGTCGACCGCTCGGCGGCCTATGCGGCGCGCTACGTTGCGAAGAACGTCGTCGCCGCCGAGCTCGCGGATCGGTGCGAGCTCAACGTCGCGTATGCGATCGGCGTCGCGCACCCGGTCTCGATCGCGGTGCGGACGTTCGGCACCGAGCATGTCCCGGTGGCGCGGATCGAGGAGCTGATCCGCGAGCACTTCGATCTCCGCCCGGCGGCGATTCTGCGCGACCTCGAGCTGCACCGCCCGATCTACGCGAAGACCGCGGCGTACGGCCACTTCGGCCGCGACGACCACGACTTCACGTGGGAGCGAACCGACAAGGCGGACGCGCTGCGCGAAGCCGCCGGCGTCGCCGCTCCAGCCTCCGCCTGAACCCCAAGTAACAGTCTGTTACTAGGACACGGTCTCGGCACGGAGCCGTGACCGAGGCGTGACAATGTGTCGTGCACGGTGGAGCGCGTGGAGCGCGTGGGGTTCTTCGCGCCTCGGATCTCGACGCGGCTTCTCGATGAGATCGACCGCCTCTCGGCTCGGCCGTACCGTGCCGCCGACATCTGCCGAGAGATAGGAAAACGTGCCGAGGAGCAGGGATTTCGTCGTCCGAGCTACGAGCAGGTGCGCCTCCACGTCCAGCGAGCGCGAGGCCGGCCGCGCCGCGTCTCGACCGGCGAAGTCCTGCTCGATGTGGCGCTTCGAGTCCAGCATCCGGACGCGTTCGTCCAGCACGTCTCCGGAACGCAGACGCGCTTCCGGAGCAAGTAACAGTCTGTTACTTGGAGGACTCGGAGTGCCGAACCGGCCGGGCTGCGGCGTATAACCGCCACGTGACGCCACGGCTGTTACCCGCTGCGCTCGGCGCGCTCTTCACGGTGCTGGTTCTCGCGGCGTGCGGAGGCTCGCAACCGGCGCCTCGTTCGGCGCAGCCGGCGAAGCTCCACGTTCAGCAGGAGTGGGTGGGAGGCTCGGTCTACATCGAAGGCTCGTACTCGTACGTGCGGGTCGAGCAGGACGAGAAGAACGTGGTGCAGGTGCGGCTGAAGGGCCGGAAGGTGCCCGAGGCGACGGTACGTCTGGAGCCGGGCTCCTACCGGCTGGTCAGCTTCCAGCGTCCGTGCGACGGCAACTGCGGGTACCTCGACCCTCCGACCGATCAGTGCAGAAGCGAGATCGAGGCGAAGGCAGGCGTGCTCGTCGAGGCGACGGTCCGGCTCAGCCCCGGCGAGGGCTGCACGATCGACGCGGACGCCTAGCCGGTCGGGCGCACGAACAGGCCCGCGGCGGCTTTCTCCGCGATCGTCTGATCGTGGCCGTCCAGGCGCACGGTGAGCTGTTCGGCCGCCGGCTGTGTCTCGCGCACCTCGACCTCGGCGCCGGGGACGAAGCCCTGGTCGTAGAACCAGTGCAGCAGCTCTCCGTCGTGCTCGGCCAGGCGGACGATCTCGCCACGTGAGCCCGGCCCCAGGTCGGCCAGCGGGGCGAGCTCCTTGTTCTCGGCCTGCTCGAAGTCGGTGTCGACCGGCCAGCCATGCGGGCAGCGGTCGGGGTGGCCGAGCTTCTCGCTGACGCGCTCGATCATGTCGTCGCTGAAGCTCTCGCCGATCTCGTCGGCGTGGACGTGCGCCTCGGCGGGCGTGTAGCCCATGAAATCGGTCAGGAGTCGCTCGACGATCCGGTGCTTGCGGACGACCTGCTCGGCGCGCTCGCGGCCGGCGGCGGTGAGGATCGCCTCCTTGTGCTCGCCGCGCTCGACGAGGCCTTCGGCTTCGAGCCGCTTCAGCATCTCGCCGGCCGAGGCGCGCGAAACGCCGAGCATCTCGGCCACACGCGAGGCCAGTGTGGGCGAGCCCGTGCGCTGCGGCAGGTACTCGCCGATCGGAAACGCGAGGAAGTAGATCGTCTCCAGGTACTCGTCGACCGAATGCCCCTGCGCCACCTCGCGAATCCTAGTTGGCTCCTCGTGTAAGGTGACCCTTACATGAGTTTCGGCCAGACGCTTCTCCTCGGCGCAGTCGCCGGGTTCACGATCTTCCTCGGCCTCCCGCTCGGGCGCTATCGGGGCGCGGACGTGCGCCTCAAGGCGGCCTTCATGGCGATCGCCACGGGCATCCTGCT
>Ga0075422_10000268_pt1 | contig 13025 bp, 16 predicted proteins | sample SoiMethybrSBSTD1_FD_72776 | JGI IMG/M metagenome (GOLD analysis project Ga0075422, IMG submission 72776) | Bulk soil microbial communities from a Populus tree surrounding site in Tennessee, USA - Soil MetaG P. TD hybrid SBSTD1 | ecosystem: Environmental > Terrestrial > Soil > Tree plantation... | reverse complement strand
GAGCCGGAGTGGTGGAACTGGTAGACACGCAGGATTTAGGTTCCTGTGCCTTCGGGTGTGAGGGTTCGAGTCCCTCCTTCGGCACTGTCATTGATTTGCTCATTGATTTGCGGCGAACGGCGGCGATAGCTTACGAAACTGTAGCCGTCGCCGGGTTCTCGGTCGATCTCGATCCACTCGTCCGGATCGATCTCGGGGAACGTCACCTCACCATCGGGACACAGGTCCACTTCGGTGATCTCCAGACCGGTAAGCCGATCCCAGGCAGCTCGGTAGATCTCGCCGCCGCCGGCGACGAAGATGGCCTGAGGATGGAGCTGCATCGCCTGGTCAAGAGCCTCGTCGAGGACCGGCACCGCACGTACGCCGTCGCCACGCCACATCCGATCTCGGGTGATCACGAATGTCGTCCGGCCCGGTAGTGGCCGGCCGATGGAGTCGTAGGTCTTGCGGCCCATGATCACCACGTTCCCCATGGTCATTGCCTTGAACCGCTTCCAGTCCTCTGGAATCCGCCACGGTATGTCGTTTCCGGCACCGATCACACCATTGGCCGCGACGGCGGCGATCCCGATGATCTCGGGCATGATCAGACTGCGATCGGCGCTCTGATGCCCGGATGGGGGTCGTAGCGCTCGATCACGATGTCCTCGAGAGTGAAGTCGTCAATCGCGCTGACGCGAGGGTTCAGCACCAGTGCGGGCAGCGCCCGTGGCTCCCGGCCTAGCTGCTGCCTGGCCTGGTCCAGGTGATTCAGATACAGATGTGCATCGCCGAGGGTGTGTACGAAGTCGCCGACCTCCAAGCCGCATACCTGAGCGACCATGTGAGTGAGCAGCGCGTACGAGGCGATATTGAAGGGGACACCGAGAAAGATGTCGGCTGAACGCTGGTAAAGCTGGCAGGACAGTCGGCCTTGCGCCACGTAGAACTGAAACAGCGTGTGGCAAGGTGGCAACGCCATCTCCGGGAGATCTGCGACATTCCACGCGCTGACGATGTGCCTGCGGGAATCGGGAATCGACTTGATAGAGCTGATGACGCCGGCAAGCTGGTCGATGTGATCGCCGCTGGGTGACGGCCAGGATCGCCACTGATAGCCATAAATGGGGCCCAATTCGCCCTCGGCATCTGCCCATTCGTCCCAGATGGTCACCCCTTGTTCGTGAAGCCATTTGATATTCGTCGAGCCCTGAATGAACCACAACAGCTCGGCGATGATCGACCGGGTGTGCAGCTTCTTGGTGGTCAGTAGCGGAAACCCCTCGAGCAGGTTAAAACGCATCTGGTAGCCAAAAGTGCTGAGCGTGCCGGTACCGGTTCGGTCGTTCTTTTCTACGCCGCGCGTGAGCACGTGATCGAGCAGGTCAAGGTAGGCCTTCAAGGACTCATCCCTCCTGAGCAGCTGGCTCCAGCCGGCGCAGCTCCGCAACCAGCACAGGCAGGATGGCACGAACAGCCCGTCCGCGATGGCTAATCGCGTCCTTGACTGCCGGTTCAAGCTCGCCGTTGGTCATGCTGTATCCCTCCGGTACGAACAACGGGTCGTAGCCGAAGCCATTCTGACCCACAGATCTGACAGCCAACCGACCTCGCATCTCGCCGAGTCGCACGTGCTCGGCGCCGTCTGGCAGCACCAACGCCATCGCACAGATGAACCGAGCAGTCCGCTCGGCTAGCGGGACATCATCTAGCTGACGCAGCAGTAGCGCGTTGTTCTCCTCGTCGCTGGCACCAGGCCCGGCCCAGCGCGCAGACCGGACGCCGGGCATCTGATTGAGTACGTCAACCGCAAGACCGGAGTCGTCGGCCAGTGCGGGCCGGCCACTGGCTGCAACGCAGGCTCTGGCCTTGAGCAAGGCGTTGCCTTCGAAAGTCCGCTCGGTCTCGGCCGGCTCGGGATAGGCAGGGACATCGACCAACCCGAGGACGGTGATGTGCGGGGCCTCTTCCAGCACAATGCGGCGCAGCTCGGATAACTTCTTGCCGTTGCTCGTCGCCAGTACAACGTGAGGAGCAGCCGTCATGAGGAAGCAAGTGCGGCCTGCTGCAGCTGAGTCAGCTCCGCGCACCCCTTGGCGCCGAGATCCAGAAGTTGATCAAGCACTTCCCGGTCGAACGGAGTACCCTCTGCCGTTCCCTGAACCTCGATGAACGAGCCGCTCCCGCTCATCACGACGTTCATATCGATGTCGGCAGCCGAGTCCTCCGTGTAGCAAAGGTCTAGGAGCGGGCTCCCGTCGACCACTCCGACCGAGACGGCTGCCACCGATCCTATGAGCGGCTCGGCGGCCAGCAAATCTCGTTCGCGGAGCCAGCTGACCGCATCCGCCAGGGCGACGTACGCGCCGGTGATCGAGGCCGTTCTGGTGCCGCCATCGGCCTGCAGTACGTCGCAGTCGAGCACGATGGTGTTCTCGCCAAGTGCCTTGTAGTCGATGATCGCGCGCATGCTGCGCCCGATGAGCCGGCTGATCTCGTGGGTGCGTCCGCCGATTCTGCCGCGTACGGATTCGCGGTCGTTACGGGTGTTGGTCGCCCGCGGAAGCATGGCGTACTCGCTGGTCACCCAGCCCAGCCCGGAGCCCTTGCGCCAACGCGGAACTCCCTCGGTCACGCTGGCAGCGACCAGTATCCGCGTCTGACCGAACTCCACCAACACCGAACCCTCGGCCTGAGTCAGCCATCGCCGAGTAAACCGAACCTCTCGAAGTTGATCATGGCTGCGTCCATCGGCTCGAGAGGTCACGAGCTCAGCCTATGCTGCCGGCGTCGATGCGCGAGCACCATCAAACCCGTGCCTATGCACGACTGATCTCCCAGGAGGCTCCAGGAATTGCGAGTGAAATAGGCCCGTCAAAGTGAGGTTTTGCCTCGGCGAGGACACGTTCTGGTTCGTGCCAGGGTGGAATGTGGGTAAGTACTACCGCCCGAACCCGCGCAGCCTGTCCTATCCCGGCAGCTTGTGCGCCCGAAAGATGCATCCCTTCCGGATTGCCGGGGTTGTCGAGAAAGGCCGACTCCACCAGCAGCAGGTCGACCTGGTCTGCAAGCTGCACCAGGTCCTCCGATGGCCCGGTGTCGCCTGAGTACACCATGCTGCCGCCACCTGAGCTGTCCTCCTCCACGCGGATGCCGTATGCCTCCACTGGATGGGCCACGGGAACCGTGCGGACAATGAACGGCCCGATCCGCTGGGTGGGCTGCCAGGTGCGCCAGTCGAAATGCTCGGCGATGGAAACGCCCGGCTCAGCAACCTCGCCGTGGTTCCCTGCTACCTCGTACGCCCGAGTAAGCCGCGAGGCGGCGTTGGCGGGGGCATACACGGGGCGGCTCGGCCAGGGCGCATTCGGCGAGTAGCGGGCCGCCACGTAGTAGCCGCAGAGATCGAGACAGTGATCGGCATGGAGGTGGCTCAATGCGATGGCATCGATCTCGCACGGGTCCAGGTAGCGATAGAGCGCACCCATAGCCCCCGGCCCGCAGTCGACCAGGAGAGAGAAGATGCGATCTTCGTGCGGCGCTTGCACCAGGTAACTGGAGGCTGGTGAGTTGGGTCCTGAGATGGAGCCGCTGCACCCGACAATTGTCAATTTCATCATCGTGATCAGACGAACTGCTCGACGCCGGTGACCAGACCGCCCATGAGTCGATGCCCGACGCCCTCGAAAGCCTCAGGGCTGCCCGTGGTCAAGAATCGGTAGGTCGCCATTCGTGGTTGGTCATGGGTGAGGGCGCGGCGGGTCAGCGCCGCGTAGACGTCCTTGGCACACTCCTCGGCGCTGGATACCAGGCTGACGCTGTCTCCCAACACGTAGGAGATGACGCCGGTGAGCAGCGGATAGTGGGTACATCCCAAGATCAATGTGTCGATGTCAACCTGCTGCAAGGGCTTCAGGTATTCCTCCGCGCATGCCAGCAGTTCGGGACCACCGGTGATGCCAGCTTCGACGAACGAGACGAAGCGCGGGCACGCTGCGGTGTGAAGCTCGATGTGCGGTGCCGCGGCAAAGGCATCGTCGTACGCCTGTGACGTGGCGGTCGCTTCGGTGCAGATCACGCCAACCCGACCGGACCGGGTGGCGGCGACCGCCCGGCGGGCGGCGGGCAGGATCACTTCCACCACCGGGACGGAGTACCGCTCCCGGGCGTCACGGAGGACGGCGGCGCTGCCCGAGTTGCACGCGATGACCAAGATTTTGACACCCTGCTCGACGAGGTGATCAAGGCACTCGAGCGCATACTCACGGACAGTGGCAATCGGCTGCTCACCATAGGGAGAGCGTGCCGTATCACCGAGGTAGACGATGTCCTCGTGAGGGAGCTGGTCGATGACCGCACGAGCCACCGTCAGTCCCCCGAACCCCGAGTCGAAGATGCCAATCGGAGCTTCTGTATCAGCCTCCACGAGCGCTCAGCCTACAAGGGCTTACGCCCAAACCTGGGTGTCTAAGAAATCCTCGCTGTCGTCGAGGTCGCCGCTGTAGGCGCCGGTCGAAAGGTATTTCCAGCCACCGTCGGCGATGATCAGAACAATGTCGGCCGACTCCCCTGCCGCAACGGCCTTGGCCGCTTGTGCCAATGCGGCGTGCACGATGGCGCCGGAGGAGAGCCCGGCGAAGATACCCTCGCACTCCAGCAGCTCGCGGACGCGGCGGACCGCATCGCGGGAGCCCACCGAGAACCGCGACGTGACCAAGGAGGCGTCGTAAAGCTCGGGAACGAAGCCCTCCTCGAGGTTGCGCAAGCCGTAGACGAGCTCGCCGTAGCGTGGCTCGGCTGCGATGATCTTGACGTCCGGCTTCTTCTCTGCGAAGAAACGACCCACACCCATCAGGGTTCCGGTCGTGCCGAGCCCGGCGACCACATGGGTCACCTCAGGGAGGTCCTCCAGAATCTCCGGCCCGGTCGTCAGGTAGTGCGCCTCTGTGTTGGCGGGATTCCCGTATTGATAGAGCATGACCCAGTCGGGATGCTCGGCGGCGAGTTGCTTGGCGATCCGGATGGCCTCATTGGAACCGCCCGCGGCCGGTGAGGCGACAATTTCGGCACCCCAGACCGCGAGAATCTGTTTGCGTTCGGCTGAGGTGTTCTCCGGCATCACGCAGATCAGCCGGTAGCCGCCCAGCTTGGCCGCCATCGCAAGTGAGATACCGGTATTGCCACTGGTGGGTTCGAGGATCGTTGCTCCTGGTCGCAGTGTCCCGTCCGCTTCCGCGACCTTGATCATGTGAATTACGGCCCGGTCCTTGATCGAACCTGTGGGGTTGTAATCCTCGAGCTTTGCCCACAGCCGCACTGAGTCGGTCGGGGACAGCCTCGGCAGGCCCACCAGCGGGGTGTGCCCGACCGACTCGCCGAGCGAGGCATACCGGACCATCGGCGATTCCGATCAGCCGCCGGCGACGGCGGGCAGAACTACGACGACGTCGCCATCCGAAGTTGGAGCATTCAGACCACCGGTAAAACGGACGTCCTCGTCGTTGACATAGACATTGACGAACCGACGCAGCGCCGCGGACTCGACGATTCGTTCCTTCAAACCAGGGTTGCGGGTATCGATGTCGTCGAGCACCTCCTGCAACGTCGCCCCATCGCCGTGCACCGCTTTCTCTCCCCGGGTGAACGTGCGGAGGATCGTCGGGATCCTCACTTCAACTGACATCGAGTCTCTCCTCCTGTTCCGCGCTGCGAGCGTCGGGCGCGCGAGCGGGGCCAGAAAATCATGCCTGGCTACTCCTGCCAACGATTGGCCTCTGGGGCCTATTCCGTGACGTCGATCTCCTCCTCAGTAACCGCGCCATCGACAATGCGGAAGGAGCGCACGCTGACCGGGCCATCGGTGGCGCTGGACTCCGCGGTCGAAACGATCACGTAGTGCGCCTGCGGTTCGCTGGCGAGCGAGATGTCCGTACGCGACGGGTATGCCTCGGTCGCTGTGTGGGAATGGTAGACGACGACGATCTCCTCCCCCGCCGTACTCATCTGCTTGTATAGGGCGAATTGCTCTTGAGGTTCGAAGCGGAAGAACGTCGGCGACCGATCGGCGTTGATCATCCGGACCAGGCGGGTCGGCACATCTGAACCTTCCGGGCCGACGATCACCCCACACGCCTCATCGGGATGATCATCACGGGCGTGGGCGATGATCGCCGAGACATGCTCCCGGGCGATCTTCAGCACGCCGGTCAGACTAGGGGCGATGCTCCTTGTCCCTCGGTGCATCCGGACTGTGAGATCGCGTCGTGATGATTCCGAGGCGTTCGACCAGGAGCAGGAACGCCTCCGGAAAAGGCTGATCCCTGGTCGCCCTACGGATTTCGGCCCAATCCAGCTGCTCGCGTACGGCACGCACTACCAGCAGCAGTGGCGCGAAATCGCAGTAGTGCTCGGTCAGTGACTGGAGTTTGGCGATCACGATGGGAGTCGGTGGCAGCACCGGAATCCGAAGGCCCAGGACCTCTTCCTGCTGCGCCGTGGCAATCAGCGATTCGGTAACCGGGATGCCTCCGAGTCGGTGCAGCACATCAACCAACGCCGGCTCCTCGGCATGTTCTTCGGCGCTGTCAGGATCGCAGTAAGCCTTGAAGAGCCAGTCCTCAGGCGGTCGCTCAATCCGGAGTCCGGCGGCGGCCAGGCTGTTGGCTGCTAGCTCAACGTCGGTTTCAGCGACGACAAGATCGACATCGTGAATCGGTTCGGTACCGCCGTGTACCCAGAGCGCATATCCGCCGCCGAGTGCGAAGGGGACACCGTCGGCCTTCAGGGCAGATGCTGAACGCTTCAGTGCGGTACGCAGCAGCGAGTCGTCGGATGCGGCGGCCGGCGCCGATGAGTGCTCGACGATGGTGGGTACCTTCTTCCCATGCGGTTGGCGACATTCAACATCCTGCACGGCCGCTCGATCCACGACGGGGTGGTCGATCTTGATCGGCTTGCTGATGTTATCCGCACCTTGAACGCCGACATCTTGGCGCTACAGGAAGTGGATCGCGATCAACCCCGCTCTCATCTCGCCGACCTGACCGCAGTTGCCGCCAATGCGATGGGCGCGGTGACCCACCGCTTCGCCGCCGCGCTCTCAGGTACGCCCGGCGCCACCTGGATAGCTGCCTCGGAAAATGACCTTCCAGGGGTGGCGTCCTACGGCATTGCTTTGCTTTCGCGCTATCCCGCCGATTCCTGGCAAATCCTCAGGTTGCCGCGAATCCCCACCCGGGTTCCGCTCTATCTCCGCACGCCGCGAAAAATGATCATCGTAAAGGAAGAGCCGCGAGCGGCGGTCATCGGGCGGCTGCACACACCTGCCGGACCGATCGTGGTCGCCAATACCCACCTGTCGTACGTGCCGGGCTGGGGGCGGCTGCAACTGCGGCGGATCCGTCGGGACCTCGCTCCCCTCCCCGAGCCAGTGATCTTGATGGGCGACTTGAACATGGCAGATGGCCGTCCTGAGCACATCACCGGTTACCGGACGCTCGCACGGCACTGGACTTTCCCAGTGGAGCAACCCGATCGGCAGCTGGACCACATCTTGTTGCGTGGCCGTCTCGGCCATGTCACCGCCACCAGTGCTCCAGCGCTGCCACTGTCGGACCATCGAGCATTGATCGTCGACTTATCCGTACCAATGCAAGAGGCGGCACCATGAAAAAAGGGCGGGAGCGCGGTGAATTTGCGGGAGCGGAGCGATCTCCAGCCCCAGCGGCGAGCTGTGAAAGCGACCACCAGCCCCAGCGGCGAGCTGTGCCATGATCAACACCGACAACTACTTCAGGTGGCAGCGAGTGGAGTCGGTGATCGAAACTCCGACAGGCATCGTGGCCGAGCTGCACGGTGAACAGCTGAAAATTGATGTCGTACGCCCCGATGTGCTGCGAATCAAGATCAGTCGCGGCGGTGTTTTCGACGAGCCTCCGACGTTCGCTGTCTGTGTCGATCCACTCGCCACGCCGGCTGAGTTCGCTGTCGAGCGAGACGGTGAGGTGGTGCGGCTCGGCACAGCAGAATGTGTTGCGTCGCTGTTTCTGGAGCCGTTTCGGATCGATGTGCACCGTACCGACGGATCGCCGGTGATCGAAACCGCTCAGGATGCCGATGGGCGCTACTGGGCGTACGCGACGTTGAATGACGCATTCACTGTCCGCCGTCGCTGCCGGCAAGAGGACGCCATCTTCGGACTGGGTGAGAAATCAGGGCGGCACAATCGCAAGGGCCGCGACTTCACCATGTGGAACACCGATGTGCTCAACCCGTACGAGACGTTGGAGTTCACAGCCGGCAAGGCGGCCGACGATCCTCGCGGCGACTTTACGAGCGTGGAGTTCGATCCCTACTACGTCACGATTCCGTTCTTCTACCACCAGACCTATCCCCTCGGCACTATGGCGGGATCCTTTGTAGACAACGGATATCGCGGCGCCTACGAGTTTTCCGAAGACGAGGAGTACCGGATCGTCTTTCACGGCGGTCAGTACACCGAATACGTCTTCGCGGGGCCAGACATGCCCACGATCTTGGAACGCTATACCTGGCTAACCGGTCGTACGGCGCCGCCACCGCTCTGGTCTCTCGGCTATCACCAGTGCCGCTGGTTCGAATACAGCCAAGATGCGATCGAGGCCATCGCGCAACGGCACCGTGACAACGACATTCCTTGCGACGCTGTGTGGCTGGACATTGAGTACATGGACGGCTATCGCGTCTTTACCTGGGACAATGACCGATTCCCCGATCCACCAGGCATGCTCAAACGGCTGGATGCGCAGGGCTTCCGAGTGATCACAATCATTGATCCAGGCGTCAAATTCGACCCTGGTTATTGGGTATTTGATCAAGCCGTCGAGCGGGAGGTGCTATGCCGCACGGAAGGCGACGATCTCTACATTGGTCAAGTCTGGCCAGGAAACACTGCCTTTCCCGACTTCGCCACCGAGGAGGCGCGGACCTGGTGGGGCGAGCTCAATGCGGCGCACGTCATTTCTGGGCTAGCCGGCATCTGGAACGACATGAACGAACCCGCAACCGGAAACATTTCGTCGATGCCGATGCGGTTCGGACGCGGCTAGTACTCCCACCAGCGCTTTCACAATCAGTACGCGCTGCTGATGGCGATGGGAACGACGGCAGGGCTGCTCGATGCCATGCCAGAGCGCCGCACTTTTGTGCTCTCCCGCGCCGGCTTTGCCGGCATTCAGCGCTACGCCGCCAACTGGATGGGCGACAACCAATCGCGCTGGAATCACTTGTGGCTGAGCATCGCCATGGGAGCGGGATTCGGCGTCTCGGGGCAAGCGTTCGTGGGAGCCGACATCGGTGGCTTCGCAGGCAACTCGAACGCGGAGCTGTTTCTCCGCTGGATGCAATACGGCACCCTGACTCCCTTCTGTCGCAACCACTCCGAGATCGGCAATGTTGATCAATACGCCTGGGCGTTCGGAGATGTCATTCAAGATCACGTACGGATTGCGATCAAGCTGCGTTATCGCTTGCTGCCGTACCTGTATGCCTGCTTCCTGGAGGCCGCCGAGACTGGCGCGCCGGTGCAGCGACCCTTGGTCTTTGATCATCAATATGACGCTACGGTCCGTGACATCGATGATCAGTATCTGTTGGGAAGAGACCTCTTGATCGCACCCGTGATCGGACCAGGTGTCACCGGCCGCCAGGTCTACCTACCGGCCGGCGACTGGTACGACTGGCACACCGGGGAATTCGTTGGAGGCAGAAGATTCCTGACGGCTGCAACTCCCCTAGACCGGATTCCGATCTATGCGCGCGGGGGTGCGGTCATTCCCATGTGGTCGGAGGCGCCGGCCTCAACCAACGACTTCCATGCTGACGTCGTCGAGTTGCATCTATTCGTGCCCGCATCTGACGGTGTGTATCACTCGATGTTGCAGGAGGACGACGGACTCACCTTCGCCGCCTTGCAGGAGGCCCGCTACCGAACCAGCTTCACCGTCGAACGAGCCGACGCTGAATTGACGGTCAAGGCCGAGGTCAGTGGTGACGGCTATCCAGAATTCAGGCGAGAGCGTTTCGTTCTCGTGCTTCATGGTGCTGCCCCAGGGACCGCCCGCCTGGATGACGTCATGATCACTGGCGCGAATGGCAGGTTCGAGATAGCGAACCGCGGCACGCACTTCAGGTTCGGTTGCACGGTCCCGGAGTGAGCGTCGTCGTTCGAGTCGCCGATCCGGCCGAGTAGACGGACTTCCTATGAGGACTTCAGCCAAGAACTGGCATCGAGATGCTGCAGGAGATCATGCGCTGCCAGTTCGACCTCTTTGTGCCGCCATTCCGAGGCGCGATAGACGCAAGCGATCAGCGCCGTGCGGTGCACGCGTCGCAAGTCGCCGAAGACAAACGCATAGCGGGCCTTCGTCTCGTCAGCCACACCCTCGGTAAGTCCTAAATGCCAGGCGGCGTACTCCTCCCAGGAATGCCGTTCCAGAAAGGCGTTTTGGGCATCGGCCCGTGGCTGCACCTCGCCCCAGTCGCTGTCGAGTACGTATTGCCTGGCATCGATGAGCCGACGACAGTTTTGTACTGCGGCTTCGTTGAGCGCGTATTTCGCCATGTCCTGCCGCCTTTCGCGCTAGAGCGCCGAGATGAGGGTTTCCTGTGCGAAGCCGAGCCAGTCGTACACACTCACCATGAAACTGCGGGGGTCCTCGTCTGGAAGCGCCGCCAACTCATCGGCAGCGGCCGCATCGTTGATGCCAAGACGAGTCGCCACTGCGAGCCTCACACTGGTCAAGGTACGCAGCCAACTCTCAATCTCCTCGCTCGGGATCTTGAGATCTCGAGCCCCGAGGTCGGTTGTGGCAAGCCTGTTGAGGACAACGCGCGCTTCAGCGACCTTGGTCGCCTTCAAGTTGCGCTCGGTGAACCGCCGGAAATCTGCCGCGGCCGCCGGATCATCGGGATATGCATCGGGGAACAGCCGTTTGAGCACAGGATCATCCAACGGTCCTGGCTCATCAGACTCGCCTTCAAGATCTTTGACGATCTCCTCGAAAGGATCAGCAGCGTCGGATCTATCCGCAAAGCCCTCGGGCTCACCGTCGGAGACCAGCTCGATCAGCTGCATGATCAAGGAAGCCAGTAGCTCCACCTCGTACGCGCTGAGCTGCGTGACGATCATCCCTCGCCTTCGGTGAAACTTCTTCATATTGAATTGCTCCGCTCGCTGCGCTCGCGTCGCGCGGATCGAGTTTGCATGGCTCCAACCCTGGTATGCGAGTAAGGCAACTTCATTTGTCCGACTTGTCCAGGGTTGCCCATAGGCCGTACTCGTGCATGGCGGTGACGTCCCGCTCCATCGCCTCCCGAGCACCGCTGGAAACAATCGCCTTGCCCGTGGTGTGCACCTGCAACATCAACTTCTCGGCCTTGGATTTCGTGTAGTGGAAGTAGGTCACGAACACATGCGTCACATAAGACATGAGATTGACTGGATCGTCCCACACGATGGTCACCCATGGTGTCTGCGTGAGGACTTCGTCGACTGGGCGCTCGGCAATCGCGGTCCCACCTGCTGGCGTCCCGCTCTCGGAGTCCGAATCAGGCATAGAAACCATTCTTGCAACGTCGCTGAGGGTTTCGGGCAGAGCGCTCCGGCCAGTGGACGTCGACAGAGGCCGCCGCCCGCGTACCGGTCGGCAGATAGCCGAGAGCCACGGCCCATGACTAGGCTGATCGCCGTGACCGCGACGGATCCGGCGCCCGACGTCGCGACGGCTTGGGGACCGAGCGAGGTCCCGTCCACCGCGCTGTTGACCGACATGTACGAGCTGACGATGGTTCGTGCTGCGCTTCGAGCCGGTACGGCGAACCGACGCTGCGTTTTCGAGCTTTTCGGCCGTCGGCTGCCAGGGGGCCGCCGTTACGGAGTGGTCGCCGGCGTGGGCAGAGCGCTACGCGCCTTGCGACATTTCCGTTTCGACGAGGACTCACTGGCCTTCCTCCGGGATCGCGAAGTAGTTGATCAAGCCATGGCCGACTGGCTGGCCAACTTTCGTTTCTCTGGTGACATCTGGGGCTATCCGGAGGGCGAGATCTACTTTCCCGGCTCGCCGATCGTGATCGTGGAAAGTACCTTCGGCGAGGCCGTCATTTTGGAGACCCTGCTGCTGAGCATCTACAACCACGATTCGGCCATTGCCTCCGCCGCCTCTCGAATGACCGCAATGGCGGGCGATCGGCCGTGTATTGAAATGGGCTCCCGCCGGACACATGAGCTGGCGGCGGTCGCCGCGGCGCGGGCCGCCTACGTTGCAGGCTTTGCGTCCACCTCAAACCTGGAGGCCGGTCGCCGTTATGGGGTACCGACTCGAGGCACAGCCGCTCATGCCTTTACCTTGCTGCACACCAGCGAGCGTGAGGCCTTCGCAGCCCAGATCGCCGAATTAGGCGAGGGAACCACTTTGTTGGTAGACACCTACGACGTCTTCGAGGCCGTCAAGACCGGCGTAGAGCTCACCGAGGGCCGGTTAGGGGCGGTCAGGCTTGACTCTGGAGATCTCGGCCTGCTGGCCACTCAAGTGCGCGAGTTGTTGGACTCCCTTGGTGCGACCAGGACCAAGATCCTTGTCACGAGTGATCTTGACGAGTTCACGCTTGCGGCGTTGTCGAGTGCGCCCGTCGACGGATACGGGGTCGGCACAGCTCTGGTCACCGGAAGTGGCCACCCGACCTGCGAGTTCGTCTACAAGTTGGTGGCTCGCGCCGAATCCCAAGACACGGACGCACCACTGCTCGCCGTGGCCAAGAAGAGCCTCAACAAGATCTCCATCGGTGGCCGCAAGTATGCACTGCGACGACTCTCCGAGGATGGTGTCGCGGTCGCGGAAATCATCGGAATCGGCGCTGCACCAAGCGGTGACTCCAACGACCGTCCGCTGCTGGTCCAGCTGGTTGACCGGGGCAAGATCATCGGTAATGAACCGTTGGAAGCTATGCGTGAGCGACATCTACGCTCACGCATAGCTTCCAACGGTTCATTACCGATGATCTTGCCC
>Ga0075422_10000264_pt1 | contig 13196 bp, 10 predicted proteins | sample SoiMethybrSBSTD1_FD_72776 | JGI IMG/M metagenome (GOLD analysis project Ga0075422, IMG submission 72776) | Bulk soil microbial communities from a Populus tree surrounding site in Tennessee, USA - Soil MetaG P. TD hybrid SBSTD1 | ecosystem: Environmental > Terrestrial > Soil > Tree plantation... | reverse complement strand
CGATCTGCCGTGGTCCGGCGTGTTAACGTGCCGGCTGCCTGTGATGTCTGCTAGGGGTAGCCAGGCGGGGAAACCGGGGGGACCCGAACGCCGTTCGGGTCCTTCCAATCACTGAAATCGGGGGTTCAGCTCTTCATGAAGAAACTCGTCCACCCTCTCGTTGCGCTGGTGGTCTTGGCGCTCGGGATTGTGATCGTGCCGTCGGCGCAGGCGGCGTACATGCCGACGGCCGGTGCGACCTTCAATGATCCGAATGGATCGCGAGGTCAGCAGACAGCTCTCATGGACCAGATCATTGGCGCGGTGAACAACGTTCCATCCGGCTCCGTCATCCGGGTCGTGGCTTATTCCTTCGACTACCAACCCGTGGCCGATGCGTTAATCGCCGCCAAGAAGCGGGGCGCCCAGGTACGGCTTCTGATCGATAGTCATGCCGAGACTGATCAAATCAGGCAATTGAGGAGTGCGTTCGGCACGGGCACGAGCGACGGCACCTACCTCCGGACCTGCAGGTTCAGCTGCATGGCAAACACGGACTCCTTCATTCATTCCAAGCTCTACCTGTTCTCCCGCACCGGCGGCGCGATGTATGTGTCCATGAACTCCTCGGCGAACCCAGCCGAAACAGGCGTCAGCAAATCGTGGAACAACACCTACACGACCGTCGGCGACAAGACCCTCTACGACGCCAACGTCGACAACTTCAACGACATGCTGCCCGACAAGACGAACACCAACTACTACCACACCGTGGAGAGCGGGAACCTTAAGGAGTACTTCTTCCCACGGGCGGGCTCCACCAAGAGCTCGGACACGCTCTATAACATTCTCAACGATGTCAGCTGCCCTAGCACCATCAGGGTCACGACATACTTCTGGACGAGTGCGCGTCTTTACCTGGCACAGAAGCTCTCGGCTCTCAAGAAGGCGGGCTGCAAGGTGGAGGTGATCTATCCCGATGGTCCTGGAGGCCAGGACACCATCTATCCCGAGGTAACTGCTGAGCTTCGCAGCGGTGCCATTGACACCTGGAATACCCGTCCTAACAAGGGTTTCTACGTACACAACAAGGTGATATTGATCGACGGCACGTATCAGGGCCTCGGAGGTCAGAAGCTCGTGTACGCCACGTCGCAGAACCTCACTCTGACCAGCCTGCGGGAGAGCAACGAGGTCATGCTTCGGATCCCGAATGATCCAACGGCATATTCGGCCTACTTAAACAACTTCCAACAGATTAAAAGCCAATCCGTGAAAATCATCTCGAGTGCTGCCAAGACAACAGCCGGTGTCGATAGCACCAGTGAAAAGCGCAGCAGTAAGGCGCCAAAAGACAATAGCCCGGACCCTGACGAGTAGCCATCCTTGGTTGCGACGCGTCACCGCGGTAGTTCTCGCCGGTGGCGCGTCGCAGCGCTTTCCTCCTGACAAGCTGGCTCATCTGGTTGGCGAGGAGCCATTGCTCGACCGCGCGCTCAGCTCGCTGCCGGAAGATTTCACGGTCGTAGTCGTGGGCCCAGTACGCGGCGTAGCCCGTCCGGTGATCTTCATGACGGAAGACCCTCCCGGCGGAGGTCCGGCAGCGGCGCTCATAGCCGGAGTGCAAAGAGCGCTGGCAGAGTCAAGTGACGCAATCGTCACGTTCCCGGCGGATACGCCGCTTGGCGCCCAGGCGGCGACCACTCTGCTGAGCCGTCTCGAGAGCGAGCCGGACATTGACGCAGTTGTTGGCGTTGATGCACATGGTCGGGAGCAGCCGCTTCACCTGGCCCTGCGGCCCACCGCAGCCAGGACGCTGCTGACTGGGGCGGGGCCGTCTGGCGCCGCGGGCGTCTCAGCACGCCGGTTGCTCGATGCGCTGCGGCCCGGACTGATCAGCCACGAGCTGACGCCGGCCGAGTTGTGGGACATCGACACGCCTGAGCAACTGCTCGCCTGGCAGATGCAATTCTCGCCGGCCGTGTCAGCGATCCTCGACCTGATCGCCGACGGACGATCGAGATCCGATCAGCCGATTGTTGTTGCCATCGATGGTCCGAGCTGCGCTGGCAAGTCGATCTTGGCGACGGCCGTCGCCCTTCGATCGGGAGCTTCAGTGCTGGAGGGGGACGACTTCTATCAGACCGTGCTGCCGCGGCTGACGGTGGCGCAACGAGAAGCAATGTCAGACCATGCCGTGGTCGATGCGGTGATCGATTGGGCGCGGCTCCGAGACGAGGCGCTGCTGCCGTTGCGAGCGGGGCAGTCCGCGACCTTCCAGCCGTACGACTGGGGCGCCGACGACGGCCGGTTGGCGCAGCTCAAGGCCATCCGGGCCGCGGATGTGATCATTGTGGACGGTGTCTATGCCGCGCGGCCGGAACTAGCTGACCTGGTCGATGTTGCGGTTTACCTTGGCGTCGATCCGCAAACTCGTGCCGACCGGTACGCCGCGCGGCACAACGATCCGGACTGGACGCGATTTTGGGAGCGCGGCGAAGCCCATTACTTCGGGGTTGTCCGTCCACCGGCGAGCTTTGACCTGCAGTTGGATGTCGATGATTTACGCAACGGCGCTGATGCGTAAATGGCCCGAATTCCCTTACAAGCTTGAGATCCGGCTAGTCGTTGGTGTCTTTGTACCCAACACAACGAGCTGTCTCTGAGAAGTCGTAGACTCTGCATAAAGACTTAGTGAAGTTTTTCACTAAGTCTCCCGGGGAGACGTCGAAAGACTTCAGGAGACTGTATGTCGGTCACCACGAGCGGGTCAGACCCGTACGCGGAAGCTGACGTACGCCGTCGTTCGGGCCCGGCCGTGGATGCTGACGTCGTCGTTGTCGGCGCCGGTCCAGCCGGCTCGGCTACCGCAACACACCTGGCTCGCCATGGCTTGCGGGTCTCGTTGCTCGAGAAGAGCAAGTTTCCGCGGGAGAAGGTCTGCGGTGACGGGCTCACCCCACGCGGTGCCGGCCAGTTGATCCGGCTAGGCATCGACACGTCCCAAGAAGCTGGCTGGCTGCACAACAAAGGCTTGCGAATCTACGGCGGCGAGCGACCGTTTGAGTTGGAGTGGCCTGTTCTCTCCGACTTCCCCGGCTACGGTCTGGTCAGGCCACGCGCCGATCTTGACGAGTTGCTGGCGCGCCACGCCGTCACGGCCGGCGCCTCGCTCTACGAACTCAGCAATGTCATCGAGCCGATCATCGACTCGCGCAGCAGCCGCATTGTGGGAGTTCGCACCAAGGACGGCCGCAGCTTCACCGCTCCCATGGTGGTGGCCGCGGACGGTAACTCGACGAGGCTGAGCCTTGCCATGGGGTTGAATCGGCGCGCGGACCGACCGATGGGCGTTGCCGTGCGCACCTACTACACCAGCCCTCGGCACCGCGACGACTACTTGGAATCGTGGCTGGAGCTGTGGGAGGGGAAGCCAGGCAGGAGCGCGCTGCTACCCGGTTATGGGTGGATCTTCGGCATGGGCGATGGCACCTGCAATGTCGGGCTGGGCATCTTGAACACCTCCACCGCCTTCGGAAAGACCGACTACAAGGATCTGCTGCGGCGCTGGCTTGACAACACTCCGGAGGATTGGGGCTTCCGGAGTGAGAACATGATCAGTCCGGTGCGAGGCGCGGCACTCCCCATGGGCTTCAATCGTCAGCCGCACTATGGCCGTGGACTGCTGCTCGTCGGTGACGCGGGGGGAATGATCAACCCGTTCAATGGGGAAGGCATTGCCTACGCAATGGAGTCTGCGGAGATCGCCGCGACAGCCATGGTCGAGGCGCACGAGGGTGGTCCCGGCAGCCCGGGTGCCGAGCGAGCGCTGCAGTCGTACCCGATCAAGCTGAAGGCCCACCTTGGTGGCTACTACACGCTGGGGCGTACCTTCGTGAAGCTGATTGGTCATCCTGAGGTGATGCGCGTCTGCACCAAGTACGGGCTGCCACGTAAGACCTTGATGCGATTCACCCTCAAGCTGCTCGCCAACCTCACCGATGCCCATGATGGTGACGCAATGGATAAGTTGATCAACTCGTTGTCCCGGATTGCGCCCGTGGCATGATCAACTCGCAGTACTGCGAAAGGGAAGGTGGCCGATGAGCCCCTATGTCGGAATCGTGATCTTGCTCGCGATTGCCTCAGGGTTTGTCGCGCTGACCATTGTGACCAGCCTGCTGGTAGGGCCAGGTCGGTTCAACCGAGCCAAATATGACTCGTATGAGTGTGGTATCGAGCCCACGCCGCAGCCCGTCGGTGGCGGCCGGTTCCCGGTGAAGTATTACATCACCGCCATGCTCTTCATCGTTTTCGATATTGAGATCGTCTTCCTCTATCCCTGGGCTGTGGCGTTTGATCAGATGGGCATCTTCGCCTTGGTCGAGATGATCTTGTTTATCGTCGCCGTGTTCATTGCCTACTTCTACGTGCTGCGACGGGGTGGGCTGGATTGGGACTGAGAATGCACGCAAACAGGAGCGTTGGCTGAGATGGGCCTCGAGGAGAAGCTTCCCAGCGGAGTATTGCTGACCACGGTGGAGAACCTGTTCGGCTACATGCGGAGCGCGGCATTTTGGCCGGCGACATTCGGCCTGGCTTGCTGCGCGATCGAGATGATGACGTACGGCGCGCCGCGGTACGACTCCGGCCGGTGGGGCCAGGAAGTGTTTCGCGCCTCGCCGCGCCAGGCCGACCTGATGATCGTCGCCGGCCGAGTGAGCCAGAAGATGGCGCCGGTGCTGCGGCAGATCTATGACCAGATGCCCAATCCGAAGTGGGTGCTCGCTATGGGCGTGTGCGCCAGCACCGGCGGGATGTTCAACAACTACGCGATCGTACAAGGAGTTGATCATGTCGTTCCCGTCGACATGTACCTGCCCGGGTGCCCGCCGCGTCCCGAGATGCTGATCGACGCCATGTTCAAGCTGCGCGACAAAGTGCGCCACACCCCGATCGGCCTCGACGCGATCGAGACGGCGCAAGAGCAGGAGCAGCGCCAGCTGGAGGCGCCACCTCTGATAGAGCAGAAGGGTCTGCTCAGATGACCGAAGACACCCCGCGCCGGCCGCCTCGAAAGCGGACGCGCAAGACTCCGACACCCGATGAAGAGATGCGCCCTGAGCCCGTCGGAGGGCGCGATGAGGGCGCTTCGACAAGCTCAGCGCACGGTGCCGAGCAGGGTGCCTCGACAAACTCAGCCGACATTCATCAGGAATCGGACGAGAAGGCGCCGATCAAAGGCGCCGTGCCTGAAGGCGAATCGGAGCCTGATGCCGATACCAAGCCCGAGTCGATCACCGGGGAGGCGCCTACGGTGAGTTCTGGCGCAACTGCGGCGGAAGAGGACGAGGCCGAGTTAGTCACCGCGGAGCCCACGGCCGAAGTCCTTCAGGTTCGCAAAGGCATGTTCGGAGTCAAGGGCAGCGGCGACACCTCGGGATATGGCGGCCTGACTCGTGTCGTGGAAGTCCCAAGTGCCGCCACACCGCCGTTCGGTGGCTGGTGGGATCAGGTCTACGAGCGCATCGGGGCGTTGATTCCGAACTTCAGCGACGTGATCATCAAGGTCGTCATCCACCGCGGCGAGATCACGTTCCACGTCGCGCGGGAGCGTCTGCCGGAGCTGGTCGGCTACCTGAGAGACGATGCTCACCTCCGCTTCGAGTTCTGCAGCAGCGTCTCCGGAGTGCACTACCCAGCTGACAATGGTCGCGAGCTACATGCGGTCTATCACCTGCAGTCGATGACCCACAACCGGCGGATTCGGCTCGAGGTCTCCGCGCCCGACAGCGATCCGCACATCCCCTCCGTGGTGGCGACCTACCCGACAGCCGACTGGCACGAGCGCGAGACGTACGACATGTTCGGCATCATCTTCGACGGACATCCAGCCCTTACCCGCATCCTGATGCCTGATGACTGGCCCGGCCATCCGCAGCGCAAGGATTATCCGCTCGGGGGCATCCCGGTGGAGTACAAGGGCGCGACCATCCCACCCCCAGATCAAAGGAGGTCGTACTCGTGAGCACCACCGATGAGCGCACTTCAGCTTCGTCGGGCTCTGAACACGAGGCCACCGAGTCCGAGCAAGATCCCTTCGCTGCCGGCGGCGATGCGGCCGAGGGTCACGTCTATACCGTCACTGGCCAGGATTGGGACTCCCTGGTCTCTGAGCAGGCCGAGCGCGGCGACGAGCGGATCGTGGTCAACATGGGCCCGCAGCATCCCTCGACGCACGGCGTCCTCCGTCTGATCTTGGAACTAGAGGGAGAGAGTGTCACCGAGGCACGGTGTGGCATCGGCTATCTTCACACCGGCATCGAAAAGAACATGGAGTTCCGCAACTGGACTCAGGGCGTCACTTTCTGCACCCGGATGGATTACCTTTCGCCCCTTTACCAGGAGGCGACCTACTGCCTGGGGGTCGAGCGGTTGCTCGACATTGAGGCTGAGATTCCAGAGAAGGCCAATGTCATTCGGGTGATGATGCTGGAGCTGAATCGCATCTCCTCGCATTTGGTCTGTATCGCCACGGGAGGCATGGAGATCGGCGCACTGACCGTGATGACTATCGGCTTCCGGGAGCGTGAGAAGGTACTGGACGCCTTCGAGTTGATCACGGGTCTCAGAATGAACCACGCTTACATCAGGCCAGGTGGCGTCGCTCAGGATCTGCCGGACAAGGCTTTGGAGCACGTGAAGGACCTTGTCACCTGGATGAAGAAGCATCTTCCGGAGTACGCAGCCTTCTGCAACGAGAACCCGGTCTTCAAGGCTCGGCTCTCCGGTGTGGGCCATCTCGATCTTGCCGGCTGCATCGCTTTGGGCATCTCCGGACCGCCACTACGCGCGACTGGCTACGACTGGGATCTGCGCAAAAAGCAGCCCTACTGCGGGTATGAGACCTACGACTTCGAGGTACAGACCTGGGACACCATGGACGCGTACGGGCGGTTCCGGATCAGGCTGAACGAGATGTGGGAAAGCCTCAAGATCGTCGAGCAGTGTGTCGAGCGGCTGGAGAAGATGCGGGGCGAGCCGATCATGATCGCCGACAAGAAGATCGCCTGGCCGGCGCAGCTGTCGATCGGATCGGACGGCATGGGTAACTCGAACGAATACATCAAGCACATCATGGGCCAGTCGATGGAGGCGTTGATCCATCACTTCAAGCTGGTCACCGAGGGCTTCCGGGTGCCGCCCGGTCAGGCGTACGTCCCGATCGAGAGCCCGCGCGGCGAGCTCGGCGCCCATGTGGTCTCGGACGGCGGCACCCGGCCGTTCCGCGCACACTTCCGCGACCCCAGCTTCACCAATCTCCAGGCTATGCCCGTGATGTGCGAGGGCGCGATGGTCTCAGACGTCGTCGTCGCCGTCGCCTCGTTGGATCCGGTGATGGGCGGGGTTGATAGATGAGCGAGCTCATTGAACCCCGGAGTCCGTCACCGAACGGACACGCCGGCGGCGATATCGCTTCCGAGGAGCTGGTTGGGCATGGCCCATTCGTCACCCATTTCGACGAGCCGAGCCTGGACTACGGCATCACTGAGACCAAGATCACCGAGACGACGCTGGAGGAGCTGCGTTCCATCGCAACTCGGTATCCGCAGGCACGGTCGGCGTTGCTCCCCATGCTCCATCTGGTGCAAAGCGTCGAGGGCCGGGTAACGCCCGCCGGCATCGAGGCCTGCGCCGAGATTTTGGGTCTCACGCCCGCCGACGTCAGTGGCGTCGCCACCTTCTACACCATGTACAAGCGGCGTCCGGTGGGGGAGTATCTCGTCGGCGTCTGTACAACCGCGCTGTGCGCGATCATGGGCGGCGACGAGGTGTACGCGAGACTCCAAGATCATTTAAGTATCGGCAACGACGAGACCACAGCCGACGGCAAGATCACTGTGGAGCATGTCGAATGCAATGCGGCGTGCGACTTCGCGCCGGTCATGATGATCAATTGGGAGTTCTTCGACAACACCACACCGGAGCAGGCCATCAAGATCGTTGATCAGCTGCGATCGGGGGCCGAGGCGCGCTCCACCCGCGGCGCGCGGGTCTGCACCTGGAAGGAGGCCGAGCGCGTGCTCGCCGGCTTCCCGGACGGGCGAGCCGACGAGGGCCCGACGGCCGTTGGTCCGTCGCTGCTCGGTCTGCGCATTGCGCAACAACATGACTGGGCTGCGCCAGAGCCGGAGCACATCCAAGACCGACCAGGCGAGGAGGGGTAGGGCGTGACCGATCCGTTGACACCTGTCCTTACGGCCAACTGGGGAGACGAGCGAGCCTGGAAGCTGACCAACTACGAGCACAGCGGGGGGTACCAGGCCCTGCGGTCTGCGCTGCGGATGGAGCCGGCTGATGTCGTCGCCATCGTCAAGGACTCCGGTCTGCGAGGCCGCGGCGGAGCAGGCTTCCCGACCGGAATGAAGTGGAGCTTCATTCCACAAGACAACCCGAAGCCCAAGTACCTCGTGGTCAATGCGGACGAATCCGAGCCGGGGACCTGCAAAGACATTCCGCTGATGATGGCCTCGCCACACACGCTGGTCGAGGGCGTGATCATCTCCGCGTACGCGATCCGCGCCAACTGCGCGTTCATCTATGTCCGCGGTGAGGTCCTGCATGTGGTACGCCGCCTGCAGCAGGCGGTGCGCGAGGCGTACTCGGCTGGCTACGCCGGCAAGAACATTCTCGGCACCGGCTACGACCTGGAGATCATCGTCCATGCTGGTGCGGGCGCGTACATCTGCGGCGAAGAGACCGCGCTACTCGACTCGCTGGAGGGTCGTCGCGGTCAGCCGCGGCTACGACCTCCATTCCCCGCGATCGCCGGTCTCTATGCGTGCCCCACAGTGATCAACAACGTCGAGTCGATCGCGTCCGTGCCGTCGATCATCGCCAACGGCGATGACTGGTTCTCCTCGATGGGAACCGAGAAGTCCAAGGGAATGACCATCTATTCGCTCTCCGGTCATGTTGCCAACCCGGGACAGTTCGAGGCGCCCCTGGGCATCACCCTGCGCAAGCTTCTTGATCTTGCCGGCGGTATCCGTGCAGGCCACCGGCTGAAGTTCTGGACGCCGGGCGGTTCGTCGACACCAATGCTGACCGACGCTCACCTCGACGTGCCGCTGGATTATGAGGCCATCGCCGGAGTGAAGTCGATGCTCGGAACGAAGGCACTGCAGTGCTTCGACGAGACGACCTCCGTCGTGCGCGTCGTGCTGCGCTGGACCGAGTTCTACAAGCATGAGTCCTGCGGCAAGTGCACGCCCTGTCGGGAGGGCACCTGGTGGCTGGTGCAGATTCTCAAGCGCATGGAGGCAGGGCGCGGCCAGCCCGGCGACATCGAGAAGCTGCTCGACCTCTGCGACAACATCCTCGGCCGGTCCTTCTGCGCCCTCGGGGACGGCGCAACCTCGCCCATTACCTCGGCCATCCAGTACTTCCGAGACGAGTTCGAGGCTGCCATGCACACCCCTGCCTGGGAGCTCTTCCCTTACCAGCGCAGCACGATCTTCGACCGTGAGCCGGCAGGAGCAGGAGCATGACGATCTTGTGGGTCCGCTCGCGCATCGCGCTGGTAGCTCCTGTCTTCTTCACTCGTTCGCAGACGGAAAAGCGTGTCTGCTCACTCCCTTGTCCAGACAGGAGCGCGCGATACCCGACGCTCGCGGACGCGTTGGCTGGGAAGGATTTGTTATGACCGTAATCGCCAACTCCCCGAGCGAGGTTGAGCAACAGCGTGAAGATCTGATCACCCTCACCATCGACGACATCGAGGTGTCGGTGCCCAAGGGCACGCTGGTCATCCGCGCTGCCGAACTCATCGGAGTCGAAATCCCGCGGTTCTGTGATCATCCGCTGCTCGACCCAGTCGGAGCCTGCCGGCAGTGCTTGGTCGAGGTGCCCGACGGTGGTACCGGACGCCCCATTCCCAAGCCACAGGCCTCATGCACGCTCGAGGCAGCACCAGGCATGAAGATCAGGACGCAGCTCACCTCTCCGATCGCGGACAAGGCACAGCGCGGGAACATGGAGTTCCTGTTGATCAACCACCCGCTCGACTGTCCTATTTGCGACAAGGGCGGGGAGTGCCCGCTGCAGAATCAGGCGTTGTCGCATGGCTACGCGGAGAGCCGATTCACCGATGAGAAGCGCACATATCCCAAGCCGATCAACATCTCCGACAACGTGTTGCTGGATCGTGAGCGCTGCGTGCTGTGCGCGCGCTGCACGAGATTCTCCGAGCAGATCGCCGGGGACCCGTTCATCGCGCTGATAGAGCGTGGCGCCCTGCAACAGGTCGGTATCTATGAGAAGGAGCCCTTCGAGTCCTACTTCTCGGGCAACACCATTCAGATCTGTCCGGTGGGCGCGCTGACCAGCGCGGCGTACCGATTCAGGTCACGACCCTTCGATCTGGTTTCCACGCCGTCCATTGCCGAGCATGACGCCTGCGGTTCGGCGATCCGGGTCGATCATCGACGCGGCGTCGTCATGCGACGCCTGGCCGGGGACGATCCCGACGTCAACGAGGAGTGGATCACCGATAAGGATCGCTTCGCGCATCGTTATGGCGACGCCGGCGACCGTCTCACCCGACCCCTGGTACGAGACGGTGACGTGCTCCGACCTGCCTCCTGGCCCGAGGCGATCGATGTCGCCGTACAGGGACTCAAAGCTGCCGGCAGGTCAGTCGGCGTGCTGACCGGGGGCCGACTCACCCTTGAAGACGCTTACAGCTATTCGAAGTTCGCTCGGGCGGTACTGGGCACCAACAACGTCGACTTCCGCGCGCGCCAGCACTCCAGTGAAGAAGCCGACTTCTTGGCTCACGCGGTCGCCGGCACCGGGCCCGGCGTCAGCTTTGCTGATCTCGAAAACGCCAGTTCGGTGCTGCTGGTCTGCCTGGAGCCTGAAGAGGAAGCCGGCACGATCTTCCTACGGCTTCGCAAGGCCTATCGGAAGAAACACCTCACCACCTGGACACTGGCCCCGTACGCGAGCAATGGGGCACGCAAGATGGGTGCCCGGCTGGTCGCCTGTGCGCCCGGCGATGAAGCGAACCTGCTCGACCAGCTGTACTCGGAGGACGGTACGGCCGCTGACGAGCTGGCGGAAATCTCTCTTGATGAGAATGCAGTGATCTTGGTCGGCGAGCGGGCGGCAGGTCTGTCCGGCACGTTCAGCGCATGTCATCGGCTCGCCGAGCGCACCGGCGCGAGGCTGGCTTGGGTACCACGCCGGGCGGGAGATCGCGCGGCGGTTGAGGCGGGCTGCCTGCCAAATCTGCTGCCCGGCGGCAGGCCGGTGGCGGACGCGGCTGCCCGGGTCGACACTCAGGCGACGTGGGGGACGGAATCGCTATCGGCCTTGGAAGGCCTCGATGCGGATCAGATCCTGATCGCTGCGGCTGACGGCGAGCTTCAGGCACTGATCGTGGCCGGCGTCGATCCGAACGACTTTGTCGATCCGCAAGCTGCGGTCGACGGACTCGAGGCGATCGGGTTCATGATCAGCTTGGAGACCCGCGCCTCGCTGGCCACCGAGCGCGCCAATGTGGTCTTTCCGGTGACGCTGATGCACGAGCGAGCAGGCACATTCGTCAACTGGGAGGGCCGTGACCGGCCCTTCGGCGTAGTGATCGAACGACCCAACGGCCTGTCAGACCTTCGGGTCCTGGCCGCGTTGGCCGACGGCCTCGGCGCCGACCTAGGTTTCCGTACGTCAGGGGAGGCACGAGCAGAGCTGGATGAGCTCGGGGTCTGGGAGGGCGAGCGCGGCGAGGCTCCGGACTACGAGGCAGGTCAGGCAACGGAGTCCGAAGGCAACACCGCTGTCCTCGCGACCTGGCGGATGGCGCTCGATGAGAGTCGCGCGCTCGACGGGGAGCCCTATCTGCAGGCCACGGCACGCGCCGCCGAGGCCAGGATGAGCCCGAGCACGGCCGCGGCTGCCGGCATCGCCGGCGCGGCGGTGATCAGCAACGACCGAGGCTCGATCAGACTGCCCGCAGTGGTCGACCCTGAAATGGTCGATGGGGTGGTTTGGCTGCCGAGTCGTGCCCCGGGCATCGGGATTCCGCAACATCTCGCTGCAAGCGCTGGTGATCTTGTGACGATCGGCGCGGCGACGGAGCTCGCTATCGAAGAGGACACGGTTGCCGACGACACGGCTGCCGACGACACTGGGGCAAGCCAATGAGCCTGCTGACACCGATGGACCTCGACGTGTTCTTCAACGACCCGTGGTGGGTCGTGTTGCTCAAGGCACTGTTCGCGTTCGTAGTCCTGCTAGTGCTGACACTGTTCACAATCTGGTACGAGCGCCGCGTCGTCGCTTTCATGCAGCACCGCCAGGGGCCCAACATGAACGGGCCGTTCGGGCTGCTGCAATCGCTCGCCGATGGTATGAAGCTGATGTTCAAGGAGGACTTCACTCCGACGGCGGCCGACAAGCTAGTGTTCACGCTCGCGCCGTTCGTTGTTGCCATTCCGGCGATCACCGCTTTCGCCGTCATCCCGATGGCTGGGCTGGTACGCGTGCCGTTCACCGATATCACCACGCCGTTGCAGGTGACCGATCTGCCGGTGTCGGTGTTGTTCATTGTCGCGGTCGCCTCGATCGGGGTGTACGGGATCGTGCTCGCGGGCTGGTCGTCAGGATCGACGTACTCCCTGCTGGGGGCGTTGCGCTCGAGCGCTCAGGTGATCAGCTACGAGGTGGCGATGGGTCTGGCGCTCGTTGCGGTCTTCCTTTACGCGGGCTCCCTCTCGACGTCGGAGATCGTGGCCAAGCAGGCCGAACCGGCGACAGTCTTTGGCGTACCCCTGTGGTTCGCGGTCCAGCTGCTGCCGTCGTTCATCATCTACCTGATCTCCATGGTGGGGGAGACCAACCGCGCGCCGTTCGACCTTCCGGAGGCCGAGGGCGAACTGGTCGGCGGTTTTCACACCGAGTACTCCTCGATGCGTTTCGCTATGTTCTTCATGGCGGAGTACATGAACATGATCACGGTCTCCGCGCTCGCCGCGACGCTCTTTCTCGGCGGGTGGCACGCTCCGGTGCCGTTCAATTTTCTGCCAGGCGCGGACAGCGGCTACTGGGGTCTGCTGTGGTTCGTCGTGAAAGTGCTGATCATGCTCTTCATCTTCGTCTGGCTTCGTGGCACCCTGCCGCGGCTGCGCTACGACCAGTTCATGCGGTTCGGCTGG
>Ga0075422_10000258_pt1 | contig 13411 bp, 10 predicted proteins | sample SoiMethybrSBSTD1_FD_72776 | JGI IMG/M metagenome (GOLD analysis project Ga0075422, IMG submission 72776) | Bulk soil microbial communities from a Populus tree surrounding site in Tennessee, USA - Soil MetaG P. TD hybrid SBSTD1 | ecosystem: Environmental > Terrestrial > Soil > Tree plantation... | reverse complement strand
ACGTGAGCGTGACGGCCGAGTTGATCAGCCCGATCGCGATGGATCAAGGCTTGCGCTTTGCCGTCCGTGAGGGTGGCAAGACCGTGGGCTCCGGCGTCGTCAGCGAAATTCTGGCGTAACTCGGCGAGCGAAGGGGACAGGAGATGCGAGAAATCATCGACTTGGCCTGCACGGCCTGCAAGCAGCGTAACTATTCGACGATGAAAAACAAGAAAAACGATCCGGATCGGTTGGAACGAAACAAGTTTTGCAAGTTCTGCCGGAAGCACACGCCTCACAAGGAAGTAAAGTAAGGGTTCTAGGCAGCTCAGAATCGCGATGTAGAGGGGCATGGTGTTAATGGCAGCACATCGGTCTCCAAAACCGAGAGTCTGGGTTCAAATCCTAGTGCCCCTGCCACCCCAAGCTTGCTCGTACCGGCTGCCATTAGATGTTTTTTGGCAGACGGATAAAGGTGTTGCTTAGTTCAGAGGGAGTTGTCGTCAATGTTTACGAGGATGATCGAAAACATCAAAGAGTTTCTCAGCGATGTGCGCAGTGAACTCAAGAAGGTCTCCTTTCCAACGAAGGCGGAGACCATCGGATCTACAACGGTTGTGATCGTGTTCTGCGTGCTCATGTCGATCTATCTTTCAGTCATCGATTCGTTCTTAGCTTGGCTGGTGGGGAAAATCATATGAGTGAGAGTCTATCAACCAAGGAACCGAAGACGGGCACGGGAAAAAACTGGTACGTCATCCATACCTATGCCGGTTTCGAGGGACGCGTGAAAACCAGTTTGCTCGAACGGGCCAACCAGATGGCCCTCACGGAGAAGATGGGACAGGTCCTGGTTCCGACGGAGGACGTCATCGAAATCAAGGACGGCAAACGGCGGACCTCGCGGCGGAAATTTTTCCCCGGCTATGTCCTCGTCGAGTTGGAAACACCAGTGACCGATGAAACGCTTCAAATGATCAAGGAAACCCCCAAGGTCACCGGCTTTGTCGGCGGCGGGGCACAGCCGACTCCGTTAACGAATGAAGAAGTCGCTGAATTGTTGAAGCAAGTCGATGCGGGCAGTGCCGGACCCCGTGAGCAAGTCAAATTCATTAAAACCGACAACGTCCGTATCGTCGATGGACCATTTCTGGGCTTCAACGGGATCGTCGATGAAGTCGATCAGGACCATAATCGCCTGAAGGTCATGGTCAGCATCTTCGGCCGTTCAACGCCCGTCGAACTCGGATTCCTGCAGGTCGAACGTATATAAGAGGAGTAGCGCATGGCGAAGGAAGTATCGGCTCAGATCAAGTTGCAGATTCCGGCAGGAAAGGCGAACCCGGCTCCTCCGGTCGGCCCTTCCTTGGGGCAGCATGGCGTGAACATCATGGAATTTTGCAAGCAGTTCAACGCCAAGACCCAAAAGGAAGGCGACAGCATCATCCCGGTGATCATCACCGTCTACAAAGACCGATCGTTCACCTTCATCATGAAGACGCCACCGGCCTCCGATTTGCTCAAGAAAGCGGCCGGTATCATCAAGGGATCCGGCGTGCCACAGAAGGATAAGGTCGGCAAGATTACGCGCAAGCAGCTGACGGAAATTGCACAAAAGAAGATGGCTGATTTGAACGCGGCTGATCTCGAGGGCGCCGTCAAGATCATCGAAGGGACCGCCCGCAGCATGGGGGTCGTGGTTCAGGGGTAACGACAACGCAAGGAGTATTTGTGATGGGCAAGAAAATGAAGGCCGCGCTGACGAAGATGGAACCGCGTCCGTACGCGCTCCGAGATGCCGTCGCGCTGGTCAAAAGTTCGGCATACGCGAAATTCGATGAGTCCGTCGATCTGGCGATCCGGCTGGGTGTCGATCCAAAGCGTTCGGACCAGATGGTGCGCGGGACAACGTCTCTTCCTCATGGCACAGGCAAGAAGGTACGGGTGATTGTCTTCGCGAAGGGGGAAAAGGAACAGGAAGCGCGACAGGCCGGTGCGGATTTCGTCGGCGCCGATGATCTCATGGAGAAGATCAAGGGCGGCTGGATGGATTTCGATTATGCGATCGCGACGCCGGATTTGATGGCCTCGGTCGGCAAGCTCGGCAAGCAATTGGGTCCTCGCGGTCTCATGCCGAATCCGAAAACCGGGACGGTGACCTTCGAGGTCGGCAAGGCCGTCGCAGAGATTCGAAAAGGCCGGGTCGAGTACAAGGTGGAAAAGGCCGGGATTGTTCAAGTGCCGGTCGGCAAGGTGTCGTTCCAGCCGGAGCAACTCTACGACAACGCGTCCGCGGTCTTAGAGTCTGTCGTGAAGGCCAAACCCGCCTCGTGCAAGGGCCGCTATCTCAAGAGCGTGACCCTTTCCAGCACGATGGGGCCAGGAGTGAAATTGGACGCGGTGGCCCTGGCGAAGCAGTGGAGCTAGGCGTCGAGCCCGCGGTCTAGACAAGAGGGGATGAGATGAAGAAGGAAGCGAAAGCCACAGCGGTTGCGGAACTGACGGAAAAGTTCGGTCGTGCGCGGTTGGCGATCGTCACCGAATGTGCGGGCCTCCCGGTCAACCACGTCACGGAACTGCGCAAGCAGCTACGGGGAGCGAAGGCCGAATACAAGGTCGTCAAGAATACACTGGCAATCAGAGCGGCCGAGGGCACGACCGTGGCCGGGTTGAAGGCGTATCTGAAAGGGCCCACCGGTGTCATCATCGGCTACGACGATCCGGTGTTGCCGACGAAGATCCTCAAGGACTTCATCGCCGCCGAAAAGCGCGAGGAAAAGATTCGGATCATGCTCGGCGTCCTCGAGGGCAAGGTCCTACAGCCGGCGGAATTGGCGGCCGTCGCCAAGCTCCCCAAGAAGGAAGTGTTGATCTCGATGCTGCTGTCGGCGATGCAGGGGCCGATCCGTGGCGTCGTCTATACCTTGAACGCAGTGTTGACAAAGTTTGTGAGAGTCATTGCAGCCATTCAGGATAAACGGAAAGGAGAAGGGGACATGTCAGCCACAGCTACGAAGTTATCGCAGGAGGAGTTAATCAAGGCCATTGAGAGCATGAGCGTGCTGGATTTGGCCGAGTTGGTGAAGGGGTTGGAGAGCCGTTTCGGAGTTACGGCCGCCGCTCCCGTCGCCATTGCGGCGGCGCCTGCCGCCGGTGGAGCTGCTGCTGCTCCGGCCGAAGAGAAGACGGCGTTTGACGTCATTCTCGTCTCTGCCCCGGCCGACAAGAAGATTCAGGTCATCAAGGTGGTTCGTGAACTCACGAGCCTGGGACTCAAGGAAGCCAAAGATCTGGTCGAGGGCGCTCCGAAGCCCGTCAAGACGGGCGCGACCAAGGAAGAGTCCGATACCATGAAGAAGAAGCTCGAAGAGAGCGGCGCAAAGGTCGAAATTAAGTAAGCTCGGTCCCGTTCAGCATCTGCGGGCACCCGTGACGAACGGGTGCCCAAGCCCAACCATATGTAATGTAGTGGAGGACTGCGGAATGCCCGAAACGACTCTACAAGAGTTCGTCGAACGGAAGGATTTTTCCCGTATCCGGACCAGCATTGATATTCCGGATCTCATCGAGATCCAGAAGCGTTCCTACGAGGAATTCCTCCAGTTCGAAGTTGAGCCGGAACGACGAAAAGATCACGGATTGCAGGCGGCTTTGGCCAGCGTGTTTCCGATTCCCGATTACAACAATACGGCGATCCTTGAATTCACGAGCTACACGCTCGGAACGCCCAAGTACGACGAGCGTGAATGCCTGGAGCAAGGCATGACCTTCGCTGTGCCGCTCAAGCTGCGCGTGCGGCTCGTGGTCTTCGATAAGGAAGACAAGGGCCCGAAGAAGAAGGTGCTCGACGTGCGCGAGCAGGAGGTCTATGTCGGAGAATTGCCCCTGATGACCGAACGCGGCACGTTCATCGTCAATGGAACCGAACGCGTCGTGGTGAGTCAGCTGCACCGGTCGCCCGGCGCCTCCTTCACGCACGACAAAGGCCGCACCCATGCCAGCGGCAAGGTGCTGTACAGCGCCCGCATCATTCCGTACCGCGGGTCATGGCTGGATTTCGAGTTCGATGCGCGCGACATCCTGTACGTCCGCATCGACCGCCGGCGAAAGATGCCTGTGACGATCTTGCTCAAGGCCTTCGGATTTTCAAGCGACGACCTGCTGAAAATGTACTACCCCGTTGAGGAGATCCGGGTGGTCAAGGGCAAGCTGTTGCGCAAGCTGGATCCCGAGATCCATCAGGGAATGCGTGCTTCAACGGAGGTTGTGGACAAGAGCGGTAAAGAACCGCTCGTGCGGGAAGGCGCCAAGCTGACGAAGGGCATCATCGCCAAACTCAAGGCGGCCGGGGTCAAAGAGATTCCTGTGGCGCCCAGCGAGCTGGTCGGACGGGCGGTCTTGAGTGAAGTGGTCGATACCAAGAAGAACAAGCTGGTGGAGAAAAATCAACGTTTGACCGCCGAGATGATCGAAAAGATCCTTGAGAGCGAAATCGAAGAATTCAAAGTCATCTTCTTTGACGGGGCCACCTCGACGCCCGTCATTCTCGACACGCTCGAGATGGAACGGACGGTGTCAAAGGAAGAAGCCATGGTGGAGATCTACCGGCGTCTGCGGCCGGGAGAGACGCCATCGGTCGAAACTGCCCGGGCGCTCTTCGATAATTTGTTCTTGAACTCCAAGCGCTATGACCTTTCTCCGGTTGGGCGATTGAAGCTGAACAAGAAACTGCTTTTGGATCTTCCGTTGGAGCAACGAACGTTGACGTCCCAGGACATTGTTGAAGTCATCCGCTACCTCGTCAATCTCAAGATGGGGAAAGGCGAAATCGACGACATTGATCACTTGGGAAATCGCCGGGTCCGGTCCGTTGGAGAACTGCTGGAAAATCAGTTCCGGCTTGGTCTTGTCCGCATGGAGCGCAGCATCAAGGAGCGGATGAATCTTCTCGACATGGAGACAGTGCTGCCGCACGACTTGATCAATGCGAAGCCGGTCGTGGCGGCTGTCAAAGAGTTCTTCAGCAGCAGCCAGTTGTCGCAGTTTATGGATCAGACGAATCCCTTGGCCGAGATCACCCATAAGCGACGATTGTCGGCGCTGGGTCCTGGTGGATTGACGAGAGAACGCGCGGGATTCGAAGTACGCGACGTGCACCCTTCCCACTATAGTCGGATCTGTCCGATTGAAACGCCGGAAGGTCCGAATATCGGGTTGATTACGTCGCTGGCAACCTATGCCCGGATCAACGAGTTCGGATTTATCGAAGCGCCGTACCGGCGTGTCGAGAAAGGCCGGGTGACCGATCAGATCGAATTTCTTTCCGCGATCGAAGGTGACAAGTTCTTGATCGCTCAAGCCAACTCCAAACTGGATGGTTCGGGGCGGTTGGTGTCTGAAACGGTGTCGGCGAGGTCGGGCGGAGACTTTGTCACTATTACGCCGGATCGCGTCGAATATATGGATGTCTCGCCGAAACAGGTGGTGAGTGTCGCGACGGCCCTCGTGCCCTTCCTGGAACACGACGATGCGAACCGAGCGTTGATGGGATCGAATATGCAGCGCCAGGCGGTGCCTCTGCTCAAGGCGGAAGCGCCGTTGGTTGGCACCGGTATGGAAGCGGTCGTCGCGCGGGATTCCGGCTATGTGGTTCAGGCCCGCCGGTCGGGCGTGGTCGAAAGCGTGGATGCCACACGGATCGTGCTGCGCGCCGATACCAAAGAAGGACGAAAGCGTAACGATACCGGCCTGGACGTGTACGATCTGATCAAGTTCCAACGGTCGAATCAGAACACCTGCATCACGCAAACGCCGGTCGTCCGCATCGGACAGCCGGTGAAGAAGGGACAGGTCCTCGCCGACGGGCCCGCGATCGATCAAGGAGAATTGGCGCTTGGCAAGAACGTGCTCGTGGCATTCATGCCGTGGGGCGGCTACAACTTCGAAGACGCCATCCTCCTCAGCGAGAAATTGGTGCGCGAAGATGCGTTCACGTCCATCCATATCGAGGAATTCGAAGTGGAAGCGCGGGACACCAAACTCGGCAAGGAAGACATCACCCGTGATATTCCCAACGTCGGGGAAGAAGCGCTCCGCAATCTCGATGAGAGCGGCATCATTCGCATTGGCGCCGAGGTGAAGCCGGGCGACATTTTGGTCGGCAAGGTGACCCCGAAAGGCGAAACCCAACTCACACCGGAAGAAAAGCTCCTGCGGGCGATCTTCGGAGAAAAGGCCGGCGACGTGAAAGACACGTCCCTGACGGTGCCGCCGGGTGTCGAAGGCATCGTCGTCGACGTCAAGATCTTTTCGCGCAAGGGACTCGACAAGGATGAACGCTCCAAGAGCATTGAGAGCGAAGATACGATGCGGCTGCAGCGCGATCATCACGAAGAGCTGCGCATCATCGACGAGGAAAAGACCAAGAAAGTTCGGAAGCTCTTGTTGGGCAAAGTGGTCGGACGGGATCTCATGGATCCGGAGAGCGGGGATGTCATTCTGAAGAAGAAGGGCAAGCTCACCGCAGAGATCCTGAAGCGTCTCTCCGACGAGTCGGTGCGCTATATCATTCTCAGCGATCCTGATGAACAAAAGGAGCTGGAGGATGTGGAGCGCCGCGCAAAAGAGCAGGTGGAAATTCTTCAGACGCTTTACGATGAGAAGGTCGGACGCCTCAAGCGGGGTGACGAATTGCCTCCGGGCGTGATCAAGCTCGTCAAGGTCTATATCTCGATGAAGCGCAAGATCCAGGTTGGCGATAAGATGGCCGGCCGCCACGGGAATAAGGGTGTCGTCTCTCGCGTGTTGCCGGAAGAGGACATGCCGTATCTTCCTGATGGTACACCGGTGGAGATCGTGCTGAACCCCTTGGGCGTGCCGTCACGTATGAACGTCGGACAGATCTTGGAAACGCACTTGGGCTGGGCCGCCAGGGCGCTCGGCATCAAAGTGGCGAGTCCGGTGTTCGACGGCGCCTCAGAAAAAGAAATCAAGGATCTGCTGAAGAAGGGTAAATTGCCTGCGAGCGGCCAATCGATGCTCATGGATGGGCGAACGGGAGAATCTTTCGGCAGTCCCGTAACGGTTGGTTACATGTATGTGCTGAAGCTGCACCATTTGGTGGACGATAAGATTCACGCCCGCTCAATCGGTCCGTACTCGCTCGTAACCCAGCAGCCTTTGGGCGGCAAAGCCCAGTTCGGCGGGCAGCGGTTGGGCGAAATGGAAGTTTGGGCGCTGCAAGCGTACGGAGCTGCCTCCACCTTGCAAGAGTTCCTGACAGTGAAATCCGACGACGTCCCAGGCCGGTCACGGATGTATGAAGCGGTTGTGAAAGGCGAGCCCTTTCTCGAGCCTGGATTGCCCGAGTCGTTCAATGTCTTGGTGAAAGAACTGCAGAGTTTGGGATTGGACGTAGAGTTGGTCAAGTCGCAGGACTAACCCACTTGAGCCGGCATTGGCCGGTATCAGAGGAGGTCACTACTTTGGAAGGCGTATACACATTATTTGAAAAACCGCGGGATTCGGTCTCGTTCGATTCGATGCGGATCCGCATTGCGTCGCCTGAAAAGATCCGATCCTGGTCCTACGGCGAAGTGAAGAAGCCGGAGACAATCAATTACCGATCGTTCAAGCCGGAAAAAGACGGATTGTTCTGTGCCAAAATTTTCGGTCCCATCAAGGATTGGGAATGCAACTGTGGCAAGTACAAGCGCATGAAGCACCGCGGCATCGTCTGTGACAAGTGCGGTGTGGAAGTCATTCAATCCAAGGTCCGCCGCGAGCGGATGGGCCACATTGAATTGGCAGCCCCGGTTGCCCACATCTGGTTTTTGAAAGGCGTGCCCAGCCGCATTGGGACACTGCTTGACATGAGCCTCAAGCAGCTCGAGAAGATTCTCTACTTCGAAAGCTATGTCTGCGTTGACGCGGGTCAAACCGATTTGACCGAGAAGGATCTGGTCACCGAAGAGAAGCTGCGGCAACTTCAGTCGGAGTATGCGCCGAATGCCTACAAGGTTGGCATCGGGGCCGATGCGATTCGAGAGTTGCTTCGGAAGATCGACATCAATGCCAAGTGGGATGAAATCAAAGCCAAGGCCAAAGTGTCGACGTCGGCGGCGATGAAGAAGAAATATGCCAAGCAATTAAAAGTCATTGAGGCCTTCCGCAAGTCCGGAAACAAGCCGGAGTGGATGATCATGGACGTGATTCCCGTCCTGCCGCCAGAGTTGCGCCCCTTGGTCCCCCTGGACGGAGGCCGGTTCGCCACATCGGATCTGAACGATCTGTATCGACGGGTCATCAACCGGAACAACCGGTTGAAGCGCCTCATGGAGTTGAAGGCGCCCGGCGTCATCATTCGTAACGAAATGCGGATGTTGCAGGAAGCCGTTGATGCGTTGTTCGACAACGGGAGACGAGGTCGTGCGATTCGTGGACCCAACAAGCGTCCCCTCAAGTCGTTGAGCGATATGCTCAAAGGCAAGCAGGGGCGGTTTCGGCAAAATCTGTTGGGCAAACGCGTGGACTATTCAGGCCGGACCGTCATCGTGGTGGGTCCTGAACTGCGTCTGCATCAATGTGGCCTGCCCAAGAAAATGGCCCTCGAACTCTTCAAGCCCTTCATCTTTCACAAGCTGGAAGAGCGGGGAGCGGCCACGACCATCAAGAGCGCCAAGCGCCTGGTGGAAAAGGAACGTCCCGAAGTCTGGGACGTGCTCGATGAAGTCATTCGTGAGCATCCCGTGCTGCTTAATCGTGCGCCCACGTTGCACCGGTTGGGCATTCAAGCCTTCGATCCTGTCCTGGTGGAAGGCAAGGCCATCCGGTTACATCCCCTGGTCTGCGCGGCGTTCAACGCCGACTTCGACGGCGACCAGATGGCGGTGCATGTGCCCTTGTCCGTCGAGGCCCAGGTGGAAGCCCGGGTGTTGATGATGTCCATCAACAACATTCTTTCACCGGCGAATGGGAAGCCGATTGCGGTGCCGTCTCAGGACATGGTGCTCGGCTGCTATTGGCTGACCAAGGAACGCGTCGGTGCCAAAGGCGAGGGTAAAGTGTTCGGCTCCACCGAGGAAGTGCGCATTGCTTTTGATGCGAGGGAAGTTGAGGAGCATGCGCGCATCAAGGTGCGCATCGACGGAAACCTGGTGCAGACGACCGTGGGCCGCGTCGTGCTCTCGGAAGTGCTCCCGACAGGAATGCCCTTCTCTTATGCCAACAAATTGATGACGAAGAAAGAAGTCACGAAGCTCATCGATGCCGTCTATCGTCAGTCGGGACATCGGGAAACCGTCATGTTCTTGGACAAGATCAAGGACGCCGGGTTCACCTATGCGACCCGCGCAGGCGTCTCAATCTGCATCGACAACATGCATATTCCCAGCAAGAAGGAAGAACTGCTCGGCAAGGCACAGCGCGAGGTCAACGAGATTGAGCGGCAGTATGCCGAAGGGTTGATCACCAACGGTGAGCGCTACAACAAGGTCATCGATATCTGGGCCCATGTGACTGAACAGGTCGCAGGCGAGATGATGAAAGAGTTGGGTGCCGGGGGCGATCCGAGCAAGGACGAATCCTTCAATCCGATCTTCATGATGGCGGACTCGGGAGCGCGGGGAAGCTCGCAGCAGATCAGGCAGTTGGGTGGGATGCGTGGACTGATGGCGAAACCATCCGGCGAAATCATTGAGACGCCGATTACGGCCAATTTCCGCGAGGGCCTGACCGTGCTGCAGTATTTCATTTCGACGCACGGCGCCCGCAAAGGTTTGGCCGATACCGCGCTGAAGACGGCGAACTCCGGGTATCTCACACGCCGCTTGGTCGATATCGCGCAGGACGTCATCATTAACGAGTTCGATTGCGGCACGACAGACGGCATCTTCGTGAGCGCGCTGGTCGAAGGCGGTGAAATCATTCAACCGATCGAGGAACGCATCCTCGGGCGTCTGGCCGCCGAGGATATTCGCGACCCGGTGACCGGCGAAGTCATTGTCTCGTTTAACGAAGAGATCACTGAAGAGCGAACGAAGGATGTCGTGGAAGCGGCGGTCGATCGGGTGAAGATCCGGTCGGTGTTGACCTGCCAATCCCGTCGCGGCGTCTGCCGGGCCTGTTACGGTCGCGACTTGGCACGCGGGCGCCTCGTGGAGAAGGGCGAACCGGTCGGCGTTATTGCCGCCCAGTCCATCGGCGAGCCGGGCACGCAGCTGACGATGCGCACGTTCCACATCGGCGGTACGGCGAGCAAGGTCGTCGAGCAAACCGTGCTGGAAGCCAAGCATGCAGGCCGTATGAAGTTCATGAGTTTCGATGCAAAAAAGAATGCCGACGTGCATAACGGCGGCATCGCCGTACGCAACAAAGAGAATGAATGGGTGGTGATGAACCGCAACGCGAAGATCGCCATCGTCGATGAAAATGGCCGTGAGCGCGAGAAGTACCCAGTTGTCTACGGTGCCAAGATCAAGGTCAAGGACGGAGATCGCGTCGAACTCGCGCAGAAGCTCGTGGAATGGGATCCCTACTCCCTGACGATCCTGACGGAAGTGGGCGGGAAAGTGGCCTACGGCGACATCGTCGAGGGTGTCACGATGAAGGAAGAGTTCGACGAGGTGACCGGACTTTCACGGAAGGTCATCATCGAGCATTCGGGTGCGACGCTGCGTCCTCGGGTGTCCATTAAGGACGAAGGCGGGAAGACGGCCAAAGTCGCCGGAGCCACGAATACTGTGGCCCGGTACCTGCTGCCTGTTGGCGCCCATATCTTCGTGGAGAAAGGCGCAGCCGTCCATCCGGGAGACGTCCTGGCCAAGATTCCTCGGGAGACGACCAAGACCAAGGACATCACCGGCGGTTTGCCGCGTGTCGCCGAATTGTTCGAAGCAAGAAAGCCGAAGGAGCAGGCCGTTATCAGCGAGATCGACGGTGAAGTGTCCTACGGCGGATTCGTGAAGGGCCAGCGCAAGGTCCTGGTCGACAACAAGATGGGAGACGTGAAAGAGTATTTCATTCCAAAGGGCAAGCACGTCAACGTACACGAGGGCGATTGGGTGCGGGCGGGAGAGCCCTTGATGGACGGATCCGCCAATCCGCACGACATTCTCGACGTGCTTGGACCAAACGAGCTGCAAAAATATCTGGTGGACGAGGTTCAGGATGTCTACCGGTTGCAGGGTGTGTCAATCAACGATAAGCACATTGAGATCATCGTTCGTCAGATGTTACGCAAGGTGCGGATTGAAGATCCGGGTGACACAGAATTCTTGCCCGGCAGCCAAGTGAGCAAGATGGTGTTCGAAGAAGAAAACGAACGCGTCTTGAAGAAGGACGGCAAGCCTGCCCTGGGGAAGCCCGTTCTTCTCGGCATCACCAAGGCGGCATTGACGACGGACAGTTTTATTTCCGCAGCCTCATTCCAGGAAACGACTCGAGTGTTGACCGAGGCGGCGATCAACGGACGGGAAGACAATCTTCTCGGCTTGAAAGAGAACGTGATTGTCGGACGCTTGATTCCTGCTGGGAGCGGCTTCGAGGAGTATCGCGATACCTTCGTAATCAGTCCCAAACCCGAGCCAGTTGTGGTGGGCGCGACGGAACCAGTGGCATTGCCCCGGGAAGGAGCGGCTGCGGCGACGGGAGAAGGCGCCGGCACATAACCGAAGCGAGTCTGCTCGCTTGACAGGGCCCGCGGGCATCATTATAATCCGCGGGCTTTGCCCTTGATGGGGCAGTCAGACCATTGTTTTTCGAGCTGAGAGAAAGATTCACCGATGCCAACGATCAATCAGCTAGTCCGAAAAGGCCGCCAGTTGGCCCACGCCAAGACAAAAAGTCCGGCGCTGAAATCTTGTCCGCAAAAGCGAGGCGTCTGTCTGCGTGTGTACACGTCGACGCCGAAGAAACCGAATTCTGCGCTTCGAAAGGTCGCCCGTGTGCGATTGACAAACGGGATGGAAGTCACCACCTACATTCCCGGCGTCGGCCATAACTTACAGGAGCACTCCATCGTGCTCGTCCGTGGTGGCCGCGTCAAAGACCTTCCCGGCGTGCGCTATCACATTGTGCGCGGGGCACTAGACGCCGTCGGGGTCGCCGACCGCAAGCAAGGCCGCTCGAAATACGGCGCGAAACGTCCAAAGTAGTCACGATCTTCAAGCGTGTGAGAGAGTCATCGATATGCCACGAAGTAGATTTCTAGGACAGAGAGAGCCCCTTCCGGATGTGCGGTACCGCGACAAGGTCGTCGGAAAATTCCTCAATATCCTGATGGAAGGCGGCAAGAAGAGCACGGCTGAGCGGATTTGTTATGGTGCGTTCGATGTCATCCAGGAAAAGACAGGCGGAGACCCGCTCAAAGTGTTTAAATCGGCGATCGACAACGTGAAGCCCATTGTCGAAGTGAAATCCCGCCGGGTCGGCGGCGCCTCCTATCAGGTGCCGGTCGAAATTCGTCCGGCGCGCCGAATGTCTCTCGCCCTTCGGTGGCTGTCGGAATACGCGAGGACGCGCGGCGGCAAAAGCATGCGGGAAAAGCTCGCGGCCGAGTTGTTGGACGCGTCGAATAATACAGGGGCCGCGGTGAAGAAACGGGAAGACGTGCATCGGATGGCGGAGGCGAATAAAGCCTTCGCGCACTATCGCTGGTAACGTCGTTTCGTGCTGCAGTTGGGCCGTGCTGCGATCCGCAGACGCGGGTGCCCCTGAATCGCAGCGGTAGTCGGCTCATCCTGCAGCACGTGTGTTTTTAAAGGGATACCATGGCAAGGCAAGCACCACTGGAACGAACCAGAAATATCGGCATCATGGCGCACATCGATGCCGGGAAAACGACGACGACGGAACGCATCCTCTATTACACCGGCATGACGCACAAGATGGGCGAGGTGCACGAGGGTGCGGCCACGATGGACTGGATGGAGCAGGAGCGGGAACGCGGCATTACGATCACGGCTGCCGCGACGACGTGCTTCTGGAAGGACCATCGCATCAATATTATCGATACGCCGGGACACGTTGATTTCACCATTGAAGTGGAGCGGTCGTTACGCGTCCTCGACGGCGCCGTGGCCGTGTTCGACTCAGTGCAAGGCGTAGAGCCGCAATCAGAAACGGTCTGGCGGCAGGCCGACAAGTATCAGGTTCCCCGCATTGCCTTCATGAACAAGATGGATCGGGTCGGCGCTGATTTCTACTTCAGCGTTCAAACCATCATTGATCGATTAGGCGCGAACCCGGTGCCGATCCAGATCCCCATCGGCCGGGAATCCGAATACCGTGGCTCGATCGACCTGATCACGATGAAGGCCTACGTTTACGACGATGAAACTCTTGGTGCCAAATACAAAGTCGAAGAGATTCCAGCCGACTTGGTGGATAAAGCCAAAGAGTACCGTGAAAAAATGCTGGAAGCGGTGGCAGAATT
>Ga0075422_10000249_pt1 | contig 13660 bp, 12 predicted proteins | sample SoiMethybrSBSTD1_FD_72776 | JGI IMG/M metagenome (GOLD analysis project Ga0075422, IMG submission 72776) | Bulk soil microbial communities from a Populus tree surrounding site in Tennessee, USA - Soil MetaG P. TD hybrid SBSTD1 | ecosystem: Environmental > Terrestrial > Soil > Tree plantation... | reverse complement strand
AGCCAGTGGCTTGCGGCGATGGCCGCAAAAGCGACGGCGGCTCCGCCCACCAGATCAATGAAGTAGTGCGCGCCGTCGATCGGCGTTGCTAGAATGAGAGAGATATTGAGCGCGGCTGCGGGGCCGCGCACGAAAGGCACCGTCCGGAACGCCCAGATGAACATAAGCGCGCCAGTGGTATGGAAGCTCGGAAACGTGATCAGGCCTTCGAGATTGTCAAGCTTGATGGATTGAAGAGTGCCTGCGCGCAGGGCTTCGAGCGTTGGCACGTGCGTGTACACGGTAGATGCGATATTCGCATAAACATGCGGCGTCAGGTCAAGATAGACGAATGCAGCCACCGCCGGCGTGAAGACCGAAATGGCCGAAGTTGCGATCAGCGCCAGGCCGAAGGCAATCATCCACCGTCGCAGGCGCGGCAACTGGCCGGCAACCATCAGCACCATCGGCACCAGCGCGAACTGCGGCAACAAGGATTGATAGCTATAGCCGGCAAGCTCGGCCAGCAATGGCCGGCTGTTGACGAAATCGAGATAGGCGCGCCGGTCCAAACCCAGCGTGCGATCGATCGCATAGAGCTCGGCGTCGCGATAGGGGAAGTTCGTCGCCATCGCGGCGTAGGTCAGCAGAATGCCAAACAGCAGGATCAGCAGCATCTGCGCTGCCGCCTCGGCGACCGCGCAGAGATACGGGTCAGGTCGCTGATAACGGTAGAAGATGCTCACGCCAAAAAGGCCGGTGATGGCCAACGGCAGCCACGGACTGCTGAAGTCGACCGTGAGCCTCGCCAGCGCGAAACTCGCGATTGTCATGAGTGCCATCGTGCCAACGAGGCACCAGACCAGCATCGCGCGTGTGGGAACCATCGCCCTGCCCCATTCCAATGCCGTAGTTATGCGGCCCATTTGCTTAAAATTCTTTTCCGCAATGCGTTATCCCTCAGCAGGAAACGGTTGATCTAACTTTTCCCTAAAACAAGGTATTCGATCACTGAAACTGGGACTTACACGGTTTGCCATTCGTTAAAGTCGGCCGCCGGCACGCTGAAACTTTCGCCCGTTGCGCCAAACTAACGCAGCCCACGTACCGGATCGTGAGACTGCATCTTCTAGGGCTACCTTGCCAAAATCGGTTGGACCTCCGACAATCTTCGCTCGCGGCGAGAAGCTTGCGATTTCGCGCGCAAGCCCGGCGAACACTGGGAGGAAGATCATGCGCTTCTTGAGATCCGCGCTGGCCGGCGCGTGTGCTTTGGGTCTTTTCGGCGTCAGCGCTGCCATCGCTGCCGAGCCCGTCAAAATCCGCATGTCATGGGTGGCGCCCGTTGCTAACTGGGCGTCGATCATTCTGGAGAAGAAGGACCTGGCCAGGCATATGGGCAAGTCCTACACAGTCGAAGCGGTCCGCTATCAGGGCACGCCGCAAATGATCACGGCGATTGCCAACAATGAGTTGGAGGTGTCAAACCTCGCCTATTCGTCATTGGCGATCGCGATCGAAAACGCCGGCCTTGACGATATTCGCGTCATCGCCGACGAATTCCAGGACGGCGTGCCCGGCTACTACACGCAGGAATATTTCGTCCGCAAGGACAGCGGCATCAATAAGGTCGAGGATCTCAAGGGCAAGGTGATCGGCACGAATGCCGGCGGCAGCGCGGTCGATATCGCCATGCGCACGATGCTGCGAAAGCATGGCCTTGAGGAAAAACGCGATTACACGATGGTCGAAAGTCCGCTTCCGGCCATGCCCGCCGTGCTGCTGGAGAAGAAAGCTGATCTCGTCCCTGCGGTGCTGCCATTTGCCTTCAACCCCAAGCTCCGCGAAGAAGGAAAAGTGTTGTTCAAGCAGAGCGAAGCGCTGGGCGTGACGCAGATGATCGTCTGGACCGCGCGCAAGTCGTTCATCGACAAGAATCGCGCCGCCATGGTCGATTTTATGGAAGACATGCTGCGCATCACGCGCTGGTACCTCGACCCGAAAAACCATGACGAGGTGGCTCAAATCGCCTCGAAGATCACGAAGGCGCCGCCCGAGCGGTTTGACTGGCTGTTCACCAACAAGGACACCTATCGCGACCCGAACTTGCTGCCGAATCTTGAAGCGCTACAGCGCAACGTCGACGTCACCCGCGAGCTCGGCTTCGTGAAAAATAAGATCGATGTCAAAAAGTACTCGGATCTGAGCCTGGTACAGGAAGCGGCGCAGCGCCTGAAATAGCGTTTGCCACTCTTGCTTTACGTTAGCCCGGGCGGTCGCCTGGGGCTAATCCTTGCAAGTCAGTTAGATCAGCTTGAGGGGAATCGCTCCGATAAAGTCTCGTTTGCCGACATCCACGCCGAAATTTCGCACAACCGCATACGCAGCGGTGAGGTGGAAGTAGAAGTTCGGCAGCACGAAGTGATTAAGATAGTCGCAGCCTTTCATCTGCCCTTGTTCTGCCCAAGCGGAAAAGTGATCTCACGCTCGGATGACGCGTCTATGGCCTTGCCGTCGAGCGTCTTGAGAAAGCCGATGGTTCTGGCGATCCGCTCCTTGAATTGCTCAATGGTCGTCTCGGTGTCGTCGAACTTCGGAGGCTCAACACCGGCGAGGCGCGCCGAGCCATTCTTGGCCTGGTCGCATGCGACTTGAATCTGACGGCCGAGCGCGAACATGTCGGGAGCCAGCCGCAAGCCCAGCAGAACCGAGGGATCGACCTTCTTAGCTGCAGCGTGAACTGCCGCTTTGTCGAGCACGCCCGAGAGCGCATTAAGGCCAATCTCGAAAACCGGCAACGAAGCCTGGGACATCGTGAACATGGAAATTCCTTTGGAAGCACGAGCATGCGCGCACTGAGGCTGATGCATCGCGGATGGAGTTTCGCAACCGGGCGCGGTTATAGCTCAGCCCACTGCCGGAGCAAATTGTGATAGACCGCCGTGAGCTCGACCAGCGAAACGTGATCCGGGTGATCGCGCTGCAACTTGATGATCGCCATGTCCATTGTGGGCTGGGTCGGCGTCGGCATGCTGATCATGTCGCTGACAGGCTTGTGGCTCTGGTGGCCGCGCGGGAGCGATTTGCTGCGCGCCCTGCGCTGGAAGCGTTCGACACGCTTCACTTTCAATTTGCACCATCTGCTCGGCTTCTGGATTTCGATTCCGCTGGCAGTGGTCTCGCTGACCAGCATCTATCTCTCGTTCCCGCAAACCGCACGCGACGCAATGTCATCGATAACGACGATGAATGAGCAACCGCCGCGCGGAGGCCAAGCCGCTCAACATGCTAACCTGACCGCAGACCGCGCCCTGGAAGTTGCACTCAAGGCTGCAGCAAACGCCGCGCCGGTCGCGCTGTTCCTGCCGTTGCAACAACGCGGCGAAGCCGGTCTGAACTGGCGCGTCCAAATGGCAGAACGCGGCGAAGCGCTAAGCGTAACGGTCGACGACCGCAGCGGCCAGGCAACGGTCACCCGCCTGCAGCCGGGTGACCGTGCGGCGGCCTGGATCAGATGGATCCACGAAGGCAGTCACAGCGGACCGGTTTGGGCGGTGATCGTGTTTTTGACCGGCGTTTTTCCGACCATTTTTGCAGTCACAGGGATCATCATGTGGCTGCGCAAGCGCGCCGACCGTAAGGCGCTCAATGCCAAGCGTGCCACCCCTCAGCTGCGACCAGCCGAGTGAACGTGTTAGGATGGCCGTGGCGGAAAGGATCGAAAGTTCAATGACCCGTTATTGTCGCCGGTATGATGTGGTGGCAGCCATCGTTGCCATAAGTCTCATTCAGCCCGCCCTACTCTTTGGGCAAACGACACCGCAGGAGCCGTCGTCGCCGCCAACTGCTTCACCATCTGCCTCGACTCATCAAGTTGCGCCCGCGCCGTCCGATCCTGTCCCTGCCGCTCAGCCATCAGCCCAACCGTCTGCCGCCTCGACCGAGATTGCGCTCAAACTGCCACGCGACTTGTCGCCCTGGGGCATGTTCATGGCGGCCGATATCGTGGTCAAAGCGGTGATGGTCGGCCTTGCCTTTGCCTCGGTGCTGACCTGGACGGTCTGGTTCGCCAAGACAATCGAACTGTTGATTGCGCGCCGACGCATGCGCGCAGCAATCAATGCACTCAATCAGGCCCGCTCCTGGAGCGAAGCGGTCGCACGCATGAAAGGCCGCGACAACGGACCCGCCGTCTTGCTGCGCGCGGCGGACGCGGAATTGCGTCTGTCCGCCGACGCAATGTCGCCGACCGGCGTCAAAGAACGCATCGCGTCGCGCCTTGAGCGCCTCGAAGCTTCTGCCGGTCGCAGCATGATCCGCGGCACCGGCATCCTCGCCACCATAGGCGCCACCGCTCCATTTGTGGGATTGTTCGGAACCGTCTGGGGCATCATGAACAGCTTCATCGGCATTTCGAAGTCGCACACCACAAATCTGGCTGTGGTGGCGCCGGGCATCGCCGAAGCGCTCCTTGCAACAGCGTTGGGCCTGGTGGCGGCAATCCCTGCCGTTGTGATGTACAATGTGTTTTCACGCTGGATTGCCGGGTATCGCGCGCTTCATGCGGATGCTGCCGCCGAGATCCTGCGCATTGTCAGCCGCGATCTCGACCGTGGCGCCTTCGACGAGCGGCCCGCGGAACGTCGTCGTGCGATAGCCGCCGAGTAGTTCACGATGAGTGTCCGTCTTGACCATGGCGACGAGGAACTGAGCGAAGTTCACGAGATCAACGTCACGCCATTCATTGACGTGATACTCGTGCTGCTCATTATCTTCATGATCGCAGCGCCGCTGGCGACTGTTGATATTTCCGTCGACCTGCCGGCCTCCAATGCCGAGCGAGTTCCGCGACCCGAAAAGCCGCTGTTTCTCACGCTCAAGTCTGACTTAAGCGTTTCACTCGACAACGGCGCCGTTAATCGCGCCGCGCTTGGCGCAGCGCTCGATCGGGCGACGGCCGGCGACAAGCAGCAACGCGTCTTCCTCCGCGCAGACAAGACCGTGCCTTACGGCGAACTGATGAGCCTCATGAATGAATTGCGCGGCGCCGGCTACCTGCATGTCGCGCTGGTCGGCCTCGAAGCCGAGAAGTTGTAGTCATGGCCGCCGCGCATCAGGCACTCCCCGTCCGCCGCTGGCCGGACACTGCGCGCTGGACTGCATGTTTTGCGCTGGCCCTCGGCTTCCACGCGGCAGGTGCCGCGGCGTTGTTTGCACGCTGGGGCGAGGACTCCGACCTGGTCGCCAATGCGCCAGTGGTGATGATCGAGCTGGCTCCGGTGCCGGTCTCACCCAATATCACGCCAAACGAATTGCCGCCTGGTCCGCAGCAAAGCGAGGCGGAGCCGGAACCGGTGCCGGAGAAGCCGATCGAAAAGGTCGAACTACCACCCGATCCGAAAGCCGAGCCGCTCGCGGTAACGCCTCCGCCGAAGCCGATCGAAAAGCCGAAGGAGAACAAGCCGAAGCAGAAGCACGCGAGTCTCTCCAGCGCACCGAGCACAGCCGAGCAAAAGGCACAGCGCGCTGCTGCACCGATGCCAGGAGCTTCTTCGCGCAATTCCGACGCAGTGCCAAACTGGAAATCGCAACTCGTCGCAAGGCTCGAGCGTTACAAGCGCTATCCCTCGGAGGCACAGTCGCGGGGCGAGCGCGGCGTGGCGCAACTTGCATTCAGCGTCGATCGCAACGGGGGCGTGCACAATGCGCGTATCGTCCAGAGTTCAGGCTCGAGCATCCTCGATCAGGAAACTTTGACCCTGGTCGCTCGGGCGCAGCCCTTGCCGCCGCCTCCACCGGAGGTCCCCGGCGCGCAAATCCCGATTGTTGTGCCGATCCGCTATAACGCGCGCTGAGTGCGACGTCTGACCTCGCGTCCAGCGGATTTTTCGCCGATTGCCTTGCCGACCATCACCAGCAGCGGCCCGGGAAGGCTCATCTGCGCCAGCCGATCGGGCAGTTCGCCGATTGGCGCGGTGACGACCATCTGGTCCGGCCGCGTAGCGCGGGAAATCGCCAGCGCCGGGGTGCTTGGGTCGAGACCTTCGGCCGTCACTTTTTTGATCAGTGCAGCGAGCGTGCGCGCCGGCATGTAGATCGCCGTGGTGGCCGTGGGATCGGCCAGGCTTCGCCAATCGATATCCTCCGGCAGCGTCCCGTTTTTGGCGTGACCTGTCACGTATTGCAGCCGCCGCGCGTGCACGCGGTCGGTGAGAGGAAGACCGAGCTTCGCCGCGGCGCCTTGTGCCGCCGTGATGCCCGGCACGATCTCGACCGCAATGTTCGCCGCCTCGCAAGCCTCTATTTCTTCAGCCGCACGGCCGAAAATGAGCGGATCGCCGCCCTTCAGGCGCACCACGCGCTTGCCCTGACGCGCGAGGCCGACCATCAATTCGTTAATGTCTTCCTGCTTGCAGGAAGGACCGAAGCCGGTTTTGCCAACCAGCATTTTTCTCGCTTCGCGGCGGGCAAAGTCGAGGATCTCGCCCGAGACGAGATCATCGAAGAGGATCACGTCCGCCGATTGCAGCGCCCGCACGGCACGCAGTGTCAACAGCTCAGGATCTCCCGGTCCCGCTCCCACCAGAGTCACCGAACCGTTTTCGACCGTTGCGCCTAGCCCCCTTACCTCGGCGACGAACCGTTCGAAATCTCTCTCGGCCGGTTCACTTTGTGGATTGGCGACGGCATGTGCCGTGAAAATCTGCCAGAATTTTCGTCGCCCTGAAAATGACAGACCGGACGACTTGACCGCGCTGCGCCAGCGCGCAGCAGCAGCTGCCCAGCCCGCAAAGCCAGTCGGCAGCAGGGCTTCGAGCTTGGCGCGGATCGCCTGCGCAAAGACCGGCGCAGCGCCGTCCGTCGATATTCCAATCACGAGCGGCGATCGATTGACAATCGCGCCGAAGGCAAAATCGCAGAACGCCGGCTTGTCGATGACATTGACCGGGACGCCGGCAGCGCGCGCGGCGGATGCAAATTCCGCCGCGCCTTCGTCGTCTTCGAAAGCGCCAACCGCGACAGTGGTACCTTTCAAATCGTCAGCCGTCCACGCGCGCCGAGCGATTCTGATCGCGCCGCGTGGCAGGCTTCCGGCAAGCTGAACAAGCTCCTCACACGGATCGGACGCATAGACTTCGACGCTGGCGCCAGATGCCGACAACAACTCTGCTTTCCAGGCTGCCGCCGGACTCCCGCCCGCCAGCATCGCCCGCTTGCCTTCAAGCGCGAGGAATATCGGCAGCCGTGCCAGCGCATCCATGCGCGGCGAGCTTGTCTCAAGCGGTTTGCGCGATTCGTTCATGAGCTACGATCCTCTTGAGCTCCGGCAGGCATGACCCGCAGTTCGTGCCGGCGCGCAGCGCAATTCCGACGTCTTCTACGCTTGCCGCCGTGCCGCCTGCAAGCGCGGCACGAATGGCGTTGAGACCAACGCCGAAGCAAGCACAGATCAAAGGTCCGGGATTGGCAATGCCGTTGGTCGATTTGCCCGACAGGACCGCGCGCCGCTCCACATCGCCGAGCGCCTCGCCCGCGAATGCAGCTTTCATTTTATCCCAGTGCGTCGCGGCCTCGGTCTTGCCCAGGAACACACAGCCCACCAGCCGGCCATTGACAAAACCCGCTGCACGAAAGATTCGGCGAGGTTCGTCGAGATATTCGGATATCTCCGCCGCCCCGAACATGGCAGATATGCGCGCGCGCCATAGATCCGGCTGGTCATTGGTTGCGAGCAGCAAGCCGACGCCGTTGGCGACCCTCACACGCGCCCACCAGGTCGCGGCGGGCATGCTCGGCATCGCATGGCCCAGCACAAAGCCACGATAGGCATAGACCATTGGCTCGATTGCTACCGGCGTCGCCTTCGCTTCCGGTTGACCCGAATGCGGATCGTTCGCGGACATCACCAGCTCTCCGACGCGCGCAGTCGAGGCAGTCTCCTCGCTCCAATGGATCGGTGCGAACAAACAACCTCTTCTTTGGCTATCGGTGATCGCGACGTTTAGGATGCACGTCCCGTACGGTGATCGCAGTCGGGCGAAACCGCCGTCGCTCAGTCCTGCCGAGGCAGCGTCCACCGGGTGAACTTCGACGAAAGGCTCCGGCAAATGCTCGGCCAGCCGCGGGCTCAGCCCGGAGCGAGTCATCGTGTGCCACTGGTCGCGCACGCGACCGGTATTGAGCCGGAAGGGAAAATGCTCTGAAACGTTTTCACTCAATGCCGGTTCTTCGCAGGCTATGAAACGTGCCTTGCCGTCGGAGGTGAAGAATTTTCCATCGCCAAACAGGCGCGTTTCACGCGACGTACTGTCGCCGCGCACCGGCCACTGCACCGGGCCGAGAGCGTTGAATGCATTGTCGTCAAGCTTCGTCAGCCCGCCGATATCGAAATCGCGCGTACCCTGGTTCTCGAAGGCCGACAGCGCCGCGTGCTCGCGAAATACATCAGCTGCCGACTCGTATTTGAACGCATCGGAATAGCCCATCCGCCGCGCGACCTGCGTGACAATCCACCAGTCCGGCTTTGCCTCAGCCGGCGCCTTGAGGAATGAGCGCTGGCGCGAAATGCGCCGCTCCGAATTCGTGACGGTACCGTCCTTCTCGCCCCAGGCAGAAGCGGGCAGCAGGGTTTGCACGCCGGCCTTGATCGTGTCGTTCGAAATCGTGTTGTCGGAAATGACGAACAGCTCGAGCTTTCGCAATGCCTCGCGCACCGCTCGCGCCCGCGGCAAGGAGACGGCCGGATTTGTCGCCATGACCCAAAGCGCCTTGATCTCACCCCGTTCGATTGCGTCGAACATCTGGATTGCTTTCAGCCCCTCGTGCTGGGCGACGTTTGTCGCTTTCCAGAAACGGGACACACGGTCGACCTCGTCGCGCGCAAATCCCATGTGTGCGGCGAGCTGATTGGCCAGGCCGCCGACCTCGCGGCCGCCCATCGCGTTGGGCTGTCCTGTGAGGGAGAACGGCCCCGTTCCTGGCATTCCAATGCGGCTGGTAGCGAGATGACAGTTGATGATGCTGTTGACCTTGTCAGTGCCTTGCGCCGACTGGTTCACGCCCTGCGAGAAACAGGTGACGACCTTCTCTGTAACGCGGAACAGATCAAAGAACCGTGCGACATCGACTTCGTCGAGCCCTGACGAAGCCGCGGTTCTTGGTGCATCCGGCGCGACTTCCCGGGCACGAACGAGCGCATCGGTGAATCCGCAGGTGTGGGCGTCGATATAGCCGTAGTTCACCGCGTGCGTCTCGGCGAGATGGACCAGCAATCCGGCGAAAAGCACGCTATCCATGCCGGGCGCAATCGGAAGGAACAGGTCGGCCTCTGCCGCCGTCGCCGTCCGGCGCGGATCGATAACGACGATCTTCGCGCCGCGCTCACGCCTATTCGCGACCATGCGCTGATACAGCACCGGGTGGCACCACGCCGCATTCGAACCAACCAGTATAATGAGATCCGCAATATCGAGATCTTCGTAAATGCCGGGCACGGTATCGGAGCCGAACGCACGGCGGTGGCCTGCCACGGATGACGCCATGCACAGGCGCGAATTGGTGTCGACATTGGCCGACCCGATAAAGCCTTTCATGAGTTTGTTCGCGACGTAGTAATCCTCGGTCAGCAGCTGGCCGGAGAGATAAAAAGCGACCGCGTCGGGGCCGTGCCGTGCGATCGCGCGTGAAAAGCCGCCGGCCACGCGATCGAGCGCCGCGTCCCACGTTACGCGCGCGAGCGTTCCGTTCTCTTGCCGCAGCATCGGGTGCAGCAGGCGCTCGCCAAGCCCAAGTGTCTCGCCGAGCGCCGAGCCCTTGGAGCAAAGTCTGCCGAAATTGGCAGGATGGTCCGGATCCCCGACGATGATCGCGCCGCCGCGTCCGTCAGCCTTTGCCAGGAGGCCGCAGCCAACTCCGCAATAGGGACACGTGGTTCGCACCGCCGGGGAATGATGCGAAGGCGCATTCATCAATAAACGTCCTGCTGATAGCGGCTTTGCTTCTTGAGGTCGGCGACGAAGGCCGCCGCTTCCTCTGCGCTGCGCGCGCCGTGCTGCACGACAATATCGACCAGGGCAATCTCGACGTCCTTGGCCATGCGCTTGGCGTCACCGCAGACATAGATATGCGCGCCATCCGCCAGCCACGCCCACAGGTCGCGCCCGACCTCGCGCATGCGATCCTGCACATAGATCTTCTCGTTGCCGTCCCGTGACCATGCCAGCGAGAGCCGCGTCAACAGGCCGGACGCCTTCATCTCCGTGAATTCTTCTTCGTAGAAGAAATCGCAATTGGAGCGTTGATGACCGAAGAACAGCCAGTTTCGGCCGGCGGCTCCAATCGCGCGCCGTTCCTGCAGGAAAGCACGGAACGGCGCCACGCCGGTGCCGGGCCCGATCATGATGATGGGTGTGGCCGGATCGGGCGGCAGACCGAAGGCGTGAGCTTTCTGCATGTAGACGCGCAAGGGCGTGCCAGGCGGGCAGCGTTCGGCGAGATAGGTCGACGCCACGCCTAGCCGCGTGCGGTTGCCGATGTCGTAGCGCACCGCATCGACCGTGAGCGCGACGCGGCACGGATTGGCCCGGGGCGAGGATGAGATCGAATAAAGCCGCGGCTGCAGCGGGTCGAGCGCTTCGATGAATGCTTCCGGATCAGGACGAATACCGGGGAATTTCTCGATCGCAGCCAGCACGTCGAGGACCCGCGCATCGCCGTCCGGGTCTTCGCCGGTCGACAGTGCCCTCGCCTTTTTCCGCCGCTCCCCGCCGGTGATGTAGGAGAACAGTTGGAACAGCATGTCCGGCGCAGGTGAGAGCGAAACCCCGTCGGTAAGCACCTCGCGCAACGTGCGGCCACCGATTGGGAAATCGTCCGGTGCGTCAAGTGCCTTGATGATGACGTCGACCAGCTCGGCGTCGTTGGCGGGGAAAAGTCCGAACGCGTCGCCCACGGAATAATCGAGACCAGAGGCAGAAAGATCGAACTCGAGATGCCAGGTTTCTTTTTCGGAGCCTGGTCTGTTCAGTCTCGTTCGCGAAAGAAACGTGGCTTCGACGGGATTGTCCCGCGAATACCCAAGTCGCGCTGTTGTTGCCACCGAGGGAGCAGACGTTGCGGGGGTCTTTGTGGGAGCCAGCGCGCTTTTGAACTCCTCAAAAAGCGTCTTGAGCATGCGGGCGGTTTCCTTGCCGCCGGGCACACAAAGATTAAGCCGCTCCTCTTTCCCGGAAAAAATCGCGCCAGAGTAGTTCTTGCAGTCATAGCCACACTGGCCGCAGTCCTGTTGGGCCATTGCCGCCATCATGCGCCACCGCAACGGCCTGCCTTCCGCCAGTTGCATGCGTTCGGATATCGGCAAGGTCTGGTCGTGCCACGGCGCTCCGCCATCGTCTTCGTCGTTGCTTTTTGCCGACGCGCCGCCGTTAATGAGAGCCGCCGCCTGCTCGCTCGACAGCGGCGTGATTCCAAAGCCATCGAGCGATACCAGGCCGGCGAAGAAGCCATTGAGCCAGACGCGCTGTTCTTCGGAGAATGGCGCCGTTTCGGGGACGAACGATGGGATCGGCGGCGGCAAATTCTGCGTCATTCGGCCGCCTCCGAATCGAACTTCTCTCTCAAAGCGCCGATGTCGTGCCGGCGCGAAAAAGCCAGAAAAGTCTCCTCGCGGGATAGGCGATTGGTGAGATAACCTTTGAGCATCCGCTCGATGGTGCGCGGCGCATCTTGCGCCTTGACGTCGCGATAGATCTCACGGCCGAGCGCCGCGTCGGGCCCGAAGCCGCCACCCACATACACGTTATAGCCTTCGATCTGCTCCTCGCCCTCCTCCACCTTGCAGGCAAGAAGGCCGATATCGCCTATGTAGTGTTGCGCGCACGAATGATGACACCCGGTAAGATGAATATTGACCGGGCCATCCATATGAACGCGGCTTTCGCACCATTGCGCGATTTCTTCGGCGTGCCGCTTGGTATCGGATGCCGAGAAACGGCAGCCCACGTTGCCCGTGCACGCGACTAGACCGGCACGTATGGAGCTTGCTTTCGTTGTCAGACCAAGTGCGCCGATCGCGGCTTCGACAGCGGCCACCTTGCCATCCGGCACGCCCGAGATGAGCAGGTTCTGCCAGACCGTGAGGCGAATATCGCCGTCCCCGAACTCGCTTGCGATCCTGGCAAGACCCCGCATTTGCGCGGCCGTCAGGCGCGCGACGGCCAGCACGACGCCGATCCAGTTGAGCCCCTGCTGCCTTTGTGCATGTACGCCGATGTGGGCGCTGCGATCGAAGACAGGACGCGGCACGATCGCGTCCGCAGGCACCTTCGTCAGTTTGCGCCCCAGCTTTTCCTCGACGTGTGCGATGTATTTTTCCAGCCCCCAGGCGTCGAGCACATATTTGAGCCGGGCCTTGTTGCGATTGGCGCGGTCGCCATGCTCGATATAGACGCGCACGATCGCATCGGCGACCTGGGTAGCTTCCTCCGGCTTGACGATTACCCCGGTATCGCGGGCGAAGTCCTTGTGACCCGTGATGCCACCGAGCGCGAGACGGAACCACACGCCCTCCTCCGCGCCGAAGCCGGGCTTCACGCTTATCGCCTGAAATCCTATGTCGTTGGTGTCCTCAAGCACCGGAATGCGGCCGCCGCCATCGAAGCCAACGTTGAATTTTCGCGGTAGTCCGTAGAGCGCGCGTTCGTTGAGGATGTGGAAGTGCCATTCGCGAGCATAGGGGCGTGTGTCGATGAGCTCATCCGGTCAATGCCCGCGGTCGGTGTCCCTGTCACGTTCCGGATGTTGTCGGCACCCGACCCTCGCGAGCACAGGCCAAGATCCTGGATGGCTTCCACCATCGCGACTGCATTCTTCGGTTCGATCTCGCGCATCTGCAGATTTGCGCGCGTTGTCACGTGCGAATAGCCGCCCGCATATTTGTCGGCGAGGTCCGCAAGGCCCGATAGCTGCCAGTGCGTCAGAATGCCATTTGGAATGCGCAGCCGGCACATATAAGAGGTCTGCGCCGGCGCCACGTAAAACAGTCCGAAAAATCGCCAGCGGAAATTGTCGGCCGGCTTGGGCGCTTCGTTCTTGCGCGCCTGCTCTTTCAGCCGTTCGTACGCATCGAACGGATGCAGCTCGCGTTTGAATTTTTCCTGATCCGCCAGTGTGCCGCCGCTCGACAGTACGCGGTCCTGCGCACGAATGTGGACTGCGTCCGGACCGGTCGGCTCATCGCCAGCCTGGCCTGCTGCTGTCCTGCCGCGTGCCGCACGCGCCGCGTTCAGCCCCGACGCAAATCCCTCAAGGTAGCGCTTCTGGTCGGGGGTGAAATCGCTCGACATCACGCCGCCTCTCGCTCGGCTAGCGCGCGGCCAAACATCATGTCGTCGCGGATCGCCTCGATGGAGGCGCCCGAGCGGATAAGGTCGAGATACCAGAGCCCGTCTGCCGTATCGCCAAACAACACGGCACCGACGAGCCGCGCATCACGAACGATGAGCTTCTTGTAAGTGCCGAGCCCTTGGTCAAAGAATAGGAGTTGCTCGGTGCCGGGCGCGCCGAGGAAATCGCCGGCGGAAAAAACATTGACTCCCGATACTTTGAGATTGGTGGCGGTCACGCTCCCCGGGTAATGCACCGTTTCACCGGCAAGGTGCGCTGCGAGAACACGCGCTTGTTC
>Ga0075422_10000242_pt1 | contig 13832 bp, 12 predicted proteins | sample SoiMethybrSBSTD1_FD_72776 | JGI IMG/M metagenome (GOLD analysis project Ga0075422, IMG submission 72776) | Bulk soil microbial communities from a Populus tree surrounding site in Tennessee, USA - Soil MetaG P. TD hybrid SBSTD1 | ecosystem: Environmental > Terrestrial > Soil > Tree plantation... | reverse complement strand
CCGGCACGCTTGTCGGCCATGGGACTATCAATGGAGGACGTGCGCACAGCGATTTCAAATTCCAACGCCGCCGGCCCAATCGGCGCCTTCGATGGCGACAAGCGCGCGGTGACCATCGGCATCAACGATCAGCTGCGCAACGCCAACGAATACGATCCGTTGGTGGTGAAGACGGCAAACGGCACCGTCATCCGCCTGTCAAGCATTGCCACGATCCGCCCGAGCGTGCGCAACAGCCGTGCCGCCGGTTGGTTCAACCGAGATCCTTCGGTCCTCCTCGTTATCACCAAGCAGGGCGATGCCAACGTCATCGACACGGTCGATCGCATCAACGAGCTTTTGCCTGAACTTCGACAGTGGGTGCCGGCCGGCCTCGATATTTCGGTGTTAACCGACCGCACGCAAACGATCCGCGCGAGTGTGCGCGACATGCAGCTTACGCTCGCCGCCACCATCGTTCTGGTGATGCTGGTCGTATTTCTTTTTCTGCGGCGCGCGGCGCCCACTGCGGCAGCCGGCGTCACCGTGCCGCTGGCTCTCTCGGGCACCTGCGCGGCAATGTGGGTCGCCGGCTTCTCCATTGACAACTTGTCGCTGATGGCGCTGGCGGTGAGCGTGGGTTTTGTTGTCGATGACGCCATCGTCATGATCGAAAACGCTTTCCGTCATCTCGAGCGGGGAGCGTCGCCCCTGCGGGCGACCTTGGTGGGCGCAAGGCAAATCGGCTTCACCGTTATTTCGATTTCGATTTCGCTGATAGCCGCATTCATTCCGCTCCTGTTCATGGGCGGGATCGTCGGGCGGATGTTCCGGGAGTTTTCAGTAACGCTTGCGTTTGCGATTGCCATTTCCACGGTGGTGTCGCTCTCGGTGACGCCGATGATATGCGCCTATTTCGTGCGGCGGCCGCCCAGCCGCGACGCCACCTGGCTCGACCGCAGGGTGGAGGGCCTGCTGTCGCGCTTGATCCGATTTTACGATCACACACTCACCCTCGCCTTGCAGCATCGCACCTTGATGCTGGTCGTGTTCGTCGCAACGATCGTGCTGACTGTCGGGCTCTACATCAAGATTCCCAAAGGCTACTTCCCGCAGGACGATACCGGGTTAATTTTCGGGGGCACCGAGGCCTCGACCGACATTTCCTTCGAGGCGATGGAGCAGCTGCAGCGGAAGGCGATGGATGTCGTGCTCGCCGATCCTGCGGTCGCCGGCCTCGGTTCATCGGTCGGCGCCTCGCCATTCAATGCCTCCGTCAACCGTGGGCGATTGTTCATCAGTCTCAAGCCGCTGAACGAGCGCGGCAATGTCGGCACGCAGCAAGTGGTGGCTCGGTTGCGCGCCAAACTCAACCAGATTCCTGGCATCCGCGTATTCATGTTTCCGGCGCAGGACCTGCGCGTCGGCGGTCGGCAGAGCGATGCGCAGTATCAGTTCACGCTCTGGAGCGCCGACATCGACGAACTGCAGAAATGGGTACCTCGCGTGCTCGAACGCGTGAAGAAGCTGCCCGGCATCGTCGACGTCACCACCGATCGCGAGCAAGGGGGCCTGCAAGCCAACGTGACAATCGACCGCGACGCCGCCGCGCGCTTCGGGGTCCGCGTGCAGGACATCGACAACGCGCTTAACAACGCATTCTCGCAGCGGCAGATCTCGACAATCTACGGGCCACGCAACCAGTACCGCGTAATCCTCGAAGTGGATCGCGCCTATCAGCGCGACCCGTCGGACCTCGCGCAGATCTACGTGCCGGGCAACGGGAATGCGCAGGTTCCGCTATCGGCGGTAACCCGGTTCGAGCGTGGAATAGCCCCGCTCGTGGTCAATCATCAGGGCCAGTTCCCGTCGGTGACCATCACCTACAACCTCGCACCAAACACCCCGCTTGAGGATGCCACCGCGGCGCTCGAACAGGCTGTCGCGGAACTGCACATCCCCGACATAATCCATGCCGATTTCTCGGGCGACGTGCAGGCCTTCAAGCGGGCGGTCGGGGCACAGCCGCTGCTGCTGCTGGCCGCGTTGGTCGCGGTCTATATCGTGCTTGGCGTGCTTTATGAGAGCCTGGCCCATCCCCTGACGATCATCTCCACCTTGCCGTCCGCAGGCCTGGGCGCGCTGCTTGCCCTCCAGATATCGGGCACCGAACTCACGGTGATCGCCTTTATCGGAATCATCCTGCTGATCGGCATCGTGAAGAAGAACGGCATCATGATGGTTGATTTCGCCTTGGACGGTGAGAGGCGTTTGGGTTTGCCGCCGCGGCGAGCGATCCACGACGCTTGCCTTGCGCGATTTCGGCCGATCATGATGACCACGCTAGCCGCCATGCTGGGCGCGTTGCCGCTTGTGATCGCCATCGGCCCAGGATCGGAGCTGCGGCGCCCGCTTGGCATCACCATCATCGGCGGCTTGCTGGTATCGCAGGTGCTGACGCTCTATACGACCCCGGTCATTTATTTGCTGCTGGACCGTCTGCACCGCAAGCTTGGCGGTGCCAGCTTCACGCTTATTCGGCGTCCCCGCCAGCCGCTGCAGCCGGCGGAATAAAGCTAGACCCCCAGGTAGCGGTGCTGAATATCAGGTGCCGCCGCAAGCTCCTGCGAAGTGCCCTTCCACACCACCCGCCCGCGCTCGATGAGGAAATGCCGGTCGGCAACGTGCAAAAGCGCGCCGACGTTCTTGTCGATGACCAGGACCGACAGGCCCGAACGTTTCAGGCTGGCGAGGCAGCGCCAGATCTCGACGCGGATCAGCGGCGCCAGGCCCTCTGTCGCCTCGTCGAGGATGAGCAGCCGCGGATTGGTCATCAGCGCGCGACCAATTGCCAGCATTTGCTGCTCTCCACCCGATAGCTGATTGCCCATGCTGGCGTTGCGCTCCGCCAGTCGCGGGAATAGCTCGTATATTCTGTCGAGGGTCCAATCCTGGCCGTCGCGGCTGACCGCCGTCGCCAGCAGATTTTCGCGCACGGAAAGGTTTGGAAAAATCTGCCGCCCTTCCGGGACCAGGCCAATGCCGCGCTGGGCGACTTTGTATGATGGAAGGCCTCGAATTTCATTGCCCAGAAATCGAATTGAGCCGGCGCGTGCCGGCGTCAATCCCATGATCGAGCGCACGGTCGTCGTTTTCCCCATGCCGTTGCGGCCCATCAGGGTAATCATCTCGCCCTGCTCGATGGCCAGCGAAACGCCGAACAGCACCTGGCTGAGCCCGTAACAGGTTTCGATGCCGTCAAGCCTGAGGACGCTATCCGCCATGGACGGCCTCCTGCTCGCCGAGATAGGCATCGCGAACCTGCGCATTTCTTCGAATCTCTTCAGGTTTGCCCGATGCGATCGCGCGTCCGTAAACCAACACAGTGATGCGATCGGCGAGAGCGAACACGGCTTCCATGTCGTGCTCGACAAGCAGGATCGTGAGCTCTTTTTTCAGATCGCGCAGCATCGACACCATGCGCGCCGACTCCTCCGGCCCAAGCCCCGCCATCGGCTCGTCAAGCAACAGCATGCGCGGCTTTGACGCGAGCGCCATCGCGAGCTCGAGCTGGCGATGCTCGCCATGACTGAGCGCAGATGCCGGCAACTCCGCTCGCGCACTCAAGCCGACACGGGCGAGAGCCGTGCGCGCGGGATCGCGCAACTCCGGCTCGCGGCGCGCATTGCGCCAGAAATGAAACGAGTGGCCTGCATGGGCCTGTACGGCGAGCGCCACATTATCGAGCACGCTCAAATCAAGGAATAACGAGGTGATCTGGAACGAGCGGGCCAGCCCAAGCGCGCTGCGCGCGTACATGGGCACCGCTGTGATATCGCTGCCGGCAAAATGGATTTGACCGGAATCGGGCGCAAGCTGGCCGCTGAGCTGAGCAATCAGCGTTGTCTTGCCCGCGCCGTTGGGTCCGATCACGGCATGCAATTCCCCTTCGGAGATGTTCATCGCAAGGTTGTCGGTTGCGACGATGCCCCCGAAGCGCTTGGACAGGTTTTCGACCTGCAGCAGATCAGCCATGGCGAACCTTGCCGAGCAGGCCATCAATGCCGCCGCGCCCGAACAGCACGACCAGCAGCAACAATGGTCCGAGGATGATTTGCCAGTATTCGGTAATCCCCGAGAGCACTTCCTCGAGGATCAACAGCGCCACCGCGCCGAACAGCGGGCCGAAGATGGAGCCCATGCCGCCGAGCACGACCATGATGATGAGATCGCCCGAGCGGGTCCAATACATCATTGCCGGGCTGACAAAATCGGTGTGGTTTGCGAGCAGCGCTCCGGCAAGCCCGCACAGTGTGCCGGCAATCACAAAACACGTCAGCTTATAACGATAGGTCGGAAACCCGATCGCGCGCATGCGCGTATCGTTCGAGCGCGCCCCCTGAATCATCATTCCGAAGCGGGAATTGACGATCCGCCAGACCAGGTAGATCGATGCAAAAAGCAGGGTCAGGCAGATGTAATAGAACTGCGTTTTATTCGACAGGTTTACCGGGGCGAAGAACTTGCTGCGATCCTGGATGGTGAGACCATCGTCTCCTCCGTAGCGCGCGAGTCCCGCTACGATGTAGTACGTCATCTGCGCGAAAGCCAAAGTGATCATGATGAAGTAAACGCCGCGCGTGCGCAGGCTAAGCGCGCCAATTAGCAGCGCAAACAACGCTGAGACCAGTAGCGCCACCGGCCACTGCACGAAACCACTGTACACGCCCTCGAAGGCAAGTATGCCGACCGCATAGCCGCCAATGCCAAGATAGGCGGCATGACCGAAGCTCATCATGCCGCCATAGCCTAGAATAAGATTGAGGCTCACGGCGGCCATCGCCAGAATAACGATGCGGGTGAACAGTGTGAGCAGAAATCGGCTGCCGGTCAGCTCGACATAGACCGGTAGCAGCACCAGCGCGAGCAGCAGCGTTGCAGTCGCGATATTGCGCGTGGAAAGCCAGCCGCTCATTTGCCGCTCGCCGAGAACAGACCCTCGGGCTTGATCACGAGCACGATAGCCATCAGCAGATAGATCAACATTGAGGACAAAGCGGGTGCGGCAGTTGCCGCCGTTTCCTTCGTGAAGACAAGCCGCAAAAGGTCCGTGAAGTACGCACGTCCCAAAGTGTCGATCAGCCCAACCAAAATTGCAGCGACAAACGCGCCGCGGATCGAGCCGATGCCGCCGATGACGGTGATCACGAAGGCGAGAATGAGAATGTTCTCCCCCATGCCGATCTGAACGGTCAAAATCGGCGCCTGCATCAGCCCGGCGAGGCCCGCGAGCGCCGCGCCCAGACCGAAGACGAGCGTGAATAGCAGCTTGATGTTGACGCCGAGTGCACCCACCATTTCGCGGTTTGAGGCGCCGGCACGGATCAGCATCCCAATCCGCGTGCGCATGACCAGGAAATAGAGAAACACGACCACCGCAAGCGACACGATGATGATCGACAGTTTGTAGGCCGAGTAGTCGATGCCCGGCAGAACGCGAACCGACGTATTGAGCCACGACGGCAGCGGCAGGCTCATTCCGCTTGGGCCCCAGATCAATCGCACCAGCTCGTCAAAGAACAGGATTAGACCGAAGGTTGCGAGCACGTGGTCGAGGTGGTCGCGACCGTAGAGTCGCCGCATCGCGATTATTTCGATCGCCATCCCGACCAGGAGGGTGGCGCCAAGCGCGAGCACCGCGCCGAGCACGAAACTGCCGGTCCAGGCGGCGAACGTGGCGGCAAAATAGGCCCCCAGCATATAGAGCGAACCATGCGCCAGGTTGACCAGGTCCATGATGCCGAACACGAGCGTGAGCCCGGCCGCCAGCAGGAACAGGAGCAGGCCGAACTGCACGCCATTCAGGCATTGCTCGATAAACAGTGTCATGTGAGCAGACTGAAAATTGCGAGATGCCGGGCAAGCAAACGGCGGCAGCGACGATGCGCCGCCGCCGTCCCGTATCGTGGCCGATCACTTCATCGGACACTTGTCGTGAAAGCGATCCTGATCGTTCTCGACGATGGTAGCGACGGTCTTGAGTGCGTAATTGCCTTCCTGGTCCTTGACCGCCTCCTGCAAATAGAAATTCTGGATCGGGAAGTGATTATTCCCATATTTGAAATTGCCGCGTACCGATTTGAAATCGGCTTTCTCCATCGCCTTCTGCACCGCCGCCTTGTCGCTCAGATTTCCCTTGGTGGCTGCAACGGCGGACGCGATCAGGTTGGCCGAGTCATAGCTTTGTGCGCCATAGAACGTGGGTGAAAGGCCCGGGTGCTTCTTGCGATAGTCGGAAACGAACTTCTTGTTGGTCTCGTTTGGAAGGTCATTCACCCACTGCTGCGCGCCAGGAACGCCGAGTGCGGTGTCTTTTTGCCGCGGCAGCGTCAATTCGTCGATGGTGAACGCGGTGTAGAGCGGAATCTGTCCTTTCAAGCCGGACTGCACGTACTGATTAAGGAACTGCGCGCCGGCCGCACCCGGATAGAACACGAATATTGCGTCGGGCTTGGCATCTTTCGCCTTGGCGAGCTCGGCCGAGAAGTCCAGCTGGTCCGGCCACTTGGTCAGCTCCTGGCCAATCACCTTCCCTTTGAAAGTCGAGGCAACGCCCGCCAGCATGTCTTTGCCGGCCGCATAGTTCGGACCGATGAGGAAAACCGTCTTCACGCCTTTCTGGTTCATGTACAGGCCCATCGCCTGCGGGGTCTGGTCGTTCTGCCAAGATGTCGAAAAGAAGAACGGCGAACAGCCTTCGCCGGCGAGCTGGTGCGGGCCCGCGTTGGCGCTGATCAGAAAGGTTTTTGAATCCAGGGCGGGTTTCACCGAGGCGAGGAGCACGTTGGACCAGATATAGCCGGTGATGAAGTCGACTTTGTCGGATTCAATCAGCTTTTCGGTTTTCTGTTTTCCGACTTCCGGCTTGAACCCGTCGTCTTCATAGATCACTTCGACGGGCAGACCACCCATCTTGCGGCCCATATGGTCAAGCGCGAGCTCGAAAGAATTGCGCATGTCATTGCCGATCGCGGCAACCGGACCGCTGAACGTGCTGATGAAGCCGATTTTTACGGTTTTCTGCTGGGCCGCCGCCGGGGCCGCTGCAAGAAGCGAAGCCGCAGTCGCGGCCAAAAGAGCTTTGCGCATACAAGATCCTCCCAAGGGCCTTCGGCCCTATTCGTTTTGATATTCTAATGTAGCGGCACAGGCGCCAAAAGGTCTACCGCTGTGCGGTACACGACCCAATTCGCCGCACGGTAAATCGGATAGTGCCGCTGTTTCTAAGTATTCCGCACGCGACGACGGCCATTGACCGGCGCGCACCGCCCCCGGCAGTCTAGCGGCACCGGACCCGGCAACGGGCCTTCAAACAGGGTGTTTGAATTTGGCTAAGGCGCTCGAAAAAGCCTACGACGGCATCATCATCGGCGCCGGGCACCACGGGCTTATCCTCGGCAGCTATCTAGCCCGCGCCGGGCTCGACATTTTGCTGGTCGACCGCAGGCTCACCTATGGGGGCGGACTATGCACCCGCGAGGTCACCCTGCCGGGTTTCTACCATAACCTGCATTCGATCAATCACTTCCACATCAGCGAGGCGCCTTGGTTCAAGGACCTGAACCTGGACGAGCGCGTCACCTACATCACGCCTCGTTACGAATTCGGCCAGGCACATCAAGACGGCTCGGCCCTCGTGCTGGGGCGTGATCTGGAGGAATCGGTCGCCAATATTGCGCGATTTTCCAAGAAGGACGCGGCGACGTTCCGCGAGTGGAACGGCAAGGCCGAGAAAATCACGGCACAAATTTTCCTGCCGGAGCGCTACGCCGAGCCCCTGCCAAGGAAAGAGCGGGAGGCACTGCTGTCGCGGACCGCCTTGGGACGCGAATTTATCGAGGTTTCCAATCACCAACCGATCGATGTCGTGCGCGAATTATTCGAGAACGAGCATGTGCGGTTGCTCTTTCTGTTCAAGGTATCGTTGTTCGGCACATGGCTCGTGGACACGCTCTCGAAGACTTCCCCCATGGGATCCGTCATCCGCGCCTTTGATCTCGAGAGCGGCTACCAATTGTGCCAGGGCGGCTCGTTCAACCTCGCGCGCGGCTTGATGGAAGTGTTCATCGCCGCCGGCGGCACTTTCCAGCCGCAAGTCAATATCGAACGCATCGTGATCGAGAACGGCAAGGCGGCCGGTATCGAGTTAACCGACGGTCGAACCGTACGTGTCAGACAGCTCGTGGCTTCGACCCTTGACGTGCATCAGACGTTCGAGAGTCTGGTCGGGAGCGAACAGTTGCCGCTCGCGTTCCTCAAGAAACTCGACGGCTTCCAATACACGACGTGGAGCCTATTCGGGCTGCACCTGGCGCTTAATGACAGTCCTCGCTTTGCGGCTGAGAAATTCGATCCCAACATCAACCGCACGCTGAAATGGAGTATTGGCGCCGAGACGATGGAGGACCTGTTCTCAGCGCATCAGGATGTGCAGGCCGGCCGCGTGCCAAAAATCGTGCAGTTCGGCTCGGGACCGTTAAGCTTGCTCGATCCGGCCCAGGCACCGCCCGGCAAGCATACGACCTACTGCTGGCACGTGATGCCGCTGAACCCCGAGCTCGACGGCAAAAGCTACGAGACTTTCAAGGAGGAATTTTCCGACCGGATCATCGAGTGCTTCGCGCGGTACTGCCCGAACATGACGAGCAAGAACATCCTTGGGCGATACGTGTACACAGGCCGCGAGTATATTCAGGAACTGATCAACATGCGCTGCGGCGACATCTTCATGGGCGCGTTCAACGCCGAGCAGGTGATGTACAATCATTTCGGCTACCGCTCGCCAATTCCAAACCTGTATAACGCCGGCTCTGCCGGGCATCCCGGCGGAGCGATTTCGGGAGGCGCGGGCTATATCAGCGCGGGCATCATCGCGAACGATCTCGGCTTGAAGCCATGGTGGACGCCATGGAATGCCCGGGCGGCGCTGGAGTCGTTGCCACAACCAGCGCGAGGCGCGGCATGAGTGTCAAAAGGGACTGGATGCCCGCCTTCGCGGGCACGAGCGGACGTGAGTCAAGGCGTCCCCTTACCGTTCGTCCGCGCGGACTCGCCGCCGCTTCGCCAAAGCGGCTTCGCTTTGGCGAAGCAGGGAGCGGGGGACCCAGAGCCAAAAACGAGAGCCGCCATATGAACGCGGATCTAAACACGATCATTTTTACAGGCCTCAAGGATCGCGTCGTCATCATCACCGGTGCAGGGCAAGGCATTGGCCGAGTCTTCGCAAAGTCCTTTGGCATGGCCGGTGCGCGGGTCGTGATTGCTGAGATCAATGAAAGCAAGGCGGCAGCGGTTTCCAAGGAGATTATGGAGGCCGGCGGCCAGTCGCTGGCGGTCACCACCGACGTCTCCGATCCTGCATCGATCGATGAAATGATCGACGTGGTGGAGGACGAATATGGCCGCATTGACGTGCTGATCAACAATGCGGCGATTTTTTCGAGGCTCGAGATGCGCCCGTTCGACCAGATTTCTTTGGAAGAGTGGGAACAGGTGCTGCGCGTCAACCTCACGGGACCGTTTCTGTGCGCCCGCGCGGTAGTGCCGGTCATGCGGCGGGCGAAATGGGGCCGGATCATCAATGTCGGCTCCGGTGCCGTGCGGCTCGGCCGGCCAAACTATCTTCACTACATCGCCAGCAAAGCCGCACTCGCCGGCATGAGCCTGTCGATGGCGCGCGAAGTCAGCGCCGACGGCATCACTGTCAACGCTATTTTGCCCGGCGTGACCTTTACGGGAATCGAACGCAAAACCGTAACGCCGGAACAAAAGGAACGCATTATCGCCATGCAATGCCTGCCGCGCGGCGAAACGCCTGAAGACCTGGTTGGCGCCGTGCTGTTCCTGGCCTCCGAGGCCTCTTCGTTTGTCACGGGCCAAAGCATCAATCTCGACGGCGGCGTGACCGGCTCATGACACCAACCGTCTCCATCATTGCGCCCGGCAATATGGGCGCCGGCATTGGCCGGCGGCTGAGCGAAAACAAAGTCACTGTCTTCACATCGCTCGCCGGACGGAGCGAGGATAGTATGAAACGGGCGCGCGAAGCGGACATGCAGGCTGCCGAGGACCGCGCGATTGCGGAGGCCGATTTCCTGATGTCGATTATTCCGCCCGGCGAGGCCCTGGCGCTCGCGCAGCGGCTTGCACCTTTGCTCACTGCAGCGAACAAAAAGCCCGTTTACGTTGAATGCAACGCGGTCAGCCCGGCGACAATGCTGAAAATTGCCGACGTCGTCGCCGCGACCGGCTGCCCGTTTGTGGGCGCGGGAATAATCGGTCCGCCGCCAAAGCCGGGAAGCAGCAACACAAAAATTTACGCCTCCGGCCCTGCGGCCAAGGATCTCGCAAGCCTCAACGATTATGGGCTGATCGTGCGGGTGCTCGAAGGTCCCCTCACCGCCGCCTCGGCGCTGAAAATGTCCTATGCGGGCATCACAAAGGGATTCACCGCGCTGGGCGCCACCATGATGCTGGCGGCGGCGCGCGGTGGTTCGGCTGCCGCCTTGAAAGCAGAGTTGTCCGAAAGCCGCCCGGACCTGATGCGCTATTTGTCGAACCAGGTGCCCGCCATGTACTCCAAGGCGTATCGTTGGGTGGCCGAGCTCGACGAAATCGCAAGCTTCATCGGCGACGATCACCCCGAACACGACATGCTTGAGGCCGCCGCCCGCCTGTATGAGCGAATCGCGAAGGACCACGAGGGAGAGAAAAAGGAAACGGGCGCGCTCGATGATTTTCTCGGTAAAACATGACTGCTGAATCACCTGTCCTCGTCGAGCTACTCACCGGTTATCGCGTCATCACGTTAAACCGGCCCGACAAGCTCAACGCGTTCAACGACGCCATGCATCATGCCCTGCACGAAGCCATCGGGGATGCGGAAGCCGACGAAAGCTGCCGTGCTCTGTTGCTGACCGGCACGGGCCGCGGCTTCTGTACAGGCCAGGACCTGAGCGATCGGCTCGCCAAGAGCGGTGGGAGCGTCGTACTTGGCGGCGCCCAGGAGGCTTATTACAACCCTTTGGTTCGCAAACTGCGGAGCCTGCCGTTTCCTGTCGTGGCTGCGGTCAACGGAGTTGCCGCCGGTGCCGGTGCCAACATCGCGCTGGCTTGCGACATCGTGGTGGCGGCGCGGTCGGCCAGTTTCATCCAGTCCTTTGCCCGCGTTGGGCTCGTTCCTGATTCCGGCGGCACCTGGTTTCTGCCCCGACTGGTCGGTAGCGCGCGGGCGAAGAGTTTGACCCTTTTGGCTGAACCGCTGTCCGCTGAAAAAGCCGAGCAATGGGGGTTGATCTGGAAGTGCGTTGATGATGCCGCTTTGGCGAGCGAGGCGCATAAACTGTGCGAGCATTTCGCCAGCGCTCCCACGCAGGGTCTGGCGCTGATCAAGCAGGCGCTGAACGTTTCCGCCGGCAACTCGCTCGATGCCCAGCTCGATCTTGAACGCGACCTCCAGCGCGCCGCAAGCCTGACACCCGATTACGCTGAAGGCGTGCGCGCCTTTATCGAAAAACGCAAAGCGAATTTTACCGGTCGAAAGTCATGACGAAACCGAGCAACCAACAGCCGCTGCGCGTGGGTATTGCCGGCCTCGGTGCCGTGGGCCTCGATGTGGCGAAACGCCTGATCGCCGGCGTGCCCGGCCTGACGCTCGCCGCTGTCGCCGTGCGCGACCTCGAAAAAGCGCAGCGCGCGCTGCCGCAGGTGGGCGGCAGTGTAACGGTTTGCAAGATGACCGAGCTCGCCGATACCTGCGATGTCGTGGTCGAATGTCTTCCGCCTGCATTGTTCCGCGAGATTGCCGTCAGCGCGATCGACAAGGGGCGGATCTTCGTGCCGCTCTCGGTCGCGCAGCTTCTGGAGAACGGCGACCTGATCGAGCGCGCAAAGCAAAAAGGCGCCCGCATCGTGGTGCCCACGGGTGCCCTGATCGGGCTCGACGCGGTACGCGGGGCGGCCGAGGGCAAAATCCATGCGGTGAAGATGGTCACCCGCAAGCCCCCGGCCGGGCTCGAGGGCGCGCCATACCTGCGCGACCATGGAATTTCAGTCCGCGGGCTGAAAGAGCCCCTGAAAGTGTTCGAGGGCAGCGCACGCGACGGTGCCCGCGGGTTTCCTGCAAACGTCAACGTGGCGGCGGCTTTGAGTCTCGCCGGAATAGGACCTGACCGCACCCAGCTCGAGATCTGGGCTGATCCCAACGTCACGCGCAACACTCATACTATAAGCGTGGATGCCGATACCGCGCGCTTCACGATGACCATCGAAAACATTCCTTCGGAAAATCCCCGCACCGGAAAAAGCGTGGCACCTTCAACCGTCGCCGCACTGCGCGCGCTTGTATCGGAGCTGAAGGTGGGAACTTAGAGGCTCAAACGCGTATGAAAATCTTGCGGCGATAGAGAAACCCGGCCAGCGCGACCGCAAAAGCCAGTCCCACAACATGCGTGATGAAAAGGCCGGTCCCAGGCGTGAACGTCTGGTTGAGCCAGGCGGCCACGTCACCGCCGACGAACCGTCGCGCGAAAGGCTGAAAGCCGACGATGCCGTTGATAAAATAAAGCGTGATCGCATTCACTCCGATCCAGACAAAGATTGTCGCCCAGGTCTTCCAGCCCCAAACGTCAGCAAGCTGGTAGGTAGCGCCGAGCAGAATGGCGCTGTAGCCGCCGGCAACCAGCACAAACGACGACGTCCAGATTGATTTCACGATCGGGAATTGCAGCGACCACAAATAGCCGGCCGCTACCATCGCGATCCCTGCAATGATCAACCACAGCGACCGTTTCGACGGCGTCAGGCGTTCGTCCTTCAGCAACAGACCGGCCAATACGCCGAGCAAACACGTGCCGATCGCCGGAAGCGTGCTCAGCAGTCCCTCAGGATCGCGGGTCTTGTCCCATAGCCGTCCGGGTAAATAGTTTGCGTCGATCCAGTTGGCGAGATTGGCATCCGGCGCGAAGGAGCCGGCGCCAATGCCCGGCACCGGCACAAAAGTCATCAACGCCCAATAGCCGCCGAGCAGCGCGACGAGCGCTACGATAAGTCCGCGCCAGTCAAGGTTCAGGAATAAGATCGACGCAAACAAATAACAAACAGCGATGCGCTGCAGAATGCCGACAAAGCGAACATCGCTCCAATGCTGGCTGATGCCGCCGTAGAATATCACGCCAAGCAGATAAAGCATTAAGGCACGGCGAATCACGCGCCAATGTGCCTGCGCCTTGCCTTCTTTCTCGACGATCTGCGGCAAGGCCAGAACAATCGACACGCCGGTGACGAAAAGGAACAGTGGAAACACAAAATCGTAGAAGCTGAAGCCTTCCCAGGGGACATGGCCCATTTGCGTGGCGAGGAAGCCGCTGATCGAACTCCAGGGTTGACCCTTGTCCTTGAGCATCCGGTCAAGCGCCAGGACGGCACCGTCACCGCCAATAATCCAGAATATGCTGAACCCACGCAACGCATCGACCGACACGATACGGCGGGTTTGCAAAGCGAGCGGCACATCAGCGTAACGCATTGGACGCCGGTCTGTTTTGAGCAAATCATAGGTCGACGAAAACGAGATAGCCTGAAAATGGTTGCGAAAAAAGTAGTCCGCTGCCGGGGGGCAAAGCGGGACTGAAATGCAGAAAGCGCTACTGACGTGATACGGCCAGAGTCGTCACCGCCTTATCACAGGCTGCAGGCGGTTCCTGGATACGGAAATAGTTCCGTCCGACGAATGACTGGTCGTAGTGACGCCAAAATGTGCGGTGGTCGAACGCCTGCACGCCCGCGAGGGTGAC
>Ga0075422_10000226_pt1 | contig 14520 bp, 10 predicted proteins | sample SoiMethybrSBSTD1_FD_72776 | JGI IMG/M metagenome (GOLD analysis project Ga0075422, IMG submission 72776) | Bulk soil microbial communities from a Populus tree surrounding site in Tennessee, USA - Soil MetaG P. TD hybrid SBSTD1 | ecosystem: Environmental > Terrestrial > Soil > Tree plantation... | reverse complement strand
GATGTACGGCGAGGTCGTCGACGCGATCGATGCGCATCTGTTCGAGCAGGAGCTCCAGGAGCTGAAAGAGGGCCGCGGTGTCGAGCTCGACGTCGAGCTCGACGCCGACGATCTGCGCGGGTTGATCGGGACGTTCCAGGAGATCTACGAGCGCGAGGTCGGGATGCCGTTCCCAGGCGACGCCTCGGAGCAGCTCCGGCGCGCCGTGAGGGCGGTCTTCGACTCGTGGGACTCCCCGCGCGCGAAGGTCTATCGCCGGACGTACGACATCCCCGACGACCTCGGCACCGCGGTCAATGTCGTCCAGATGGTGTTCGGCAACAAGGGCGAGTCGTCCGGGACCGGCGTCTGCTTCACGCGTGACCCGTCGACCGGGGAGCGGAAGTTGTTCGGCGAGTTCCTCGTCGACGCGCAGGGCGAGGATGTCGTCGCCGGCATCCGCACGCCCGAGCCGATCGAGGTGATGCTCGACCGCTTCCCGGAGGCGTACCGGCAGCTGGTGGCGACCCTCGACCGCCTGGAGGAGCACTACCGCGAGATGCAGGACATCGAGTTCACGGTCGAGGAGGGGGAGCTCTATCTCCTCCAGACGCGCACCGGGAAGCGGACCGCACGAGCCGCCCTGCGGATCGCCGTCGAGATGACGGACGAGGGGCTCATCTCGCGCGAGGAGGCCGTCGCGAGGATCGACCCGGGCCAGCTCGACCAGCTCCTCCATCCGATGATCGACCCGAAGGCGCGGCTCGACGTCGTGGCGACGGGGCTCAACGCGTCCCCCGGCGCCGCGTCAGGCGCGATCGTGCTCGACGCCGACCTCGCCGAGGAGCGCGGGCGGAACGGGGACGACGTCCTCCTCGTGCGCTGGGAGACCACGCCCGACGACATCCACGGGCTCATCCAGGCGCGCGGGGTGCTCACCGCCCACGGCGGGATGACCTCGCACGCGGCGGTGGTCGCGCGAGGGATGGGGAAACCGTGCGTCGCCGGGTGCGAGTCGCTTTCGATCGACCTGAAGGCGCGGACGATCCGGATCGGCGAGCACGAGCTCGCGGAGGGCGACCAGCTGACGATCGACGGCGGCACCGGCCGCGTCATCGTCGGCGCCGTCCCGCTCGTGGCGCCGGAGATCGACGAGCGCTTCGAGACGATCCTCGGCTGGGCGGACGGGCTCCGGCGACTGCACGTTCGCGCGAACGCCGACACGCCCGAGGACGCGGCGAAGGCGCGCGAGTTCGGCGCGGAGGGGATCGGTCTCTGCCGCACCGAGCACATGTTCATGGCGCCCGACCGGCTCCCCGTCGTTCAGGAGATGATCCTCGCCTCCGACGAGCAGGCGAGGCGCGCGGTGCTCGACCGGCTGCTGCCCGTCCAGCAGGCGGACTTCGAGGGGATCTTCGAGGCGATGGCGGGGCTGCCCGTCACGATCCGCCTGCTCGACCCGCCCCTCCACGAGTTCCTCCCGTCGGCCGACGAGGCGACCTCGGAGGCGATGCGGCGCCGGATCGAGCAGCTGCGCGAGGCGAATCCGATGCTCGGCACCCGGGGCTGCCGGCTCGGTCTCCAGTACCCGGAGATCTACGAGATGCAGGTGCGCGCGATCGTCCGGGCCGCCGCGGCGGTGCGCGAGCGGACCGGGGAGACGCCGCTCGTCGAGATCATGCATCCGCTCGTCGGCTTCGGCGAGGAGCTCCGCCGGCTGCGCGACCTGACCGAGCGGGTCGCCGCGGAGGAGCAGGCGACGGAGCACCTGATCGGGACGATGATCGAGCTGCCGCGCGCCTGCATGCGGGCGGACGAGATCGCCGAGCTCGCGGACTTCTTCTCGTTCGGCACGAACGACCTCACGCAGACGGCCCTCGGCTTCTCACGCGACGACGCGGAGGGGAAGTTCCTGACCTACTACCTCGAGCAGGGGATCCTCGAGCAGAACCCGTTCGAGGTGCTCGACATCGAGGGCGTCGGGGAGCTGATGCGGATCGCGGTCGAGCGGGGGCGGGGCGCGAAGCCCGGGATCAAGCTGGGGATCTGCGGCGAGCACGGCGGCGAGCCGCGCTCGGTCGCCTTCTGCCACGAGCTGGGGCTCGACTACGTGTCCTGCTCGCCGTACCGGGTGCCGCTCGCGCGGCTCGCCGCCGCCCAGGCTGCGCTCGCCGAGACCGGCGTCACCGCGGTCGCGGTCGGCGGCTGAGCCTGCCCGCCGTAGTCGTAGTCGCCGACCCGCACGGACGCCACGGCGACGCTGACGACGGCGATCCCGACGACGAGGGCCGGGCCGAGCCAGCGCTGGCGCGCGTGCCTGAACTGGACGAGCGCGAACGTCGCGAGCACTCCGCCGACGAGGCCACCGAGGTGGCCGCCCACGGAGATGTTCGGGATCGTGAACGTGAGCGCGAGGTTGAGGACGATGAGCGCCATCGCCTGCCCCGCGAAGGTGCCCGTCGCGACGTACTCGAGGACGAGCAGCGAGCCCATGATCCCGAAGATCGCGCCCGAGGCGCCGACCGTCACGGCGAAAGGCCCCGTGAGCAGCAGCGCACCCGCCGAGCCCGCGAGCCCGGAGACGAAGTACACGAGCAGGAAGCGCCAGGTGCCTAGGGCCTGCTCCACGACCGTGCCGAGCCAGTAGAGGGCCAGCATGTTGAACGCGATGTGCAGGACCCCCGCGTGGAGGAACATCGCGGTGACTAGGCGGTACCAGTCGCCGTTCAGGTCGATCGCCGCCCCGATCAGGGCACCGTCCTCGAAGACCTTCCCGCCCGGGGCGTTGAGGCCCGCGCCCTGGTAGACGGTGACGAGGTAGACGAGCACGTTGATCGCCACGAGCGCGACGGTCGCGGGCGCGTCGAGACCGGCGACCGTGCGCTGCGCCTGTCGAACGGCGCGCGGCTGGGCGGTGGTCACGCGGGGTCGGTGGCCCGCCTTCACGGCGGCGTGCTCCGGGCACTTGATCCCGACCGGCGCGAAGTTCATGCACTCCTCGCAGATCGGGCGCCCGCACTCCGAGCACGAGACGAGCGTCTCGCGGTCGGGGTGCCGATAGCAGCGGGGAACCGGGGCGGTTGCCACAGGGACGGCTAGCGTACCCGCGTGCGGGTTCACGTCGCGTTCACGCCCGACGAGGCCGCCGCGGCTCCCACGGGCGTCGTGATCGACGTGATCCGGGCCACGTCCACGATCTGCCAGGCGCTCGATGCGGGCTACGAGCGCGTGCTCTGCGCGGCCGAGGTGGAGGACGCGCGCGCCCTCGGCAGCGACGAGGTGACCCTCGGCGGCGAGCGTCTCGGCGTCCGGATCGAGGGGTTCGACCTCGGCAACTCGCCCCGCGAGTACCTGGAGCCGAGGACGCCCGGCCTCGCGCTCTCGACGACGAACGGGACGCGGGCGATCGTCACAGCGGCGGCGCGCTGCGAACGCGTGCTGATCGCGTCGCTGCTCAACCTCGATGCGGTCACGAAGGCGGCGGCGGCGCACGGGGAGGACGTCGCGGTCTTCTGCGCCGGCGTGAAGGGCGCGTTCGCCCTCGACGACGCCTACGTGGCGGGACGCATCGTCGAGGGGCTCGGGACCGAGCGCAGCGACGCCGCCGAGGCAGCCCTCCGCGTCGCGCGGTCGTACGCGACCGCCGAGGAGGCGTTCCGTGCGTCGCGGTCGGGCCGCGACCTGATCGAGAGCGGCCCGGTGCTCGAGGCGGACATCCCGTGGTGCGCCCGGGAGGGCGTGCTCGAGGTCGTCCCTCGCCTCGTCGGCATGCAGGGCGTCGCCGCGGAGCTCAGGCCGTAGTCTCCCCCTCGTGACGGGCGCGGAGGAGCTTGGCCGGGAAGGGCGGCTGCGCGGCACCGCCGCCGGCGAGCTCGTGGCTGCGGCCTACGCGGCGGAGAGCGCGCATGGGCCACGCCTCGCCCGCGGGCTGTCGCTCGCCGACCTCGCACACGCTGTCGCGCTCGTCGAGGGCGGGGATCTCGCGGGTGAGGATGCGAGGTCGCTCCTGCGGGGACTCCTCGAGCTCCACGCGATCCCCGGCGACGAGTTCCCGTGGGACCCGTCCCGCGGCGACGCGTTCAACGCACGCGAGGCCGAGCTGGAGCGGCGCGTCGGGCGGTCCGCCGCCGGCTGGCTGAGCGCCGGCCGTCCACGGCGCGAGGCGTTTCGTGTCGCGCTCCGGCTGACCGCCCGCACGGGCGCGAGGGAGCTGCACGACGCGCTCGTCGCGCAGGTTGCGGCGCTCGCCACGCACGCCGACGAGACCCGCAACGCGCTCGCGACCGACTACACCTACCTCCAGCCGGCGCAGCCGACGACCGTCGGCCACCTGCTCCTCGCGTACGCCTACCCCGCGCTTCGCGACGCCGACCGGGCGCGCGCCTCGCACGAGGCACTCGGAGCGAGCGTGGCGGGCGCAGGCGGGAGCGCCGGCTCGCGCTGGTCGCTCGATCGCGCCCGACTCGCCGAGCTGCTCGGCTGCGACGGAATCGTCGAGCACGCGAAGGACGCCGCGTGGCAAGCCGACGTCTACCTCGAGCTCCTCGCGACCCTCGCAATCGCCGCGACGCACCAGAGCCAGCTCGGCCAGGACTTCGAGATCTACGCCAGTCAGGAGTTCGGCCTGGTCGAGCTCTCGGACGCCCACAGCCGGGCGAGCGCGCTGATGCCGCAGAAGAAGAACCCCTATGCGCTCGCCGCGATCCGTGCGCAGGCGGGCCAGGCCGCGGGCGACCTGGCGGGTGCGCTTGTCGGCCTGCACACCGGGTCGGCCCGCACCGATCACTTCCATCTGCTCAACGGCACCGTTCCACGGGCGCTCGACGAGGCGGTCGCGATCGCACGCCTGACGGCCTCCGTGCTGGACGGCATCGAGCTGCGCACGGAGCGCTTCGCCCGGATCGCACGCGAGAGCTTCGTCACCGCCGCCGACGTCGCCGACGTCCTCGCGCTGAAGGGGGACGTGGACTACCGCAGCGCGCACACGATCGTCGGGCGCGCGGTGCGCGAGCTCGTCGACGCCGGTGAGCCGCCCTCGCAGCTGACGCCGACCCGCCTTGCTGCGGCGTCCGTGGCCGCGATCGGTAGGCCCGTCGAGATCGACGAGCCCATGCTTCGCGACGCGCTCGACCCCGCGGCATGCGCCGCCGCCCGACGGCAGGCGGGATCGTCGTCGGAGGCCGCCATGGAGGAGATGCTCGACGGGACACGCGCAGCTCTGACCGCCGCCGAGAGCTGGAGCGAGACGGCACGGGAGCGCGAGTCCGCCGCGGAGAGGGCGCTTCTCGCCCGCGCACGCGAGCTCGCCTGAGCCAGGCTGGTTGGCGCACCCCTCCGGTCGCCGAGGAGCGTGACCTGCGTCGAGGAGCGCACCTTGACATGCAAAGAGATCTTTGCAAAGATTTCTTTGTATGGAGCGCAAGATCGAGCTCTCGGACCCTGCAGCGCTGCGCGCGCTCGCGCATCCGCTGCGCCTCCGGCTCGTCGCGCTCCTGAGGCGTGAGGGACCGCTCACGGCCTCGGAGGCGGGCCGGCGGCTCGGCGAGAGCTCGGGCAGCACGAGCTACCACCTGCGTCAGCTCGCGCGGTTCGGGCTCGTCGAGGAGGCGGTCGACGGGCCGGGCCGGCAGCGGCCGTGGCGCGCGACCGCGCTCTACACCTCGTGGCCGAGCGCCCCCGAGAGCGAGGAGCTCGCAGAGGCGTCGCTCGTCCTCGACCGCTTCGTCGTGCGCCGCTACGCGGAACGGCTCGGAGAGTGGATCGAGCGGCGCAGGGCGGAGCCACGCGACTGGGTCGAGGCCGCGGCGTTCGGCGACAGCTTGCTGTACCTCGACGTGCACGAGCTCGCAGCGATCCGCGACGAGCTCCAGGCGCTCGCCGAGCGGTACCTCGAGCGCATCGCCGATCCCATGCTGCGGCCGCCCGGGGCACGTCCGGTCGCGCTCGTCCAGATCGCGTTCCCGGTCGACGAGCCGTGATCGTCGACGCGCCCGCTCCGGTGCGGAGGCGCCTGTCCGTCCCGTTCCTGCTCCGGGCGAACGCGACGTTCCGCAGCTACTGGGGCGCGCACACGGTCTCCCTGTTCGGCGACCAGATCTCGCTCCTCGCGATCCCGCTCGTGGCCGTCCTGACGCTCGACGCCGGCGCCGCGGACATGGGCTATCTCACGGCGGTCGCGCTCGCCCCGAACCTTCTCTTTGCGCTCCACGCAGGCGCGTGGGTCGACCGCCGCGGCAGACGTCGCGTGACGATGATCGTCTGCGACCTCGGCCGCGCGGCGCTGCTCGCCAGCGTGCCGATCGCGTACTTCTTCGACGTCCTCACGTTCCCGCAGCTGTACGCGGTCGCGTTCGGAGCGGGAGCCCTCTCGGTGCTGTTCAACGTCTCGGACGCGTCGCTGTTCCAGACGATCGTGCCGCGAGACCGCTTCGTCGAGGCGAGCTCGCTCCTGAACGGCAGCCGCGCGTTCTCGTTCGTCGCGGGCCCGACGGTCGCGGGGTTCCTCGTCCGCGCGGTGTCGGCGCCGGGAGCACTCGTGGCGGACGCGCTGTCCTTCCTCTGCTCGGGGGCCCTGCTCGGGCGCATCCGGCCCCGCGAGCCGCAGGCGGACGGCGACCAGGGCGGCATCACCGTCGGGCTTCGCTGGATCGCCGGATCGCCGCTCGTCAGGGCCTCGCTGCTCGCGACCGCGACGATCAACTTCTTCAACTTCGTCTTCTGGTCGCTGTTCGTCCTCTACGCGACGCGCACGCTCGGGGTGTCGCCGGGGACGCTCGGGCTCGTGCTCGGCGCCGGCGCCGTGGGTGGGCTCGTCGGGTCGGTCGCAGCCACGCCGGTCTCCCGCCGGATCGGGATCGGGCCGACGCTGCTCGTCGGGTGCTTCGTGTTCTCCGCGCCCTTCCTCCTCGTGCCGCTCGCGGGCGGGCCGCAGCCGGTCGTCCTCCTGTGCCTGTTCCTCGCCGAGCTCGGCTCGGGCTTCGGCGTGATGCTGCTCGACATCAGCGCGGGTGCGATCTTCGCCGCCGTGATCCCGATCCGACTCCGCTCGCGGGTCTCGGGGGCCTACACGTTCGTCAACTACGGCGTGCGCGTCGTCGGCTCGCTGCTGGGCGGCCTCCTCGGGAGCACGATCGGTCTGCGGCCGACGCTGTTCATCGGCGCGGCGGGCGGACTCCTCGCGGCATTTCTCCTCTTGCCGACTCCGGTCGCGCGCCTGCGCGAGTTGCCGGACCCACCGGAGTAGGCTCGGAGGGTGCGAACCGAACGGGCAGCCTCCTTCGCCCGCGTGGCGGACGCATACGAGCGGGCGCGCCCGGGCTATCCGGCGGACGCGGTGCTCTGGCTCGCCGGCGAGACCCCGTGCGACGTCGTCGACCTCGGCGCCGGCACAGGCAAGCTCACGCGCTCGCTCGCCGCGCTCGGTCACCACGTCGTGGCGGTCGAGCCGCTTCCCGAGATGCTCGACCGGTTGCGCGCGGCCGTTCCCGGCGTCACCGCCGTCGTCGGCACTGCGGAGTCGATGCCACTGCCCGACGACTCGACCGATGTCGTCGCGTGCGCGCAGGCGTTCCACTGGTTCGACCACGGGCCGGCGCTCGCGGAGATCGCTCGTGTCCTCCGACCGGGAGGGCGGGTCGCGCTCGTCTGGAACGTCCGCGACGAGCGCGTCCCGTGGGTCGACGAGCTGAGCGACGCGATGGTCGGCCGCACCGGGGTCGACCGCGGTGCGGCGGAGCCGATCGAGCGGAGCAGCCTCTTCGGGGAGGTCGAGCACGCGACGTTCGAGCACACCCAGGACGTCGACCGCGAGGCACTGCGGGAGCTCGTGCTCTCCCGGAGCTACTGCGCGGTCCTTCCCGACGAGGAGCGCGCGCCGATCCTCGGCCAGGTCGATCGGCTGTTCGACGAGCACGCGCGCGACGGCCTGCTGACGCTCCCGTACGTCGTCGAGTGCTTCCGCGCCGCGCGGGGGTGAGAAACCCATCCGGGTCGGACTTCGAGTCCGACACACCCGCGAGACGCGCTGCGTCCGCGAAGGTCCGACCGAGTCGGACACCACCTTGACATACGAACAGACGTTCGGTAGAACACCTGTTCCCCCATGATCGCGTGTCTCCTCATCCCGGGATTCGAGCTCCGCGCGGCGCTCCGGTCCCGGCCGAGGCTCGCGGTCGTCCCCGCGGCGCTTGCCCCCGAGCCGGGGCGCGAGCAGCTCGTCGGCCCGGTGACCGCGGCCGCCGAGGCGGTGGGCGTCACGGCGGGGATGCGTCTCGGGGAGGCGCTGGCCACCTGCCCGCAGCTCGTGCTCGTCGACCCGGATCCGGCGGGCGCGGAGCGGGAGTGGGAGGGTGTCCTGCGACGCCTCGAGGACGCGGGATTCGGAGTGGAGCCGGTCGAGCCGGGAGTGGTCGTGTTCGAGACGACCGGGGTCGAGCGGCTCTACGGAGGGGTGGAGGCGGCGCTCCGCAAAGCGCTCGCCTCCGTCGGGCCTGCCTGGGACCCACGGGCCGGCGCGGGTGGGCGACGCTTCGTCGCCCTCGCCGCCGCGACCGTGGCGCGTCCCGGTCAGGCGGTGATCGTCGAGGGGAGGGAGGAGCAGTCGTTTCTCGAGCCGCTCCCTCTCTCGCTCCTGCCGTTGGACGAGGGCCGGTACGCCGAGCTGGAGGGCCTCGGCGTCCGCACTCTGGGATCGCTCGCCTCCCTGCCTGGCGGAGCGGTCTCCGAGCGGCTGGGGCCGGAGGGGAAGCGGGCGTGGAGCCTGGCACGCGGCGGGGAGCGCCGGCGCGTGCGTGGGCGATCGCCCGCGGCAGAGCTGGCCGAGGCGCTCTCCTTCCCCGAGGCGGTCGCGAACGAGCTCACCCTGAGACGCGCATTCGGTGCGCTGCTCGACCGGCTGCTCGCCCGGCCGGAGCGTGAGCGGCGGCCTTTCCGCAAGCTCGCGCTCGCGGCGCGCCTCGTCGGAGGCGGCTCCTGGCGGCGCACCGTGACCCTGCGGGAGGCGACCGCGGAGCGGGGACGGCTGCGTTCCGCCCTCGGGCCGAAGCTGACCGAGATCCCGGCGCCGGTGGTCGAGCTGCGGCTCGAGGCGGTGGAGCTCGCGGAGCACGCGGGACAGCAGCTCGCCTTCCTCGCCCCCGAAGGCGAGGAGACCGACGCCCTACTACGGGAAGGCCTGCGCCAGGTGCGTGCGAGCGCGGGTGGAGGGGCGGTCGGCGCCGTTGTCGAGGTGGCGCCGTGGTCGCGAATCCCGGAGACGCGCGCGTTGGTGGTGCCTCGGAATGTATGAACGCGTGGCGTCGGCGTTGCGATGTGCGGCCGGAGGCCGGCTTTGCCGGCCGGGAGGCCAGGTGCGTGTCTCCGAGTCACGACGGAGAAGGAGGGGGCTTCGTGAGGGAACCATGGGTTCCCCCACGCTCTTCGCGCCGTGGTCGCGGATTCCCGAGACCCGAGCGTTGGTGGTGCCACGTGATGTCCGATGAGCGCCGTCGGAGGTGTCGCGGCTCGCCTGAACGCCCCGCGGCCCGCGCTCGTGGAGACGACGGGTGGGGGAGAGCCCCGTGTCGTCAACCGCGAGCTCGTGACGGTCGTGCGCGAGGAATGGCGCGTCGTCGATCGCTGGTGGACCGAGGAGCCGGTCGACCGCCGCTACTTCGAGGTCGTGCTCGAGTCGGGGCGCAACGTCTGCGTGTACCGGGACGGGGAGCGGCAGTGCTGGTTCACGCAGCGGGCGTGACCAGGTGTCCGCTCGTGTCCGACTTCAGTCGGACACATCCGCAGAGTCGGAACGCAGCGGGGGTCACGTCGTGCTAGACGAGCTCCTGGTCGAACCCTGCGACGGCCCGGAGAGAGGCGCCGTAGCCGCTGTTCGACGTGTGGAGCTCGAGGAATCGAGCCGCCTCGTCTCCCGTGCAGGCATACGCGTGCGCCACTCCGGCCGGGATCTGCACCCACGTACCCGCGGCCGCGCTGAGCTCTCGCCCGTCGAGCGTGACGGTCAGCTCGCCCTCGAGGACGTAGAGCGATTCGAGGTGGCGGCGATGGACGTGTCGCGGGTCCGTCTCTGCCGCAGGCTCGCAGCGGTTCTCGGAGATGCCGAGCTCGTCGACGTCCGCAAGGAGCTCGACGTGCAGGCCCGACCGCTCCGCGACGTGCTCGCTCGCGCCGACGACGGCCTCGCTCGTCGGCCGGCCGCCGTCCTCGGGCGGCTCGTGTTGGTCGTAGGAGAAGGAGCGTCCGTCGCGCATGGCGCGCAGGTAGTCGGCGAAGCGCTGCCCCGGCGCGTGGAGGTTGAGATAGCGGACCTCCGCGTCGCTCCCGTTCCGAAAGCCGTGGACGACGAGCGGAGGCACACGCGCGAGCGTTCCCGCAGGCACGGTCACCAGCTCGTCCTCCAGGCCGAGGCGGACCGTCAACTCGCCCTCGAGGACAAAGAAGCAGTCCGTGTGATTGCGGTGGACGTGGAGGTCGGCGCCCTCGCGGTGCGGCCCGAACCGCGACCAGGTCGCGTTCAGCGTCTCGTGGTCGGAGAGGATCTCGACGCGCCGGTCGGCGCTGTCGCCGATCACCTCTCCCTCGCCGAACGGGGTGAAGACAGCCTCGCCCACTACGAGGCAGCGTAATGGCTCCTCGATATGTCGAATTGCACTGCCATTCGGCGTTCTCGTTCCTCGACGGCGCCTCGCATCCGGAGGAGCTCGCCGTGCGCGCCGCGGAGCTCGGCTACCCGGCGCTGGCGCTGACCGACCACGACGGCGTCTACGGCTCGCTCGAGTTCGCCCATGCGGCGAAGCACGCCGGGATCCGTCCGATCACCGGTGCGGAGGTGACCCTCACCGGAGGCTTCCACGTCACCCTGCTCTGTGAGAACGGCAAGGGCTACGCGAACCTCTGCCGGATCCTCACCGCGGCGCATGCCGGCACGCGAAGACCGGGGCGCGAGGACCGCGAGCCGCTTCCGCCCTGCGTCCCGCTCGAGACCGTCGCCGAGCTGAGCGAGGGCCTCGTCTGCCTCTCGGGCTGCGCGCGAGACGGGCTCGCGCTCCACGACCAGCGTGGCACCGCCAGGCTTGCCGCCGCGTTCGGCCGGGAGCGGTTCTTCGTCGAGCTCCAGCGTCCGTTCGAGCGGGGTGATGCGCACCGGCATGCGACGCTCCGCGACCTCGCCGCAGGTCTCGGCGTCGAGACGATCGCGACGGGGAACGTCCACGCGCACACACAGCGGCGAGCGCTGCTCCAGGACGCGCTCGTCGCGATCCGCTGCCGCACCTCGCTCGACGGCTGCGAGCGCGAGCGCCGCGGCAACCGCGAGGCCGTGCTTCGCCCACCGGCAGAGATGGTCGAGCGCTTCGCCGGGATCGACCGCGCAGCCGTGGAGCGAACGGTGGAGCTCGCCGAGCGGCTCGCCTTCGACCTGACCGCGGAGCTCGGCTACCGCTACCCCGACTTCTCCGACCGCGACGACCCCGCGATCCGCCAGCTCACCGCGATCTGCGACCACGCGTTCGGCGAGCGCTACTCCGCTTGCAACAGACTGTTGCAAGCGGAGGCACGCCGCCGCCTCGAGAGCGAGCTCCAGCTGATCGGGAAGCTCGGGCTCGCGGGGTTCTTCCTCCTCCACCACGAGGTGCTCGAGCTCGCGCGCGAGTGCGCGCTCGAGGTGCGCGGCCACGACTCGCCGCGGATGTTCCTGCCGCCGGGACGGGGGAGGGGGAGCTCGGTCGGCTCGATCGTCTGCTACCTGACCGGGCTCTCGCACGTCGATCCCGTCGAGAACGGCCTCTCGCTCGGCCGCTTCATCAACCACGAGCTGACGTCGGTGCCCGATATCGACCTCGACTTCCCCCGGGACATCCGCGAGAAGCTGATTGTCCGCGTCACCGAGCGCTACGGGCACGAGCACGCGGCGCTCGTCGCGAGCTTTGCGACGTACCGCTCCCGCGGCGCGATCCGGGACGTCGGGAAGGCACTCGGGCTGCCCCATGCCGAGCTCGAGCGGCTCGCGCGGGTGACCGACGGCTGGCACGCCGAGCGGGTCTCGGAGGAGGTCGCGTCGCTTCCCGACGCGGAGCAGAAGCTCCTCTCGAAGCGCTGGCGCGCGTTCCGCTTTCTCACCGGCGAGATCGCCGGGCTGCCGCGGCACGCCTCGCAGCACCCGGGCGGGATGGTGATCTCGTCCCGCCCGCTCGTCGAGCTCGTCCCCGTGCAGCCGGCGGCGATGGCCGGTCGCCAGCTCTGCCAGTGGGACAAGGACTCGTGCGCCGACGCCGGGTTCCTCAAGATCGACCTGCTCGGCCTCGGGATGCTCTCCTGCGTCGAGGAGTGCGTCGACCGGATCGCGCAGCTGCACGGCGCGCCGATCGACCTCTCGCGGATCCCGCTCGACGACCCGGACGTGTTCGCCGAGATCCAGGCGGCGGACACCGTCGGCGTGTTCCAGATCGAGAGCCGTGCGCAGATGCAGAGCCTCCTGCGCACGCGGCCCGAGACGATCGACGACCTCACGATCCAGGTCGCGCTCGTCCGCCCCGGGCCGATCCAGGGGAAGGCCGTCCATCCGTACATCGAGCACCGCCGGCGCCTCCGCGAGGACTCGGCGTTCGTCTACCCGGTGCCGCACGAGTCGCTCCGCGAGCCGCTCGCCTCGACGCTCGGCGTCGTGGTGTTCCAGGACCAGGTGCTCGACGTCGCGATCGCGCTCGCGGGGTTCACGATCGGCGAGGCGGAGGGGCTCCGGCGGGCGATGAGCCGCAAGCGGAGCCACGTGGCGCTCGAGGCGCATCGTGTGCGCTTCGTCGAGGGAGCGGTTGCGAGCGGCGTCGCGGAGGAGGTGGCACAGAGCGTCTTCGACACGCTCGTCGGCTTCTCGGGCTTCGGGTTCCCAAAGGCGCATGCGGCCGCGTTCGGCCTGCTCGCCTACCAATCGGCGTGGCTGCGGCACCACTACCCGGCCGAGTTCCTCTGCGGGCTCCTGAACGAGCAGCCGATGGGCTTCTACCCGCCCGCGAGCCTCGTCCGCGACGCGCAGCGACGCGGGGTCGAGGTGCTCCCGCCGGACGTGAACCTCAGTGAGGCGCGGTGCTCGCTGGAGGCTTGTGTTGATTCAACACAAGCGTTGTCCCACGCCGTCCGCGTCGGCCTTGCGTACGTCTCGTCGGTGGGGAAGGACGATGCGGAGGCGCTCGAGGCGGAGCGGGTCGCGAACGGCCCGTACCGGGACGTCGGCGACCTGGCCCGCCGCGCGGCCGTCTCGCGGGACGCGCTCGAGGCGCTCGTCCGCGGCGGCGCGTGCGATGGCTTCGGCCCGAGACGGCGAGACCTTCTCTGGGAGCTCGGGCTCGCGACCAGACCACGCTCGGTGGAGGGGACGAGGGGGGAGGCGAAGCAGCTGCCGCTGCCGCTCGACCCGACCGCGGAGACCCCTGAGCTACCCGACCTGACGCGCTGGGAGCGGATGCTCGCCGACTACCGCGAGACCGGCCTCTCGGTCGGGACGCACCCGCTTGCGCTGCTCCGACGGCACCTACCGCCGGGAACGCTGTCGAGCCCGGAGCTGCACGAGGCGCGGCACGGGACGACGGTCGCGTTCGCGGGCATGGCGATCGCCCGCCAACGGCCGGCGACCGCGAAGGGGATCGTGTTCATGCTGCTCGAGGACGAGCACGGCCAGGTGAACCTCATCGTCCCGAAGGACGTCTACGAGCGGCACCGTGGGATCGTCCGCAGCGAGCCGATCGTCCTCGTCCACGGCCGCTACGAGCGGATCGAGCGAAACCGCAACATCCTCGTCCGCGAGCTCGAAAGCCTCTCGGCTCTGGCCCGCCGGGTCGCCGCGACCCCGGATCTCGTCACCGCGCTCCCGCGCGCCCACCACTTCGGGCACCGCTGAGCGTCACGCGGCGACCTTCGCCAGCCGCTCGGCCTGCTTGCCGATGAGCCGGAGCGTCCCGCCGAGGGTGACGAGATACCCCACGAAGTGGAGGCCCGGGGCGGAGGGGTGCTCGTCGGCCCCGTGGACGAGTGGGACTCCGGTCTCGTCGAGCACTCCGAGGCGCCCGACGAGCGGCTCGAGCCCCGTCCTGAACCCCGTCGCCGCGATGAGCGCGTCGACGTCGAGCACGCGCTCGTCGGCAAGGACGGGCCTCCCGTCCTCGAAGCGCTCGAGCGCGGGAACGACCGTCACCCGACCGTCCTTCACCGCCGAGACGAGCCCGACGTCGACGATCGGGATCACGCGTCGGCGGAGGAACTCCGAGTAGGGACGATCCGGCGCGGGGAGGCCAACGTCCGCGAGGTCCCCGAACGCCGCGCGGCGCATCGTCGCGGCGATCCGGTCGACGACGCCGACCGGGAGTCGAGGGCTGGCGATCCCGAGGAGCTGGCTCGGGACGCCGAGCGTGTCCCGCCGCACGACCGCAGGCGGCGTCTTCACGGAGAGCAGGACGTCGCTCGCCCCTGCGCGGGCGACGTCCTGCTCTCCGTGAAGACGCCGCCTGCGGTCGTGCGGCGGGACACGCTCGGCGTCCCGAGCCAGCTCCTCGGGAT
>Ga0075422_10000219_pt1 | contig 14656 bp, 18 predicted proteins | sample SoiMethybrSBSTD1_FD_72776 | JGI IMG/M metagenome (GOLD analysis project Ga0075422, IMG submission 72776) | Bulk soil microbial communities from a Populus tree surrounding site in Tennessee, USA - Soil MetaG P. TD hybrid SBSTD1 | ecosystem: Environmental > Terrestrial > Soil > Tree plantation... | reverse complement strand
GACCCGAAGCGGCGGCCTCGCCTCGCGCTCCTCGAGCTCGGGCAGGGAGAGCTCCACCATCGCGTGCAGGTCGTGCTCGGCCTCGACGGCGAGCACCGAGTGCTCGAGGCGCACGGTGGCATCCATGTGACTCCCTTCGATCGTCATCGGAGGAGAGTCGTCGCGCCCTGCCGCCGCTCTTACGCGGCCCGTCCCGTGACCCGGCGTAAGATCGCGCGGATCCGGCGGTGACTCCTCCCACGATGAGCGATGACGACGCGCGCGATGCCCACCTGCTCGAGACCGGCCGGATCGACCGGCTGCTGGCCACGTACGAGCTCGTGATCCTGGCCCGCTGCATCAAGGGCACGAAGGGCCCGCACGACGGCCAGGACGTCGCGCAGGACGTGATGTTCCGGCTCTTCCGCGAGTTCGAGGCGGGCAAGCGCTACGAGGGAATCCCGTATCGCGTGGTCGTGCACCAGGTGACCAAGTGGACACTCGCGGACTTCCACGCGGGCAGGCGAACCGACGTGCCGCTCCCCGACGAGCTCGATCTCGCGGCCGAGGACGTCGGCGACGGCGTCGTCTCCGCGCTCTGGCTGCGCGAGCTCCTCACGCAGCTTCCGGAGCGCGAGCGCGCGACGTGCGAGCTCGTGTACGTCGAGGGACTGAGCCCCGAGCAGGCGGCCAGGCGGCTCGGCACGACCCGGAACAACGTCGACCAGCGCCTCTTCCATGCGCGCAAGCGCCTCCGCGAGCTGATGGACGACGATGGCTGACGTCGACAGGCTGTTCGACGAGCTCGCCGCCGCGTACGTCCGCGGCGAGCGGCCCGATCTACCGGCGTACCTCGCGCGCGCGGGCGACGAGGCCGACGAGCTCGCACGCCTGGTCGACGCGTTCCTGCGCGTCGTTCCCCCGCCGGAGCCGTCGGAGGACGACGTCGCGGTGATGCGCGCGCGGCTCGAGGGCGAGCCGGGCCTCCTGGCGCTCCGCACGCTGCGCGGCCGCAAGGTCGACGAGGTCGTCGACGAGCTCGCCGTCCGCCTCGAGGTGGACGACCGCCCGCGCCTCAAGCGGTACTACCAGCGCCTGGAGGGCGGCGTCCTCGATCCGCATCCGGTCGACGAGCGGGTCTGGGACGCGCTCCGGGACGTCTTCGCCACGAGCGTCCGCAACCTCATTCGCCCGCTCGTCACGCGGCGCGGCGGGAGCGCGATGGCCTACTACCGCAGCGGCCCGCCGGACGGCGCGGGTGCGCAACTCCGTGCCCGCATGACGCCCCGCGAGCCCGCCCTCGTCGGCGACGCGGATCGCCCGCCGCCCGAGCGCGACGCGCTCGACCGCCTCTTCCTGGGCGACGCGTAGCGTCGAAGACGGCGGAGGGCCGCCGCTGCGTGACCCTCCGCCGTTCCTCGTCGTCAGGCGGTGCCGGTCCTCCGCCGTGTCGCGAACGTGCCGCCGACGAGCAGCAGGCCGGCTCCGGCGAGCCCGCCGACGAGCGCCGCGGTGCCGGCGTCGACGGAGGGAAGGTCGAGCCCGGTGCCCGAGTCGATGGTCACCGGCGCCGGCTGGATCCCGCGTTCGACGAGCGTCGCCTCGTCGTGTGCAACGGGCGTCGGCTGCGCCTCGATCCCGCGTGCGGCGAGGCCCATCTCGTCGTGCGTGGCCTGGACTGATGGCGCGTCGATCCCGCGGGCCGTGAGGCCCATCTCGTCGTGCGTGGCCTGGACGGGTGGCGCGTCGATCCCGCGGGCTGTGAGGCCCATCTCGTCGTGCGCGACGGGGACCGCCGCCGGGTCGATCCCGCGGGCCGTGAGGCCGGCCTCGTCGTGCATCGCAGTCGCGCCGGCGACCAGGGCCGCGGTTCCGGCCTCACCGTGGCCGGGCGAGACGGCCGCGATCGTCGCGCCGACTCCGGTTCCCTCGGCGAGGCCGCCCTGGGCGGTCGACGCGGCAACCGCCGCCGACGCGGAGGCGGCCGCGACGGTCAGCAGGATGGCCTCACGGAACCCGTGTCCTTCGAAGTCCGGGTGCTCCAGCGCCCGGTAAAGCTCTGACGGCTCGAACGAGAACGCGATCCTGCCGGGCCCTGCGCCGGCGAGGACCGTCTCGAGGTCGCTCCGCTCCCACGCGACGTGCAGCTCACGCCGCTCGGTCTCGCGCAGCTGGACCTCGAGGATCAGCTCCGGAGAGTCGTCGGAGGCGAGCGCCTCCTCGATCTCCTCGCGTGCCACCGAGACGGTGGCCGTCTGTGGACGTCCCCCAACGTCCCCCGGGCCGACGAGCACAGCCGTGGTGCTCGTCATCGTGCCTTCCATGAAGGCCTCCCTTCGTCTGCGCCGCACGGGAAGAGCGGCACCTACCTCGAGACGGTCGTCCCGGCCGCGATCTTCCCGCCTTCGTCACGATTGTCTCATGGCTGTCCAGCAGGGCAAGACCGCGCGGAGCCGGTGCGGGCGGAGGGGTGCCGCCAACCCCCCGGAATCCTCCTCCCGCACCGGGTACCGCGCCACGCCGCACGGGGCACGGCACGCCCACAAGGACGCGCGACGGGCGCGCGATCTTCCCTTGAGCGGTTTAGCCCTCGGAGACCTGGTGCGCGGCCAGCCAGTCGCTGGCGACGCGCTTCTTCGCCCGCGTGAGCCACGCCTCGACGAGCCGCTCCTCGAGCTCGTCGCGGTCGATCTGCTTCAGGAACGCGACGCGTGTGAGTACGGCCGGGTAGCCGTTCCAGTGCGGCGTCGTGAACCAGACTCCGCGGTCGTCGGCGAGCACGAAGTCCTTCATGTCCTGGTCGGCGACCCGGAAGACAAGCACGTCGGTGAGCCGCTCGCCCGTCTCGGCGTCGACGGCATCCCGCCGAGCACGCCGCTGGAAGCAGAAGTACTTGCCGCCCACGTGGTAGGTCGCTCGCCCCTCCTCGAGCTCCTTCTCCGTCTCGGGGAGCGCGAGCGCGAGCTTGTCGAGGTCCTTCATCGTCGCCACGCCCCCAGTCTGCACGGACCCGGCGTTAGGGTGACCGCTCGACCGCCGACGAAGGAGGCTCGAGATGTCCGAGATCATGGTGACGACGATGAACGACCTCCCCGGCTACCGGGTGGACGAGGTGTTCGGGGAGGTCTTCGGCCTGACGGTGCGGAGCCGGAACATCGGCTCGGACATCGGCGCGCAGCTCAAGGGCCTCGTCGGCGGGGAGGTGAAGGGCTACACCAAGATGCTCGCCGACAGCCGGCTCCAGGCCGTCGAGCGGCTCCGCGAAGCTGCAGCCGACGCCGGCGCGAACGCGGTGATCGCGATGCGCTTCGACTGCAACGAGCTCGGCGGCAACATGACCGAGGTCGCCGCCTACGGGACCGCCGTCACCGTCCGCCGGGCGTGAACCGGAACCGGCGGCCCTGACCTATCCCGGGGCGCGATGCGTGTACCACGTCATCCGAAGTGACGGCAGCTTCGAGAGCTGCCACGTGCGGGATCGCGTACACCCGTCCCTTATCCAAGGTCGAGGCGGCGACCTGCGCGAGGTCGCCGCCTCCGAGTCTGCGGTCAGGCCGCTTCCTGGAACGCCGGCTCCTCGACCGGGACCTCGTCGGGCCGGCGCTCGCTGTGGGAGCGCATGGCCGCGACGGCGATGACGGCGCCGGCGACGGCGATCGCTGCCGCGACCTCGAGACCGGCCTGGAACCCGTCGACGAACGCGACCGGCCGGCTGTGCCCGTCGGCGAGCGAGCCCGCGCTGACGTGCGCGACGATCGCGCCGGTCACGGCGATCCCGAGCGAGCCGCCCACCTGGCGCATGCTGTTCAGCACGGCCGAGCCGACGCCCGCCTGGTCGCGCGGCACGGAGCTCATCGCGGCCGCCGTGGTCGGCGTCATCGTCAGCGCCATGCCGATTCCGAGCACGATCAGGCCGGGGAGGATGTCCCAGTAGCTCGAGCCGGTGTCGAGCCGCGAGAAGATCAGCAGCGACACCGCCGCGAGCAGCATCCCCGCGCCGGTCAGCCAGCGCGAGCCAATCCGGTCGGACTGCTTCCCGACAATCGGCGCGAGGAGCGCGATCAGGAGCGTCGCGGGAAGGAAGCTCGCGCCCGCCTGCACCGGCGAGTAGCCGAGGATCTGCTGGATGTAGAGCGAGACGTAGAAGAACACGCCGAACATCGCGAGCGCGACGAGCAGCATCGCGGCGTTCGCACCGGAGAACGTCGAGTTGCGGAAGAGCCTCAGGTCGAGCATCGGCCGCCGCTGCGCCAGCTCGAGCACGACGAACGCGACGAGCGCGACCGCGGCGACTGCGAAGGCGCCGAGGATCCGCGCAGAGCCCCAGCCGTGCGAGTTGGCCTCGATCAGCGCGTAGGTGAGCGCGAAGAGCCCGATCGCCGACGTGGCCAGGCCGGGCACGTCGGGCCGCTGCCCGTGCGAGGTGTCCTTCGACTCGTCGATGAACAGGTACGCCGCGACGATCGCGATCACGCCGACGGGGACGTTGACGAAGAAGATCCAGCTCCAGCTGACGTGCTCGGAGAGCAGGCCGCCGACGAGCGGCCCGATCGCGAGCGCGAGCGCCGAGACGCCGGCCCAGATGCCGATCGCCGTGCCGCGCTGCCGAGCCGGGAAGGTCGCGGTGATGATCGAGAGCGTCGCGGGATTCATCAGCGCAGCGCCGACGCCCTGCACGACCCGCGCGCCGATCAGCATCTCCGGGCCGGTCGCGAGCCCGCACGCGAGCGACGCGGCGGTGAAGATCGCGAGCCCCGCGACGAACATCAGCCGCCGCCCGAGCAGGTCGGCGAGCTTGCCGCCGGTCAGCATGAACGCGGCGAACGTGAGCGCGTAGCCCGCGACCACCCACTCGAGCTCCGACAGGGAGAGGCCGAGGTCGTGCTGGATCGACGGCAGCGCGACGTTCACCACCGTGTTGTCGAGCATGATCATGAACAGCCCGAGCGACACCGCCGCGAGCGTCCACCACTTGCGGTTCTCTCCTCCGAACACCCTCTCCTCGACTGCGCTGACCTCGTCCATGCCGTTCGCCTCCTCGGGTCGTCCTTCGTACACCGATACGGTGGCGGCGGCGGAGGCGGCGCCGCCGACGGCCTGCCGTCCTTCTGGGGTGCGGTCAACCGAAGCTCGCGAGCGGCGCGTGCTTGACGAGGTGAGGCCGGCGTCCTAGCGTCGTGCCGTGGCCTGCAGCGCCGTGTGCATCTCCCACGCAACGGGCGCGGGAGGCGAGGAGGTAGGACGGCTCGTCGCCGCGGACCTGGGCTACCTGTTCGTCGACGACGAGATCGTCGCCCGGGCTGCGGCAGACGGCGGGATCCACCCGGACGAGGTCGCGGACGAGGAGCGGCGCAGGTCGCTCGCCGCCCGTCTCGTCGAGGCGCTCGGCCAGGGCGGGGAGGCGTGGGCGGTCACCCACGGCAACTCGCCGTCTCTGGAGGCGCGACGGAGTGACGAGGTCAGAGCCCTGATCCGCGAGACGATCGCCCAGACGGCGACTCGCGGGCAGGTCGTGATCGTCGCGCACGGCGCGTCGCACGTCGTCCCGCGCGGACCGGACGCGCTCCGTGTGCTCGTCACGGCATCTCCGACGACACGGGCAAGCCGCGTCGGAGACGCGAAGGGGCTCGACGACGCGGGCGCGATGCGCGAGGTCAAGCGCGAGGATGCGGCCCGGCGCGACTACCTGAGGCGCTTCTACCGGATCGACGACGAGGCGCCGGTCCACTACGACCTCGTCGTCAACACCGACGTCCTCTCCGTCGAGCAGGCCGCGCGGGTGGTCGTGCAGGCAGCGTCGGGCTAGACGACTGAGCGCGCCGCTGATCGCAAGGGGATCGACGTCGATCTCGTGTAACCGCCCTTCGGGCAGAGTGTCCATACCGGAGGCAGCCGTTCGTCTAGAGGTAAGAAGGCTGGCCGGAGGAGGCCGCCGGCAGACAAGGGAGGAGCGATGGCGCGGTACCTGATCTCGTTCGACGACGGCTGGATGACCTTCCCCGAGGAGGAGCTTCCCGACGTGGCCAAGGCCGCGCTCGAGGTGGTTCACGAGGCCGAGGACGCCGGGGTGTGGGTGTACGGCGCAGGGTTGGAACGCCAGCAGGCGAGCATCGTCGACACCAATGGATTGGTCACCGACGGCCCGTTCCCGGAGACCAAGGAGGTCATCGGCGGGTTCGCCATCGTCGATGTGCCCACACGCGAGGAGGCGCTCGAGTGGGCCGCCAAGATCGCCGTCGCCTGCCGCTGTGCGCAGGAGGTGCGGGTGCTCCTGCCCGATCCGCGAGAGCTCGAGCAAGCTCTTCCTGACGCCGCTCCTTCACATGGTCGTGCTATCCAGGACGGGTGACGCTCGAGCCCGTCAGGCGCACACGACGAAGAAGGCATCGCGGCCGAAACGCCCTCTGGGCAGTCGGACTGATCGTTGCCGCAGGCGCGCTCGCCGCCGGAGCCGCGCTGCTCTGGTGGCCAGACCCGAGCGTCGAGCCGGATACCGAGGCGCTCGCCCGCATCGCGGAGCCCGGTTACGCGGGGCATGTCTCGAAGGTCCTCGTCCGCCGGTCCGACGGGAGCAAGGTCCCCGTCGACGTCCGGGACGGAAAGCTCTGGCCGGGGAGGCAGCTGCGGGTCGGCGAGAAGCTCACGGTCGAGGTGACGGTTCACCGCCCGGGGTGGGCGGGCTGGCTCGTCGGCGACACCGCGTCCGCGACCCGCGTCGTGCGCACGCCGAGCACGCGCCTCACCGGCCGCTGGCTCGAGCTCGACCAGGGCGAGCCCGTCGTGGCGCGGTTCGCCACGCCGGTGCGACAGGTCGTGCTCCGCGTGCACGGCCACGCGCGCACGCTGCAGTTCCCGCACCCGCGCCGGGCGCTCGACGTCGGCGTCACCACGACGGCGCACGATCGCGCGGGGAGCGTCACGGTCGCCGCCGCGCCGCGCGCCTGGGAGCGAACGCCCGAGCCGACACGACTCAGCTGGTTCCCGCCGCGCCCGAGACCACAGGCGCTCGTCGAGCCCGCAGCCGGCGTGGAGCTCGAGCCCGACCGCCCGATCACGCTTACCTTCTCCCGGCCCGTGAGCGCGATCTTCGGCTCTCGGATGCCGACGCTCACTCCGGCCTCGCCCGGCCGCTGGCGCCACCTCGACGCCCACACGCTCTCGTTCGAGCCCCGCGGGCTCGGGTTCCCGCTCTCCAGTCACGTCGCCGTCCGTCTGCCGAAGCCGATCGAGCTGCCGCAGAAGGCGGGCCGCCGTACAACCCGCACGCTCCAGTGGGACGTGCGTCACGGCACCGTCCTGCGGCTCGAGCAGCTGCTCGCGCAGGCGGGCTACCTCCCGCTCACGTGGAGCCCCGCAGCCGACCCGCCGAAGCCCACCGCGCGGAGCGAGCTCGCCGCCACGGCCGACCCGCCGGCCGGCCGCTTCCAGTGGCGCTACGCGAACACGCCGCACGAGCTCCAGTCGATCTGGAAGACCGGCGAATGGAACGAGATCGTCCGCGGCGCCGTGATGATGTTCCAGCACGAGCACCACCTCGACGTCGACGCCTTCGTCGGCCCGCAGGTCTGGGGCGCGCTCCTCGCCGACACACTTGCCGGGCGGAAGAAGACCGACGGCTACAGCTACGTCTACGTCCACCGCAACGTGCCGCAGTCCCTGACGCTCTGGCACAACGGGCAGACGATCCTCAGCTCGCCGGGCAACACGGGCGTCCCCGCCGCGCCAACCCAGCTCGGCACGTTCCCGGTCTTCGAGCACATCCCGATCGGGACGATGAGCGGCACGAACCCCGACGGCACCCACTACAACGATCCCGGGATCCGCTGGATCAGCTACTTCAACCACGGCGACGCCATCCACGCCTTCCCCCGCGCGAGCTTCGGCACGCCGCAGAGCCTCGGCTGCGTCGAGCTCCCGCTGCCGGCCGCCGCGAAGGTGTGGCCCTACACACCGATCGGCACGCTCGTCACTGTCGAAAATTGAGCGTCAGGCCGCGCGCGGCGGCTCGTGCTCGCGGTAGCAGAGCCAGTGCACGGAGCGTCCGTCGGCCGATCGCCGCGCGACGACGAGGTTCGTCCCTTCCGGGAGCCGGGTCGTTCGCTTCTCGGGGCCGCTCTGCAGCGTCGGCTCGTTGGCGTCGAGGCGCACCGCGAGCGTCGAGCCGTGCGGGATCGTCGTGGCGCCGTCGGCGCCGTGGACGGCGAGCTCGCCCGGCTCGACGTGCTCGCGCACCGTCCCGACGAGCTCGCGCTCCCCGAGCCCATGCTCCACGTCGCCGGTCGCGGCTCCGGCGCCCGTCGGGTCGTGCGGGTCGAGCGCCCCGGCCTGGGTCTCGAGCCAGTCGATCGAGTACTCGCCGCCCACGGCCTTCACCCCCGACACGTCGACGTGCGACTGGCAGCTGTAGCCGGTGAGGAGCGCGAAGATGCTGCTCGTCGGAAAGGCGACGAAGAGGCACGTGCAAACCGAGAGGCTCGATCCTGCCGGGCAGAGCACGCCCGACTCGAGGTCGTAGCGGCGGCCGGCGTCGTCGACCTGGCCGCCCATCAGCTTGCGGCTCCACTGGCCGATCAGCACGTTCCAGACGAAACCGCACGCACGCGACTGGAAGCCGTTCGGGTGGCTGTCGAGCTCGAACACGACGTCCGTGAGGACGACCGCGTGTCTGAACGGGCCGGCGACCGTTCGGCACTCGAGCGGAGCGAGGACGGCTCGCGCCTGAAACAGTCGGTTGCACTCGACCGGCATCAGACCTTCCAGACGGTGAGGCTCAGGAAGAAGAACGAGCCGGACATCTGCCGGATCCGGAAGTGATGGCCGCCCGCCGAGAGGTCGCACGGGTGCGGCTGGTAGATCGTCCCGGTGAAGGGCAGCGGGCCGAACGAGGAGTTGTCGATCAGGCACTCCACCTGCGCGCCGCTGCTCGTCGGGTAGCTCTGGAGCGCGGCCGTGCAGATGTAGTGGCCCGCGGTGGGCGCGACGAAGTAGCAGTTCACGCGCCCGGTTTTCGTCTGATCCGAGCCCCAGGTCGTGAAGCCGTCGCCCGCGAACCAGACGCGACACTCGGCGAGGCACTTCGCCATGTCCGTGAAGCCGTCGAAATGATCGGCGTTCCACAGGTCGAGGTAGTACGCGGTGCCGGTCTTCCTGCACACGCTGAAATAGGCCGTCGGGAACCAGTTGACGAAGTCGCCGAGCCCGGGAATCTCCTTGATGATCTCGTCGGCCCCGGGCGTCAGCTTCAGAGCCTCGAAGACCACGGCGGGCTCTGGGCTCAGGTCGGCGCTCGTCGCTCCTTCGCGGTCATCGGCCGGCGGCAGCGCCTCGCGGCCCGCGCCGATCGTGAGCCTGTAGTCCTTGCCAATAGGCATCGTTCCACCTCCAGGTCGTACAGCCGCTCTACCAATCGGCTGTCAACGACCCGTCACCGCGCCGTCACGGGCGGTCAGCGAGCCGTGACCGACGCCATCAGCTGCTCCATGCGCGACGAGGGGGACATCCCCACCTCCTCGCGGAGCAGGAGCGCGAAGGCGCGGTACCGGTGGAGCGCCGCCGCTCGGTTTCCCTCGGCGAGGTGGACGCCGATCAGGACGCGGTGGGCGCTCTCGCGGAGCGGCTCGTCCCGGACCGCGGCCAGGCCCGCCTCGGTCGCCTCCCCGAAGCGGCCGGCCGCGGTCAGGCGATGGCAGAGGGCCTCTAGCGCGTGTGCCCGGAGCTCGCGGAGCCGCTCGCGCTCGATCTCGACCCAGTCCTCGTACCAGTCGGGCAGCAGCTGTCCCGGCCGCCAGATCGGCGCGACGTCGGCGCCGTTGAGCTCGGTCGACGGATCGAGCACGCGGCGCGCCCAGGTGACGACGGCGCGGACGTCGACGGCGACCACGGACGCGAGCTCGAGACGGCGACCGTGTGACTCGACGAGCCGGGGGCCCATCCGGCGGGTGCGCCACAGCGCCGAGCGCAGGCTTCCGGCTGCGTGCGCCTCGTTCGACTCGAGCCAGAGCGTCCCCGCGACATAGCCCCGCAGCGTCGGCTGATCGTGCAGGGCCAGGAAGGCGAGCAGCCGCTGCGCGGGAAGCGGCAGCTCGAGGCGCCTGCCCCCGTGCGTGAGCTCGAAGCTGTCGAGCAGCTGAAGCCGCAGCAACGATCGGGTCGCCTGGTTCGACAGGACGTACCGCCTTCGTCGCGTCGCATCGGAGCCGGTCCGACCTCGGTTCTACTCCGGTGGCGGGGACGTGTCAACGCGGGGGTGACGACCTGGTGACGGGGTGGTGACGGACCGCTGCGATCGTCGCCGCGCCGTGGCGGTTCACGAGCTGCTCAGCGTCCCGTACCACCAGCAGGACACCGACGTCTACTGCGGCGCCGCCTGCGCGCAGATGGTGCTGGGCTCGATCGGCGCGGGCATCCAGGCGCAGGACGGGATCTACACGGACGAGCGCAACCACACGAGTGAATTGGCGTCCTGGTACAACCCGCCGGACGGCCTGCAGTGGGTCCTGAACGACCGTCGGCCCGCGGGCTTCGGCGGCTGGTTCGCGCTCTATTCGCTGGCGAGCGAGGACGCGATCTCGCGCAAGCTCTGCTGGACGATCCACCACTACGGTGTCGCCGCGGTCGCGATGGTCTACAAGGGCGATCACTGGCTCGTCGTCCGGGGCTACGAGGCGAGCGCAGCGCCGGCGGATTACGCCGATACGTCGTACACGATCACCGCGTTCGACGTGAACAACCCGTGGCCGCCGGTGCCGAGCTTCTACGGGAATCCGCCCGCGACGCCACCGCCCCACAGCGGAACCGACGGCTGCGGCGGCGGCGGAACGCGCGGCGTCGCGAACGAGCACATCACCTACTCGACCTGGAAGTCCTCCTACGCGACCGGCAACAAGTACGGGACCCTCTGGAACGGAAGGTACGTCGCGGTCTGCGATCCCGATCCCCCGCCGGAACGCCTGGGGGCACAGGCGCCCGCCCGAAAGCGGGCCGAGGGCCGGCAATTGCTGCGACCGGGCACGGCGATCAAGAACGCGCTCGCCGGGCTGGAGCGCCACGGGCTCCCGGAGCGAAAGGACTGGAAGTGGGCGCTCGACGATACGGAGCCGGGCACGCCCCTCCTCGTCCAGCGTCTCGACGAGATCGACTCGTACTACTACATCGTGCCGCTCACGAGGGGGAGGCTGGGCGTGACCGCGGCCGTGGCCGTGGACGCGCGCTTCGGCGACTACCGGCAGGCGATCGCGCTGCCGCGCGGCGGCTCCAGCATCCTGACCGCTCTCGACAGCAAGACCGTCCTCAGAGAAACGCTCGAGCGGCCAATCGACCTCGGCGACCGCGCGGGCCGGCTGACCGTGCGACGAGAGGCCTACTGCCTGTACCCGACCCTCGTCTGGCGGCCGTGCCGGGAGTCGCTGTCTCCGTTCCTCCCGTTCCACATGGTCACGGTCGGGAGCCATCGGATCTACGTCCGTCTCGACGCGCGGATCTTCGCTGGGCTGCGCCTCTATAACCCCGGCATCTGACGTCGCGCCCTAGGCTGGCGCGCATGTCGCCCGACATTGGGGAGACCGAGGCGATCGCCCGCGCGCTCGAGCGGCTCGAGCTGAGCGAGACGACGCCCGCGCGCGCGGCTCTCGTCTCCCGCCGAGACCCGCCTGGAGGGGCGTACTACCTCGTCGTTGTCGGCGACCCGAGCGCGGCGCTCGGCATCGCCGCCGTGGACGCCTCGAGTGGGGAGGTGACCCAATGGGCGACGCTCGCGGGCGACGCCCCACACCTCTTACCCGATCGCGAGGCGGCGATCCAGCGCGCGGGCGCGTCGTCGGCCCGCCGGGCCGAGCTGGTCTGGCGATCGTGCCCTGCATCGCGTTCGCCTCTCTATCCGCTCTGGGAGATCGACACGGGCGACGAGGTCGTCTACGTCGATCACGCCGGGCAGGTGTGGCCATCGCTCGAGCCGGGTGCGCACGGCGGTTGAGCTCGGCGGGGGCCGTCAGGTGTCCGACTCCAGTCGGACACCTGTGCACTCAAGCGAGCCGTAGACAATCCGCCGTCACGGACTACTGTCAGACACGCGGGTGCCGTCAGCCCGATCCACGCCCCTCCCCCAGCGAGACCCGTCTCAGCGGGCAGGCAGCGGAGACGGTGACGCAGAGCGACAATTCGGACGCTCCGACTCGTTCCGGAGCGCCCGAACTGCCGACTGTCGTTAGGTGCGGATCGTGCGGCTGTGCCCACCGCGGTCGACGACGAGGCGATAGACGAGGAGCAGCACGATCGAACCGACGATCGCCGTGATCCACGTGGAGAGGTCGAAGAACTCGTCGAGCGGATGAGCGTCGAACAACGCGGCGGCGATGAAGCCGCCCAGCAAGGCGCCGACGATTCCGATGACTGCGGTGACGATGTACCCGCCCGGGTCGTCGCCCGGGAGGATCGCCTTGGCGATCGCTCCCGCGAGCAGCCCGAGAATGATGAACGCGATGATTCCCATGCTTCCTCCGTTGGTAGACCGGTGCGGAGTCTTTCCCTGCGCAGACGGAGCGGAAACGCGGCGTCACCGCACGCGGTGGAAAATCGCCGCGATCGGGTACGAAGGCTGCATGAGCGTCGAGCCGTATCGCCAGGCCGTCCAGGACGAGGTCATGACGACCGCCCTGCTTCGCGCCGCGGCCGATCTGCTCGACGACCTGGTCGACCGGCTGCTCGGTACGGATGAGCGTGTCGTTACCGCGGCGCAGGGCAAGGCTTTGATCGCGTCGGACGACGGGATGGAGGAGGTCGCGGATCGCGTCCAGCGCTTCGTCGCGGTCGCGACGCCGACGGTGAGAGTGCTCGCCCGCGGTGCTCGCTTCACGCGCGTCCCGTGGGTGCTCGTCGCCTCGACGGCGGTCTCGCTGACGACGACGGTTCGCGCAGGCGTGCGTGAGGTGCGCGTCATCGGCTCGCTCCTCGCGTACCGGCTCGAGCAGGCGACCGGGGCGCCGGCGGATCCCGCGCTCGTGAAGAAGCTCGCGCTCGAGCTCTACCTGGCGCCGAAGCGAACGCCCGATGTCGCGAGGCTGGACCTGCCGTTTTCCGTCCTGGCGCGGAAGTGGTTGCTTCGCGGCATCTTCGGTCGCGACACCCGCAAGTGGGCGGACAGAGCGTTGGATGCCGCCGAACGGCTGGACGTGGAGCGCGTGCTGGAGACACGACGTGCGGCGAGTGCCGCACACTCCAGGCCTTCCACGGATCCCGAAACCACTAGCTGAGCTGCCCTACAGGGCCGGAGCTGGGCTGGGGTCGTGTACGCCGGTCCGCTTCGGGGAAGACTCGCTCTGTCGGTGACAGCTACGGAAGGTGCAGATGTCCGAACTCGAGCGGTTTTACGCATTGGTCGAAGACATCGAGGTCGCGATGATGACGACGAGGCGACCGGACGGCCATCTCGAATCTCGCGCGATGGCGACGCAGAGGCGGGCTGCAGGTGCGGATCTGTGGTTCGTTGCCGCCGACGGGACGCGCAAGGTGCGGGATCTCGAATCCGATCCGCATGTCAACCTCGCGTACTACAAGGATCGCACGAGGGAATGGATCTCCGTCTCGGGACTCGCGACGCTCACGCGTGACCGCGACAAGATCCGAGAGCTGTACGCCGACGACTGGAAGATGTGGTTCGCGGACGACGGCGACCCCCGGCACGGCACACCCGACGATCCGCGCCTCGTGCTGATCGGCGCCGAGATTCACGCAGCCTCGTTCCTCGAGCTCGGCAAGCCCCAGCCCGTCGTCCTCTTCGAGCTCGTGAAGGGATTTCTCACAGACGAGACGCCCGACCTCGGCGAGGTCGTGCGGATCGACGGAACTTGAGACTTCGTGGGAACGGCGGCAGCGTGAGGGGTTGGGAGACGTCCGAGCGGGTGCTGGAGTCCGGCGGGTTCGAATCTCGGCAGCGCGTGCTCGTCGACGTCCCGGTCGTCGACGCGTCGGCCTCGGGCGCGCGGACGCTAGGGGTCACCTATTGGCGGACGGTCGAACGCTTCACGCGCGGCACCATCCGCGCCACCTGGAGCGGCGACGGTGGGCGGCTCAAGCTCCTTGGCGGCGCCACGCTGCTCAGCTTCGGCACTGCGCAGCTCGCCTTCGGTGCAGACGAAGTCCATTGCCGGCACGAGGTCCGCGGTGGCCTCCTCGCGCTGCGCGGGGGTGGAACCGTGACGCTGGCACAACGCCCGGCCGGTGATCGGTACGAGCTGAGCGTGCTCGTGGAGGAATACGTCCCGCGGCTCGCGGCCCGGACCGGCTCGCCGTGGTGGGCGGGTGCGCTCTATCTCAAGGGCCAGAGCCCGTTCCACGCGGCGGTCAGCCGCCGCTACTTCGACCTTCTCGTGCGGAGCGGGCCGGTATGAAGGTCACCGTCTTCGGCGCCACCGGCGTCGTCGGCCGCGCGCTCCTTCCGCTCCTCGCCGACCACGAAGTCACCGCCGTTTCGCGCTCGCCCCACGAGGACGCCGGCGCACGATGGGTCGTCGCAGACGCCGCAACGGGCGACGGTGTCGCCAGCGCGCTCGAGGGAGCGAACGTCGCCTACCACCTCGTGCATTCGCTGGGATCGAGCGACTTCGAGAAGCAGGACCGTGCCGCCGCAGAGACCGTTGCCCGCGAAGCCGCGAGCGCAGGGGTCGAGCAGATCGTCTATCTC
>Ga0075422_10000204_pt1 | contig 15158 bp, 10 predicted proteins | sample SoiMethybrSBSTD1_FD_72776 | JGI IMG/M metagenome (GOLD analysis project Ga0075422, IMG submission 72776) | Bulk soil microbial communities from a Populus tree surrounding site in Tennessee, USA - Soil MetaG P. TD hybrid SBSTD1 | ecosystem: Environmental > Terrestrial > Soil > Tree plantation... | reverse complement strand
CCTGGCCCGGATATGATGGACGGCGCGACAGACGCGTCCGCGACCCGCAGACCCCGTAGCCCGTGGACGCGCAGCCGATTGTCCACGACGGCGTCCGCGTCCCTGCCAATCTTCGCCGTGCCAACAGCGTGGCCAAAACTCGCCGACGCCGTCTTGGCGAGATCAACGATGTCCTGTGGGCTGGCCTGCGGCGACGGGATGACTTCCGCATCTCGAATTTGATCGAGTGCGGACCTTTTTGACCGGCGATGGGTTTTCTAACCAGTGGCAGGGGCAACCATGGGCAGTCGCCGTAAAGTCACCCTGAAAAAACAAAGGGAAAAGCGTGAGCGACCGCACTTCACGCCCGACGACATCGTGCTTGCCATCAAGGGCGTGGAAAAAGCGGGGTTGGAGGTCTACGGCGTGGAGATTACTCCAACCGGTGCAATTAACATCTGGACACAGCCGCGTCAGGCCGAACCCGATAAACACATCAGCAGCAAACCAGACGATACAGCACCCGTCAAAGAACAAGCATTAGCCCATCCTCATGAATTCAGATATTCGCGGCGTATTGATTGCGCTGATTATTATCATCGTCATTTTTGCAGCAGGCATGGCCGGTCACTGCCTGCGGTAAGCCATTGGGGTGGACCTAGGTCCAACTTCAAAAATCTGCAGCAGACCTTAGAAAACAATTTCTAACTCATGTGTCCCCTATCCACTTCGGCCCGTAACGTCCTCCAGCGTTGCGGGCCTTTTCAGTTCTTTGCGCTAATGCGGACCGTTCCGGCGGCGGATCGCCGAGCCATTTCTCCGCAGCGGTGCGCGTGTCGAGGGCCTGTCGATGATCACGTTCGGCGAATCTTTTTTTTACGTCAGCGAGTCGCGGGCGTGGATCAAGTGTCGGCAATCTTTTCGTTCGGTCGATATGCGATCCACGCGGCGGCATGACGCGAGATAGCTTCATGGAAATTCCCCCGGATACTTATTTGATCTGGCCGCCGCGCAATTTTTCAATTTTGATGTCGATTTGCCCGAGCGCCGCTGTCAGCGTTTCAGTTCTAACGCCCGTCAGTTCATTGGCGATCTGTAACAGTCGCTCGCGAGCGCCAGGGGTGACGCCGAAAACGGTGTGTAGCGTGATCGTTCTATGCAGCAGGTCAAGCTTTGTCAGCGTTTGCACGTCTTGCGTCATGGCGCGGCCTCAGTAGGTCGATACCCACTGCGCTGTGACAGCGAGCAGGTTTTTAAAATTGCCGCCGTTCGTCGCTTGCTTGATGTAGGTGTCTATCTCGTCTTGCCCGACGCCAGCATTGCGCATGGCCTTGATGGTGCGGCCCAAGATGGCAAGCGGGTTGTCCTGAGTAAAAAGCCGGACTTTGATGTCCGGAAATTTGATCAATCCGATCATGTCCCCGTTTTCAATTTTGCAATTTTGATTTCGATTTCACTGATCGCTTCGCTTAGTGTTTGATGTTTGGTGCCAGTCAAGTTGCTGGTCATCTGCAAAAGCTGATCGCGCACGTCCGGATTGGCACCGAAGGCTTGGTAGTAGCGGATCGTTCGATGAGCGATGCCAAGCTGGTAAAGCAGGTGCCGTTCATTCATGGTTGGCCCCCGACCAATGCTTTGCGGATTGATCTACAATTTTCGCCAGTGTCCGGCTTGTTCGCTTCCGCCAATGATTTGTTGCTTCAAGCCTATCGTGTTCGGCGTCCAGCCCTGAGGGTAATGATTTTTTTTCAAGGCCGGATAGCGCCGCCCGCAGCGAGCGATATTTGGTGCCGGTCAACTCACGGGCGGATTGCAACAGCTGGGCGCGTCTATCCGGTTCCATACTCTCAAGGGGCTGATAAGCGCGGATCGCACCGTGAAGCACGGCAAGCCGGTGAAGTATTTTTGGTTCATGCATGGCTGTGCCCCGCCGCACCCGGTTTATCGGTTTGCTGAAAACGCGGCTTGTGAATCCATGCCAATGATTTGTTGGTAAAGGACCCCCGTCTATGCGGCGCGGCGCGGATGCCGCGAGCGATTTCAAATCCGGCACCTTTTCACGCGCTGGCAAAGATCACCAGTTTTTTGGCCAAGTATCGCAAGACGCTGTTGATGACACGCGTTAAAAACGTGGCGATGAAAGTGCAACGTGATCAAACGCAACGACCCGATGCTCGCGCCGTAGTGTTTGGCTTATTTGCCATCATCGTAATTTGTGCGGCAATTTTGGCTGGCACTTACCTTTGGTAGCACATGGGGCGGCAAGCTGTTATCGCGATTGGCATCATCGCCATGATGATAGCCATCTTGTTTTTTGCCACCCAACTTGGGCGCTTACGCCTAGCGCGGGCCGTTGGTGAGTTTTCTGTTGCAACCCTATCGGTGGAGTAGCAGCGAGCGGCAGCTCGCCGATGCTGGCCGTTTTGCAAGATTGCCCGATTGTTTACCCCATTGTTTACCCCGGCGCGTTTTTTCCACCCCGGTCGACGTACAAAATTTTCAACAAGTCATTGCGCCGCAGGCACAAGTGAAATCCGCCGCCGAATTTTGTCCGCTCTACCCCCAAAAGCAGACATGTGCGGTGCAGCTAGGGATGTCCGCTTTGGGCCAAAAGCAGACATGAGCACTTTTTAATACAGCCCAAACTCGGTAGTTCGTTGTCCGAAGAACGCTCCGTGCGTCAGCTAGTGAGCCTAGTCCGTCTGACCTGCTTTCCCGATTTGGCGGTAATAACGAATCGCCCCTGGATGGAGCGGCAGAAACGAGTTGCGATCGATGTTGGCGGGAACGGTCGCTGCCGCCGCGGCATGCGCCTCCATCATTTCCTCATGGTTCTCGAAAACGGTTCTGACCACGTTGTAAACGAGGTCATCTGGCAAATCCGCATGTGCGACGACGAAATTGTAGAGGCCAAGCGTCTGGTAATGCCGCAGCAGCGACGGGTAGGTCCCGGCGGGAATGCGCGAAGGAGTCAATTCCGGCATCGCCAAGCGCAGTGCAGCGATCTGTTCCGCGCCAAACGCGATATACCGGATTTTATCCTTCGCCTCGAGTTCGACAAACGAAGGAAACGGCACACCGGCACCGACCGCGAGCACGTCGAGCGTGCGCTGGTGTACTTGCGCTGCGAGCTCTGCCCAATCCCCGAAAACCAGGTTCACTGGAGTTTTCAATGTCTGGAAGAACTGTGGAAAATAGGCTGCCGACGTGCCGCCGCGCGGGCCCACACCAACCCGCTTGCCAGCCATTTCGGCGATCGATCGAATGCCGGACTCCTGCAGAACCAAGAATTGAAACGGCGTATCGTACATTGGGAGGATGGCTCGCATCGAACGAGCCGGCCTTTTGCCCTCCCAAACGCCAGTACCATTCCATGCTTGGAGCGCTATTCCGATTGTAACGAAGCCGAGCTTTGCCTCGCCCGTCTCGAGCAATTCAATATTCTGTGCGGGTCCCTCGGTGGCCAGTCTTACAACCGGAAGGTCGAGGGCCCGGGTCAATATCTTTGCCAAACCCTCGCCGTAGACATAGTAGGTCCCACCAGGCGATGCGGTCCCGATGAGGAGTTGCTCCGGCCAGTTGGGCTGGCCGGAGCGTAACGATGTCGGGCAGAAGAGGGCCGCCGCCACAACGATTGCAAGCCGAAGCCAATGGGCCTTCATGAGTTGCCTCCGATCTGCGTGTCTCAGGCGGGCATTACTTTTTCTGGTGCGTCCGCTTCGAGATCTGTCTCGCGATTAAGGTGCTCGCGCATTCGCTCTTCGTCGAGTGCGTTTTCCCATTTCGCCACAACGATGGTGGCCACGCCATTTCCAATGAGATTGGTGAGCGCGCGTGCCTCCGACATGAAGCGGTCAATTCCCAGGATGAGGGCGATGCTGGCGACTGGGATTGAGCCGACCGAAGCCAGCGTCGCTGCGAGCACGATAAAGCCGCTTCCGGTAACACCTGCTGCTCCTTTCGACGTCAGAAGCAGGACCCCGATGATGCCTAGCTGCTGCCACAGCGTGAGCTCGGTGTTGGTTGCCTGCGCCAGAAAGATTGCCGCCATCGTCAGGTAGATGCAGGTCCCATCCAGGTTGAACGAATAGCCGGTGGGAATGACGAGGCCGACGACCGACTCCTTGCATCCCAGATTCTCGAGCTTGTTGATCATGCGCGGCAACACCGATTCGGAAGATGAGGTGCCGAGGACGATCAAAAGCTCTTCTTTAATGTACTTGATGAACTTCCAGATGCTAAAGCCTGCCAGCCGGGCGATACCACCAAGCACGACAAAGATGAAGATGAGGCAGGTTATGTAGAAAGCTGCCATAAGCTTGCCGAGCAAGAGCAGCGTGCCGACGCCGTACTTGCCAATGGTGAACGCCATCGCGCCGAAGGCTCCGATCGGCGCAACCTTCATGACGATTCCGACGACGTTAAACAGTATATGTGAAACGGCATCGATAAAGTTGAGGACCGGCTTGCCGCGCTCACCAAGCATGGAGAGCCCAAAAGCGAACAGGACTGAGAAAAATAGAACCTGCAGAATTTCGCCTTCAGCGAAGGCGCCGACGACCGTGTTGGGTACGATGTGAAAGAGAAAGTCGACGGTGCTCTGCTGGCCTGCTTTGCTCGTGTAAGCCTGGATCGACTTGGGATCGATGGTCTTGAGATCGGCGTTCGTGCCGGCACCAGGTTGCAGCACATTGACGACCACGAGCCCCACGATGAGTGCCAGCGTCGTGACGACCTCGAAATAGATCAGTGCCTTGAGGCCAACGCGTCCGACCTTCTTCAGATCCTCCATGCTGGCAATGCCATGGACGACCGTGCAGAAAATGATCGGAGCAATAAGCATTTTAATCAACTTGATGAAACCGTCACCGAGCGGCTTCATCTGTTCTCCGAGCTGCGGATAGAAGTAACCCAGCAGGACACCAAAAACGATTGCGGTGAGCACCTGGGCGTAGAGATGCGTATAGAACGGCTTGCGTGGTGCAGCCGCCGTAGTCGCTGTGCTCGCCTGCATGACGTTCTCCCTAGTGGCTCTGGTGTCGATGCTCCTGCCTCTGTCGGGCAGTTCCGTCGCGCGCTGGTATGGACCGTACGCGCTGTTCTTCCCGTGATGCTGCCACACTGGTGAACAAGAATGGAGTCATCTCCATGGTTGACGTCGCGAGTGAAAACTGCACCCGGGGGATTTAACGGATATCCGACCAACGATGCCTGAGCCATAAGGCCGGATGTCATTCGGCTGCGGTTACGGCGCAAAAATTGCGCCCATGCGCAATGATTTTCTGCAGCCGCACCGCTGTGTATTCCAGGCTTTTGCAAGAACCGTGCTGGGCCGGTCGGCGCGCCCAAATGAAAACGCGCAATCGGGCAACGCCTTTCTTCCTTGATTGCGTCTCGATTGGCGCGGATCATGCGGTGACGGCCGTAACAACAAAAATCAGCAAAACGCCGGGGAGGCACCAATGGACGCCAGGACGGATCAGGATACCGTAGAAACAGGAGAATGGATCGATTCACTCCGGGCTGTGCTGCACTATCGTGGTTCCGATCGCGCCAAATTTCTGCTGGAGCGTTTGACCGCCGAGGCGCAGGGCGCCGGTGTCGCGCCCGCTTTCGCTCTAAACACCCCTTACGTGAATACGATCCCTCCGGAACGCGAAGAACGCGCGAATTGGGATCGCGACCTGGAGCACCGCATCCGCTCAATCATCCGGTGGAACGCCGTTGCAATCATTCTTCGGGCCAACAAGAAATCGTCCGAGCTCGGCGGCCATATCGCGAGTTTCCAGTCCGCGGCCACGCTCTATGACATCGGCTTTGGCCACTTCTGGCGGGCCCCATCGGAACAGCACGGCGGTGACCTCATTTACATGCAGGGACATTCGGCACCGGGAATCTATGCCCGCGCCTTTATCGAGGGGCGGCTCAGCGAGCAGCAGCTCCAGAACTTTCGCCAGGAAGCTAACGGGCCCGGCCTCTCGTCCTATCCGCATCCGTGGCTGATGCCGGACTTCTGGCAATTCCCCACAGTGTCGATGGGACTTGGTCCGCTGATGGCGATCTATCAGGCGCGGTTCCTCAAATATCTGCACGGACGCGGGATCGCCGACACCGCAGCGCGAACAGTGTGGGCCTTCATGGGCGACGGCGAAATGGATGAACCGGAGTCACTGGGCGCGGTGTCGCTCGCCGGACGGGAGCGGCTCGACAACCTTATCTTCGTCATCAACTGCAATTTGCAGCGTCTCGATGGGCCGGTGCGTGGCAATGGCAAGATCGTGCAGGAACTTGAGGGCATTTTCCGCGGCGCCGGCTGGAATGTGATCAAGGTGTTGTGGGGCTCAGGCTGGGATCAACTGCTTGTCAAGGATGCCTCCGGCCTCCTGCGCCAACGCATGGAGGAATGTGTCGACGGCGAATACCAGGATTTCAAATCGAAAAATGGCGCCTATGTGCGCCAGCAGTTCTTCGGAAAGTACCCCGAGACCGCCGCACTGGTGAAGGACTGGAGCGATGATGACATTTGGGCGCTCCGGCGGGGCGGTCACGATCCGGTCAAGGTCTACGCCGCTTACGCAGCAGCGACCAAACATGTCGGTCAACCGACCGTGATCCTCGCAAAGACGGTGAAGGGATATGGCATGGGCGAGGCCGGCGAAGGCCAGATGATTACCCATCAGCAGAAAAAGATGGGGCTCGAGGCGCTGCGCAAATTCCGTGATCGTTTTTCGATTCCGGTGTCTGACGAAAAGCTCGAAGAGATTCCATTCCTGACGCTCGCGGAAGGCAGTCCCGAAAAGAAGTATTTACAGCAGCGACGTCAGCAGCTGGGTGGGCAATTGCCGCAACGCCGGCAAAAATCTGCATCGCTTGCCGTGCCTCCGCTATCCGCGTTCGCTGCGCAGCTTGGCAGCACCGAAGAGCGCGAGATTTCGACCACCATGGCCTTCGTGCGCATCCTGAGCACGCTTCTGCGCGACAAGGCGATCGGCAAGTTCATCGTTCCGATCGTGCCGGATGAATCGCGCACCTTCGGGATGGAGGGAATGTTCCGCCAGCTTGGCATCTTCTCGCAGGTCGGCCAGCTCTATAAGCCGCAGGACGCCGATCAGCTCATGTTCTACCGCGAGGACAAGTCAGGCCAGATGCTTCAGGAAGGCATCAACGAGGCTGGCGCGATGTCGTCATGGATCGCCGCGGCTACATCCTACAGCACGAGCAACGTGCCGATGATCCCCTTCTATATCTACTACTCGATGTTCGGGTTGCAGCGCGTAGGCGATCTGGCCTGGGCGGCGGGCGACATGCGCTGCCGCGGATTCCTTCTAGGCGGTACCGCCGGTCGAACCACCCTCAACGGCGAAGGACTGCAGCACGAGGATGGCCATAGTCACTTGCTCGCCGCCACCATTCCCAACTGCGTTTCGTACGATCCGACCTATGCTTACGAGGTCGCAGTCATCGTCCAGGATGGATTGCGACGCATGTTCAAGGATCAGGAGGACGTCTACTACTACGTCACGCTGATGAACGAGAACTATTCCCACCCCGCAATGCCGAAGGGCGCTGAAGAGGGAATCCGGCGTGGAATGTATCTCCTGCGCGATGCTGGGAAGAAAAAAGGACCGCGCGTACAGCTGCTCGGTTGCGGCACAATCCTGCGCGAGGTGATTGCGGGGGCGGACTTGCTGGAGCAGGATTTCGGCGTGCTCGCGGATATCTGGAGCTGTCCGAGTTTCAACGAGCTACGTCGCGACGGCTTGCACGCGGAACGCTGGAGCCTGCTGCACCCCGCGCAGGCTCCCCGCAAGAGCTATGTCGCTGAATGCCTTGAACCCCGGCAAGGCCCGATCATCGCGGTCACGGACTACATGCGGGCCTTCGCGGACCAAATCCGGCCTTACGTGCCTCGGCGCTACGTCTGTCTCGGCACCGACGGCTTCGGCCGCAGCGACTATCGCGTGGCCCTGCGCAAGTTCTTTGAAGTAGACCGTCACTACACGGCAATCGCGGCCCTCAAAGCGCTGGCTGACGAAGGCGCTCTGCCCAAGACAAAAGTCGCCGCTGCGATCAAAAAGTACGGCATCGAGACCGAAAAACCCGCGCCATGGAAAACATGAAAGAGGTGAACAGACGCGGATTAGATTGACGCGCAACAGTACTCACCGGCTGAGGCAATGTAATGAGTCAACTAACGCAGGTGCGGGTACCCGATATCGGCGACTTCACGGATGTCCCGATCATCGAGATTCAGGTGAAGCCAGGTGACCGCGTAGCTGCCGAGGCACCGCTTATCACCCTGGAATCGGACAAAGCGTCGATGGAGGTCCCTTCCCCCTCCGCGGGGATCGTCAAGACGCTTGCCGTCAAGCTTGGCGACAAGGTGAGTGAAGGAACGCCGATCCTTACTCTTGAAGTCGACGGTGCTCCCGTCGCGGCGGAAGCGGCGAAGCCCGCAGTATCCGCGCCTCCGGCGCCGACAAGCGCTCCCGCTGGCGTTGCCGAGGTGCGTGTTCCCGACATCGGCGATTTTAAGGATGTGCCAATCATCGAGGTCATGGTGGAGCCGGGCGACACGATCAAGCCGGAACAGCCGCTCGTTACGCTGGAATCGGACAAAGCGTCCATGGAAGTGCCATCGCCGCTCGGCGGCGTAGTGGCCGACCTAAAGGTCAAGCTTGGCGATCGCGTCAGCGAAGGTACCGTCATTCTTACGCTTGTGACCGACGCTGTAGCCGCGCAGGCGCGTCCGGCTCCGCAGCCCGTGCCGTCGCCGGTCGCCGCCGAACTGCGGGTCGCACCCGCGCCTGCGCCTGCGCCGACCCAGCCGAGCGTGCCGGATTCAGCGTTCGATATTCCCTACGCGGGACCATCGGTGCGCAAACGCGCGCGAGAGCGCGGCATCGACCTGCGTCAGGTCAAGGGCAGCGGCCCGCGCGGCCGTATCCTGCCCGCGGACCTTGAAACCTTCACCACACCTTCCACAGCGGCCGCTGCGCCGAGCGTCCAAGCATACACGACCGGAGCGGGTCTCGGCCTGCTGCCGTGGCCGAAAGTCGATTTCGCCAAATTTGGACCGATCGAAACCAAGCCGCTCTCCCGCATCAAGAAAATCTCAGGCGCGAATTTGCATCGCAACTGGGTGATGATCCCGCATGTCACAAATCATGACGAAGCTGACATCACCGAGCTTGAGGAATTCCGTATGAAGCTGAACAAAGAGATCGAGAAATCCGGCGTTCGGGTCAGCATGCTTGCTTTCATGATCAAGGCGGCGGTGTCGTCCTTGAGGAAATTCCCGGAATTCAACGCGTCCCTTGATGGCGACAATCTCGTCCTCAAGAGATATTTTCACATCGGCTTTGCAGCCGATACCCCGCAAGGGCTTGTGGTCCCCGTCATTCGAGATGCCGACAAGAAGGGCGTGATCGACGTTGCGAAAGAAATGGGCGAGCTGGCAAAGCTTGCCCGCGACGGCAAGCTCAAGCCCGATCAGATGCAAGGCGGGACGTTTACGATTTCCAGCCTCGGCGGAATTGGCGGCACTTATTTCACGCCAATCATCAACGCGCCCGAAGTCGCCATCATGGGCGCCTGCAGGTCGTTCCATAAGATGGTCTGGGACGGCAAGCAGGCGACGCCGCGCCTGATCCAGCCGCTGTCGCTCTCCTGGGATCACCGCGTGATCGATGGCGCAGCGGCGGCGCGCTTCAATGCCCACTTCGCAAGCCTGCTGGCCGACATGCGGCGGGCCCTCGTCTAGAGGTCATGAACGATGGCAAACCTGATCGACGTGAAAATTCCCGATATCGGCGACTTCAAGGACGTGCCGATCATCGAGGTGCTGGTCAAGGCGGGCGATCGCGTGAAGACCGAAGACCCGTTGATTACGTTGGAATCCGATAAAGCCTCGATGGATGTGCCTTCCCCGGTCGACGGCGTCGTGAAGGAACTCAAGGTCAAGGTCGGCGACCGGGTTTCCGAGGGATCGCTTATTCTCATCGCCGAAGCCGAGGCCGCGCCCGCGGGCGTGGCGCCACGGGAAAAAGTCAAGGGGGGCGGACATTCGACCGGGGAAGGCGCACCGGTTGCCGACTACGGCGCACCCTCCGGAATTTACGAAACGATCGAGGTGCGGGTTCCCGATATCGGCGACTTCAAGGACGTGCCGATCATCGAGGTGTCGGTGAAAAACGGCGACAAGGTCAAGCCGGAAGACCCCCTGATCACACTTGAGTCCGACAAGGCTTCAATGGAAGTGCCCTCCCCGTCCGCCGGAACGGTCAGAGAGGTTAAGGCAAAAGTCGGCGACAAGGTCAGCGAAGGCAGCTTGATCCTGACGCTTGAAACAGGCGTGACAGGCGCCGCGCCTTCCGCGACGCGGGGAGCGCAACCGACCCCCGCGCGGCCCGCGCCGATGGCAGCGCGGCATGATGGGGGAGCCGACGTCGAATGCGACATGTTGGTGCTGGGGGCGGGTCCGGGCGGCTATTCAGCCGCGTTCCGCTCCGCCGATCTCGGCATGAGCACGGTCCTGGTGGAGCGCTATTCGACGCTCGGCGGCGTGTGTCTCAATGTTGGCTGCATACCGTCGAAGGCATTGCTGCACACCGCCGCGGTGATCGATGAAGTGAAGGGAATGGCGGCGCACGGCATCGCCTATTCGTCGCCGGAGATCGACCTCGCGAAACTGCGCACCCACAAGGAAAAGGTCGTCGGCAAATTGACCGGCGGGCTTGCCGGAATGGCCAAGACGCGCAAGGTCACCGTGCTGGAGGGTATCGGCAGGTTTCTCGATCCCCATCACCTCGAGGTCGCGCCGAAAAACGGCGCGGGCCGACGGGTGGTGAAGTTCGACAAGGCGATCATCGCCGCCGGCTCGCAGGCGATCAAGCTGCCTTTCATGCCGAACGATCCGCGCGTCGTCGATTCAACCGGCGCTCTCGAGCTTCGGCAGATCCCGAAATCAATGCTGGTTATCGGCGGCGGAATCATCGGGCTCGAGATGGCAACGGTTTACTCGACATTGGGCACGCGCGTTGACGTCGTCGAAATGCTCGATGGCCTGATGACCGGCGCCGACCGCGATCTGGTGAAAGTTTGGGAAAAGAAGAACGCGGGCCGCTTTGACCGGGTCATGCTGAAGACAAGGACGGTATCGGCGGAGGCGACGCCGGACGGCATCAAGGTGGGGTTCGAGGGCGAAAAGGCGCCGGCAAAGCCCCAGCTCTACGACATGGTGCTGGTGGCGGTTGGGCGCAGTCCGAATGGAAAGTCACTCGACGCCGAAAAGGCGGGTGTTGCAGTCGGTGAAAGGGGGTTCATTCCGGTCGATAAGCAGATGCGCACCAACATGCCTCACATTTTCGCCATCGGCGACATCGTCGGTCAGCCTATGCTCGCCCACAAGGCTGTGCACGAAGCGCATGTTGCGGCGGAAACAGCCGCCGGCAAGAACGCCTTGTTCGAGGCGCGGCAAATCCCATCGGTTGCCTATACGGATCCTGAGGTCGCGTGGGCGGGCGTCACCGAAGACCAATGCAAAGCACAGGGCATCAAGTACGGCAAATCGGTTTTTCCGTGGGCCGCTTCCGGCCGGGCCATTGCCAATGGCCGCGACGAGGGTTTCACCAAGCTTTTATTCGATGAGTCGAACCACCGCGTTCTTGGCGGAGGCATCGTGGGGACCCATGCCGGAGACCTGATCGGCGAAATCTGCCTCGCGGTCGAGATGGGTTGTGATCCAATCGACATCGGCAAGACCATCCATCCCCATCCCACCTTGTGCGAATCGATCGGGATGGCTGCGGAAGTATTCGAAGGCGTGTGCACCGACCTGCCTCCGATGAAAAAGAGATAACGCATTCCGCTTGTGCGGTGGTGCGAGCGAGTGGGAGGAAGCCAATGGAAGAACAACTGCGCCGTGATGCGTTGGAGTATCACCGGCTTCCGACATTTGGAAAGGTTTCCGTCACTCCGACCAAAAGCCTGGTCAATCAGCGCGACCTCGCGCTCGCATATTCGCCAGGCGTCGCCTATGCGTGTCTTGCGATCAAAGACGACCCGCATGAGGCGGCTACCCTTACCTCCCGCGCCAATCTGGTCGCGGTAATCACCAATGGCTCCGCCGTGCTCGGGCTCGGCAATATCGGCGCACTGGCCGGCAAGCCGGTAATGGAAGGCAAGGCTTGCCTGTTCAAGAAATTCGCCGGCATCGACGTATTCGACATCGAAATCGACGAAAGCGACCCGGACAAAATTGTTGACATCGTTGCCAGCCTCGAACCGACCTTCGGCGGGATCAACCTTGAGGACATCAAGGCCCCGGAATGCTTCTACATCGAGCGCGCATTGCGGCAACGCATGAAAATTCCAGTCTTCCACGACGACCAGCACGGCACTGCGATTATTGCCGCGGCGGCCGTGCTCAACGGTCTGAAGCTGGTCGGGAAGGATATCCGCAACGTCAAGCTCGCGTGCTCGGGAGCGGGCGCGGCAGCGATCGCCTGTCTTGACCAGCTCGTCAGCCTCGGATTGCGGCCCGAAAACATCCTGGTTACCGATGCCAAAGGCGTCGTGTACGAAGGCCGGGCAGAGGGGATGGACCCGATCAAGGCGCGGTATGCCAGACCTACGTCGGCTCGCACGCTTGGGGAAATCATTGACGGAGCCGATATCTTTCTCGGTTTGTCAGCGGGCGGTGTCCTCAAGCCGGACATGGTCAAGAGGATGGCGCGAGATCCATTGATCCTGGCGCTGGCAAACCCAACACCCGAAATCATGCCGGAAGATGCCAAGGCGGTCAGGCCGGATGCGATCATCGCGACCGGCCGTTCCGATTATCCAAATCAAGTGAACAATGTCCTGTGTTTCCCATTTCTGTTTCGCGGCGCACTCGACGTCGGGGCGACGTCGATCAACGAAGAAATGAAATCGGCAGCTGTACGCGCCATTGCCGACTTGGCGCACGCAGAGATCTCCGACGTCGTTGCGACAGCCTATGGAGACCAACGACTCGGGTTCGGGCCCAACTATCTGATACCGACACCTTTCGATCCGCGCCTCATTGAGCGCATAGCGCCGGCCGTTGCCAAAGCTGCAATGGAGAGTGGTGTAGCCACGCGGCCGCTGACGGATCTCGAAGCCTATCGCCAGCGCATGGCGCGTTTCATGTATCAGTCCGGAGCCAGCATGGAGCCGGTATTCGCCGCGGCAAAAATCGCGCGCAAACAGGTGGCATTTGCCGAAGGTGAGGATGACCGCGTCTTGCGGGCCGCTCAGATCATCATCGATGAAGGTCTCGCAAGGCCGGTGCTTGTCGGTCGCGCGGACGTGATTGCCAAACGTATCCAGAGCTTGGGCTTGCGGCTCAATCCCGTCAGCGATTGTGAAGTCGTCAACTTCGAGAGCGACAGCCGCTACGATGGGGCTTGGCGAGAATATTACCAGTTAGTGCGGCGCGAGGGCGTGACGCAGGCCTTGGCCAGCGAGGCCATGCGCAACCGCTCGACCTTGATCGCTGCAATGCTGCTGCGTCGCGGCGATGTCGATTCCATGCTGTGCGGCACTTCGGGCGCCTTCTACGATCATCTCAGTTACGTCCGCCAGGTGATCGGGCTGTGCGAAGGCGTCCACACATTCGGGACGATGAACCTGATTATCCTCGGCGGACGGCAAATTTTCATCTGCGACACCTATGTCAATCGCGATCCGACATCGGAGCAGCTTGCCGAGCTGACCTTGCTCGCCGCCGAGGAGGTGCGCCGCTTTGGCCTCATGCCGAGTGTGGCCTTGCTTTCGCACTCGAGCTTCGGAAGCACGGATTCGCCATCGGCACAAAAGATGCGCGATGCCCTTGCGCTCATCCAGCGGATGGCCCCGGATCTTGCGGTCGAAGGGGAAATGCATGGCGATGCAGCGCTTTCCAAGCGGATTCTCGACCGCGTCTTCCCGGATTCGAACCTGAAGAGCGACGCCAATCTGCTGATCATGCCGAATCTGGATGCCGGGAATATTGCGTACAACCTGCTTCGCGTCGGCGCAGGGGGCGGCATCACGGTCGGCCCGATTCTTCTGGGTGCCGCCAAGCCCGCGCACATCCTCACGCAAACAGCGACTGTGCGAGGCATTCTCAACATGACGGCCCTGGCCGCCGTTGATTGCGGCCATACGGGCGTCCGTGCGATGACGAGGATTGCTGCAGAGTGATGTCGGACCCGAGCAATGACGACCGAGAGCTCCAACCCTCATCAAATCATCGTTGTCGGCGGAGGCGCCAGCGGGCTCGAGCTGGCGACGCAGCTCGGCGATAAGCTGGGTCGACGCAAGCTCGCAGACGTCACGCTGATCGACAAATCGCGTACTCACCTGTGGAAGCCGCTCCTGCATGAGATCGCGGCCGGAAGCATGGATTTTGCCGTGCACGAGATCGACTACCTCGCGCAAGCGCATTGGCACAACTTCCACTACCGCATTGGCGAGATGATCGGCCTAGATCGACAGCGGCGCGAAGTTCAGCTGGCCGCCTACATCGACGAGGAAGGCCATGAGGTGACCCCACAGCGGACTTTTCGTTACGACACGCTCATCATTGCCGTTGGCAGCCAAAGCAACGATTTCGGCACGCCGGGCGTGCGAGAGCATGCAATCTCTCTCGATACGCCAGACCAGGCCAAGCGCTTCCACGGCCGGCTTGTGAACGCCTACATTCGTGGGCACGCGCAGTCGCAACCTTTGCGGCCCGAGCAGCTCCAGATCGCAATCATCGGGGCAGGCGCCACGGGCGCGGAGCTGGCGGCGGAACTGCACTACACGACGCGTCAGCTTGTCGCGTATGGCCTCGATCGGATCGATCCTGAGAAGGACATCCAGATCAATCTCATCGAAGCTGCCGATCGCATCCTCCCAGCGCTCCCGCAACGTCTTTCGGACGCCGCCTTGAAGCTGCTGAAGAATCTCGGCGTGCAGGTTCACATTTCATCGAAGGTTGCTGAGGTGAGCGCAAATGGAGTGAGGCTGGCGAACGGCAGCCTCATCCCTGCCGAGCTCGTGGTCTGGGCGGCTGGCGTCAAGGCGCCCGACGTACTTGCGAATCTTGATGGCCTCGAGAGCACCGGCAGCAACCAGCTCGTCATAACGGAGACGCTGCAGACGACGCGCGACGAAAACATATTCGTCAT
>Ga0075422_10000194_pt1 | contig 15322 bp, 22 predicted proteins | sample SoiMethybrSBSTD1_FD_72776 | JGI IMG/M metagenome (GOLD analysis project Ga0075422, IMG submission 72776) | Bulk soil microbial communities from a Populus tree surrounding site in Tennessee, USA - Soil MetaG P. TD hybrid SBSTD1 | ecosystem: Environmental > Terrestrial > Soil > Tree plantation... | reverse complement strand
GTACTATCAAGTGGAGCGCACCGAGCAGGAGTTCGCCAACGACGTACTCGGGCACCCGTACCTAGGCCCGCTGGCCAGAAGGGCTATCCGGCTGTACGGCGACCCCGAGGACCCCGGTGCCAGCGTGGTTCTAAGCGACACCTGGAAGGTGCGGAACATGGGCGGTACCGGAGGGCTCATCAAGGACCGCATCAACCAGATACGTAAGTATCTCAAGGTGCCGAACGCTCATCTACCGTGGGACCACCCGGAGCGGGTGCCCAAACTCCAAGTGCGCCGGGGCTATTGCCCCAACCTGGAGCGCGAGATGGACCTGTACCGCTACCCCGAACTCACCAGTGAGACAAAGGAAGCACCGGAGAACCCGCTCAAGAAAGATGACCACTGCCCGGAGGCGCTCAGCCGCTTCTTCGCCGGGTACTACGGCAAGCCCTACCGTGCGCAGAAGACTCGCTCCCGCAAGGCGCGCGTGGTTCGGTAGGCTGTAGGGGAGGAGGTCCCAATGGCACAAGGAGTGTTCACGCCGTACAGCGGCATTGAGGCGCTGATACAGACCCCGCCGTCGTGGGTGCCGCAGCTTGACCAGTCTCGCATCGCCTCGTACCAGATTTACGAGGAGATTTACTGGACGCACAGCGAGACGTTCAAGATGGTGCTGCGTGGCGACGAGGGCAACCCCATCTATCTCCCGACGGCCCGTAGCATCGTTGAGACCATCAACCGCTACACCGGCAAGGACCCGCGCATAGCGGCCGACCCGTTGCTGGGCACTCCGGAGCAACGGACGTTGCTGGACGCCAGCTTCGGCGCGCTGTTCAAGCGAGAACGCTTCTACAGCACGTACGCCATGAACAAGCGGTACGGCATCATGCGGGGCGACTGGCTGTTCCACGTCACGGCTGACGAGACCAAGCTGCCAGGCACCCGCATCTCCATCCGAGCCATTGACCCCGCCAGCTACTTCACGGTACCGGACCCGGAGAACGAAGAGCGCATCTGGAAGGTGCACATTGCCGAGCCCATCGTGGACGCGGAGGGCAATCAGCGGGTGCGCCGCCAGACGTACATGAAGGACGCGGTGTCCGGCGTCATCAGCTACAGCATCATGGACTTCGAGGTGGACAAGTGGGCCAAGGCTGACGACCCCGCCGAGCGGGACGAGGCCACCGAGGTCCTGGTGCCCTGGACTGCGCTGGACAACCGCATCACGGCGTTCCCGGTCTACCACATCCCCAACTTCGAGGAGCCCGGGAACCCCTACGGGTCAAGCGAGATACGCGGATTTGAAGCGCTGCTCAAGGGGCTGAACCAGGGCACCACCGACGAGGACATCGCCTTGGCGCTGGAGGGGCTAGGGCTGTACACGACGGACGGTGCCGGTCCAGTTGACGAGGACACCGGCGAGGACATCGATTGGGTCATCGGGCCGGGGCGGGTGGTTGAGAACGCACCAGGCTTCAAGCGGGTGAACGGCATCCAGTCCGTCGCGCCGTACCAGGACCACCTCAAGTGGTTGAAGGACAACCTGACCGAAGCATCGGTGACCAAGGAAGCGCTAAACATCGACGTTGCTGTGGCGCAGTCCGGCATCGCACTGTCACTGCGCATGGGGCCGCTGCTAGAACGGGCTCAGGAGAAGGACCTCATTATCGAGGGCATCATCAACCAGATGATGTTCGACCTAAGCCAGATGTGGTACCCCGTCTACGAGCAGACGGACTTCGGCACGTACGACCCGCTGAACCCAACCAGCGCTGCTGTTCCCGTCATCACCTTCGGCGACAAGATGCCGCACAACCGTCCCGAGGAGGTCACCTTATGGACTGCGCTGTGCACCACCGACCCGCCCATTGCCAGCGTGCAGACAGCTCGTGAGGAGCTGGCCAAGCGAGGGTTCACGTTCGCTGCTGACGAGGAGGCCCGCATTGAAGCCCAGCTCCAGGCGGCCACCGAGCGCAGTGTCGCGGCAGACCCCTTCGCTGCAAGGGCGAACGCCGAGCTTGCCGGGCAGAACGGCGACCAAGGAGCCCCGGTAAACGCTAGCTGAGAGGAGGTGAACAAACGTGACGGACAACACCCTCACCAGTGAGCGCGTCGGCTCGGCTGTGACGTACGTCGATGAATACGGCAAGCCGCACAACGCCATCGTGACAAGGGACTGGTCTCCACTGCCGAAACATCCTGGCAGCGTCAACCTGGTGTACGTCGTCGATGACGTCAGCATGACGGACTCGTGCGGTGTGCAGATTGCAAGGGCGACCAGTGTGGTGCACCAGCCACAGCAGTCCGCTCACGGTCGTTACTGGAAGTGACAACCGACCCGGAGGTCAGTACATGCCTGGTGGTGTGGAACCCCAATGGGTCAAGGGAGATGGGTTGTATGGTCAAGCGACCGGGAACACCATCAAGAGCGCGCGGAACCAGCAAGCTGCCCAAGAGCGCGTTCGCCTACCCTAGCAAGCGCAAGTACCCCATCAACACAAAGGCCCGTGCTCGCAACGCCCTCAGTCGGGCGGCGCAACGAGGCACCTTCGGCTCCGTCTCACACGTCCGGCGCAGGGTGCTCAAGCGGTACCCTAGTCTCCGCAAGACCAAGCGCCGTAAGGCATCTCGAAGGAGAAGGTGAATGCAAGACATCAATATGCCGCTGTACAAGCGGTTCGGCACAGAGGGCCGTGTCACGGCTGGGCTCAGCGGTGCCCGTGGGCGGGTGGCGGTCGTGCCCGAGGACCCAATGGGCACAGGGCATAGGCTGGAGGGCGACGACACACCCATCAGTCAGGAGCCGGTGTGGCCGGACCCAGCCACCTTCGACGATGATGACCTGGTCCGGCTGAAGGTCATGCAGGACAACGGCATCGCCTTCCCGGTATGGACGATGCAGGTGTGCAAGCTGTACGCCGTGCCGCTGTTCTTCGAGTGCGCGTTCCTCAGTCACGAGTCCTACAACGGCAAGAACCTATGGCACAACGACCCGACGTGGATGCGCGGCAACGACCTCGCTGACGTGGGCATCCTGGACGTCAGCAAGGAGGCGTACCTCATCTACCTTGCGCAGCGAGCAGCCTTTGGCGCGCAGGGAATTGGGCCGAACGCTCTGACGCACCCGACGTATCAGAGCCGAGCGGACTTCCTCGGCGGGTGCTGGAAGCCACGGTCCAACATGGCAGCGGCAGTCTCCGGGTTCGCCGAGGACCTGGCAGCCGGTAAGACCATGGACGAGATAGCCACGGCGTACAACCCAGGCAGCCCGAGCTATCTCACCACCCACCAGGGCTACCGCCGCTCGTGGCGGCAGCGCTTCCAGGCAGCGCTGGACGCATCATGACGTGGCTGGTGGCCGGAGTATCCTTCGGGCTGTACCTGGCAGCCACCGACCAGACCCCACAGGTACTAGCCGACTGGATTGTGGGTGAGCACTGATGGACACGCTCAAGATTGAGCACCCGAACGGTGACACGCTCAAGATAATCGAGCTACCCAAGGGCACCAGGGTCACATGGAACGGTCGGCACTGGCACGGGATGCCAAACATCGACCGGCTGGAGGTTCTGGTGCCGCACGACTTCGCCCTCACGGCACACGTGGACCAAATCGATGCAGACGGAAGGTGATGTGGTGCGCAGGCCAGCGCTGTACCGCAAGTTGACCCGGCACGGTATGCCGAAGAAGAAGGCGAAGCGCATTGCCAACAAGCGCTCCAGCCCTCGCCGACGCGGCGTGAACGGCAGACGGGCTGGTCGTCGTGGCTAGCAAGTGGCAAGAGCTAGAGCGCGAAGCGCAGGGCACCTTCAACACCTTGGTTCTGGAGACCGGTGACCGGGAGTGGCGCGTCGCCATGGATTTACGGGACTGGCGCGAGATGGGCGAGCCGGACCGGGTTCGTGTGACCGTCACTGCCCTCGAGGGTCCAGCCAAGGAGCACCCGGACAAGGGCAAGGCGCAGCTACGCACCGACCAGCAACCGCCCGAAGACGAGGCCACACCCGACGCTGAGGCGTAAGACCCATGCCCAGCCAACCCAGCCCGCTACAGCGCTATCTCACGGCACAGCAGCGGTCTGACCGGGAGCTTGCCATCGTGCTGCGGAACGCCGCAGACGATGCCGAGGACCTGATGACCAAGCTGGGCCGCAAGTACACGTTCAGCGCTGAGATGCGCAGGGCTCAGATTTCCTTGGTGCTAAGGGAGTTGCGCACCCAGCAAGCCCTTCTGTGGGGCCAGGTTGACGACCTGTTGGGCAATCAGTTGACGTACGCGGCGGACGCAGCGGCTGACGCCGAGGAGTTCATGACCGACGACCTGTTCCGGCGGGGCCTCGGCACGTCAGCCATGGAGGAGTTGAAGCAGGCGTACCGAGCCCAGGCGCAGGCCACCGTCCGGGCCTACCAGGCACGTACTGCTCTCGGCATCCCACTGAGCCAGCAGGTGTACAAGACCTCGGCGTGGTCAACAGGGCTCCTGGAGCGGCGCATCAACAGCGGCATCCTGCTGGGCAAGAGCGCGGCCGAGCTGGCCAAGGACGTGAAGGACCTCATTCGGCCGGACGTGCGAGGCGGAGTCGCCTACGCAGCAAAGCGTCTCGCCCGAACAGAACTCAACAATGCGTTCCACGAAGCCCAGAAGACCATCAGGAGCCAGGACCCATTCATCACCGGCATGAAGTGGAACCTGTCCGGGTCGCACCCGCACGCTGACGACTGTGACGTGCTGGCTGGCGACACGCACTTCTCCGGTGGGCGGGCTGGGGAGTTCCGGGCGGACCAGGTTCCCGGCAAGCCGCACCCGCAATGCCTGTGTTACCTCAGCTCGATTCCCATTAGCAGCAAGGAGTTCACACAGCGCTTCGTCAACGGTGACTTCAACAGCTACATCGACAACAAGATAGCTCGGTACAACCCACAGACGGTCTCCAGGTTCGACGGGCCGTTCGGCGGCAAGATAGCAACCCGCTCCACCACGCCTCGGTACATGGCAGATAACTCGACATCCCTTGTGAGCAAGGGAATGACGGAGAGCGGGTACAACGGCGCGGAGGCCAAGAGCCGTCTCGGTGAGGTCATAGCTGCGGCAGAGCGGGGTGAGCTGCGCAAGTATCAGACGGTAGCGCGGGGCAAGGACCCAGACCTCGACGACGTGTACGAGATTACCTATCAGGGCGTAGAGAAGCAGGCACTAGGTAAGGAGTATCACACCTTCGAGATGATGCGTACCGGCCCGAGGGGCTTCCGGCATCACGTCTTCAGTAACAAGAACTACACTCGCGAGGATATCCAGGATGCCTTCGACGTAGCCGAGTGGGATTTCCCCACCCTGCCCGCTCCCGCAGCGCCTCGCCCACTCATCAGCCCGAAGAGCCCCGGTGCCATGACCGACGAGGACATGGCCATCATCTGGGTCAAGACAAAGGACCGCATAGCAAGGGAGCTGGGCATCAACCCGAAAGGTGCAACCAAAGAGCTGGACGACCGCACCTACAAGGCCATTGCTGACGAGACCGGGTACAAGCCCGCTGAGGTCAAAGCCAAGCTGGACGCTTACCGGCAGGGCGGCAAGAAGCTGAGCGTGCTGAAGAAGAAGGTGTTGAAGGGCGACCCAAAGACTAGGCCCAGCACGCCGAAGGCTCCACGCAAGGTCCCGACCAAGCCAACGCCCAAGGTCGTAGATGATGTCGTGGACAAGACCAAGAAGGAGATACTGGACGACCCCGGCCCGGTGTACAAGGAAGACCAGCCTGGCTTCAACCTGTGGGAGAGCGTGGACGATGAATTGGACCTGCGCTACATCAACACCAGGTCCGTTACTGAGAACCGTCGGGTGTACACGGCGGAGGGGTACGAGAACAAGGACCTGACCTTCTACCGGCAGTACGGCAACGTCAACTGCGTCAGTTGCAGTTACGCCTACGAGCTATTGCAGCGCGGCCTCAAGGTGCGGGCGCTCAAGGACCTTGAGGTATGGCAGAAGTACATCAGCACCTATAGCCAGGTCTGGAAGGCGCAGGTCAAGAGCTACAATAGCTTCGCAGTTAGTGAACGCACCGGTAAGTACGTGTTCAACAGAAAGACATTGACGGATGCCATGCTGCGGGATATGCCGGAGGGCGCTCGAGGCACCATCACCCTTGCACACAAGGGAGGCGGGCACATCTTCAATTGGCGCGTCAAGAACGGTAAGGTGCAGTTCGCCGATGCGCAGATTAGAGAACCGTGGACGGTTAGCCCGCGCATATTCCGGAGTGGCAATGTGGTGGACCCGCGCATTGAAATTATGCGGCTGGACAATCTGCCTACGCCATCTCCGGCTGACTTGAAGAATTGGGTGGACGTACAGTGATTACCTTCCGGCAGGCTATGGCCATCTGCACCCGTGAGAAGGCACCGGGCTGGGACAAGCGGCAGGGTGAGTTCTACGTCAGCACCAAGGGCTATGAGGACGCGCAGTGGTGGCTCGTGCAGTACGGCCCCGCCGCTTGGTTGCGGGACGGCGACCGGAGTCGGGTGCCCATGGACCAGCCCGTCTTCCTTGTCAACAAGGAGTCTGGGAAGGTGAAGGAGGTCGTGTACCTGGAGGACCCCGATACACTAGCTGCCATGCAACCCGTCAAGGCCGGAAAGGAGTGACCATGGCTTGCGACTTCCAGCTCCGTATCCAGGGGAAGGTGTTCCGTTGTGACAAGGCGGACACTACCCACATGGCGGACGCCCTTGCCCAGAACCGACTTCACCACGTGGACGTCAAGTTCGACAGCAAGGGCAACGTCATCCAGGACAACGCTGCGAACGCGGCGGTGCTGCCCTACGAGCAGCCGACGCAGTACGCGCAGTACCTCGCGCCCAGCGGGCGGGAGAATCCGTAGGCTCGGGCTCATCCCGTAGACTACAGCACAGTAACGCGGAACTAGACCGGAGGTCATCCCATGGGCCAGAGGCTCAGCACCCACCCGCTGCATCCGAAGACGGGCCAGCTACTCGACGCCATCTACGTTTCTCCCAAGACAGGAAGGGAATTCTATCCCATCCTGGGAGCGTCGGAGGATGACGACGAAGGCTCCGAGGGCGACGGGGACGAAGGCAACGACGAAGGTGACGAAGACGACGACACCGACGACAGCGGCGACGGTGGAGACGACGACGACGCCAAGGGTGGCAAGGGAGCCAAAGGCGACACCGACAAGGACGCCATCACGCGGCTAGAGAAGCGCATGAAGGCGGCTGACCGGCGGGCTAGTGCCGCTGAGAAGAAGGTCAAGGAGTACGAGGACGCCAACAAGAGCGAACTCGAGAAGGCTGAAGGCAAGGTGAAGGAGAGCGAGGCCAAGATGGCTGAGCTGACAACCACCGTGTCCCAGCTTCAGCTCGAGAATGCGTTCTTGCGGGAGAACACGCACTCCTGGGCTGACCCGGAGGATGCCCTCGAGCTGGCGCAACGGCGCGGCTACCTGGAGGGTGTCGTTGACGAGGACGGCGACATCGACCGGAAGGCGCTGAAGGCGGCGCTGGACAAGCTGGCCAAGGAGAAGAAGCACCTGCTGGCCAACGACGATGGCGACGAAGACGAGGACGACACCCACTCCACGGACAGCAACGTCGGCAGTACGCGCAAGCGCAAGAAGAACAAGCAGCAGGTTGATGAGGCTGCCCTCCGCAGGCAATTCCCAGCACTCAATCAGTAGCCGCAGAAAGGAGCACCGCTCGTGGCTCGTTACGACAAGTACGACCCCATCAGTGGTGGCTTCCGTGCGGCCCTCGCCGCTGACTGGCTCTCCGCTGACCTGGAGAAGCCCATTGGCGTTGGTCTCGATACCAACGGCAAGGTCGTCAAGGGCGCGGGCAACACGGGCGTCATCGGGGTCCTGTGTCTCACCATGCTCCGGTACGCCGGGGACATCGTGGACGTCATGACCGAAGGTGAAATCGTGGAGGTGGAGACCCTCACCGCTGGCACGGCGTACTACGCAGTCGTGGCCACTGGCGTTCTCTCCAACACCGCGACCGCCAACAAGCGTGTCGGGCACACGGTAGAGGCCTCTCGCCTCGTCGTCCGTGTGGGCTCCGGCGCAGTGGGAGGCTGAGACATGCGCAAGCTCAAGCAGCCACGGCTCCTTCTCCCCGCATTCGCCTATGACACGGCGAACTCGCACGGTCGCAACCTGCTCACCGACCCGACTCTCCGTGGCCTCACCGGCTTGACGGCGGTCCCGGCTGGTGGCGCGCAGGGCTTCAACACCGAGGGTGATGTCATCACCCAGACGGTGGATGGCACATCGCTGAACGGTATCTGGCAGACCTTCCAGCAGACGCTCGCCATCAAGAACGCCGACCGCAACCGCCTCATCAACTTCCTCACCTACGGCGTCACCAATCCGGTGGAGACCGTGCCGCAGTTCGGCTCGGGTGCGGACTTCGAGCGGGCGTCCGAGTTCGGCGTGCCCATCGGTCAGCGGACCGAGGCGACGTACTTCCAGCTTGGCTTCCCGTTCGAGTGGTACGACACGGGAGCCCGCTACACCTGGAAGTTCCTGGCCGAGGCCACTGCCGAGCAGGTCAACAGCGTGCACAGCGCCGTGCTGGAGGCGGACAACCGTCTGCTGTTCGGCGAGGTCATGCGGACCCTGTTCCGGAACACGAACCGGACGGCCCAGATTCAGGGAACGGCGTACAACGTGTACACGTTCTACAACAACGACGGCACCGTGCCGCCGCAGTACAAGTCCAACACCTTCACCGGCAGCCACAGCCACTTCCTGGCCTCCGGCGCGGCGTCGCTCGCCACCGACGGCAGCGACATCGACGACATGCAGGACGCGCTCACCGAGCACGGCTACTCCCGTGAGAACGGGGTGGAGCTGGTCCTGATGGTGAACAAGGCGGAGGCGGATGTCATCCGCAACTTCCGCTCAATCGCCAACGGTGGAACGGCTCTGTACGACTTCATCCCGTCGGCGGCTACCCCGTCCTTCCTCCTTCCGACCGACCTGCGGCTGGCTCCGAACCAGCCCCAGCCTCCGGCAGCCATCCGGGGCATGAAGGTCATCGGCAGCTACGGCGAGTTCACCATCGTCGAGGAGGGCCACATCCCGGCTGGCTATATGGTGGCGTTCGGAACGGGCGGCCAGGAGTCGCTCACGAACCCCATCGGCATCCGGGAGCACGCCAACCAAGGCCTCCGAGGTCTGCGTCTGGTCAAGGGTCGTTCGGCGGACTACCCCTTGCAGGACTCGTACTACCAGCGTGGCTTCGGCTGCGGTGTTCGCCAGCGCGGAGCGGCCGTCATCATGAAGGTCACCGCCGGGTCGTACACCATCCCGACGCAGTACGCCTGAGGGTCGGAGTAGGGTCCGGGCTCTCGGGTTCGGACCCAACTTCCCTTACACAGAAGGAGATTCCAATGGGACGCAAGATTCCCCAGGATGAGCCCCTCAGCGACCGCAACCGTGAGTTCCTCATGGCTCGGGACCGCTGGGCGGAAATCCGGAGCATCGACGAGGCCTACCCGCCAGACGGCGACGTGGCCAAGGAGCCGGACCCGGCTGACGGTCACCCGGACATGCAGGACCCGCGTACGGGCCAGACCGAGCCCACCCACAGCCCGACTGCCACGCACCAGACCCCGGCAGCCGTTGGTCAGCGCCAGCGCCTCGCGGCCATGGACCCCAACATCCGCATGGAGACCGAGGACCACCCGTACGAGGACTGGCACAACAAGACCCTTCGCGATGAGACCCATCGGCGCGGGGTTCCCAGCTACGGCAACAAGCAGGCCCTCGTGGACCGCTTGCGTGGTTGGGATGACGACCACGAGGTCGGGCCACGGTACGAGGACGCGGAGCCGGGTGACCGCTACTCGACGATGAACCTTCACGACCTCCAGGCGGAGGCCGAGGAGCGCAACGTCGGGTACGACACCGAAGCCGACGACGACGAGGAGCTGGCGGACAACGTTCGCGACGCCCTTCGCGAAGCCGACGAGGAGCCCGAGGACGAGTCCGAGGACGAGGACTACGAGTCCGAGTGACCAGGAGGGAGGGCGGGCTGAACCTTTCCCGGGCCCGCCTTCCCTTCTGAGCAAGGGAGTTCGCAATGGCAACCATTGAGGAAATCGCTGCACTTCGCACTCTCATCTCCGACACCGACGAGCCTTACACCTTCACCGATGGCGAGCTGGAAGTCGCCATTGACTCCTTGGGCATGAACGCCAGCGCGGCGGGCTTCTGGCGGCGCAAGGCTGCGGCCAGCAGTGAGCTTGTTGACGTCAGTGAGTCCGGCAGTAGCCGGAAGCTGAGCGACGTCAGCAAGAACGCCATCGCAATGGCCACCTACTTCGACAGTCAGGTCGCCGAGGAGACGGGCGGTGTACGGCCCACCACTCGGCGCATCGTGAGGCCGGAGCCACTCGCATGACACTACCCGCGTTCGGACCGTACGGCGTGCGCTATCGCAGTGGGACTGCGGCCAGCAACGTCACCGTGCGAATTGAGTCAGCACCAGGAGTGCTGGCCGAGCTGTTTGAGGACGCGGAAGGGGCAACGCCAGCGGCGAACCCAATTCAGACTGATGACCTGGGAAACCTGTTCTTCCACGCTGTCAGTGGCAGCTACGAGATGGTGATGGGCACTGAGCGCATTCCCTTCTTCGTTCCACCGCTTGGCGGTGGCGGTGGAGCCATCTATACGCACGTGGAGCCGGACCCCACGGCCACGTGGCTCGTCACGCACAACCTCGGGCAGTACCGGGAGCCACTCGTGTTCCTAGACAGCGCCCCGACGGTGCCGGTGTACACGGACCTTGTGTTCACAGACGCCAACCACATGACCATCATCTTCCCGGACCCGGTGTCCGGGCGGGCTGAGTTCGCTTAGGAGCAAGGCATGAGCCGCCTCATTCTCAATGGGCTGGACCTCAACAACAAGAACATCACAGGGCTGGCCGACGGCTCAGCCAACACCGACGCAGTCACCAAGCAACAGCTCGACGCCGCCGTCCGAGGGCTGAGCTGGAAGCAGGCCGTGCGCGTCGCCACTACGGCCAACGGCACCCTCGCCAGCGCGTTCGCCAACGGCCAGTCCGTCGACGGTGTGACGCTGGCAACCGGCGACCGTATCCTGCTGAAGAACCAGACGACCGGCAGCGAGAACGGCATCTACACAGTGAATGCGTCGGGAGCGCCGACGCGGGCCGTGGATGCCGATACCTCCGCGGAGATTGACTCCATGGCAGTGTTCGTGGAGTCCGGCACCGTCAATGCCGACCGGATGTACGTGCTGAGCACGGACAACCCGACGCTCGGCTCCACCTCCCTTACCTACGCGCAGTTGGGCGGCGCAGGCACGACCTACACGGCGGGCTCCGGTCTCACCGAGTCTCCGGCTGGCACCTTCAATGTGGGCGCTGGTACCGGCATCTCGGTGAACGCCGATGACGTTCAAATCAACACCAGCCTCGTTGCACGCAAGGGAGCTGCGAACTGTGCGGCTACCACGAACCCGCAGGCGTTTGCCCACGGCGCAGGCAGCGCGGACGTCATCGTGCAGGTCGTGCGCGTGAGCGACGGCGTGGTTGTGGAAGCCGACGTCACCATCGACAGCACGAACATCAACGTCAACTTCGGTGGTGCACCGACCGCTGCGCAGTACCGCGTGCTCTGGACGTACTGAGAAATGTCCACGTTCCTTCGGCCGCTCATCCTCCCGGAGCAAGTGGCACCGAGCAATCCGCCCAGCGGGTTCGGGGCTTACTACGTTGGAACGGACCATCGGCCGTACATGCGCAACGACGGCGGGGAGTCGCTACGGCTGGACAACACGTTCTGCCTGCCCTTCAGCGTTCCTGGCGTGCTGACAGCGGGGTCCGGGGCCATTCCCCTACCCGTACCGTTCTCGGCGATTATAGAGGCCGTGAGTTCCCGCCTAGGCACCAGCGGTACAGCGGTGGCGGACGTCAACTTGAACGGCACCACCATCTTCACTTCAACCAAGGTGTCGTTCAGTGCTAGTCAGACCCCAACGGTGGGCGGGTTCGCTACGACTGAGGTGTCGGCCTCGGACTACTTCCAGGTGGACATCGACTCGGCCTCCGGTGGCGCAGCGAACCTGGGTCTAGTCATCTGGCTTCGGCGAACGGGCTGACATGCCTGGAGCGGTAAAGTTCGTGGCCATCGGAACCAAGACCGCTGGTTCCGGTACCACGGTGAGTCCTCCGTTACCGGCTGGCATGTTCGCAGCAGCCGTCGGCAGTGGAGACATGCTGGTCGCAGGGCGGGTTGGCTGGTCCGCCGCTGTGGCGCTGAATGACGAGACAGGCTGGACCAGTCAGGGGCGTCTAGAGGGCGGTACCGGCAGCGCCAACGACGCTCACGTAACGGAAGTGGGCGGGGACACCCGGCAGTACGTAAGTGGAGACGGCACTCCGGCATTTGACCTCGGCGGAACCGTTGGCGGCTCAATCGGAGTTGTCCTGGGCTACCGGAAGTCGAGCCCACGTAGCACTTGGAACATTGCAGCTACCACTGCTGACGACAACACTCACGCTGCCGACCGTTCCACCAGCGGGGCTGGCTCAATCTCCTGGCAGGTAGGGGATGTGGTGGTCGTCGTAGTGGCTGTGGACACTGACGCAGCTCTCACCATCAGCGCGGCCAGCATCACTGCGACCAATGTGACCTTCAGTGCCATGACAAGGCGGACTCCGGCAACGGCTGGCTCAACAGCCGGGCAGGACGGAAACATTGAGGTGTGGGAGGCAACCGTTACGGGGGTCAGTGGTTCTCCCACGACCGCGCCCAGCTTCTCGTGGACCTGTGCGACCACCACTTGCGGACCTGTCAACTTCATCCGGCTCCGAGAGGTCCCCGCCAGTAGTACCGGCAAGAACATCGCCCTGGTAGTGGGGGACAAGACCGCAGTGGCGGCTACCGATGTGGAGCTACAGCGCATCCTTGAGAACAGCGGTCACACCGTGACACTGCGCAGCGACGAGGAGGCGGTGCTGGCTGGTCAGGATGCCCACGTCATAAGCGAGTCCATCAGCCCGACTACTCTCAGCACTACGTATCTGGACCAGAAGGTATTGGCATTGGAAATCAATGCGTGGGATACCGAACTGTTGATGACCAGTGCGGCCAGTGTCAACAATGGCAGCGAGACACCCTCGTGGGACCTGGAGGCGCACTCCATCACGTCTGGTCTGCCGGACCCGCTGGCACCTAAGGTGAGCAGCGGTGGCGAGTGGGGCCAGGCTGCGGCAGCCAACCTCGCAGCAGGCGCTACAATCCTTGCCAGGCTGGTAAGTACGTCGACTCACATCATGAGCTTCCTGTTGGACCACGGGGCTACCAGGAGCGGCGGCGGCACGAATACCGGGCGCAAGGCGGCCCTCGGGTACATCGAGAACTGGAACGACACTCTGAGCTACGACGGCAAGGAGCTTCTCCTACGCGAGCTTGATTGGGTCATGGCAGCACCAGCCGCAGACAATGCGGGCTATTGGGGAGTGAAGAACGCATGAGCGTAACGATTCCGGACCCGGAGACCGGCAGCTACATCGACCCTACTGAGCTGCGCGTCAACCGCAAGCTCACGCAGCAGTTCATCCTTGCGGACAAGAAGGAGATTGTGCTGGAGCGCCGAGAGCGCACAGCCAACGGCACAGGCGGCTACACCCTGAGCGCCGCAGACCCCTTGCCAGCACAGAACATGCGCCTAATACCGGGTGGGCGGCAGCTACCGGAGCGTGAGACACCTGACGGCACCATGGCACAGCCCACTCACGTTCTCATGGCTGAGTGGGATGCTGACATGCGGCGCTGGGACACCTTCACCGACGACGGACAGACATATGTCTTGCTCTACGTGCACGACAAGCATGCGTATCAGATGAAGGCTGAGGTGCTGTACCAGCGGGGAGCCACCTGATGCTGATTGGAATGGGTGGCATCATCGCCAAGCTGGGAGCGCTGGACCCGCTTGTCAACAAGGCGATTGACGCGACCCTGCTGCGGTACGAGTCCATTGCCGAGTCGGAGATGAAGAACGGCGCACCGTGGACGGACCGTACCGGTGCAGCCCGTTCGGGTCTGGCCGCTACCGCCAGTAGTGAAGGCGATGAGCACGTGCTGACGCTGTACCATCAGGTGCCGTACGGCATCTACTTGGAGCTGGCCAACAGCGGCACCTATGCCATCATCATGCCGACCGTGGAGGCTATTGGGCCGCGAATCATGAGCGACCTTGACGGGCTGATAAACACGCTGGGAGCAGTGACATGAGGCGAGTGCTGTACAACGAGTTGACCAACGACGCCGAGCTGAATGTGTTCTACCCAGGCGCGGTGTTCTCGGAGCGCGGTGCGCTGGTGGATTCCCCCGCCCCTCCCTTTGCAGTCATCGCCTGGGGTCTGCACCAGTCCAACGGGCCGGGGCTGGCCACCAGAACGGTCCAGGTGTACTTCCACGACGCCCGAGGCAGCTACGACCGCATCAACGACGCGGTGGCTAGATGTGCCGAGCTGGTAGCTGGCCTGGAGAACGTCGAAATCCCTTACGGCACAGGGCTTGTGGACAGAATCAGCACGGCCACCTGGCAGTCCTCCAGTGGGGAGCTGTATGACCAGGAGCACAAGACCAACGTGCGGTACGTGGAGTTCCGTGTGACAGGCCGTGACAGGTAGGCTTGTACCAACCATGGAGGAGGTAACACCGATGGCAGGAAGCCAAGCCACCAAGGCCAGTGCCGACAGCGCCAAGGTCGTCAAGTACGTCGGCACCGCGGACGTCCGAGAAATCGATGCCGCTGCCTGGAAGAGCGTCGGCGTGGAGAACCAGGGCAAGGTCGTCTGGAACGAGAAGAACAACTGGACGGTGTCTGTCCAGGACCTCAGCGACGCCGCCGTCGCGTGGATGGATGAGAACGAGGACGGCCTCGTACTCACCACTGCCGACGCCAAGTAAGTACCCGATGGAACTGCGCTGCGATAACAAGCTGCACGGAGAGGTTATCGACGACGCTACCGGCACATTCGAGGTCAAGTGCAACAGCCGGTATTGCGGCGCAGGTAAGGGCCGAGTAGTGCTGCACCGTTTCAGTCTTGAGACGGGACAGATGGTGAGCACGCAACGCTTCAAGGCACCACCTACTCACAGAAAGATTGGACATGCCTCTCACCACAATCCCGCTGCCGTACGGTCTGCGTGACCTCAAGGTCACCAGTTACACGACCCCCGCAGCGACAGTCCTCGCAACACCCAGCATCGACTTCCCCTACGCCCGTACGCTGGCCTTTGCCGAGGCCGAGGAGTACGAAGAGCTGCGCGGCGATGATAAGGT
>Ga0075422_10000188_pt1 | contig 15525 bp, 16 predicted proteins | sample SoiMethybrSBSTD1_FD_72776 | JGI IMG/M metagenome (GOLD analysis project Ga0075422, IMG submission 72776) | Bulk soil microbial communities from a Populus tree surrounding site in Tennessee, USA - Soil MetaG P. TD hybrid SBSTD1 | ecosystem: Environmental > Terrestrial > Soil > Tree plantation... | reverse complement strand
TCGAAGGTCGAGCGGCTGATCACCTTGAGCACGTCGGCGGTGGCGGTCTGCTGCTGCAGCGATTCGCGCAGCTCGTTGAGCAATCGTGTGTTCTCGATTGCTATGACGGCCTGCGCAGCGAAATTCTTTAATAGCTCGATCTGCTTGTCGGTGAATGGCCGCACCTCCTGGCGGTAGATGGCGATCTGGCCCACCAGCTTGTCCTCCTTGAGCATGGGTACGTTGAGCATGGTGCGGGCACCCGCGAGCTCAAGAATAGCAAAGCGCTGCGGATCGCCGGTATAAGCCGGTTCTGCCCGAATGTCGGCAATCTGCACCGGTTGCTTCGTCCTAGCGACGCCACCGCTCGCCATTCCTGGGTTTGGACGCAATACTGGTTCGCGCCGCCGCGCTTCGGCGTATGCAGGCGGTGCCCCGTGCAGGGCAACCGTACGGAACTCATCGCCCTCCGATAGGAACAGTATGCCGAACTTGGCCTCGCAGATTCGCACCGCGTTTTCCAGCATGGCGTTGAACACCGGTTCGAGCTCGCCCGGCGAACTGCTGATAACTTGCAGTACCTCGGAGGTCGCGGTCTGCTGCTCCAGCGACTCAGAAAGCTCCTGTGTGCGTTTTTGTACGTCGTCGAACAGCCGCACGTTCTCGATCGCGATCAAAGCCTGGTCAGCGAAGGTCGTAGCCAACTCGATCTGCTTATCTGTGAATGGCCGCGGCGTGCGACGCGCGATCATGAAGACGCCGATCGCAATCCCGTCACGCAGCATGGGGACGCCAAGGGCCGCGCGAAATGCACCCAGTTGCTGTGCTTTAGGGGCGTTGTATTCCTGGTCGGCCAATACATCGGGAATGTGAACCGTCCGGCCTTCAAGCAACGTGCACCCAATTAGCGTCTCTCGTCCTGGCTGAAGCGGGTTGGTTTGCATCAATTCGAACCATTCCGGCGAGAACCCAAAGTATGCGACGTGATAGTGAGCGTCATTGGCACCTCTCGGTCGCGTCACTGAAGCCATGTCAGCCTCGCACAGCCGACCGGCCGACTCGACCAGCGTATCGAGCACGACCTGCAGATCAAAAGTCGACCGGCTGATCACCTTGAGCACGTCAGCAGTAGCGGTTTGCCGCTGGAGAGATTCACGCAGCTCATTAAGCAGCCGCGTGTTCTCGATGGCGATGACCGCCTGAGCAGCGAAGTTCTCTAGCAGTTCGATTTGCTTCTCGGTGAACCGTTGCACCTCCTGCCGGTAGATGAGGATAGCGCCAACCAGCTGATTCTCCTTAAGCATCGGAACGGCGACAACAGTGCGAGCGCCGGTGAGGTTGAGGAAATCAGCGCGCAACAGGTCGCGGTAGGCCGGTTCGGCATGGACATCGGCAATCTGACGACATCGCTGGCATGCTGCTCAACCTGTCCGCCAACAACAGAAAACGGGCAGAGATCTGCTTCATTCTCATGGCGTCGATCAGTAGCGCCTTCACCGGGAAAGAAGTGGAGCAGGTGTCGGCGGCACCCAAAAATCGTGCGACACGTTAAACGCGGCAGAGGCGGCGTCCTTTCTCGGTTTCAAGCAGGACGCGACCGGGTTGGCAAACTGGGACGTTTACAACGCCGTCCTGACGCCGGGCGACCTGATCCTAATGATGGTGTGGAAGAGCAAAGCTAACGCGGATGCGTTCGCTAAACGGGTCATCATGCCGCCACGCGGTCGATTGCGGCACGTCCGGATTGTGCGTGATTACGGTATGTTCGACCGTCGCGAGGCGCCGCAATACTATCCGCCGGTCGAGCGAGAGTAGTGCAAGGGGGTCGGATGTCCGCTTTTGGCCCAAAGCAGACATGAGCCGTTGCACTGCACATGTCTGCTTTCGGGGGTAAAGCAGACACGATCAACTTTCGCGGACATCGCCTGCACGGTGCTGTCAGGGTGCTGTCAGGCGCGGCTTCAATTTGAGATGTGGCAAGCTAAACGTTGCCGCCAGCTATAAACGGGACTCACGACCTCTCCCTTGCGGAGGGTAAGACGTCACGGCACAGATTTAATCCGCAATCCTTGCACCATGTCCGCTTTACCCCCCAAAGCGGACATGTGCAGTGCAGCTAGGGTATATGCGTTGCACTAGCTAATGTCTGCTTGGGCCAATAGCGGACATGATGACCTATATCCGATGTCGGCGTTACTGCGGGTGGGCACGACGTTTTACGGCACCTGTACTCTGTAGGCGCGGCGACGAAGTTCGGACTGACGGATGGTTACTGTCCGCGTGGAATGGGACGGGTGCGGATAATCCACCACAATGCTACGATTGCAGCCAGTATCGCTGCTCTGGCGTCGCGGCATGTGGGAGCACTTCCATGGAGATGCACCAGGTCCGCTATTTCCTTGCGGTGGCAGATGAACTGAACTTCACGCGCGCGGCGGAGAAGTGCAACGTGTCACAGCCCTCGCTGTCCCGCGCCATAAAAATGCTTGAGTTCGAATTCGGTGGCGAGCTTTTTCGGAGGGAGCATAGTCACACGCATTTATCGGATCTTGGCCAAATGATCCGACCCCACCTCGAAACACTCTACCAAGCTGCCGCAAAAGCAAAGTTAGTATCGAATGACCTCACGCAAATGAAGAAGATACCACCGCTTAAACTCGGTATCATGAGCACCATCTCACCGGACGAAATCGTTGATCTTATTGCGCCGCTCGAAAAGCAACATAAGGGCTTGGAACTGCGACTCTGCGATGCAAGCGCCCGGGAATTACACGACCGTCTGCTCGATGGCGACCTCGAGGTCGTCATCTATGCGTTGCCTGGCAAAAAATTTGATGATCGCACACATGTTATGCCGCTTTTCAAGGAGCGAATGGTGATTGCGGTCAATCGGAAGCACAGGCTTGCAAATCAGGCCGGATTCCCGGTGAAGGAAATGGATGGCGAACGCTATATCCATCGCGTCAATTGCGAGTTTGCCGGTTATGCAGATCACATCCTCCAGGAAAAAGGCGTAACCTGCACGCCGAGCTATTGGAGCGAACGTGACGATTGGACGTTGGCCATGGTCGCTGCTGGGCTAGGCTTCGCATTCATGCCAAAAAACGCGATCAAACATCCCGATGTGGTCGGAATCCCAATTGTGGATCCGGAGTTTTGGCGTGAGGTCAATCTTGTGACCGTGAGGGGTCGTCCCTTTTCACCCGGCGTTGGCGCACTTGTCCGGGAAGCGATGCGAAAAAAATGGTTCGGCCAACATGCGATTGCTGCTCGTTCCACAAAGGAAAAACTCCACACGTCAGGCTTGACGTAGCCCGGCAGCATTAGCGCACGGTATGGCCAAAAGCTTTCAGTTCACGTGGCCGATGATGCGAGGCTGAAAAAATGGCAGCGCCTCGTGCCAAGACGCTGCCTGTCGCGTCGATTATCTGGACTTCAGGGTCCGGCTGTCGTCCTTGTCAACACCGATTCCGGGCACCGACGTGTTGCCGGTGCCATAAAATTCAAAGGTTCGGTCTCTTGAGACTTGGGTTTTAGCTGTGTTGTGACGTGTCACTTTGTCCATGACATCTTGTGCACGCGTTTCTAGCGCCCAGGTTTTAGTCTGGTCTACAAAATATGCTGCGTGGGAGAGGCTCGGCGCGACGACCGAAAGCATTAGCGCGGAAGCGAAGATAACTTTGGTGGCGGTCTTCATCTTTTAACTCCGTTAGGTTGATGCAAGATGATTTCTTGCTGGCCGCTCTTGTCGCGCGCCGACGCCTCACCCTCAATCCCCCAAATGGCAATGGATTCGATAGCTTTTTACTATCTGCTCCCCGCAAACGAGGAAAGGAGCCGCATTACGCCATGCATGCGCCCCACATTGCGTCGCTTCCGGTTTAGGCCGAACACGCACTTGCAAGTGACGCGGATCAATGTCCGCTTTGGGTCAGAAGCAGGCATTTGCGCCGCAAAAAGTCATGTCCGCTTTACCCGCGAACGCGACATCAGATGCGTTTTAAATTGTCTGCTTTGGGCCATAAGCGGACATCAAGAGCGTCCCACATCATCATTTCGAGAGCTGTACGCGCTATGTCTCGAAACCGGGAGGAAGGTGGGAGGGTTGGCGTACTTATTACGTCAGGGTTACGATGTCGCTCAGCGGCATTGGTTTACCGAAGAGGGACCATGAATAAAGGGACAATGAATCATGACGCGGCAGTTTCAACCGCCAGAGAGATTGCCGACCGCGTTCTTGCTCCGGCGGCCAGTCAAAACGACAAACAGGGGCGATTTTCTACCGAAGCAGTTGAGGCGCTTGGTAAGGGTGGTCTACTAGGATTGATCCTGCCGATTGAGTTTGGCGGCGCAGCGCTCGGGCCACGGACGTTCGCCGGCGTGACCGCAACACTGGCGGAGGCGGATGCATCGGCGGCGATGGTCTACCTCATGCATGTCTGCGCAGCGGCGACCATTGCGGCAGCTCGGTCGGGGGCTTCAGTCGGAACAACGCTCAAAGAGATCGCGGCCGGGCAGATTCTGGCTACGCTTGCATTCAGTGAAGCGGGCTCGCGTAGTCATTTCTGGGCACCGGTCTCGCGGGCAGCCCGCGACGGAGCGGGCGTGAGGCTGACGGCAAAGAAATCGTGGGTAACAAGTGCGGGTCATGCTCAATGCTACGTGGTGAGCTCGCTTGCTCCTGACGGCAAGGGCCCAACGGAGTCCACGCTCTACCTCGTCCCGGCACAAACGCCGGGCCTTTCGGTCGCCGGGCCATGGGACGGTCTGGGGCTGCGGGCGAACGCCTCTGCGCCCATGATGCTGGAGGCATGCGCGATTCCGCCGGATCTTCAGCTCACCGAAGATGGCGCGGGATTCCCGGCCATGATGAACGTCGTTCTACCGCTATTTAATCTGGGTGCGGCTGCTGTTGCACTCGGCCTCAGTCGGGCCGCGATTGTCGCTACGGCAAAGCACCTCAACACCGCGCGCTTCGAGCATCTCGGCCAGAGCTTGGGCGAAAGTCTCCCGACATTGCGCGCACAAATCGCCGAGATGCAGATCGACACAGACGGGCTTGCCGCCCGCATCGATGATTTGATCGATTATCTCGAACAACCGCGCGACACGACCCTGCTGCGCGTGCTTGAGACCAAGGCTGCGGCGGGCGACGTCGCAATAAAAGTCACTTCGACCGCGATGCGCGTCTGTGGCGGCGCCGCGTTCTCGAAGCATACCGGCGTCGAGCGGCTGTTTCGTGACGCCCATGCCGGTGCCGTCATGGCGCCGACGGGAGACGTGCTGCGCGAATTCATTGGACGCGCTGTACTCGGACTGCCGCTGTTCTGATTATGAACTGAGGCGACCGGGGAGGAAAATTGCAACCTTGTCCTGCCTGCTAGCACCTGAGGAGCCGAAATGAGTCGAACAGTTTGGGTTGGCGCCGTAGCTTATGACCCAAAGGTGGTAACGATCTGGGAAGGTATGCGCAGCTATTTTCATGAAGAAGCGCGGCTTTCCGTCGAAGTTGCTCTCTTCCAAAACTATGAGGCGCAGGTGAGCGCACTTTTGGAGCCGCTTGGCAAACGCGTGCCTTACATCGATATCGCCTGGAACACCAATCTCGCTTATCTGCAGGCCGACGTATGGAGCGGCCAGCGCTGCCGGCCAATTGCCATGCGTGACACCGATATCGGCTGGATGACAAAGATTGTCGCGGCGACCGGTGGCTCAGTTACCACGCTTGCGGACGTCAGAGGTCGTACGCTTGCACTGGGCAGCCGCGATAGCGGGCACGCAGCAATTCTACCGGTACACTTCCTGGAGAAAGAAGGTCTGCAAGAGGGAAAAGACTATCGTGCTCTGCGCTTCAACAGCGACGTCGGCAAGCACGGCGATACCGGGGCCAGTGAAGTGGAGGTCGTTCGCGCTATTCTCGACGGTCGCGCCGACGCCGGGGCAATCGGCAGTCCGTTCTGGAAAGCAGTGCAAATCGAGCGTCTCGTCCCCCAAGGTGCGCTCACCGAAATCTGGACCTCACCACCGTATAATCACTGCATGTTCACGGCGCGAGCAGATCTTGAACCGGCGTTGCAGCAGCGGTTTGCCGAAGCATTGTCCGGGATGAGCTACGATAATCCGAAACATCGCGCCGTGCTCGAAGCCGAGGGGCTTCGGCGCTGGGTAGAGCCGCATCTCGATGGGTATAAGTCTTTGCGCGAGGCCTCTGCGCGGCAGGGATTTTTCAAGTCATCAGTCCAGGCGTGACCGGCGCTATGCGCAGTTGAATATCTTCGCCAGCCGGCGTTCATGGTCTTTTTCTTGATCGAACGCGCGCCGCACAGCGTCGAAGGCTTCTGCCAGGGGAAAAATGTCGCGCGATACCAAGAGATCTTTATCCTCTGCTCCGACCGGATGCCAATAAACACCATCTGCAGTGATGGTGATCTCCGGCACCAGGTCGGCGCGCGCGAGTGCAATGCCGTCACTGGCAAAACCGCGCAGCGCAATGCGGCGAATTACTCGGTCTTCAATCGCGACATTGCGGTGGTCCAGGAACACGCGAAACGCATCGGCCTCTGCATCTGTGGACACCGTTGCCGCCAGCCGTACTCGAAAGCCCGCCGATCGAGCATTCTCAATTCCCCTCAGAGTGCGCGCCCACGTACCCTCACCCCGATGGCGGTCGTGAAGCTCGGGCGTCGGGCTGTCGAGACTGATCTGCAAGGTGATCCGATCGCGTGGCAGGGTCCGAAGCATACCCAGCCGCCGACCTACGAACAGCATCCCATTAGTGAGCACGGTTGTGGGGGCTGCCGCGGCACACGCCAACAGAATCTCGTCGATGTTGGGGAGAAGAAAGGGCTCGCCGCCGGTAACGAAGAGGTCTCTGACGCCCAACTCGGCTGCTTCCTTTGCAATTTGTTTTATACGCTCAAGGGCGAGCGCCCGCCGTGGCGCCTTTGGCGAGGAGCGCACGCAACAATAGTCGCAGCGCAAATTGCAGTCGAAGTTGGTATAGAGCCACAGCCGCGACCCGACAGGACGATCGGCTTCGCTTTCCGCCGGAGCCTCGCCGCAGCGGATCACCCAGCGGGTCTGATTTGCCTGCTTGGTCGTCTCAACCAGGGTGTTCCGGGTGAAGCGACACCAGGTTGCAAGGTCCTCGCTCAACTCGGGATCGTTGCCAACGATAGTGAAGAGGTTACCGGGGCGACTGCGGCGCACCGCGTCGATCAAATCTGGAAGCAGCCCCGACGCAAACGTTTTTGAACCGGCCTCGATCTCAATCTCGACTCTCATTCAAGTTCTATTGCGCCTTCATCCAACTGTCCGATCCTGTCACCTTGACAGAAACATCCGAAAAGAAAACTCGCGCCGGCTTGCCGTCCGCCGTGCCCCGGTGATCGGTTGAGATAAAGAGAGGTCCGGCCTTCTTGTAGTCATCCCACGTCACGACCAGGAGTTTGGGCCTTTTTTGTGTACCTGGCCCGCCCCCGTGATAGGCAAGTTCCTGAATTCGATGGTCTGCACCGACATAGAGTTCCCAGGTGTCACCGGGTGCGTAGCCGCCCTCGGAGGGATATTTCACCACGACCCGCTGCGCTGAGCCGTTCCCCAGCGGCAGTTTCTGCATGCCCTCATCGGTGATTGTGGCGCTGCCATCCCAGGACACACGAAGCACGAAGAGCAGCCAATAATTGTCGTTGCTGAAAGCCGGATCGATTTCATTTTTCACTAGGTCGGATTGGTTGCTGAGCTGCGAACGCGGGTACGTCACTTTCACCGGCGCGCCGTCTTTATCTTTGCCTTCGTAGGTAATCACGTCTGTCTTCGGCTCCCATTCCCAGCTGCGAGAAAGGAGTCCTTCGACATTAAAGGTGTAGCGGATTTTCTCGACTTGGCCGAATGAGTCAAATCCATAGGCCTTGAACATCTGTTGGAAAATCGGCGGGCGCTCTTGCGCGTGCGAGGTTGCCGCGAAAACCAGTACGGACACCGTGAATGCGAAAAGACGGATCATGTGGAGACAACCCGAGTTTGTGATTAAAGACCGTTCCTCAACGAATTTTTCAAGACTACGTGCGAAACATGTCGGATACAACACGGGCGCAGCGCACTACCGCATCATTGCGTGCGCATGCGTAACCCGCTACCGAACGCTGCGGGCCAAACTGGTTCAATGACCAGATCTCGAGCGCTCCTAGCCCGTTCGTACCACCAGGCGTGTGAGGGCATTGTCGGGCGCGCGACGGCGGAGCAGCGCGTCGAGGCCAAGGCTGCGGCCGGCGGCGTACACCGCAAACTGCACGTGCACGATCGCGAGAAACATGTAGTTCCACGGCCATTCGGCGGGGTGGCGGTAGAGGCCGAGCCAGAGGTGCAGTGAGTAGATCGCGGCAATAGTCGCGACGAGGCGCACGCCGACGCCGAGCATCAGCGACACTGCGAAGGCAAGCTCAGCCAGGAAGACGAGCGGATCGATGATGTTGAGGAACGGAAGATATACGTCCTTTACCAGCTCGCGGTGAAAAGCGAACGCGGCATGCTCGCCCATCTGACCAGTCCAATACTGAAAGCCGCCGGAGACCGGCAACGGCAACTTCCAGAGGCAGCCCTGGAACCACTGCGCGCCAATCAGCAGCCGGCAAATCCAGGTGATCGCATTACCGGCACTGCGCTGCTCTGAATTTTCCGACCAGTTCTTGAACGCTATCCACACGCTCGCAATGATCAATGCCCAGAACAGCGCCACCATGACGTATTGGAAGACGCCCAGTGCGCGATGATCGTCGGTCGCTCCGATCAGAAACAACCAGGCGTCAGAGAACGGGTTCGTGCGCATCGTTGTCTCCCCGCTGACAGCAGATCGCCGCAGTCCTTTGGCGCGGCATCGACATCCGCGCTCAGTGCAAGACGTAGAAATTCCTGTCGATTATTGCACCCCCAGCAAGACCTGAATGCAGCATGAGGTTAGCTTATTTGCTCCTGCCATGTTGGCCAAGCGCTCATACCGAATGCCAGCTATCCAGCGAACCCAATCGCGAAAATCACAAAGCCGTGTACTTTCTGCCCGAAGACGGATACCGCCTCCTGTCATCGGCAGACCCAGCCGAAGCTTGTCGGGCATCGGTAAGAACCGCTACCAATGCCGCCGATCAAAGGGTTCAACAGGTCAGGCGCTAATGTCGGTTCACCACAGCGAAGTCCCGCCGATTCTCGCTCAAAAACACCACAACACGCTGTGGGCATTTACGCCGGAAAGTCTGTTGGGTGAGGCGCGCCGGCAGAAGCGAATTACCGGCACCAGCCTTCGCTCACGACTCTGGCCGTGAACGTTGCCGCGATCGGAATCATGTGCAAAGCGCCCCAGCCGGGCAGCGCCAAAACACGACTTGCGAAGGCCATTGGAGCGTTTGCCGCCTCCGAACTGTCAGCCTGCTTTTTGCGCGACGTTGCCGCCGCGATCGAGGCGGTACCCGAAGTACTCGGCAGGCAAGGCTACGGCGTCTATGCCCCGGCAGGGACTGAACAAGTGTTGCGCGAGTTGTTTCCGCCAAAATTCGAACTATTGCTGCAGGCGGGCGACAACCTTGGAGACGCATTGTTTGGCGCCACGCGCGATCTATTACTTGCAGGACACGACTGTGTGCTGTTGGTCAACGGCGATAGTCCAACGCTACCTTCGCATTTCTTGGTGCAAGCAATTGAAACGCTGCGCGACCCGGGCGATCGGATGGTGCTTGGGCCAGCGAGCGATGGCGGTTACTACCTCATCGGTTTGAAACACCCACACAGGCATTTGTTTTCGCAAATTGAATGGGGAACCGAAACCGTAGCTCGCCGCACCCGCGAGCGTGCAGCAGAAATTGGACTAGCGACTACGCTGCTCCCGGAATGGTATGACGTCGATGACTTTGAAACGCTGGGTTGGCTGCGCGACGAACTAGCAGGCAATTCGACTCGATTTTGGGAAGGCAGCCCCGCTTCAGCTACTCGAGCGTTTCTTGCGACCGCGCGGCCAGCGGGCCCGTGATCCATTTCGAGATTTTTTATGGGTCAACTCGCTCAACCAGGACTATCCGCGAGAAATGAGTCGCCGCTTTATGTATTGGCCGGCGCCGGCGCGATTCTAGCAGGTTTGACCTTGGCGACACCCTTTGCCTTCCAGGCCAGCGGCGATAATGCCTTTATTGCTTTGACCGTTCCTGCGTGCGTGTTGGCGTTTGCAGCGACGCAGGTAGCCGAGCGCGCACCGACAAAACGCGCACTTTGGCTGATTTTCGGCATCGGGATAGCGCTGCGGATCTATGTGCTGTTGTTTGACCCGCTCCTGTCCAGCGACATTTTTCGCTATGTCTGGGATGGTAGGGTTCAAGCTGCCGGCATCAACCCTTACCGCTATTTTCCCGCGCACGATGCCGTAGCGCATTTGCGCGACGCGACGATCTTTCCCGGGATCAATCGGCCGGACTATGCCGTGACGATCTATCCGCCGTTCGCCGAATTCTTCTTTCTTATCGTCACGCGCATCGGCGAAAACGTCAACGTCATGCGTCTGGCTTTGCTCGCTTGCGAGGCCGTGAGCGTTACCTTGATCGTGCTGTTCCTGCGTCGCTTGGAACGACCAACGACTCGGGTGGTTGCATATTTCTGGCACCCTCTTCCGATTTGGGAGATTGCCAATGGCGGCCATGTTGATGCGTTGGCGGTGGCGCTGATGTTGCTCGGACTGTGGGTCGCACTGGCGGGTCGTGCAATGCACGGCGCGGCCTTGATCACACTCGGGATGCTCGTGAAGCCATATGTGGCGCCGGCGCTCGCTCCGCTCTGGCGCCCATGGGACTGGAAGATGCCCCTCGTTGTGATCGCAATAATTGGGCTCTGTTATTTTCCCTATCTTTCCGTCGGCTGGGGAGTCTTCGGTTTCTTGACCAAAGGGTATCTGACGGAAGAAGGCATTATTTCAGGCGACGATCTCTGGCTACTATCTGTCTGGCGCCTCGTTTTTGGCGCACATCGCGGCGATGTTGTCGCCTATGCTGGGGTGGCAGCCTCGATCTTGCTGTTTATGGCGTTTTCAGCGGCCCGTCGCCCGAACCGGACAATCGCATCCAGTCTTACGGACACCAATATGTTGATGCTGGTCGTCCTGCTGCTGCTGTCGCCCAACTATCCTTGGTATTTTCTGGCAATCGTGCCGTTTGTCGCACTTTGCGGCAATGCACCAACCTGGGTGGTTTCAATCGGAGCGCTCTTGCTGACTGACGAAGTCCGCGGGGATTTCCAAATTCCAAAGCTGGTCGTCAAGTCTATTCTATTTGGAGGATGTCTTTTGGCGTACGTCTGGTCGGCTCAGGTGGCATATCAAAAGCAGACCGCAGACACGGGACGATCGCAATGAGCATGCCCAGTCGCGGTCCGCTTGTTGACGTGCGCATCGATCCCCGCCGCTACCACGAATCGGTACAAAGCGAGCGCACCGAGGTCGCCGCCCGTTCGCCGGTATGCGTTTATCTGGAAGTGACTAATCGTTGCAATTTGCTGTGCACCACGTGCCCTCGCACCTACGAGGAACTCGAGCCTCCGGCAGACATGAGTTGGGATTTGTTCAGATCGATTGTCGATCAAGTGCCCGATCTTGTGCGAGCGGTGCTGCATGGTGTCGGCGAGCCTATGTTGGTCCCGAACCTGCCGCGCATGGTGAGATACCTGAAGGACCGCGGAATCTACGTTCTGTTCAACACCAACGGGACTGTGCTCAGTGAACGCAATGGACGCGCGCTGATCGCGGCCGAGCTCGATGAGCTTCGCGTATCGCTCGATGCGTCAAATCGCGAGACCTTCAAAGCCATTCGGGGCAAAGATTATTTCGGCCGCATTGTACGTAACGTGCGTGCGTTTCGCGAACTGCAAAAGCGAGAGGGTTACACTAGGCCGCAGGTCTCCATTTGGCTAACCGGCTTGAAGGAAACCGTCAAAGAGCTGCCGGCATTTGTGAAGCTTGCGGCGGACATCGGCGTTCAGGAAGTCTATCTGCAAAGACTCGTGTTCTTCGATCAATCAGCTGTTGGCAAAGCACGTCCAGATCAAGCTCTGTTCGAGCGCCTAACGCGCGAAGATGCAGCCTATCTCAGTCAAGCAGAGGATCTTGCGCGCTCGCTTGGCATCACCTTCAGCGCGTCCGGCGCAGCGTCCGAGCCTGGCTTGAGCCTGAAAAGAACAGGCGCCGGTTCGCCTTGGTCGCTCTGCCGGCGGCCCTGGTCACTGATGTATTTTACAGCCAATGGCCGCGCGTTGCCGTGCTGCATTGCGCCCTTTTCGCAGCATGGCTACGACAACTATACGTTGGGGGACGCGACTCAGCAGACCTTGCGGGAAATCTGGAACGGATCCGCGTATCGAGAATTTCGGAGAGCTCTGCTTTCCGACAAGCCACCCGTGGCCTGCGCCAATTGTGGACTGCGCTGGAGCCTGTGAGTGACATCGCGCACGAGAGCGGTGCCCGGCGGCCCATCGCCTGTCGCCCGGCTAATGTCTCAGCAATCATTCCATGCCTCGACGAGGAAGCGGCAATTGCAGGGGTCGTGACAGCTGTGTTTGCGCAGGGTGTGAGCGAAGTCATTGTCGTGGATGGCGGCTCGCAGGACAAAACGGTCGAGAGGGCAACTGCTGTCGGCGCTCGCGTCATTGTCGAGCCGCAACGCGGCTACGGGCGCGCCATCCAGACTGGTATCGCCGCTGTGCACAAGGACGCAGAAATCCTGGTCTTTCTCGATGGCGATGGCAGCGATCCCGTGGAATTTATCCCCGACCTCATATCGCCAATTAACGCAGGGCAAGCCGTCTTCGTCCTCGGCTCGCGCGTTCGCGGTGCGCGCGAGCGCGGCAGCTTGACGCCCCAACAGGTCGTCGCCGCCCACGTCGGGCGCCTGCTCCTGCGCCTCGTTTATGGCGCGCGCTTCAGCGACCTCTCGCCGTTTCGCGCAATCCGGCGTGATGTGCTGGATCGCCTCGGCATGAGTGATATGAAATACGGCTGGAACCTGGAAATGTTGATGCGGGTTGCCGCGGCCGATTTGCCTGCACAAGAGATCGCTGTCGGCCAACGTCGCCGGGTTGGCGGCGTCTCGAAAGTTTCCGGCAACTTTATTGTCGGAATAAACGCGGCCTACTCCATGGCGGCAACTTTCGTCCGGCTCGCGCTTCGGCTACGGCGCCAGACACATCTTTGAAAACTCGCTCACCTGGCCCGCGACATCCGAGACCAACCCGAGTAAGCAAGACTCAAGGTCGTCGATTGCAAGAGTCACGAGCGGACTGGAAGGCCCGGAGACATCACGTTGGCAATGTCATGCGAATGACGATTGCCACCGTCTTTGCGGCCACGTTCACGATATCTGTTTCCGCCAGGGAATTCCTGGCGGAATCGGGTACGCCGGCTGCCGCCTTTCCAAATCCTGATCGCCCAGTCGCCGACATTGTCAGCCCAATCTGGCACAACGAAAAGGAGCGCGACGCTGCCGGCGAAGCACGCCAGCTCGTGCGTCTGCTCGGCATCAAATCCGGGATGACCGTCGCGGATATTGGCGCGGGCAGCGGCTATTACGTCGTACGGCTGTCCCCGATCGTGGGTCCCCACGGCCGCATCATAGCTGAAGATGTCGTACCCCAATATTTGCGGGGCCTGCGCCGTCGCGTGCGCGACCTCGGATTGCGAAACGTTGTGATCAGCCTTGGCGAGCCGCACGATCCAAGGTTGCCAGCCAATTCGCTCGACATTGCAATTCTGGTGCACATGTATCACGAAATCACCCAGCCCTACGGCCTGCTTTACAATCTCGTTCCCGCGCTTAAGCCAGGCGCGCGTGTCGGCATTGTCGACGCCTACGCACCAACCTCCGCGCATGGCACTCCGCCGGATCTACTGCGCTGTGAGCTTGCAGCCGTAGGATACCGTCAGATCAACGTCGATCGGCTCACGGGCAGCAACGCTTATCTCGCGATCTTTGCACCGCCGTCTGTTGCGAGCCGGACCCCACCGGAAGCAATGGTTGCGTGCAAGGCGCCATAGCCGATTGACATTGCTGGACACAACCGTTGCGATCCGATTTGGGGCGTGGTCTGCTTGAGGATGTAGTGCAATCAGTCGATTCCGCGTGATCGCGTTGCGTCAAGATGTCGTTTCGGAGGGTGGTATGACCGTTGAAACTCTCGCGCGAGAAGAACGTCAGCACAGTCAATACATCGAATTCTGGAATAACATACTGGTGCCGAAATTCATCCGCTGGAAACACATTCTGGTGGATGGTTTGACCCTTCATAGTGAGGCGATCTTCCCGAACTTGCCGGTGAAGGAGGGCGATAAGGTAGTGGATGCGGGTTGTGGCTTTGGCGATACCGCGATCAAGCTGGCCCGCCTCGTGGGTCCTTCGGGATCGGTCCGGGCCGTTGATTGCTGTGACGCGTTTCTCGAATTCGGGCGCAAGGATGCCAAGACCGCGGGCGTTACTAACGTCACCTTCCTAGCGGAGGACGTGCAGACATATCCGTTTGAACCCGTTCATGATTTTTGCTTTTCCAGATTTGGCACGCAGTTCTTCGAAAACCCCGTGGCGGGCTTGCGCAACATGCGTAAAAGCCTCAAGCCCGGCGGCATCATGACAATGATTGTCTGGCGCGGCATCAAGGATAACCCGTGGCTGGGTTCGGCTAAGGATGTTGTGCTGCGCTATTTGCCACCACCCGGCGAGAATGCGCAGACGTGCGGTCCTGGACCGTTCTCGATGGCTGACACTGGAGTTGTCACAAAACAACTTGAGATCGCCGGGTATACGGACATCAAGTTTGAGCAGGTTGATGCTCAGGTATTCGTAGGCAAAGATTTGGACGACGCCATAGGGTTTCAGCTTGCAATCGGGCCGGCTGGTGAGGTGTACCGCGAAGCCGGAAAATTGGCCGAAGAGCGGCACGACGAAATCGCCGCAGCCCTTCGCGCCCAACTCGCAAAATATAAAGGTCCTACCGGCGTAATGATGGATTCGAGTTCCTGGAAAGTGACAGCGCTTAATCCCGGTTAGCTCTCCAGTGCAACTCACGAATGTCTGCTTTACCCTTGAAAGCGGAAATCTTGCGCTGCGAATGGAATGTCCGCTAAGGGCCAAAAGCGAACATTAGGGTCAATCGCTAACGTTGATCTCTTTCGCCACGCACAGCATCTTTTGCAGCGCGTTGCCATGGCCAACAACCCTCAATCTCCGTTTCAAGCGAGAAACTGAGGAAGGTTCGGATCAGCACAATTCCAGCCAGCAACCCGACGCTCAAGATCGTAAGCGGGGCGGTAATCGTGGCGATAATGTCTGCGCCCACGAGCAGCTCGAGCCCAAGTAAGATACCGCGTCCAATATTCGAACGGTAATTAGGATAAGCAGATTGCCAGTCACCTGTGCGGCTCCCATCGCGGATAAACCACCAACTTGCGAGGACAATCCCCCCAACAATGATTGCGACGCCCGCGAGCTCCAGCGCCTTGGCAAGTTGATCAACGTAGGCATGGATCTGCTC
>Ga0075422_10000165_pt1 | contig 16192 bp, 15 predicted proteins | sample SoiMethybrSBSTD1_FD_72776 | JGI IMG/M metagenome (GOLD analysis project Ga0075422, IMG submission 72776) | Bulk soil microbial communities from a Populus tree surrounding site in Tennessee, USA - Soil MetaG P. TD hybrid SBSTD1 | ecosystem: Environmental > Terrestrial > Soil > Tree plantation... | reverse complement strand
GCGACCGGCTCGGCGCCGCGGCGCCTGGATATTCCCGGTGCTGATCTTGAGGGACTGCTGACCTTGCGAACCCTCGAGGAATCGCTTGCGCTGCGTGAGAGGTTTACCGACGGCGCGACGATCGTCATCGTGGGAGCCGGTTGGATTGGCTGCGAGGCGGCATCTGCAGCCCGGCAGCGCGGCGCCAACGTGACCGTGATCGAACCCCGGTCGCAGCCCTTGTTGCCTGTGGTGGGTGAGCAAATCGGTGCGACCTTCGCTGCGCTCCATCGTGATCATGGCGTGGATCTGCGGCTTGGCACTGGTGTCACTGGTTTTGCTGGCGATGGCGTAGTGTCGTCGGTCCACATCAAGGGCCATGCATCGGTACCAGCTGACACGGTACTTATCGGCGTCGGCGCCGCACCCAACATCGCTCTCGCGGACGCGGCCGGCCTTGAGCTCGCGGCTGGCGGCATCGCGGTCGACGCAACGCTACGCAGCTCCGATCCCGACATCTACGCTGCGGGCGACGTAGCCGCCGAAGATCATCCGAAGTACCGGCATCGAGTGCGCGTCGAACACTGGGCGAATGCCAAAGACCAGGGGGCCCACGTCGCAGCCAATCTCCTCGGTGCAGAGGAGCCGTACGTGCTACGGCCATTCTTCTTCTCCGACCAATACGACCTGGGCTGTGAGTACCGCGGACTCGCTGACCCGACGAAGGACCGGCTGGTGGTGCGCGGCGATCTGGCGTCGCGAGAGTTCACCGCGTTCTGGCTTCGAGACGGTGCCGTGGCAGCCGCCATGAACGTCAACCAGTGGGACGACGGCGATGCCTTACAAGAGCTCGTCGACACCGGTCGCCAGGTCAGCGACAAAGAGCTCGTCGCAAGCTGACTCCACTCGCAGCGCCGCCTTGTCAGAATGAGGTGACGCTAGTAAAGGAGCGCTAAGCCTGGGTCGTTGAGGATGGCGGCCACATCGGCGAGAAAGGTTGAACCCTGGGCCCCGTCGGCAAGCCGATGGTCGAAGGACACCGACAACGTGGTCACCCAGCGTGGTTCGATGCGCTCGTCAGCTCCCTCACCGACCACCCAGGGCCGGCGCGAGATCTGGCCGAAGCACAAAATGCCCGACTCCCCTGGGTTGATGATCGGCGTGCCCGCGTCGACGGCAAACACCCCGATGTTGGTAATAGAGAACGTGCCGCCGGCCATGTCGGCGGGCTGCGCCTTTCCCTCCCGGGCCGTCGTCACGATATCAGCGAGGGCAGCCGCCAGCTCGACCAGGCTGAGGGACTCGGCGCCCTTGATGTTAGGCACGAGAAGTCCCCGTGGCGTTGCGGTGGCGATCCCGAGATTGATCGAGCTCTTGAGCACGATGTGTTGCGCGGGCTCGTCCCAAAACGAGTTGAGTTCGGGGGTACGCCCAAGCGCCAGACATACCGCCTTGGCGATGATCAACAGCGGGGACACCCGAAGATCGGCAAACTCTCGTCGAGCCTTCAACCGCTGCAGCAGCTCCATCGTCGCGCTCACATCGCAGTCCAGCCAGACCGAGACATGAGGCGCGGTGAACGCGGAGCGCACCATCGCATCGGCTGTCGACTTGCGTACGCCCTTGATCGGAATCCGCACGTCCTCGCGCGGCGCCGACCGGGCCGCGACCGGCTTCGGCCGGGCTTCAACAGGCTCAGCCAGCATGATCTTCTCAGCTTCGACGGGCTCAGCCCGCATCCGGCTGCTGGCGGCAGTGACATCGTCGCGGGTGATCACCCCACCCGGCCCGCTGCCAACGAGATCGGCAAGATCAACACCCAAGTCCTTGGCAAGCTTGCGTACCGGCGGCTTGGCGAGTACCGCACCACCCGAAGGAACCGGCGTGGGTCCCGTCGCCCCCGGCCCCGGCAGTGGTGCACCCGTCGGTGCATCTTGCTCGGCTTGTAACGGTTCCCGGTCGTCGGCCCGTCGTGATACCGGCGCATGGGTTGAGAAGGTGTCCGCAACCCGGTCGTGGGCCTCTACGGGTCCATCCGCGGCACCGGGTCGGGGGCGACGCTTGGCCGTCGTGGTGCGGGGTCCATAACCGACCAGGTTGGGAACCGGCGCCTCCCCTGCTTCTCCGTCGGACCCGGCCGGCGGTGCCTCATCCCCACCGTCATCGATCGTGATGATCGGTGCTCCGACCTCGACTGTGTCACCCTCATTGACCAGGAGCTTGGTCACTGTGCCGGCGTACGGCGTCGGGAGCTCGACCAGCGACTTGCTGGTTTCGACCTCGACCAGAATGTCGTTGATCTTGACTTGATCACCGACCGCAACCCTCCAGGTGATGATGTCTGCCTCGACCAGGCCCTCCCCCGGGTCCGGCAACCGAAATGTCTGCAACGCCATGCTCGCCTTCCCCGTTCAGTAGGCCAGCGAGCGATCGACCATGTCGAGCACCCGGTCAAGATCAGGAAGGTAGTCTTCCTCGACGCGGCTCGGTGGGTAGGGCACATCGAAGCCGGCAACCCGCAGCACCGGCGCCTCCAAGGAATAGAAGCACTGCTCGGTGATGCGTGCCGCAAGCTCGGCACCCAGCCCGAGATTCAGCTGAGCCTCGTGGACGGTCACGACGCGGCCGGTCTTCTGCACTGACTCGAAAACCACGGTCATGTCCAGCGGCGAGAGTGTGCGGAGATCGATCACTTCAAGATCATGACCCTCTTCCGCGGCGGCGTCGGCCGCGTCCAGACATGTCTTGACCATCGGTCCATATGCGATCAAGGTCACATCAGTTCCACCTCGAACCACACGTCCCGAGTGCAATGGCGCCGGAGTCACTGACTCGTCTACCTCAGCCCGCTCGTGATAGCGGCGCTTGGGCTCGAAGAAGATGATCGGGTCATCGGAGGCGACGGCCTGCTGGATCATCCAGTAAGCGTCGACCGGATTGGAGCAGGTCACGACCTTCAAGCCCTGAGTGTGGCAGAAATAGGCCTCAGGGGATTCGCTGTGGTGCTCCACTGCTCCGATGCCTCCGCCGTAGGGGATCCGGATCACGATCGGCATGCGCAATAGGCCACGCGATCGGTAATGCAGTCGCGAGACCTGGCTGACGATCTGATTGAACGCCGGATAGACGAACCCGTCGAACTGGATTTCGCACACCGGCCGGTAGCCGCGTAGCGCCATCCCCACAGCAGTGCCGACGATTCCTGATTCCGCCAGCGGCGAATCGATCACTCGATGCTCGCCGAAATCTTTCTGCAGACCCTCGGTGACTCGGAAGACACCGCCTAGCTTGCCCACGTCCTCGCCCGCGATCACCACCTTGGGATCGGCTTCCAGGGCTCTGCGTAGGCCGGCGTTGAGGGCTTTGGCCATAGTGAGCATGGTCATCAGACGCCTCCCCCATACGCTGGCTCGGCTTGTCGCACTTCTTCAGCAGGCTCATGATTCATGTCTTCAAAGGTCGCCAGATACTCGGCGTAGTTCGCCTTCTGCTCCTCGAGATAGGAGGTCTGCTCGGCGTACACGTAGTCGAAGAAATCCAGCAGTTTCGGGTCGGGGAGAGCGAGACAGCGTGCTCGCAGGTCTGCTGCGCAGTCGGAAGCTTCGTCCTCCACGTCAGCGAAGAAGGCCTCGTCGCCGCTGCCACTTCGGTTCAGGTATGCCCGGACGCGTTCAATCGGATCCTTCAGGCGCCAGTGCTCGAGCTCGTCGGCGAGCCGGTATTTCGTCGGATCGTCGGACGTGGTGTGGGCGCCCATGCGATAGGTATAGGCCTCGATCAAGGACGGACCGCTGCCCGTACGCGCGCGCTCCAGCGCGGCCGTGGTCGCCGCGTAGACCGCGAGCACGTCGTTGCCGTCGACGCGTACGCCGGGGAAACCAAAGCCCGAAGCCCTGCGATACAAGGGAATTCGCGACTGGCGCTCGATCGGCTCGGAGATGGCCCACTGGTTGTTCTGGCAGAAGAAGACGATGGGCGCGTTGTAGGAGCTGGCGAAGATGAATGCCTCATTGACATCGCCTTGGCTGGTGGCGCCGTCCCCGAAGTAGCCGACCACAGCCATATCGCGATCGGGGTCGCCGGTGCCGACAAGCCCGTCGCGCTCAACGCCCATGGCATAGCCGGTGGCGTGCAGCATCTGAGCCCCGATGACGATTGTGTAGAGGTGGAAGCGGTACTTCTGGGAATCCCAGCCACCAAGATCAACTCCACGGAACAGGGCCAGCAGCTGCAACGGGTCGACTCCAAGGCACCACGCAACGCCGTGTTCGCGATAGGTAGGAAAGACGAAGTCCTGCTTGCCGAGCGCGTGACCCGAACCCACCTGCGCTGCTTCTTGGCCTAGGCACGAAGCCCACAGGCCTAGCTCGCCCTGGCGCTGCAGGGCCGTCGCTTCGGAGTCGACCCGACGGGTCAACACCATGTCGCGGTAGAAGCTCTTGATCTGATCGTCGCCGCCGCTGAAGGAGTACTCGGGATGTTCCAGCCGCTCACCCTCAGGGGTAAGCAGCTGAACTAACTCGACCTCTCCGCTCGCACCACTGGCGTCACTCATTGGTGCATCCTCTCGTCACCGGATGCGGTGGGTTCCGCATCTCATCGGTCCCGGTGCGGGATCACCGCTTTGGGTGGCACCACCACCCTCCGGGGCGTTGGTTTGGCTCCCGCTCGCCGCTTACAGCGAACGGATTCCTTCAAGTACTGCAAGCGTCGGTCGCGCGAGCAGTGCTCAAAACGACTGGACTCGGCTTTCCTTGTGAGGCTCTCCGGCCGGCCGCGCACCCAACGTACCGCCTCGCTTCGGAGGCGAAAAAACAACTTGTATGTCCTATCTCTTGACGGTCGCAGATGCGCGCTGAGCTTGTTGCGGCGCACCTCGGCGCCGTTCGACAGGCTCAGGACGCAGAACAGCAGAGCCCGGCGTCAGGTCTTGAGGGATTGCTGGAAGCGCAGAATGCGAATCAGGGCCGCAGCCACTGCCTCGGGACCCGCCGCCAGCGAGACACGCACGGCGCCGCCACCGTCACGTTGGTCGAAGTCGGTGCCAGGCGTGAGCGCCACATCATGTTCCTCCAGCAACGACTCGCACCACGATTCCGAGTCGGAGTGTTGACCGAGCTGGCTACCGATGCCCGCGTAGACATAGAAGGCGCCGTCAGCAGGAGCAACGCCGGTCCAGCCAAGATCATCAATCGCGTCCAGCACAATCGCCCGGGCATCGGCGAAGCCCGCCACGGCGGCGTCGGCCTCGCGGTAGGACTCCTCGGTGAAAGCTGCGATCGCCGCATGTTGGGCCGGCACCGGCGGACACAGCGCGAAATTGCCGGCCAGCGCGTCGAAGGTTGACACCAGATCTGCGGGTACCAGGCTCCAGCCGAGCCGCCACCCGGTCATTCCCCAATACTTAGAGAACGAGGAGATCACGATGGACTCGCGATCATGCTCCCAGGCGCAGCTGGCCGCGATGGTGTGGTCAGTGATCCCGTGGTAGATCTCATCGCTCACCAGCCGCACTTCACGATCGCGACACCAGGCAGCAAGGTCGGCAAGATGATCGCGATCGATCATGGTTCCGGTGGGATTGGCCGGCGATGCGACCACCAGCCCTGCCAGCGGAGCGGCTGCATGTGCCGCCTCCAACATCTCCACCGTGGGCTGAAAGCGTTCCACCGGACCACAGGCCAGCTCGACGACCTGACATCCCAGCGAGGCAAGGATGTTCCGGTATGCCGGATACCCCGGCCGAGTCAGTGCCACGCGGTCGCCGTGATCAAACGCTGCCAGAAAACTGAGCAGAAAGGCACCAGAGGAGCCTGTGGTCAAGGCGATTTGATCCTCATCGACGTCGAGCGAATACCACCGCCGATAGTGTGCGGCGATCTCGCGCCGTAGCGGCTTGATCCCAAAGGTCTCGGTGTAGCCCAGCGGCGTACGGTCGACCATCAGCTCGGCGGCGCGACGGCGGACGTCTGATGGCGCACCTTGAGACGGCTCGCCGGCGCACAGCGAGATGACCTGCCGGTCCTGGGCACGTAGCTGGGCCACCCGGTTGAGAATGCTCATCACAGCGAACGGCGGGACGGTCGAACGGCGCGACGGCTTCATGCGCTCTGCAGCCGTTTACGTGCGCGGTACGCGGCGACGTTAGTCCGATTGCCGCAGTTCCCGGTGTCGCAATAACGCTTCGAAGAATTCTTGGAGAGGTCGATCAGCACATCTTCGCAATCCTCGGCTGCGCAGATCCGCAGCCGCCCCAGCGCGTCAGCTCGGATCAAGTCGAGGAAAGCCATCGCGGCATCGGCGGCGATCCGATCGGCGAGAGGCACATCTGGTCGGGTGACGTGCAGGTGCCAGTCCCATTTGTCATGGCGGGCCAGATAGGGCCGGGCATCGGCCTCGGCAAGGATCTCGTTGACAAGTGTGGCCGCTTCATCGCGGTTGGCAACGGTCCAGAACCTACGCAGGCGAGGCCGCAGGGCGCGTACCGATTCGAGCTCTTCGGGAGTGCGGTGAATGACGCCGGAGTACGGATGCCGGGCCAGATAGTCATCAAAATCCACGAGAGTGACCAACGTGTCACCGTCGAGACCCACCGTATTCACCAGGGCCGCCGCCTCGGCAAGCGAAAACTCGGTGTCATGACTGAAAGGCATCTTGACTCCTGACATCATTTGCTCTAGTGTCATTAGCATACTCGATTTTGGTAATGACACCTACGTGAAGCTTGGCGATCGAATCTTAGGAGGCCGGACGTGACGACAACTGTGTCGGAAGCTGGCCGGACGATCGCCGATCGCGGATACGGCGAGGGCGTTGCGCTGGCGCTGGTCTCGGCATCTTCGTTCGGGCTCTCCGGCTCGCTCGCCCGCTCGCTGCTGGATCTGGGCTGGACGCCTGCGGCCGTGGTCGCGACGCGCGTAGGGGGCGCGTTCCTCATCCTTCTCGTACCTGCGCTACTGGTACTCCGACGGATCGGATTGCCGACAGGCCGGCAGTCGGGGCGAATGCTTGCGTACGGGGTCGTCGCGATTGCGGTGGCTCAACTCTGCTACTTCAGCGCAGTGCAGTATCTCTCAGTTGGTGTCGCGTTGCTTCTGGAGTACCTGGCGCCAGTGATGCTGATCGGTTGGCACTGGGCTCGTACCCACCGCAAGCCTGCGTTGCCGGTGCTTGCCGGCGCTGGCCTGTCCATCGTCGGGTTGGCCTTCGTCCTCGATCTTCGCGACGGGCTGACGCTCAACCCGGTTGGTGTTGCCTGGGGCCTCGCTGCCGCGGTATGCCTCAGCGCATACTTCCTCCTCAGCGAGGACAAGGGAACCGACGCGCCAATCCACCCTCTGTTGTTGACAACGGGCGGAACCGGTGTCGGCGCGGTGATCTTGCTCGCTGCCTCGGCTGCCGGCATTCTCCCGTTGGCTGCGCATGCCGGCACCGCGGTCTTGGCCGAGCGAGCCGTCGGCTGGTGGCTCCCGGCATTGCTGTTGATCTTGATCAGCGCAGTGCTCGCCTACCCGACCGGCATCGTGGCGGTGCGCCGGCTCGGCAGCTCGCTCGCATCCTTCGTGTCGCTGACCGAAGTGATCTTCGCAGTGGTCTTTGCCTTCGTCTTGCTCGGGCAGCGTCCCGGCGTGATGCAGCTGATGGGTGGCGCGCTGATCTTGGCTGGAATCGCGTTGGTGCAGCGGCCAGCCAGGCAGCGGTACACCGTCGAGTTCGGGGCTGAAACCTGATCAGGGTCTGCCGAAGTCGGTGACCAACCAGACCTTGCCGTGTACCGAGTCATTGATCACATCGATGCCAACATCGACGAACTTCTTGTTCAAGATGTTTTGGCGATGACCATCGTCGGGCGGCTTCTCGTTGTACATCGCCTTCTGCACGGCTAGGACGCCGGACTCCGAACGACTGCTGTTGTAGGCGATGTTTTCCCCGACTGTGCTCCAGCTGTATCCGGCGTCCGAAACACGGGAGCCAAGTGCTGCCTCGCCACTGAGCTGGTGGCTGAGGGTGTCGGCCTTTGCCATAGCGAGGTTGTGAGTGTGGGCCGAGGAAACCAGCTTGCTATTGAGCTTTAGTGCGGGCAATCCGTGGTCCGCACGTTCGGCATTGAGCTCGTCGAGTACCGCGTCTGCCCAGTCGGAGCGAGTGGCGTAGTCGGAGGAGCTGGACGCCGTCTTGCTCGGCGTTGCCCCTGCGGTCTGAGTGGGCTTCTTGGTCGGTGTCGCGCTGTGGCTCGGTGGCGCGCTACGCCGCTTGGCTGTCGTTGGTGCTGTGCGTCCGCTGGTCGCCCGTCGCGCACTGGGTGTCGCAGGCGCATGAGACTTGAGCGGGCGATAACACGCACTGCCTCTTTCGTGAATGTTGCATTTGTGGGGCTGTGAGTGCGCACGGGCTTGATGCGTCGGCGAGTCGCCGTTAAGAGTCGCCTTCTGCGCCCGGGATGGAGTCGCAGTAGCCAGCGGCGATGGACTTTCCCAGGGCGAAGACGACGGAGCCGCCGGAACAGCAATGAGTCGCTCGTCTTGCGAGGGTGCGCCAGGGTCGCTGATAGCCGCGCCTCCATAGAGGGCGGCTGCTGCGACTGCTGCGCTGACAACGACCGCAGCGCTCACCGAAGCGATTCGAAGTCCGATGCTCGTCAAAGTGCCTCCATCGCGTACGACGACCCCCGAACAGGTCACGATTTGATAACGGCAAAGGTAAAGCCAAACATAGTTGAGGGTGATCCGGCAAGCATCCGACCGGGCCTCGGACACGCCGTACACTGCGCCGGTGGGAAGCGACACCGTCGGCAGCCGCGAGGGTCGTCATTGCGCGAGCAGCACTGGCGCCGCGAGCGGTGTGCTCATTGCCGGCACGTCGTCTGGCGCAGGCAAGTCGCTGGTGGTCACGGGCCTGTGCCGGGCGCTGGCTCGCCGGGGGATCGCTGTCGCGCCGTTCAAGGCGCAGAACATGTCGAACAATTCCTGCGTCTGTCCGGATGGCGCCGAGATCGGGCGGGCCCAATATCTGCAGGCTCAAGCTGCGGTCGTTCCGCCGGAATCGGCAATGAATCCGGTGTTGCTCAAGCCTGGTTCTGATCATCGGTCACACATTGTGCTGCGAGGCAAGCCGTGCGGCACCTTGGAATCTGGGGAGTACGCCAACGGGCGTGCCCATTTGGCGGCTGCGGCCTTCGAGGCGTACGACGAGCTTGCTGGACGCTTTGAGGTGATCATTTGCGAAGGTGCGGGATCCCCCGCGGAGATCAACTTGCGGCACGGGGACTACGTGAATCTCGGACTGGCGGGGGCCAAGAAGCTGCCGGTCACCGTGATCGGCGATATCGACCGTGGTGGGGTCTTCGCTTCGCTGTACGGGACGGTCGCGCTGCTGGACACCGATGATCGGGAGCTGGTCACGGCTTTCTTGATCAACAAGTTTCGTGGTGATGTCGGCGTACTGCTGCCGGGGTTGGAGGAGCTCACCCGGCGGACGGATGTGCCGTTCGCCGGCGTGCTGCCGTGGCTCCCCGATGTGTGGCTGGACGCGGAGGACACTCTCGACGTCGCCGCCTGGCGGCCTCGGAACGCTACCGAGGGTGCATTGCGGGTAGCGGTCGTACGGCTGCCGCGAATGTCGAATAGCACCGATGTGGAGGCGCTGGCGGCAGAGCCGGGGGTCGACGTCTTGGTCACCGCCGACCCCGATGCTGTCGCTGGAGCTGATCTTGTGGTGATCCCTGGCTCACGGGCAACGATCAGCGATCTTGACTGGTTGCGGCGTACCGGGCTGGCTGGAGTCATCGCAGCGCGGGCACAACGTAGTGCGCCGGTGCTGGGAATTTGCGGTGGCTATCAAATGCTGGCTGCGATGATCGATGACCCGATCGAGTCTGCGCAGGGCCCTGTCGAGGGTCTCGGGCTACTGCCGACCAAGATCAGTTTTCGTGCCGAGAAGGTGCTCGCGCGGCCGCTGGGTAGCTGGCAGGGCTACGCGGTTCAGGCGTACGAGATCCACCATGGGATTGCGGACATCGAGGGTCATGCGGAGTCGTTTCTCGATGGCTTCCGGCAAGGTCAGGTTTGGGGGACGATGTGGCACGGAGCATTTGAGAACGACGGCTTCCGTCAGGCGTGGCTGGCCGTGATCGCAGCGGCTGCCCGATCTGACTGGCGTCCCGATCTTGAAGCGCCCTTGTATCGCGAGCGCCGGGAAACCATGATCAACACATTGGCAGATGCAGTTGATCAGAATGTCGATCTTGGTCTTGTGTTTGGCGGCACCCGTGTGGCTGGGCGGCTGTGACGATTCACGCGCTGGTGATCGGGATAGGCAGCGGGCACCCTGATCATTTGACTCGGGAGGCTGTGGCAGCCCTTAACCGCGTGGATGTGTTCCTGGTGGCTGACAAGGGTGCAGCGAAGCGTGATCTGATCCAGCTGCGCGAAGAACTCTGCCGATCGGCAATCACCGGTGATCACTATCGCTTCGTCGAGGTACCGGATCCGGAACGCGGTCCTGACCGGGAGCGCACCACGGTGGAGTATCAATCCGGCGTGACGGCCTGGCATCAAAGCCGCGCTCGGCGGTACGCCGAGATCATCGCCACAGAGGTAGCTGACGGAGGCACAGTCGGCTTCCTCGTCTGGGGCGATCCCGCATTTTACGACTCGACGATCCGCATCGTCGAGTCGATCAAGCGCCTTGGTGTTGATCTTGAGTTGAGAATCATCCCCGGCATCAGCAGCCTTCAGCTGCTCGCCGCACGTCACAAGATCATCCTGAATCGAGTCGGCCAGCCGATCCACGTGACCACCGGTCGGCGACTCCTCCACGAATACTCACCTACCGTCGGCGACGTGGTCGTGATGCTCGATGGAGACCTGGCGTGTGGGGGTCTGGTAGAGCAGTTCGGCGATCTCATGATCTACTGGGGCGCCCAGCTGGGCTTGCCGGATGAGGCACTCGTCGCGGGCCAACTGAGCGAGGTGATCGATGAGATCCGAGCTGAACGGGCAGCCGTACGCGCCACTCGCGGCTGGGTGATGGACATCTACCTGCTGCGCCCGCCGCCCTGACAGTCGGCCTACCCGCCGTCTGGAATATCCCCGTCACTATTGCGCTTGGAATGATCATGGAACTCAGCAAGGCACTCGAGGTGGCTCGCGCGACGAACCATTCAGTGTTTACCACCATCCGGAGCAATGGGCTGCCGCAGCTGTCAAATGTGACACACCACACCGATGCTGCCGGGATCATCCGAATCTCCACGACGGCCAACCGCGCTAAGTACATCAATCTGACACGTCGTCCGTGGGCAGCACTCAAGGTCGATGGACCCAGCTTCTGGTCGTATGCCGTACTGGAGGGCGATGTCGAGCTCTCCAAAATCGCTGCTGTCGCCGATGATCAAACTGTGGAGGAGTTGATCACGCTCTATCGCAGCCTGGCCGGCGAGCATCCGGATTGGGATGAATACCGCGCGGCCATGGTTACCGATCGACGCGTGGTAATCCGGCTCAATCCCAATCGAGCGTACGGGCTGCTGCGGTGAACACTTGGCGGGCCTACCTCATCGAACGGCTCGCCCGATAGCTACTCGGCCTTCAACGTGGCGTGCTGCGAATCGCCATGTCTCCAAGATCATCGCCGCGCGAGGCGATCGTCTCCTGATAGCGATGCTCAGACAGATCTATCGCATCAAGCGCCTCAGTGGTCAGATCATCGTCGAGCGCGACCTCACCGTGTACGAATCGCACGAAATCCCGCAGCACCGCCGGCATTTGCCGCAAGTACGGCTGATCGGCGATGACCTTGCGGGGATACCAGTCGAGCATCAAGATCTCGATCGCGATAGGACTCCAGCGGCACGGATCCCCGTAACCATAATCGGCGCGATACCAGATGAGGTCGCCAATGATCGACTGGTTGTCCGCACCATGGTGAGCCGCGCCGTACGGGCTTGCCAGGAAGCGATCCGCCAATGCCGACCGATCCGCCGAGGACCACTCCGGGCGTACGAAACCTGTCCCACCCTCCGGCAGGTGCCGCAGCAGCCACTCCAGCAACGGCCTGCTGGCCGGCCAGTCCTCGGTCTCGATCGTCGGCCAGGTCCGGGCGCCCACCTCGATCGCCCCGTTGATCCAGGCACGCGCCTCGGCAAGCGGCAACGCCTCGAGAGTGGTGTGCCGAGTGTCTGCATGCTGCTTCCAGAGCTCGTTGAAGCTCTCGATGGGCCTGTCGGTGACAAAGGTGTCCTTGACAATGCCGCCCAGATTGAAGTCGATGAAGGTCACGGCAGTCAGGTCGTAACCGGCGAGCCGCGCGTGGATGATGACCTCATAGCCGTCGCGCATCTGCTCGGTCACCTGCTCCGCCGCGACGATCTCGATCTTGCCCAGCTGATGCAGCCAAGCCGGAAGCAGGACGTTAGGGGTACCAAGATCACGTACCACACGGGCCTGGAGGACCTCATCCCCATTCACATGGGCCATGGTCCAAGCCAAGGCTGCTGCCGCCGGCTCAGCACTGCCACTGAGCCAGGTCATCAGCTCAGGCATTTCCACTCGGTCGGTCTTCGGGGAATGGTCGAATGGGTCGTCACTGCGCGGATCCATTAGCTCGAGCAATGCGCTGGCCAATTGCAGCATCGCCATGGGATGCTCCGCCGCCAGAGCCGCTTCAGCCTCGTCGAGCAGGTCCCACTGAGGACGCCGTCGCACCGCCCGGCGGGCAGGATGCCCTGAGCGCTGCGACGAATGCCTCGAGCGGTGCTTCTTCTTCGGCACCCGGCCCACCGTAGTTCGCATTGCCGGCCCTGACGTGCGAGCTCGAAGAAATAGGTCAAAGACGACACAGAAATCTCGGCATTTGATGTCGTTCACGACCATTTGCCGCGTGATTGCTCTGTCGCAACCGCCCAATACCATCAGAACATGGCTCGCCGCCTGCTGGAGCGTGATCAAGAGCTCGCCGCGTTGATGGACGCAGCTCAGGATGCCGCGGCTGGCACTGGTTCGGTCGTGCTGCTGCATGGCGAGGCCGGAATTGGCAAGACGACTTTGGTGTCGGCGATCCGATCGCAGCTGCCTGATGGGACGCGAATGCTGGTCGGCTCGTGTGATGCACTCAGTACGCCCAGAACGCTGGGCCCGTTCCGCGATCTCGCACCGATGGTCGGTCCGCAGCTGGCCCAGGCGCTGCAGGCCGTGAGCGCGACCAGGTTATGGATGCCCTGCTCGATGAATTGCACCCGCCACCTCCCACCACGCTGGTGGTCGAGGACGTCCACTGGGCTGATGAGGCGACCGTGGATACCCTGCGTTTCCTGATACGCCGGATCGTCCAGTTGCCGGTCGTCTTATTGCTCACCTACCGCGATGACGAGCTCTCGCGCGACCACCCCTTGACCCACGGCACTGCGGCACAGTACGCGGGCCGCTGGTGCTGGCGCTTCATCGCTGACGGCTGGGACGGTGACGAAGACACTTGGCACGCGCGACTGGCCCCCGGCCGCAGTCTGGTCACCGTGCCGTTGGGCGAAGGGGCAGTCTTCTGATATGCCGACATCGCCAGCGGGAATGGTAGGCCTCCGGGCGACTGGCGTAGCCACTTCGACGAGTTCGGCGGACCGACCAGTGACCTGCTGGGCCAGGGCGGCCACGCCCACGCCACACCGATCACAGAAGTTGATCAACCTTACGCGTTCCTCGGCCGTACCGTCTTGATCGGCGACGCCGCCCATGCGATGTCGCCGTCGATGGCCCAGGGCGTTGGACTGGCGTTGGAGGACGCGCTCGTGCTCGCCGAAACGCTCAGCAGCCTTCCGGTCCGCGAGGCACTGCCGGCGTACGAGGAACAACGGGCTCCGCGAATCGCCTGGGTTCGGGCGCAGGCTCACCGCCGCGACAGCGCTCGAGGGCTGACACCGGCCGTTCGGGACAGAGTGGTGCGGCTGACCGGGCGGCGTATGGTCCTTGCCGGTCAACGAACTCTGCTCGCCATGCCCTGATGCTGAGCGGTCCCCCCTTCCCCGCTCACGCCCTCACTTTCTCCTCTCACGTCCCGCCTAGGGGGCGGGAGATGAGAAAGTGAGGGCAAGCGCATGAGGTGAGATGCTTGACGTGTGCCCGGACCGTTGGATTGACTGGCCGCCAAATGACCACGAATGAAGGCCGCCGTACAACTCGGGTCAAAGCTGACCGCGATCCGCTCGGGATGATCAACGGCGAAGGCATGATCACGGGCACTGTCGTGTCCGCCGCTGTCATCGCAGCATCGGTAGGGCATCTGGAAGATACGCGGCTCATTCTCGCCATTCTTGGCACGGCATTCATCTATTGGCTGGCACACCTCCATGCTCGGACTCTGGGGGATGCCGTCAAACACCACACACATCCCGTCGACGCGTTGAAGGAGGCGCTCGCTGAGACTTGGCCGATCCTCGCGGCGGCCCTGGTGCCCGCCGTCATCTTGTTCCTCCTCCAGGTCTTCGGCGTACCCCTCCGTGTCGACGCTTGGATCGCGGTGATCGCGTGCACCGTCTTGCTGACCGGCTACAGCTTCTTCGCGGGCCGACGCGGCGGACTCAGCCTTGGAGGCAGCGTGATAAGCGCATGCATCGGCGCGCTGCTCGGACTGTTGGTCATCGGCCTCAAGGCCAGCTTGCACTGACGTCAGCCGGATCCTCGAACCTCATCCAGCACCCGGCGCACCGCCTCGAGCGTGCGGTCGACGTCCTCTTCGGTGGTTCGCCAGTTGGAGACAGAGATTCGCAATACGGCCTGTCCGTGCCACGTCGACGGAGTCATCCATGCGGTGCCATCCCGCAGCAGTCGTGCAGCGACTTCGCGCGTCGCGTCGTCAGTACCAAATGACACGCACACCTGGGTGAATACGACGTCGTTGACAACGCGTACGCCGTCCAGCTCGGCCAGTCCGGCGGCAAAGCGACGGGCGTGTGCACAGAACCGCTCGACCATCTGGGCTACGCCGCGGCGGCCGAGTGAGCGTAGGGCGGCCCAGACGGTGAAGCCACGAGCCCGGCGGGAGAACTCGGGCACCGTCGAAAACGGATCCGGCCGTTCGTCCTGAATCAGGTATGCGGCATGCACACCCATGGCGGCGTACATGGCTTCGGCGTTCGCCACGATCGCGATCCCACTGTCGTAAGGAACGTTGAGCGTTTTGTGCGCGTCGGTGGCCCAAGAGTCCGCGCGCTCTACCCCGGTGAGCAGTGGCTGGTACTTGGCTGAGGCAGCCGCCCACAGCCCGAACGCGCCGTCTACGTGGACCCAGGCACCGTGCTGATGTGCAAGATCAACAGCGTCGGCGATCGGGTCGAAGGCGCCACTATGGACATTCCCTGCCTGCAGGCAGACGATCAACGGATTTCCGCTGACCTGTTCCAGAGTGCCGGCCAGCGCATCCAGCCGAATCCGTCCTTGATCATCAGCCGGAACGACAATGCTTCTTGCCTCGCCCAAGCCGAGGAACCGCAGCGCCACATCGACTGTCTCATGGCGTTCTTCCGCAACTATCACGGTGACATCCGGGGCGTTACGCAAGCCGTCGTTCTCGACATTCCAGCCCACCCGACGTAGCACCTCATGGCGCGCAGCGGCCAGGCACGTGAAGTTGGCGATCATCGCGCCGGTGACGAAACCAACAGCAGAGGTGGCCGGTAGGCCCAGCAGGTCAAGCAGCCATTCACTGGCAACCCATTCCGAACCGGCGGCGGCCGGCGAGGACGCCAGCATCCCGGCGTTCTGATCCCAGGTCGAGGTAAGCCAATCAGCTGCCAGCGCTGCCGGTAGCACACCGCCGATCACCCACCCGAAGAACCGCCCGGACGGCATCGCGACGATCCCCGGCTCGGCTCCGGCGATCAATTCCTCGACCACCTCCAGCGGCTCCGTGCCATCCTCAGGCAACGGCCGCCGGAGCGCGGTCGCGACGCCATCGACGTCTGTGCGGGCCGCGACACGCCGGCCATTCAGGCCGCCGAGAAACCCGCTGGCCTCATCGAGCACTCGCTCCAAGACCTTCCGCTCATCCGTCATGAGACTCACTCCTTCGCGGCAGCCAACGCTAACAACCTCTGCAGAGCCCCGAGCCGCAGGCGGGCCGAGCGGAGCGCGCGGCCCAAGACGCCGACTTGTCAGAGTCTGAGCACCACATTTGGTACTCAGACTCTGACAAGTCGGCTCTGCTGAGTTCAGTCGGCGGCCGC
>Ga0075422_10000138_pt1 | contig 17432 bp, 14 predicted proteins | sample SoiMethybrSBSTD1_FD_72776 | JGI IMG/M metagenome (GOLD analysis project Ga0075422, IMG submission 72776) | Bulk soil microbial communities from a Populus tree surrounding site in Tennessee, USA - Soil MetaG P. TD hybrid SBSTD1 | ecosystem: Environmental > Terrestrial > Soil > Tree plantation... | reverse complement strand
TCGATCCGTATTTTTCCGCGACCAAGATCGCCTGGCTGCTCGACCACGTCGGCGGCGCGCGCACACGCGCGGAACACGGCAAGCTCGCCTTCGGCACGATCGATTCCTTCATTCTTTGGCGCCTCACCGGCGGGAAGGCGCATCTCACAGACGCCACTAACGCTGCGCGCACATTGTTGTTCGACATTGGCAGGGCGGAGTGGGACGGCGACCTTTGCCGCCTGTTCAACGTTCCGCAGGCGCTGCTTCCGGATGTGCGGGACTGTGCCGGCGCATTCGGGGAGACGGTCCCCGACCTGTTCGGTTCGGCGATTCCCATTCTGGGTATCGCGGGCGACCAGCAGGCGGCGACCATCGGCCAAGGCTGCTTCCGGCCCGGCATGCTGAAATCGACCTATGGGACCGGCTGTTTCGCGCTGCTCAACACCGGCGACGAGCGGATTCGGTCACGCAGACGGTTGCTCACGACGATCGCCTATCAGCTTGAGGGCAAGCGCACTTATGCGCTGGAAGGAGCCATCTTTGTTGCAGGCGCCGCCGTGCAATGGCTGCGCGATGAATTGAAGCTTGTTGCTGCAGCGCCCGAGGTTGGGCCCCTGGCGCAGCGCGCCGATCCTGCGGAGCAGGTCTATCTGGTGCCGGCGTTTGTCGGACTCGGTGCTCCCTATTGGGACGCCCAAGCGCGGGCTGCGATCTTCGGTCTGACGCGAAATTCCGGTCCGGCGGAGCTTGCCCGGGCAGCGCTTGAGGCGGTGGGATATCAGACACGCGACCTGCTCGAGGCCATGCATGCAGATTGGCCGGCATCGAAAACGTCTGCCACCGTGCTGCGCGTCGATGGCGGCATGACCGCAAGCGATTTCACCATGCAGTTCCTGGCAGATATCCTCGCAAGTCCCGTCGATCGGCCGAATGTGATGGAAACAACGGCACTGGGCGCGGCGTATCTCGCAGGACGGGCTGCCGGCGTTTCTCCGGATCTCGATGGTTTCGCCGCGCAATGGCAACTCGATCGACGTTTCGAGCCGCGCATGGAAGCAAGCGTCAGGGAGCATAAATATTCCGGATGGAAAGACGCGGTGCAGCGCACGCTGACCGCGCCCGCAAAGTAGTTCCAATATTAAAAGATGCCGGGTTGACCTGTCGGCGCGCCCCGCTAGCGTGCGGGCGCGAAATGAGGAATCGATGGCGGACGGTGAAGCTGCAAAGACAAGCGCCGAAACACAGCCACTCGTGCGCTTTGATGCGGTCAGCAAACATTTTGGTGCGGTTACCGCAGTTGAGGCCCTTACGCTCGACATAGCGCAAGGCGAATTTTTCGCGCTGCTCGGCCCGTCCGGGTGCGGCAAGACCACGCTGTTGCGCATGCTTGCGGGCTTCGAGACGCCGACCGAAGGCCGCATATTGCTGGATGGTGAAAATATCGTCGCTGTGGCACCGCATCGGCGGCCGGTGAACATGATGTTCCAGAATTATGCGTTGTTTCCGCATCTCACGGTGGAAGGCAACATTGGCTTCGGCTTGCGCCAGGAGAAGGCAAGCCGTACCGAAATCGCGGAGCGCGTCGCGGAAATGCTGGCGCTCGTCCGACTCGAAGGTTTCGGCGGTCGGCGCATCGACCAGCTTTCAGGAGGTCAGCGTCAGCGGGTCGCGCTCGCGCGGTCGCTGATCAAGCATCCGCGCGTTCTTCTGCTCGACGAGCCGTTGGCCGCGCTCGACAAGAAACTGCGCGCCGAGACGCAGTTCGAGCTCATGGAGTTGCAGCGCAAGCTTGGCACAACGTTCGTCATCGTCACCCACGACCAGGAAGAGGCGATGATTGTGGCCGACCGGATCGCCGTCATGAATCATGGCCGGCTGATACAGGTCGCGCCGCCGGCCGAGATTTATGAACGGCCACGCTCGCGTTGGGTCGCCGGGTTCATCGGCGAGGTGAACCTGATCGAGGGGAAGATGAACGCGGGCGGAAGTATCGACAGCGCGTTGGGCCAGTTAAGGATCGCGGCGGCGGACAAGCCAAGGGCCGGCGATCCCATCTCGCTGGCATTGCGGCCCGAAAAAATCAGCTTGAGTGACGACCGCCCGAACGAAAGGCTCAATGCACTGCGCGGTACTGTGTTCGAAGTCGGGTACCGTGGCGACATGTCTGTCTACAAGCTGCGGCTTGCCGACCGTTCGGTCATGAAAGTTGCGGTTGCCAACACAGGCGCGGCCGGCAAGACCGAGTTCGCAGTCAATGACCTGGTCTGGGTGTCGTGGCCGACTGCAGCCGGCGTGATCTTGGTGGAGTAGCGATGGCGATGGAGCCCACGCAAATCCGTAACTCACGCGCGATCGTACTGCTGCCCTATTTGTGGCTTGTCGCCTTTTTTCTCGTGCCGTTCCTCATAGTGCTCAAAATCAGCCTCTCGCAAACCGCGCTTTCGCAGCCCCCTTATGTGCCCGTTTTTGACATTTCCGCTGGTTGGACGGGCCTGATCGAATTTGTCAACGAACTCTCGACTGATTCATTTCGTCTCCTGTATTCAGACACGATCTATCTGCTGTCGTATCTCAAGAGCCTGCAGGTCGCCTGCATCTCGACCATTATCCTGCTGGCGATCGGCTATCCCTTTGCATATGGCATCGCGCGTTCTCCCCGAGGCGTTCAGCCGCTTCTGGTAATGGCCGTAGTGCTCCCGTTCTGGACGTCGTTTCTGATACGCGTCTATGCCTGGATCAATATTCTGCAGCGCGATGGCTTGCTGAACGATGTGCTGATGAAACTGCACATCGTCGACGCGCCGATGACCTGGCTATCATCCGACAGTGCGATCTATATCGGCATGGTCTATTCTTATTTGCCGTTCATGGTGCTCCCCCTCTACGCCACGCTGGAGAAGATGGACGAGAGCCTGCTGGAGGCCGCCGCCGACCTCGGCTGCCCCCGATGGAAATCGTTTTGGCTCGTCACCGTGCCGTTGTCGATGCGGGGAGCGGCTGCCGGTGCGCTGCTTTGCTTCATTCCCATTATCGGCGAATTCGTCATACCGGATCTGCTTGGCGGATCGGAGACACTGATGATCGGGCAAACGTTGTGGACCGAATTCTTTTCCAATCGCGATTGGCCGGTTGCTTCTGCCATCGCGGTGACACTGCTGGTGCTTTTGCTCGTGCCGATCCTTTTTTACGAGCGTCTTCAGCAGGGGTCCCTGGAAGGAGGCCGCTGATGAAGCGTGGGGCTTCGCTCTTCAACGTCGTTGCGGTCGCGTTCGGTCTCGCATTCCTTTATTTGCCGATCGCCATTCTTGTCATCTATTCGTTTAATGCCTCGCGGCTGGTCACCGTCTGGGGCGGCTGGTCGCTCGTCTGGTACCGCGAGCTGCTGCACGACACGGCCATCCAGCAGGCCGCCTGGATCAGTGTGCGAGTCGCTGCGCTATCGGCTACAGCCGCAACAGTGTTCGGGACGCTCGCCGCCATCGCGCTGACTCGCCTGGGCTCGTTTCGTGGCCGCATGCTGTTTTCCGGCATGGTCTACGCCCCGCTGGTCATGCCGGAAGTGATCACTGGTCTTTCGCTGCTGCTGCTTTTTGTGGCGATCAGCGTTGACCGCGGATTTTGGACCGTGGTCATTGCTCACACCACCCTGACGATGTGCTTCGTGACCGTGATCGTGCAGTCACGGCTGGTCAATTTTGATCGCAGCCTCGAGGAAGCGGCGATGGATCTCGGATGTCCGCCATTCAGGACGTTCCTGACCGTTACCCTGCCGCTGATTGCGCCGGCGATTGCCGCCGGTTGGATGCTGGCTTTCTCGTTGTCGTTGGACGATCTGGTGATCGCGAGCTTCACCACCGGGCCGGGCGCAACGACGCTGCCCATCCGCATCTATTCGGAAGTCCGGTTGGGGGTGAAGCCGGAAATCAATGCCGTTTGCACGATCATGATCGCGGTCGTCGCGGTCGGCACCATAGTATCGTCACTGATAGCCAAAAGGGGTGCCGCGCGGCGCCAGCGCGCGGCACTGGGTGCCCAGCTCTGACGGCGTGGCCTGTATCAGTTGCTGCTGCTCTTTTCCGGCGGGTGGAACAGGACGGTCTACCAGCCGCTTCGCGCCAGCCGCGCGGGGGCGGGTGATCGTCTCCGGTAGAATGATAGTCGAAAGAGCCGACCGCGTGGTGGCTGTTATTCCGGCTTTCCCGCCGCCGGCTGAGTGGATGACTGGCCGGCAGCCGGAACAGTGCCGGAGGCTGCGGCACCGCCCGTCAGCCGTTCAATAGCCGATCGCACGGACTCACGCGTGCTGCGATCGCGCACTGCGTTGAGGAGCGGTGCGGCCGCCCCCGAGCGCCGGATTAGAGATTCCGGGTCAGGAAGCATGATCGGGTCGTCCCACGAGCCTTGCACGATGAATGGCAGCTCAAAGGGTGCCGCGCCCGGCTTCGGAGGCGCCACAAGCGCGGCCGTGCCCTTTAGATCCAGCTCGCGTGCCGGGATCGAGGCCGAGCCCACGAGCCCGAGCACAACTGTAGCACCCTCGACCTTCACGTCTTCGGCCGTAACTGTACCTTGGTTGATCTTCAAAGCGACGGTGATCTTGTCATAGGGCGTACGTCCGCTGCGGAATTCGCCGCCACCGGAAAGTGGCCGCCGTTCCAGCCTACGGAGCAACTGTTCGACATTGAGTCCCGCGAGCGCGCCGTTAGTCCCGGTCAATGTGGCTGTGCCGCTCAAGGTCTGCGTCACCGCCAGTATGCTGTCGCCCGTACCTTCAACGGCGAGCTGGATATTCCCTTTTCCTTCGAGCCGGCGCAGTCCGAACAATTGGCCGAGGCAGCTTTCGAGGTCGACGTCGGTAAACTGCAACTGCGATTTGACGTCGACACTCTGTTCGGAATTGGCGAGTGCGAGAGAGCCTTTGATGACTCCGTTATAAGCCTGGGCCTCTCCGATCGTGATCACCAGGTGTCCGCCACGCAGGTTTGCTGCAACGGCAGTGCGTCCAAGCTTGGCAGTGGAGACGGTGACGTTGGCAGCCGACAGGCGCAAGTCGATATCGAGCCCCGCGAGCCCATCAAGCGTGATGCGGCCATTATTCCATGCGCGTTCATTCGTGGTGAGAAGCCGGACAGTCGAAATATAGGGCGTCAGGTCGAGCGCGTCGGCGGCAAGCGTACCCTGCAGGATCTTTCGTCCATCGCCCGCGAATGTAAGCACGCCTTCGGCGGCATTGCCGTCGAGCTCTACATTGACGCTGGACAAACTGATGCTGCCGCCAACAACATTCGTTCGTGCCTTGATGGCGAACCGGCCGAAGCCGCCGCCGGGTAAAGGCTTTTGTCCCGTCCACACTAATGCGCTGCGCAGCGAGGCGGCATCTGCCGCAAGCGTGCCCTCGATCTTCAGGGTTGGCTTGATGCTGATGGCGCCTTCGAACGCAGCCTTCATCGGCTCGCCGGAGACGCGAAGTCTCAAGCCGCTGCGGCTGCCGGCGAGCGCAGAGGCGAAATCGGCAAGTGTCAGGCTCGCATCCATTGGCGCGTCGTGCCAGACGAAGCGCCCGGTGGCCCCGAAACTCTTTGAGATTGACGGCCAGGCCAGCGAGAATTCCACCCCGTACAATGTTTCGTTGAGTTGCCGAGCTTCGTCCCGGATTACGACCGTGCCGCCGTTGATCCGCATCTCTGAAAACGCAGTAAGCCGATGCGCGGTCGTTTGGCTGCGTGTGAGTGCTTCAATCAGAGCCGACCAATTGGACTGACCATTGGGCTGGAAATCGATCGCGATTCTTGGATTTTCCAGAGCGACATCCGCAATCTCGACACGCCCGATCAGCAGTGGGAAAAAGCGCAGGCGCGCCGTCAGACGTTCCGCGCTCAGCGCGGGTTCTTTGGCATCGCCAAGCACAACGTCCGCAAAGTTGACACTGCCTGTGGGAAACAGGGAAACGCTGGCCTTGCCGCGCAAAACCGGCTCAAGGCCGGTGACTTCGCGGATCTCTGCCAGAACCTGTTGCCGCACCGCATCGGCCGATACCAGGTAACCAGCGGTCGTGAGCACGGCGAGGCCGCCCGCAATCACCGCGAGCAGGATAAATCCCAAGCGCTTCAAGCCGTTAGCCGTTGTCAAAGGAGGTTCCGGTTGTGTTCGGCGTCGATGCCGACCGACTATAGCATCGGCCCCGCTCCGGCAAACTTTGGCGGGGCTCTGTGACCCTTTCAAGGCTGGAGGTTCAGTGGGTTAAGATTGCTGTGCATATGGCGGTCGGACGGGCGAACCCCCGCGATTTCCGCAATCATTTTCTTAATGATCGCCTCGCCGAACGCGCTGAAGTCCTTGGCTTCAAGCACAAAGCTGCCGGGCCCCCCGATTACATTGTCGCGATAGTATTTCTGCAGCCCGCCTGGTGGATTTGTGTGCTCGGGGTTCCATGGCAGCGGAGTTTCGCTCAGGATCGCCAGCCCGTTGATGTTGATGCCTAATGCCACTGCCTCATCGCGCGCGTGTGTGACGTCACGGCCGGAGTTGTTTGTGCCGTCACCCGATACATCGATGGTGCGACGTCCTGCTTCAAAGGGGGCGCGAGCAAGCTGCGCTACAGCTGCATCGATGCCTCCGCTGATCGACGTGCGATCGGCGTAAGAGCGTGGCGATTCAAGTAGCCGGTCGCCGAACGCCTGAGCGGTCGCCTGGCCATCGATCATCGTCCAGTCGATTACAACCTTCTGGTTTCCAAAGCCCGACCATTCCAGAAACAATACGCCGATACGGCCCTGCCGTCCCGACCGTATGGCCTCGAGGACGCGAGGATTGGCGAGAGCCGCCGCGTAACCTTCGCGTTGCAACTGGAATTTCTGGCTGTCGATACTGCGCGAGACATCAGCCGCCAGGACCAGAAGAAGATCGACGGACTGCGCTGCGCGTGTCGGCGAAGCGCCGAACGCTGCAAGAACAACCGCCAGCGTGACCGATATGCGGCGAAACAGTCGGCTCATAACGAGGAGCCTAGCCGATTTCGGAATTACTGCGCCAGCATCCGTGTGCTTGGGAATGCGATCTCGACCAACGTTCCATCACCGACCTCGCTCGCAATGCGCAGACAAGCGTGATTGGCCTCGACCAGGGCTTTTGTAATCGGTAGGCCAAGACCGGTTCCGCCGGGCCCCCAATGCATGGCTGAAGCGGGCTGACCGAAGGGCTGGAGAGCGGTCTGCAAATCCTTCTCGCTTATACCGGAACCGGTATCGCGGACACGCAGCACGACCTCCTGCTCGTCGGTCAACGCCGTTGAGACGATGACCTGTCCTCCGGCGCCCGTGAACTTGATGGAGTTGGACAAGAGATTTAGTGCAATCTGACGCATGGAGCGGGCATCAGCGATAACCTGCGGGAGGCTGGCGGAGAGCGCCGTACGAATGATGACCCGTTGGCGATTTGCCTGGTGCTGCATGATCGCGACGGATTGCTGGATCAGATCGTTCAAATTGACGCTTGTGAAGGCGAGCTCGAGTTTACCGGCTTCAATTTTCGACAGGTCCACGAGGTCGTTGAGGAGCGAGATCAGGTGGCCACCGGATGCATGAATATCCTTCAGGTACTGCCGATATCGCTCATTGCCGATCGGGCCGAAGCGCTCGCTCATCATCACCTCGGAAAAGCCGATGATAGCATTCAGCGGCGTGCGAATTTCGTGGCTGATCTTTGCGATGAACTCAGATTTGGCAATCGAAGCTTTCTCAGCGGCCTGTTTTGCGCTCGTCAGCTCCTCCGCAGTAAGCTTCCACGCGGTAAGGTCACGCAACACCGCGCACAGCTTTTCGCCTCCTTCGATGCGACCAATAGTGATGTATAGCGGAACCAAACCGCCCTGGCGGACGCGCCCGATCGCTTCGTAACCGGCATCGAGGACATCGGCGCCTGTGCTGTGGGCGATCCGGTCCAGATGCTGTGCCGCGGAGCGTCGGGTTTCCGGCGCCAGCAGATCGCCGAGCGAATGCTCGGTTAGATCGGAATACCCGAACAAAGCCTCGGCGCTGCGATTGGCGGAAAGTATGCGACCGGTTCGATCGATCACCAGCACGCCGTCCGTGGCAGTATCTAGGATTGCCCTGAGCTCGCGATTCTCTTCCTCGGTCCGGGGCGACGAGACGTTCGCCGAAGTTTCGTTCACATCGTTCACGCCCGCGCGCGTGTCGATCATCAGCACGAGCGCGCTGTCGTTGTTCCATGTTGCGCTGAACAAACGTCCCTCAACCGGCTTTTGCTTGCCGCTGACCGTGGCAATCGTGAGGGACTTCCCGGCGTTTTTCTTGTCCGAAGTTCTGGCCTTGCTTTCGATGAAAAGACTGTCGAGGCCGCCGGCCTCATTCAGGGCTTCCAGGGTGTGATAACCGGTCCAATCGAGGAAGGCGCGATTGGCATACATCAAAGTGTTCAGCCGATAGATCAGGATGCCGACCGGCAGACGATCGAGAATTGGCCGCGCGTCCTGAGCGTCGGAGGCTATTTTCAGCGGCTGCCGAACAGGCTGACTGATCGGGACATCCGGTTCGGAGCCGAAGTCGTCCGAAACAGGCGCGCGGGCCGCGGCTGACGTTCTCTTCAAGCGTTCGCTCAGCTCGCGGGCGAGCTCCTGAAATGCGCTTCGCTCGCGTGGATCCAATCTTGGTTCCTCCGAACGCGGCTCTGGAGCCGGATGGAAGGGAAGGACTTTGGATGTAGCCTCGATTGGCGGTGGTGTATCCGCAGAGGGCTCAGGCATGCGCCGCTGCCGTATCTGCTGCATCCGGTCTAGATCGCGACAAATGCCGAAACCGCGGAAACCCTTGAATTGCCGGTCTCTGTCGAAAACAGGCAAACCTGACATTTCAACGGGCAGGCGCTCGTCGGCATCATCCACTGGCCACATGAGGACGATGCCGCTGAATGTCTCGCGTGCTTCGATCGCGTTTGCGATTTGCCCCTGTGGATCGACATTCAGGGCTTGCGCAATGTCAGGCCAGCGGCGACCGAAAACACCCGCTGTGTTCGGCCCCAGCAGATCGGCGAATTCCTGATTTACGACGCTGAAGTGCGTATCGGCATCAGTTTGCCAAACAAAGCGGAAGGGAAAATGGTGCGGGTGCACTGCCGATGCCGGAAAATTCGGTTTTGGTGAAGATGCAATTGCCGTTGTGTGCTCGCGCGAACCGATGCCCGAACACACGATAGATTCGGTGAAGACGACAAGCAACGCGAAAGTCCGCCCCGCTCCAAGCCTAAGAACCTCGATGGGGCCGGCCCTAATGCTGCCTTCTGCGCTGCCATGGAGGCTTGCCTCGCGCGCGAGCTTTTCGGCGCCAAGCGCCAGGATGTCGCGCCGGGTGCCGAGCAGTATTTTTGCGGCGTGCTGCTCCTCGATCAGTTCGCCGTCAGCAGTAAACATCGCCGATGGTTGGGCGAGGTCCTGAAGCAAACAGCGTGCCTGATCAGGCAATGCAAGGTCGCGGCCAGCACGCTCTGTTGAGATGACGAGTGTCGCCGCACTGTTGTCTGCCAACGTGACGCGTGAGCATAGACATACCAGCACAGCCCCGGTGTGGGCGCCAAAGCCGTGCAAACGCTCCAGCCGCGGTGCCTCTGCACGCGGCAATGTCCCTGATAGACGTCTGACCTGTGCGGCCGCAGAATGGTCGGAATCGAAGCGCATGGCCGCAAGCACGCCGGGCGACCCAGCTCCGAAAATCGACCCGCCCGTCGGATTGGCCCACAGAATTTGGCTTCCATCTTCGCGCCACAGCCAGGCCGGCGCCGGACTAAGAGCGTGTGCAGCCAAACGTGGATCGCGAAGATGGGCGAGCTGCATGTCGGTCTGGTCGTCATCTCGGCGCGGAAACGTCCGCTGATAAGGCCCTCTTAGGGCCGCCGAGGTGCGGCGTCCACGGCACGCGAAACGCTGGCAGACCGCATGCGCAAATAACGTTAATGCAGCCCATTTTCCGTGGCTGGCACGTGTGGCGCGCAAACCTAGATAGAGTTTAGGTCTACGGCTGGGCAGCCGGTGGGACATGCAGGAGGATGTCATGGCAAAGGAAGGAACCCCACGGTTCGAAATTCCGGCGGATATGCGGGCGGTGGCGGAAAAAAGCGTCGAGCAGGCCAGGCAGGCTTTCGATATTTTCATTTCAGCGGCGCAACACGCCGTCAGCACAGCGGAAAACCAGGCGGCCAGCGTGCAAGCCGGCGCTAAGGACGTTGGCGAACTGGCGATCGGATTCGCGGAGCGAAACATCGCGTCCTCTTTCGAATTCGCGCAACGGCTTTTGCAGGCCAAAGATCCCAAGGACGTGATGGCGCTGCATGCGGACTACGTGAACTCCCAGATCGCGGCTCTTACGGAACAGGGCAAGGAACTTGGCGAACGGCTGGCCAAGATGACCGGGCAGGGTTCCAAGCGCTGATCCCTTGCCTGCTGACACGCGCGCCCTAGCGATGGGGCGGATCCCGCCCGAAACCCAGGGACACTGTCTTTTTGTGCATCGCAATATTTTTATTGCAATGCACCAAAAATGGGTGTATAAGCATCGGTCAAGTGGTCGCGGCGCGCAGGGTCAAGCACGGCGCGTGGCGACTCCCTAATTAGGGCCGATTTTTCCGAGGGCGGACGGTCCGATCTGGAATGCCCTCGCTACCAAAGGATGCTTTCTTATGCCTGAACCGACTACTTCCTCGGCTACAAAATCCAAGCCAAAGCCGGTCGCCGTGAGCACGCCAGCTTTCGAAATGCCGAAGTTTGAGATGCCCAAGTTCGAAATGCCGAAATTCGAGGTTCCGCCGGCCTTCCGCGAGTTCGCGGAAAAGGGCGTCGCTCAGGCCAAGGAAAATTACGAGAAGGTCAAGAGTGCTGCCGAGAAGGCAACCGACGTTCTTGAAGACACCTATTCGACGGCGTCCAAGGGCTGTGCGAGCTACAGCCTCAAAGTGATCGAGACGACGCGTGCAAACAGCGACGCTGCGTTCGACCTGCTCACCGAGGTGATGACTGCGAAGTCCTATTCCCAGGTGGTTGAACTTTACAGCGCCTATCTGCGCAAGCAATTCGATGCCTTCATCACGCAGGCAAAGGAACTGTCCGAGCATGCGCAGAAGGTGGCGACTGAAACTGCCGAACCGATCAAGGTCAGCATCAGTTCATTCAACAAGGCGGCCTGACGCCAGGCGTCGGCGCCTGCAGATAGTGGGTGCGAAGCCCGGGCAGAAATGCCCGGGCTTTCGTTTGCACCGAGGAAAAGCCGGGCCGCTTGCCAAAACGGCGGCCGGCACCTAGGTTCCGGCCGCTTGGATCGAGCATCCGGACGAAGCCGGTCGTGCAGGCGTAGCTCAGTTGGTTAGAGCGCTGGTCTGTGGAACCAGAGGTCGGTGGTTCAAGTCCACCCGCCTGTACCATTAAACATCGCTCAAAAGAAAAATGCCGGCGATTGTCGCCGGCATTTTTTATTGGCGTCGGTCTGTCGTTAGCGCCAGCTATATCGCCCGTTATAACGCTGAGGCGGCGGAACGTTGCGCGGCGGATAGGGGCGCGGGCCACCCTGTGGTCCGCCGAATATCCAGTCAAAGAAGTTGTTGCCGCCGCCATAGCTGTAGCCGCCGCCACCATACATCCCCACAGGCATGCGCACAGGCTTGGACGACGGATCCTTCGGTCGCTCGATTCCCATATCGGCTACCTTGCGCTCGCTGCTCTTGAGGATCGCGAACATCCTGGCGTCGCGCCCGTAGACATCGTCGCGCAGCTGCAGCTTGCCGGATTCATCCACGAAGGCGGTCTGATAGGTGAGGTGCACGGGGATGAATTTCGGGAAGTTGATATTGATCTCGTTCCCACCAAACATCGACTCAAGTCGCGCTTCGGTGTAGCGCTCCTTCGGCAACACGAGCGACAGCAGCTTTTCGCCATATGTCAGCGGATTCTGCACGCGCATGCAGCCGTGGCTGTAGGCCCGCTTCTCGCGCGAAAAGAGATGCTTGTCCGGCGTGTCGTGCTGATACACCAGGAACTTGTTCGGGAAATTGAAGCGGATGCGGCCGAGCGCGTTTCCGGCCCCGGGCGGCTGCGAAATATGGATCGTGCCATCCGGATCCTGCGTGAGCTTGAGACCAATGCGGTCGAGCGCTTGCGGATCTGCCTCCAAGGCCGGCAGGTATTCTTTCTCGATGATCGACGGCGGCACGTTCCAGGTCGGGTTGACCGTGATGAATTTCATTTCCGCGCTGACCATCGGCGTAGCCAGGTTCGGCTTACCCACCACGATCCGGGTGTGCCAGTAGACCTTGTCATTGTTGTAAAGCGTCAACGTATAGTCCGGCACGTTGACGATGACATGCGGATTGCCGAGATCGCGCGGTAGCCAGCGCCAGCGCTCCATGTTGACGATAATCGTTTCAACCGGGTCGCCAGACGCACGGCGCTCTTCCTTGCGCTCACCGTTGAGCGCGCGCACGGTGTTTGGTCCGAGGTCGCCGTCGACGTTGATGTCGCTTTCGGTCTGGAACGTTTTGACCGCGTCACGCACCGCGTCATCGTAGAGCGGATTGTCTTTGTCGCCCGGAATGTCGAGGCGCTTGCGCACCGCGACCACGCGCGCATCCTTCATGCCCGGACGCAAAATCTTGCCATCGGGCACGTGGACTCGCGGTTGCTCGGGCTTCGCCGCGATCTTGGTCTCGTGAGCGACCGGAGCCTTGCGCACTTCGGCGAGCTTGGCCTTCAGCGCCTTGAACCCCGCCTGTGGCGGATTGAAGCCGTCGAGGACCTTGGCTGCGTCATTGCCGTCGGCGAGCTTGGCCAAAACTTCCGCCGGGTCGGGTGCGGCGAGGTCATATTGGATATCCGGACCGACGCGGGTGAAGTGGATGCGACCGATCTGCGCATGACGCGCGAAGGTGAGTGTCGACGCAGTGAGCTTGAGCTCGGCCTCGGCTAGTGCGTCCGGACTGGCTGCTGACTTGAAGTCGGGCGTTGGATAGTCGGCCGGGTCGAGGCCAACAGTGTCAGCCTGGCCGAGGTACGCGATAGCGGCTTTGGTCCGTTCGTTGGCAATATTGTTACTCACCCACAGCGGCGCATAGTTGCGGCCACTGTAAAAGGCTTCGATGCCGGCGCGATCAGCCTTTCGGCTGACGAGGCGGTCGAACTGCCGCCCGGTGATCAATTCACGAAGCTTCTCGCCCACGGGGCTGTCAGGAGTTGGCGCGGCGGCGGCCGTGGACTTAGCCGGTTCGCTGGCGGGAGCTGCGGCGTCCTGCTTTGGCTCTTCCTTCGTGGCCTGCTTCGCCGGAGGCTGGATGTCCTTCGCCGTCAGAGGCGGAGGCAGCGACGTGTCCGGCACAGGCACTGCGGCCTGAGTTAGGCTTTCGGTTTGCTGCGCGGTAGCCGCGTGGCTGGACAGGGCCAGCACCAGAACGAGCGCCGTCGAGGCCAACAGGCGGTCAAATCGTGCACTTTTCACCACTTTATCTCCTAATGATGGAGGGCCAGGAAGCCACCTAATGTCATTCCATACTACTGATAGTGCGCACCCAGTTACGTTTTTCCCAATGGCTACGTCAAAACAGGAGGCAACTGTGGCTATTTTGCAAGATTACGCGATTCACGCGATTCACCGCACGTTTTAGCAAACAAGCAGGCGGAGCCGAAGGGAACAAATAGACAGGCGGGTGCTTCGTGGGCACTTTTCAGCAGTTATACCCAATAACACTTGCCTGCGGCGCCGTTATGGCGGCCAGCCATGACAAAGACGTGAAGGCTGCTATGAACCGCGAGGCCCTTGCAGCGTTTTCCCCCTGCGGTAATCTGACCGGGAACCGCTGGTTAGAATGCGGCTGAAAGGAAGCGCCATGGCCTGGACCACCCCGATTCTCGTCGAGTTTTGCATCGGACTTGAGATCAACGGCTATCTGCCGGCCGAGCTCTGATTTCCTGAGCCTGTCCCAACAACCCCGCTAAATGGGGCGCCTCACCGCCATTGTGCTTGGTTCGGCGGCGGGAGGCGCTTTTCCGCAATGGAACTGCCGGTGTCCGGTCTGCGCCTTGGCGTGGGCTCGCGATCCACGCGTCAAGCCGCGGATGCAAACTGGCCTCGCGGTTTCGGCCGGCGACGGCCATTGGACGCTGCTCAACGCCTCGCCTGATTTACCGGCACAGATCCGTGCGACATCCGCCCTCCACCCCCGCGACGGCTTGCGTGGTAGTCCAATTCACGCCGTCGTGTTGACGGGGGCGGAGATCGACCAGATTTCCGGGCTCTTGTCCCTGCGCGAAAGCACTCCATTTGCACTTTACGCCACGCCGGCCAGTCACGCGGCGGTAGCCGCCAATGCCATGTTTGGCGCGATGAGCTCGATGGCGCGCCATGCGGTCAATCCGGGCGAGCGCTTTACGCTCGCGGGCGGGATCGAAGCGACGCTGTTCATGGTGCCGGGCAAGGTTCCGCTGTACCTCGAAGGCGAAGCGCCGGAGCTCGATACCGAGAGCGCGGCCAACGTCGGCATCGAATTGCGGCGCGAGGGAGCAAGAATGGTATTCGTACCCGGAACAGCGACGGTCACCGAGCCAATGCGTGAGCGCTTTGCCGGCGCCGATGTCGTCCTGTTCGATGGTACGCTCTTTGCCGACGACGAAATGATCCGTACCGGGACCGGCCAAAAAACCGGCCGCCGCATGGGGCACATGCAAATCGACGGAGATGATGGCTCGCTACGCGCGCTGACGGGATTGTCGGCACGGCGTATCTTTATTCACATCAACAACACCAATCCGATCCTCGTCGATGGCTCTGCCGAACGGCGCAAGGTCGAGAACGCCGGCTGGCAGGTCGCTGAGGACGGCATGGAGATCGTGCTGTGAAGCTGCTGTCTCCGGACGAGCTTGAAGCCGCGCTGGGCGAGATTGGCGAAAGGCGCTATCACCGCCTGCACCCGTTTCATGCGCTGCTGCACGGCGGCAAATGCACCAGGGGTCAGGTGCAGGCGTGGGCACTCAACCGCTACTACTATCAGGCGATGATCCCGATCAAGGATGCGAGCCTGATTGCGCGTTGCGAGGATTCATCGATCCGCCGCCAGTGGCGCTCGCGTCTGGTCGACCATGATGGCGAGCAAGAGGGCGACGGCGGCATCGCGCGCTGGCTCAAGCTGACCGACGGCCTCGCGCTTGAACGCGGCTACGTCACGTCGTTGCGCGGTATACTGCCGGGCACGCGATTTGCGGTCGATGCCTATGTCCATTTCGTGCGCGAGAAGACCTTGCTTGAAGCCATCGCATCATCACTGACGGAGATGTTTTCGCCCGTCATCATCAGCGAACGCATGGCCGGAATGCTCGCGAACTATGACTTCATTACTCGCGAAACGCTGAGCTATTTCGACAAGCGGCCGCCGCAAGCGCAGCGCGATGCCGATTTCGCCCTGAACTTCGTCAAACGAAACGCCAGGACGCCGGAGCAACAACTAGCGGTCCTTGACGCGCTTGAGTTCAAATGCGGTGTGCTGTGGGCCATGCTGGATGCGCTGTATCATGCCTATGTGGCGCCCAAGCACGTTCCGAAAGGCGCGTTTGTGCCGGAGGATCAATGATGACGGAGCCGGTGATCCAGGTTTCGGACAGCGACCGCCCCAGGTTGCCGCGCGGCGTGCGGCTGACCCACAACGAGACGCAGGGCGGTTGGATCCTGCTGGCCCCGGAACGCGTCTTCAAAGCCGATGCAATCACCGCGGAGATACTCAAACGATGCACCGGTGAAACGACACTCCTTGAGATCGTGGACGATCTCGCCAGTACGTTCGCCGCCCCGCGCGAGCGCATTCATGCCGATGTCGTGAAGCTGCTGGGCGGCCTGGCGGAGAAGAAATTGTTGGAGTTGGGTTGAAGTGATGTGCAGCGTTCTTCCACCGTTCGTCCCCGTGAAAATGGGGACCGATCTGGATTCCCGCTTACGCGGGAATGAACGGGCAATGGACATGCCGTGACGAAAAACGGCCCCAGTGTGCCCGCGCCGCTCGGCCTGCTTGCCGAGCTCACGCATCGCTGTCCGCTCGGCTGTCCTTACTGCTCGAATCCGCTTGCGCTCGACAAGCGCAACGACGAGCTCGACACCGCGACGTGGGCGCGCGTTTTTGGCGAGGCGGCCGCGCTTGGCGTGCTGCAGGTGCATCTCTCCGGCGGGGAGCCGGCAGCGCGCCGCGATCTGCCCGACATCGTCAAGGCCGCGCGCGACGCCGCTCTTTACAGCAATCTCATTACGTCGGCCGTTGGCCTGACGCCGCAGACGCTCGCCGCGCTCGCCGCTACCGGGCTCGACCATGTGCAGATTTCGATTCAGGATAGCGACGAGGCGTCGGCCGACCACATCGCCGGCTACAAAGGCGCCTCCGCGCGCAAGCGCACCTTGGCCAGGGAAGTTGTGCGTCTGGGGTTGCCCCTCACCATCAACATGGTGGTGCACCGCGCCAATATTGCACGCATCGAAACGATGGTGGAACTAGCGCTGTCGCTTGGCGCGAGCCGCGTGGAAATCGCGCATGTGCAGTATTACGGCTGGGCCTTGAAAAATCGCGCGGCTTTGATGCCCACGCGCGACCAGGTGGACGACGCCGTGCGCACGGTGGAGACGCTGCGCGAAAGGCATCGTGGACAGATCGTCATCGATGCGGTGGTGCCGGACTACTATGCCCGCTTTCCCAAGCCATGCGTCGGCGGCTGGGGTCGCCGCTCGCTCAACATCACGCCGGCAGGCCGCGTGCTTCCGTGTCACGCCGCCGAAGTCATTCCCGGCCTTGAATTCTGGAACGTGCGCGAGCATTCGCTCGCCGACATCTGGCGTGCCTCGCCGGCGTTTATGGCTTTCCGCGGCACGGACTGGATGCAGGAGCCCTGCAAATCCTGTCCTCGGCGCGAACAGGATTTCGGCGGATGCCGCTGCCAGGCTTTCATGCTAACGGGCGATGCGCGCGCCACCGATCCGGTTTGTCATCTGTCACCGGAGCACGCCATCGTCGCGCAGGCGGCGGCTGAGCGGGCGGACGAGGCGTACGACTACCGATGTCTGCAATCTGCGGAATTGTCGATCCCGATTGCAAAAGAAAATTGAAAGGTAGAGACTTGTCGCCCAGGAGGAGCGCTCCGGGGCTGTTCTGAATGGGACCTCGCGAGACAAGCGCCTCCACGTAAGGGAGGAATTCGATGGGTCCGTGTCTCACGGCACAACGTTCTATTTTGCTTGCCGGCATCGCTGGCTTCCTGATAGCCGCCCCGGCTTTTGCCCAACAACCACCGGCATCTCCGCCCGCGGCCACGCCGCCGGCGGCGACACCTGCGGCACCACAGGCTTTGCCACCCGGCTCGCCTTTGATAGGCCGCCCTGAGGGAAATCCCAATGCCGCCAAGCTTGCGCCGATCGCTCCGCCGCCGATTC
>Ga0075422_10000135_pt1 | contig 17449 bp, 10 predicted proteins | sample SoiMethybrSBSTD1_FD_72776 | JGI IMG/M metagenome (GOLD analysis project Ga0075422, IMG submission 72776) | Bulk soil microbial communities from a Populus tree surrounding site in Tennessee, USA - Soil MetaG P. TD hybrid SBSTD1 | ecosystem: Environmental > Terrestrial > Soil > Tree plantation... | reverse complement strand
TCACCAGAGTGCTCTTCAGCCCATCCCGGACATCGATGTCTTGATGTGCCGCCCGATCCAGTTGGGAATACTGCTTGGCCGCTGCGACCAGGTGTGAGATCCGGCCGGTGGAGTCCTCGATCTCTCCCATGAGTTGTTCGATCTCCAGCGCATAGGTAACCCAGTGGAGACCGTCGGCGAGCAACACCGGTACGGTCTCAGCCACTTCGTCGAGCCACTCGGAATCAACGCCGGCGGCGACCAGCGTAGGTGCAAGATCCCACGCATCGTCGATGCCATGATCATCAAGCCAGGCAGAGATCTCGTCCTCAGCCTCGCTGACCTCAACAGGTGACAGCTTTTCGGCCTTAGCCATCTTCTCTACGGCGACTTCCTGGAGATCAGTAAGCGCTACCAGAGCCTTGGGGTCGACGTCCGCGGTCGCCAGGTGTACGAGCTTGCGCCGGATCTTGCTGACCAGTTCCCGCAGTGACGCGGTGGCGCGTACGGCAGCCGCCGCCGGATTGTTCAGCTCATGGGTAAGTCCCGCCGACAAGCGGCCGAGCGACAGCAGTCGCTCCCGCTGCCCGATGATGGCCTGGCTCGATTGAAAACCCATGGTGAGGCCCTCGATCAGGTGCATCGCCATCGGGAACCACTGGCGGAACTTATCCCCGAACTCCGCAGCACCGATGACCCAGAAATCGCAGTCCGTCACGGCTCGTGCAGAGGCCCAGTACGGCAGTTCAGCCATACCTTTGACGAACGACTGGGTCGCACCGGAGTAGACGCCGCGTTGGTTGGTGCGTCCGGTTTCTACCTCAGTGTTCTCCACCCGGCGATGCATCGACATCGTCCCGGACAGCAGGACATAGAAGCAGGTCGCCGGCTCCCCCTCCGTATAGACATTCTGCCCGCCCAACCAGCTCTCGCAGTATCCGTTTTCACTGAGCCAGGCCAGCTGCTCATCATCGAGATGCTCGAAGAGGAACAGCGTACGCAGCTCCGATGGGCTCAATCGCACAGGTTCGATGGTCTGCTCGCTCATGATCAACTCCTACTGCTCGGCCAGGTAGCGATGAACCAGGGTGACGGCGAGCGCTCCTTCGCCAACCGCGGACGCGACTCGCTTGACCGACTGGGCGCGGACATCGCCCGCCACGAAGACACCCGGGATGCTGGACTCCAACAGGTACGGGTCACGTTCCAGATCCCATGACTCAGGTCGCCTACCTCCGGCCGTCAACGCCATGCCAGTGACCACAAACCCGCTTGCATCGCGCACCAAAGACGGCGGCAGCCAGTCGGTCAGCGGCGCGGCGCCGATGAACACGAAGAGATGGCCGGAATCAACGACTTCCTGACCCCCAGCATGATCAACAAAAGTGACGCACTGCAGCCGGTCATTGCCGGTGCAGCTCTGCACCGATGTGTTCAGCCGGACATTGATGTTGGGTATCCGGGCGATCTGGGAGATCAGGTAGGACGACATGGATTTCTCCAACGAGTCGCCGCGCACGGCCATCGTCACCTTCGAGGCATATCGGGAGAAGAAGACCGCTGCCTGGCCGGCCGAATTCGCACCGCCGACGATGATCACGTGATCTCCCAGGCAGGACTCGGCTTGCGTGGCTGACGAGCCGTAATAGACGCCACGCCCAACAAGCTCGTCCGCTCCGGCCGCTTGGAGCTGGCGGTAGCTGACCCCAGTTGCCAACACGACGGCATGAGCCAGCACTGAGGATCCGTCGTCGAACAGCACCTCTCGTGCGGGACCTCTGACCTCAAGGCCGACGACTGACCGTGCGGTCAGCAGCTCGGCCCCGAAACGCAGGGCCTGCCGGCGCGCCCGATCGGTGAGCTGATCACCGGACACACCGTCGGGAAAACCGAGGTAGTTCTCGATCCGTGAGCTTTGCCCCGCCTGACCACCGGCTGCGGCTCGCTCCACGACGACGGTTTTGAGGCCCTCCGACGCGGCGTACACAGCAGCACCAAGGCCGGCCGGGCCGCTGCCGATGATCACGACGTCGTAGAACTCGCCCTGCGCCGTGGTGCTCAGCCCGACCGCGTTGGCCACCTCGAGCAGGGTCGGCTGTACCAGCGGCTGGCCGTCCCTGGTCACCACTATCGGAGCCTGGCTCTCCTCGGCACCTGCGGCTGCGAGCAGCCGCGCACCCTCGGGGTCTCCGACGTTGTACCAGCGGTAGGGAACCATGCTCCGGGCGAGGAAGTCGCGGATCTCATAGGAGGCCGCCGACCACGGGTGGCCCAAGATCTTGATCTTGTGCTCAGGTTCCTTGCCCTCGCGCCGCCACGCTTCCAAAAGCTCGTCGACGACCGGATAGAACTTCTCCTCCGGAGGCTCCCAGGGCTTCAACAGGTAGTGATCAACATCGACCACATTGATCGCCTGGATTGCTGCGTTGGTGTCGGCGTACGCAGTGAGCAGCGCCCGGCGTGCCCGAGGAACCAGATCCATGGCCTGCTCGAGGAAGTCGACCCCATTCATCCGCGGCATCCGGTAGTCGGCCAGGATCGCCGCGACTTGCTCGCCACGCAACACGACGTCCCTGATGGCTTCCAACGCCTCCTCGCCTGAGTCGGAGCGCATGATCCGGTAGTCCGCGCCATACCGGCGCCGTAGATCACGAGCCACCGCGCGCGAGACACTGGGGTCGTCGTCGACGGTCAGGAGCACCGGGCGCGTGGTTCGCTCGGGTCGCTCTGCGACTGGCGCTGTCATACGCCGACCTTGTCGACGTAGCACCAACGCCAGTGCTCGCCGGGCTCAGCAGAGGTAAAAACCGCGTGACCGGTAGCTTGGGCATGCGCACTTGCATGCTTCGCTGGGGAGGAGTCGCAGCAGCCGACGTGGTCACAGGTGAGGCAGCGGCGTAAGTGCACCCAGCGTCCCCCGACAGCGAGGCAGTCGCTGCAAGCCGGTTCGAAGCTGCTGGGCACCGGGGTCAGCGGAGTGGCGTCAAGATGATCGCAACTAGTCACAAGCCAGATCCTTTCTTCGCGTCAATCTAGTCTGCGCGCCGCACCACCCCGACACCTCAGGCGGGGCTGGCTGATCAGGCCGGGGTCAGGGGCGAGCCAAGCGGGACTGCCGCCGGCGCCGCAGCCCTGCTGCGGTGAGCAGTGCGACGATTTCGCGGGAGGAGACGGGCTGGGCACCTTCCGCCAGTGCCGCGCTGTAACGTTCGGCGATCACATCGTAGTGATCACGCTCAAATCCTCGTCTGGGGATGCCGATGCGTGCCGCGAAGTCGTGCAGCTCCTCATAAGAGCGATCGCTGATGAGGTGTGACCAGAGGTGGCCGTGCCCGGGCCAGATCGGCGGATCGATGTAGACCGTCAAGCTTCTGCTCTGCTCATGGGCGCCCCAACGTCACCCGCCGTGGGGTGGCGTGATCGATCAGGGCACGCCACGTCCGAACCAGACCGGGGTCGACGTAGGCCTTCGCTGATCCCAACGGTCGGGCGGCTGCACCGATCTGGAACGCCCCGATGCCCGCCCGCGCCAGCCAGGGCACATGTTCGGGCAGGAGGCCACCACCAGCCATGATGAGCGCACGCGCGAACTGGTCCAGGTGCGCCCGAGCGACAAGATCATCCAGACCCTCGCTCACACTTCGCGCGGATCCAGCGGTCAGCACCTGGTCCAGACCCGCCAACGTGCGCAGGTCGCGCCAGGCTCTGTTGCTTGCGATGCAGGCGTCCACCGCGCGATGAAACGTCCAGGGAACCTCTGGATGGCCGCTGAGGATCTCGGTCACCACGGCGACGTCCACCTCGGTGTGGCCGTTGAGGAAACCCAGTACAACACCGTCGGCGCCGACGGCGATGTAGCTGCTGAGGAGACCCTTGAGCCTGGCCACCTCGCCACCGTCTGTGGTGTAGCCCTGGCGCAGCCGAAGCACTACGCGTATCGGCAGGGTGGTCGCGCGGCGCACCTGACCAACCAGCGCCGGCTCCGGCGACAAACCATCCACGAGGTCCGATGTCAGCTCCAGCCGGTCCGCGCCACCGGCTTCGGCTCGTTCTGCATCTGCAGCGTGCAGCACCACGACCTCAAGCAATCCGCCCAAGTGCGCGCTCATCGCAGCGGGCGCTCTCCGCTGGTGCCGGGCGCTCGACGGGGGGTCATGGCGTCACGATATTCCTTGGGCCCGGAGAGACGCCCGACCGTAGAATTGCGGCGTGGCTGCGATGAAGCGGCTGGCCGCCGTCATCGCGGCGGCATGTGTGCTCTCGACAGGCTGCACATATACCACGGAGGAGCCGGGTCTCTTCCGCACTGGGACATCGCAGTCGCCAACCATCGAGAGGACGAAGCCACCGCCGGAGGCGACCAACCCGAATCTGCCGGTGGCCGCAGAGGCCGAGTGGACGACTGCCGAGGGGCTGAACATCAGCACTCGGTTCGCCATCCACGCCGTACGTCGTCTCCAGGACGCGACCGTCGTCGACTGGTCCGTCACCCCGCTGAGCGCCCCTGGCTACGCTCGCGGCGCAAACCTCCCCTCTTGGGTCGACATCGGTTTGAGCCGCAGCTCTGAGGGCGACGTCAACATGTTCTTGGTGGACGCGCCCGACGGAAAGGTCTACCGCACACTGAGCCACCAATCTCGACGGCTGTTCAACCGCTGCCTTTGCACTCCGCTGTGGTTGGCTCAGCAAGGCCTCCGGATCGGCGAGACGCGACTGCTGCAGGCGACCTTCCCGCCGTTGCCTGACACACTCGGGTTCATCGATGTGGACATGATCAACCTGGCACCCTTCGGGCACATCCCCGTGACTCCGATCGGCGAGGTGCCGACCGCGCTGCATCCGACCGACCTGGCCCGTCCGCCCGCCGGCGCGCGCACAACGCTGGGACAACAGGTATTCCGATATCGCCAAGAGCCGCGGCGGGTGCAGAGCATCTCCATCGACCGGGTTGTTGCGTCACCCGACGGAACATCATTGCAGTTGACGATCAAGTCGGTGACTGATCAGTCCACGTTCATCCTGGAGCCGGCGATGTCGCCAATCGGCGGCATCTTGCCCGAGAACGTCGATGTATTGGACCCCGACGTCGTGAGCGGGCCCATGATCAGGCCTGCCGGCATCCCGGCGGCCAAACCCTTGAGGGTGTCCTGGATGACAGCTGCTGTTGCCGGACGCAAGGCGTACGAGTGCCTGTGTAGCTCGCTGGGACTCTGGGCAGGGTCACTGCGACGCCAAGGCGGCCAGGCCAGCGTGGCGAGCAACTTTCCGGCGCTGCCGGCTGGCACCCAAGCCGTCGATGTGATCTTGCCCGGCGTTGCGACGCTCCCCGGCATCCCCGTGGTGAACGCCGCGGATCCGGCCACTCGGCTCGGACCTCCGAAGCCATCCGCGGGCGACACGTGGAGCTACTTCAGCGACGATCCTCCGCGTGGCTGGACGACCGCCCAGTGGCCGACGCCCCTTCCCGAGCCGGACCAGTTGAAGAACTATCGCTTCTTCATCGAGAGCATCACCCAGCTGCCGGGCTGGTAGCCAGTGATCGCTTGCCTGCCCATCGACCGCAGCCGCGTTTGCCGCCGCAGGACGGCCAGCGCATCATCTCAAACGTGAAGAAGGCGGCTCCCGAAGGAACCGCCATCCTCACAGACAGTGCTGCGACCTGATCAGAAGTCCATGCCGCCCATGCCGCCGTCGCCACCGGGCGGCATAGCGGGAGCCTTCTCCGGCTTGTCGGCGATGACTGCCTCAGTGGTCAAGAACAGGCCTGCGATCGAGGCTGCATTCTGCAGCGCCGAGCGGGTGACCTTGGTCGGGTCGGGCACGCCGGCGTCGAGCAGATTCTCGTACTCGCCCGTAGCGGCGTTCAGACCATGATCGGGAGGAAGCGTCTTCACCTTTTCGGCGACGACTCCCCCTTCGAGTCCGGCATTGATCGCGATCTGCTTCAGCGGCGCCTCCAGGGCGACCTTCACGATGTGGGCGCCGACTGCCTCGTCGCCTTCCAGCTTGAGGTCCTTGAAGGCCTTGGCACCGGCTTGAACGAGCGCAACGCCACCGCCGGCGACGATGCCCTCCTCGACAGCCGCCTTGGCGTTGCGGACGGCATCCTCAATGCGGTGCTTGCGCTCCTTGAGCTCAACCTCGGTAGCTGCCCCGACCTTGATCACTGCCACACCACCGGCCAGCTTGGCCAGCCGCTCCTGCAGCTTCTCGCGGTCGTAGTCGGAATCAGACTTCTCGATCTCAGCGCGAATCTGGTTGACGCGGCCCGCGATCTGCTCGGGGCTACCACCGCCCTCGATGATCGTCGTCTCGTCCTTGGTGATGATCACCTGACGAGCCTGGCCGAGCAGCTCGATGGTCACCCCGTCGAGCTTGAGTCCGACCTCTTCGCTGATCACCTGGCCACCGGTAAGGATGGCCATGTCGGTCAGCATTGCCTTGCGGCGGTCACCAAATCCAGGCGCCTTGACGGCGGCGGACTTGAAGGTGCCGCGGATCTTGTTGACGATAAGCGCCGCCAGCGCCTCGCCATCGACGTCCTCGGCGATCACCAGAAGCGGCTTGCCCGCCTGGATGACCTTCTCTAGGACCGGTAGCAGGTCCTTCAAGTTGGAGACCTTGGAGTTGACGATCAAGACGTATGGGTTGTCGAGGACGGTCTCCATGCGCTCGGTGTCGGTCACGAAGTAGGGCGAGATGTAGCCCTTGTCGAACCGCATGCCCTCGGTGAGCTCGAGCTCCAGCCCGAAGGTGTTCGACTCGTCGACGGTGATGACACCTTCCTTGCCGACCTTGTCCATGGCCTCGGCGATGATCTCGCCTACCTGGGTGTCGGCGGCGGAGATGGAGGCGGTAGCAGCAATCTGCTCCTTGGTCTCCACGTCCTTGGAAATGGCGGCGAGCTGCTCGACGACTGCTGCGACAGCCTTCTCGATGCCCCTCTTGAGGCTCATCGGGTTGGCGCCGGCAGTCACGTTCCGCAGGCCCTCACGTACCATCGCCTGCGCCAGCACGGTTGCCGTGGTGGTGCCGTCGCCGGCCACGTCATCGGTCTTCTTGGCAACTTCCTTGACGAGCTCGGCACCGATCTTCTCGTACGGGTCCTCGAGCTCGATTTCTTTGGCGATGCTCACGCCATCGTTGGTGATGGTCGGAGCACCCCACTTCTTCTCCAGCACGACATTGCGGCCCTTAGGTCCAAGGGTCACCTTGACGGCGTCGGCGAGGATATTCATCCCCCGCTCGAGGCCACGCCGCGCTTCAGTGTTGAACTGAATGAGTTTGGGCATGTTCTCCGCTAGTCCTGTGAGTGATTGACGGCTCTTCGAGCGGTGCCCGCGACGGACGGCCCATGGGAGCCTCACCGGTCAGAAGAGGTGGCACTCTCGGAGGGAGAGTGCTAATGACCTTTTTAGCACTCTCCCTATGCGAGTGCAAACGGTCGGGTATTTGATTGCTCCGCTGCTTTCGCTCGTTCCGCGCGGATCGCGCCTCGGCGCTCGCCTACTTCGTCATCGCTCGCAGACGATAAAGCATGTCCGCTCGCTCCACCTCAGCACGGCGAGTGGCGCGATGCGAAACGACCTAGTGCTGCATCTTTCCGCAGAGGCCACCAACGGGGGAATGCGCGGCGGGTCTCAAGGGTTGCGCTGAACATGGCCCAGTCGACCGAGCAGCAGACAATTACGCGCGCATCGGTCGGCCTCCGTTCCGAACGCGGGCCGATTCTGCTGGCGGTAATGCTGAGCGTGGGGCTTATTGCCATCGACGCGACGATCCTCGCCACAGCAGTGCCGTCGATCGTCAATGATCTTGGCGGCTTCGCTCAGTTCCCCTGGCTGTTTTCCATTTACTTGTTGGCACAGGCGGTATCGGTACCGATGTTCGCCAAGTTCACCGACCTGATCGGACGCAAGCCGATCATCCTGGTAGGGATCGGCCTGTTTCTTCTCGGATCGATCTTGTGCGGCGTCGCTTGGAGCATGCCGGCGCTCATCGCGTTCCGCGCAATCCAGGGGCTCGGGGCGGGCGCGATACAGCCAACCGGAATGACGATCATCGGCGACATCTACTCGGTGGCCGAGCGCGCCCGGGTTCAGGGTTATGTCGCCAGCGTCTGGGCGATCTCAGCAGTAGTGGGACCAGCGTTGGGTGGGATCTTCGTCGACTTTCTGAACTGGCGTTGGATCTTCTTCGTCAACATCCCGCTTGGCGCACTCGCAGCATGGTGGCTGATTCGCAGATTCAACGAGAAGGTGGCCCGGAGGCAACACCGCATCGATGTTGCCGGGGCGGCCCTGCTCGGTATTGGCTCCTCGCTGATCATCCTCGGACTCCTCGAGGGCGGCATTCTGTGGCAGTGGTCGTCGGTGCCCAGCATTGCCATTCTCAGTGTCGGCGTGCTTCTCATCATCGTTTTTGCCCTGGTTGAGCGAGGGGCCAGTGAGCCAATCCTTCCCGGCTGGGTTTTTCGAAGCCGGCTGCTCAACTCCACGAATCTCGCCGCTCTCGGGATCGGCGTGCTGCTGATCGGACTCACCTCCTTCATCCCGCTGTACGCCCAAGGTGTGCTGCATACCAGCGCGCTGGTGGCAGGCTTCGCGCTCGCGGCTCTGACGCTCGGCTGGCCGTTGGCAGCGTCGCTGGCCGGCCGGATCTATCTGAGAATCGGCTTCCGGCGGACAGCGCTGATCGGTGCAGCCGTGATCATGATCGGTTCGGGACTGCTCACGCTGCTCTCATCGCACAGCTCGGTCTGGCAGGTGGCCGCCACATGCTTCGTGATCGGCGCGGGCTTGGGACTTGTCGCGAGCCCGACACTGATCGCCGCGCAGTCGGCGGTCGATTGGAACCGTCGTGGCGTAGTTACCGGCACCTTTGTCTTCGGCCGGTCCATGGGCAGCGCGCTCGGCATCGCCGTCTTTGGTGCGATTGCCAATGCGTCACTGAGCCGGCGGTTCGGCGGCCATGTCTCCTCTACTGCCAGCGCCATTCCGGCGAGCATTCTCCAGCCTGCCTTGCACTGGGTCTTCCTTGCTGCGGCCGCGATTGCGGTGCTGTTGGCGGCCGCGGTGCTGATCATGCCCAACTCGGTGATGGATGAGAGCGCTTCCCAGACGTAAATTGGTGGGATGAGGCGGCGGGTCCTCGGCACGCTCCTTGTTCTTGGGTGTCTTGTCGCAGGCTGCTCGTACGAGCGCGCCGAGCCGGGTCTCTTCAACCGGCCGATGACGCATGAGACCACCGCCCCGCCACTTCGTCCCGTGACGCCCGACGAGGCATCGCAAGTCTCTAATTCCGAACTGCCAGTGGTCGGCGAAGCGATCTGGACCTCGACGGATGGCCTCGACATCACCGTGCGAATTGCAATACACGCTGTCCGACGTGTCACCGCCGGCACCGTCCTTGACTGGTCGGTGACTCCGCTTCATGGCCCGGGCCTACGTCCTAACGAGCCGGTACCGAGAAGAGTGGACCTCGGCCTCACCAGGCCTGGCGAAGGCTATCCGAACATTCTCCTGGTGGATGCCGCGCGATCGCGGGTGTACCGGCCGCTGACCCTCACGGGACCTGGTTCCCATTGCCTGTGCACGCCGGTTACGCACGTCCAACAGAATCTGAGGCTCGACTTCACCACATTGCTACAGGTCGCCTTTCCGCCCTTGCCACCCGACGTTGAGAACGTCGACGTGCAACTGGCCACCGTCCCGCCGTTCTGGCAGGTGCCGGTGACGCCGGCCGGCATGCTGCCGCTTGCGAGCTATCCCACCGATCTGATCGCGCCTGTCGAACCTACGTCGGTGCTCGCCAGCACGAAGGCGTTCCGCTACGGCCCGGCTGGACAGCACTATCTCGTCATGATCAATCGCGTATCCGCCAGCAGCAGCTTCACATCGATCGCCTGGACCATCCTGGCACTCGAACCTGGTCGCGGTCTGCAGACAGCCTCGAGCCCGCCGTTCGCAGACGCGGATCCTCCCGTGCATCCGTTCAACGAAATCTCGGCTGGCGGACCTCAGGTGAGGTTGGGCGACCAGGTGTTGCGAGCTCGTTTGGTGACGACCAAGCTCGCCGGTCGGGGGGCGCTGGAATGCCTGTGCACGGACTTGCGTATCGGGGCTGCGGTTTCGCGTGGTATCGGACAGCAGATCAGTGTGGTTACCAACCTGCCACCGCTCCCACCCGGCACCTCGAAAGTTGCCATTGTGCTGCCCGGTTTGACCACCCTCACCGACGTTGCCGTGACCGCGGCGCCGGACGCGACGTTCCGCTCAGCTGGACCCGCCGTGCGGGATTCACAGGTTTGGACCTATGGGGCGGACCAGCCACGTTCGGGTTGGGCACCTCGTGACTGGCCTACACCGGTGCCGCGGCTGTACCAATTTCGGGACACGCGAGCAACAGTCGACACGATTGTCCGCTAGGTCGGGGAGTCGGCTCGGCGGCGTCCGCTATGCGGGGCCGCCCGCGGGCGCCAGCTCGGCGACAAGCTGCACGACATCAGCAATCGAGTTGGCTACCCGAGTGGGCCGGTAGGGAAAGCGTTCGACCTCCTCGGCTTTCGTCGAGCCGGTCAGCACCAATATGGTGCGCAGCCCTGCTTCCATGCCGGAGACCACATCGGTGTCCATCCGGTCGCCGATCATCATAGAGGTTTCGGAATGCGCATCGATGGCGTTCAGCGCCGACCGCATATTGAGGGGATTGGGCTTGCCTACGAAGTACGGCCGGATGCCGGTGGCCTGGGTGATCAGGGCAGCGAAAGACCCGCAAGCGGGTATCGATCCCTCCGATGAGGGGCCTGTTGGATCCGGGTTCGTCGCGATGAAGCGCGCCCCGCGCTCGATCAGCCTGATGGCCCGCGTGATGTTCTCGAACGAGTGGGTTTTGGTCTCGCCGAGTACGACGTAGTCCGGGTCACGCTCTGTGAGCACGAACCCCACATCGTGTAACGCAGACGTGAGTCCTACATCGCCGATCACATAGGCCGTGCCGCCAGCCTTCTGACGAGCAAGGAACTGCGCGGTAGCCAGCGCCGATGTCCAGATGCACTCCTCAGGTATGTCGATGCCACTGCGCAGCAGCCTGGCTCGCAGATCGCGTGCCGTGTAGATCGAGTTGTTGGTCAGCACCAGGAACCGTCGTCCATGCTCTTGCAGTGCTGCGATGAATTCCGAGGCGCCAGGTAGTGCTTGCTCCTCATGCACCAGAACGCCGTCCATGTCAGTCAGCCACGATTCGATGGGCTTGGGATCGATCATGGGAGTCATTCTTCTATGCGGGCCGACTCTGTCGATGTCCGCAGCTGCCCTTCGACAAGCTCAGGGCATGGCAGGAAGCGCCCGCCTGCCTGCTGCCAGACTTCGGCGTATGACCGATGTACGTCTGCCAGACCCCGCCATGGTGGTGCTGGCCGGGGCGGCCGGTTCGGGAAAGTCCACGTGGGCAGCCGAGCGATTTCGTAACCCCGAAATCGTGAGCTCGGACGCACTACGCGCAGCTCTCGGCAGCGGCCCGTCGGACTTGGATGCATCGGTCGAAGCGTTCGCGTTGCTTGATCAGATCGTCGCGGCCCGGACGAGGCGCTCGTTGATGACGGTGATCGACACCCTGGGCCTGGATGCCGAGCGGCGCGGCGACTATCTGCGCCTCGCACGGGCGACGGGCCTCCCGGCGGTTCTCGTGATCATGGACACCGCGGCCGCTCTCTGCCGGGAACGCAATCGGCTGCGCGATAGACCGGTACCGGCGCCCGTCCTCACCGCTCAGCTACGCAAGATCAACAAGCTCTTGGAGTCGGCCGCCGAAGAGGGCTGGGACCAAATCGTGATCATCGACCAAGCAGGTGCCGCTGACACGCAGCTCGAGGAGCCCGCTGCTGATCATGATCAGGACACCTGGAGCACGCTGCCGCGCGTCGTGCTCCAGGTGTCGCGGTTTCCTTGGGGAGACGAGGATCCCACCGGCTGGCTCCGGGATGTCGCACTGGCGGCCGACGCAATGGGGTTCGACGGCATCGCCCTGATGGACCATCTGATTCAGATCCCACAGGTCGACCGCGCGTGGGAACCGATTCCCGAGCCCTGGGTCACCCTCGGCATGCTCGCCGGGCTGGATACCGATCTCCGGTTGGGCACCCTCGTTTCACCCGTCACGTTCCGCGAGCCCGGGATCATCGCCAAGACCGTCGCCACCCTTGACGTGCTGAGCAACGGCCGGGCTTTCTGCGGGCTCGGCGCCGGCTGGTGGCTGCGAGAACATCAGGCATACGGCTTGGACTTTCCCGCTGACCGTCAACGGCTTGATCAACTTCAGGTCTGTATCGAGACGCTCCGAGCGCTCTGGGCACCCGGTACCAAGGCCTACCATGGCCGTTACGTGCACCTGCCCGAAACCACCTGCTATCCGCGTCCAGCCAGCGACGTGCCGATCATCGTCGGCGGTTCGGGAGAGCGACGGACGCTGCGGATCGTCGCCGAGCAGGCCGACGGCTGCAATCTGCCGTCCGATCAAGCGATCCTACCGACCAAGATCGACATCCTGCACCGGCACTGCGCCGCGATGGGGCGTGATCCCGCCAGCGTGGAGATCACCGTCCTCGACCTGCCAGTGCTTGGCAGAGACCGGGAGGATGTCGCCGCCCGGGTGGAGCGGCTTCGTGGACGGTTGCCGGCCGCCGTCTATGCCGCCCGCCATCATGCTGGAACCCCCGCTGATCATGCGCGGCGCTATCTCGAGCTCGGCGCGCTCGGAGTCGGCACGATTTTTCTCGCGCTGCCGGACCTGGCTGGCGCAGATGATCTTGCTCGGTGCGCGCCACTGTTGGCAGCGCTGCACGGCTAACTCTGCGCCTGGTTCAGCAGCCGTTCTGTCTCCGCGGCGTACGCAGGCATGCCGAAGGCACGGTACGCGCTCAGCGCGCCCTCGAGCATCTTGGCTGCGCGCGCGTGGTCGCCGGTGGCTCCCCGATCCAGCAGAATCCTGGCGTGCAGGCGCCCTAGGTCGGTCAGCTCGAGCCGGTTAGGCATCCGCTCGGCGACCTCGCGGGCGATGGCGAAATGGCGCTCGGCTTCGTCCCAGCGACGACGAGCTGCGGCAACCAGACCTGCGCGAGTCTCCATCAGCCGACCGTCGAAGGTGATCCATCTCTTGCCAAGCTCGAGCACCCCTTCCACAAGGGGGGACAGTGCCGCTACCTGCTGGTAATGCCCACACAGGTAGAGGGCCTCGACAAAGCCGAGCATGCAATTCCATGCGCCAATGCCATTGACCCGGTCGAGACTGGGCAGTTTCGACTGCGATTGCGTCGCCAGGAAAAGGGCCATCACCTCGTCGGCGCGGCCCTGATAGGCCAGATGCCGCGCCAGCAGCGACACGCTCTGCCCGGCAAATGCGGCCGGCGGCTCAAGTGCGACGGCGTTGCGCAGCTCGGCCTCGGCGCGTTCGGCGTTGCCTCGCCAGTGTGCGGCTAGGCCGAGATAGATGTTGCCCACATAGCGCCACGGCAGCCCGCCGCGCACGCCGATGTCCAAGATCTGGGGACCCAGCGCCTCCACCTGTGGCAGGTCACCAAGCATCGCCGCCTCGCGAATCCGGTCACAAAGCACCATGTAGGCCGCACCCAGGTGACCCAGCCGCTCGGCTATACCCAGTGTCTTGTCTGAGAGGCGAACCGCCTGCTCGCGACTGCCGAGCGTGCCGTCTTCGTAGATCACAAACGCCTCCACGCTGCAGAGATCCCACAGCGCACTGTCCCGTTCGAACACCTCGGCCGCCCGCGTACCGGCCCGGATTCCGTCGGCGAACTCGCCGAAGCTCAGATGGTGGATGGTTTGCATGTGCAATACATCGGCCAGCGCCCGCTCGTTGCCGACCTGTTCAGCGAGCGCCCGTGCCTGCTCGAAGGTTGTTGTGGCCGCGACGTAGTCGCCACTGATGCTAAGCGCCCATCCCAGCGCGGATAGCAGGCGAGCCTTGTCCGCACTAACGATGTCTCCGAGGGCTGCCAACGTTCGCTGGCCGACTTGCACTCCTTCAACCAGTCGAGCACTCCACGTCAGCTGGTACACCATCGCCCAACCCAATCGGCCGATGGCCTCCGCCTGATCAAGTGTCTGATAGTGGTCCAGGGCCTCATTCATCGTGCGCAAGGCGTCATCCCAGCGGCCCACGCTGCGGAGCGCCATCGCGAGCCGCTCGAGCAGTTGACCCCGACCGAGCTGATCATCGGCCGGCAGCAGTGACAGCGCGTGCTCGTAGTGGCCGACTGCGTCGTCGAACGCCGCCGCGTCGAAGGCCCGCTCGCCAGCGATTGTCAGATAGCGGACCAGGTTCGTCCTATCGCCGGAGTGTCCACGCGTGAGGTGATAGGCAAGATCACCGGCGTGCGCGTCGAGATCATCGGCGTAGCGCCGCGTGATGGCCTCAGCGGTCTGTAAGTGCAGCCGCTCACGCTTGACTGCAGAGACGCCCGACAGCAGTGTCTGGGCGATCAGCTCATGGCTGAACTTCAGCTCGCCAGTGACTTTGCCGGGCATGACAAGGCGGGCGCGCTCCGCTTCGTCGAAGGCGTCAACAAGCGCGTCTAGGTCCGTACCTGCGACCTCGCCGACCAGATCGGGGATGAACACCCTGCCTGACACCGCAGCCGCAACCAGCACCTCACGGGTGGACGGAGTCAGCCGGTCTAGTCGTTGCCCCAGCACCAGCCGGATGCTTTCCGGCACTGACAGCTCGTCGATCCGCAGGCCCGGACGAAGCCCCCCATCGTCGTCCAACAGCACGCCGGACTCGACGAGGTGCAGGTAGACCTCCTCGACAAAAAATGGGTTGCCCTCGGTCTCGCTGTCGATCACGCGCACCAACTCCTCAGGCGCCGCCTGTCCGGTCAGGGCCCGCAGCATCGCGCGTACGCCGTCAAACGACAGTCGACGCAGGTTTAGCTGTTCCACCAGGCGACGACGCCGGAGCTGGGCTATGACCAGGTTGAGCGGATGGTACAAGTCCACTTCGAGATCCCGGTAGGTGCCGAGTATGAGTACTGGCATCTCGGGCAGCAGCGGCGCCAAATACTCTGTGAGCAGCACCGTTGACTCATCGGCCCAGTGCAGGTCCTCCAGCACCAGTAGCAGCGGTCGACCCTGCGCGGCACGGCCCATGAACTCGCTGAAGCTGTTCCACACGTAGCGTCTCGCCAGCTCGGCCGGCAGCTCCAGTGGTGGCGGGATATCCGGGAAGGCGCGCCGCAGGGCCGGCGCGATGCGGGCGATCTCGGGAGCGACGTCGCCAAGTGCTCGTCGTAGCGCCAGCGAGCTGCGCGGGCTGCTGATCGCCTGTTCGATGATCTCGACATAGGGCAAGTACGGCGGTGCACTGCTCATCTCCACGCAGTGTCCAGTCAGCACCTGCATCCCGCGCGCCTGGGCTTCCTCGCCGATCTCCGCGACTAATCGTGACTTGCCCACGCCAGCTTCTCCGGCGATAAGAGCCAACCGACCGTCGCCGGCTAGTGCATCGTCAACGAGCCGTCGCAAGCTGGCACGCTCGGCGTCCCGCTCGACAAACGGCGTGAGTGGCGCTGGCCCAGCACTGGCCCGCCCGCTCGCCGGAGCGCTATCCCAGGACACCTCATAGAGCCGCCAGCTCTCCGGAAATCCACGCAGCCAGAACAGCCCCGAATCGAGGAAAGACCAATCCAGCTGGGGCTCAGCGTGCTTACGCACGTCGTCGGTGATCAAGATCTGCCCGCCAACCGCCTCGGCCATCACTCGAGCCGCGGCATGCACGGCCTGCCCGCGCAGGTCGCCGTCGCGTTCGGCGACCTGGCCGTTGTGGATGCCGACGCGGATCTCGACGGCCCGCTCCGGATCGGCTCTGTTGTGCTCCTGCACGGCGCGCTGGATGCCGGCAGCGGCACGTACGGCTGCCGCCGAAGACGGAAACGAAATGAGGAACCCATCACCGAGGGACGTCCGTACCCGACCACCGAACGATGTGACTTGCTCATGAACGATCGCCGCTTGCAGCCCCAGGATGTCGTCAGCGTCCCTGTCGCCGCGCGTCCGCCGCAGTGCGGTCGAGCCGACGACGTCGGTCATCATGATCGTCAGCATCTTCGCTTCCCGGCTGCGATCCGACAAGGGTTACCTCCCTGTAGCTGCTCACCACCGGACCGGCCAGCTCAGACTACGGCGGCAACTGCGTTGCTCGCCGCGTAACGCCGTTAGACCCGCGCCTGACTCAGCAGCCGTTCCGCCTCAGCGGCATAGGCGTACATGCCGAACGTGCGGTAAGCGGACAAAGCCTCGTCCAACATCTCGGCAGCGCGAGCGTAGTCGCCATTGCTTTCGCGATCTAGCAGCATCCGGGCTTGGAAGCGGTGCAGGTCGGCCAGCTCGAGCCGGTTGGACATCTGGGCGGCGACCTTTCTGGCGATGGCGAACTGGCGTTCGGCTTCGTCCCAGCGATGGGTCGCTGCGGCGACGAGACCGGCACGGGTCTCCACCAGCCGGCCGTCGTAAGCGATCCATCTTCGACCGAGCCCGCGCACGCCTTCGACAAGTGGCGCTAGTGATGCGGCCTGTTCGTGCAGGTCACACAGGTAGAACGCCTCAACGAAGCCGAGCACGCAGCTCCACGAGCCGACGCCGTTGACCCGGTCGAGGCTAGGCAGCTGTGATTGGGCTGACTCGAAGAGTTCCATCACCTCCTCGGCACGCCCGTGGTAGGCCAGGTGCCGTGCCAGCAGCGAACTGCTTTGCCCGGCGAACGCGCCCGGCGGTTCCAGCTCGACGGCGTTGCGCAGCTGGGCCTCGGCGAGTTCGCTGTCATCTCGCCAATGTGCGGCCAGGCCCAGGTAGAGGTGGCCAAAGTAGCGAAACGGCAGCCCGCCCCGCTCACCGATGTCCAAAATCTGTGGACCAAGCGCCTCCACCTGCGCCAGGTCTCCGAGCATCGCCGCCTGGCGGATCCGGTCGATGAGTACAAGGAATGCTGCGCCGTGGTGGCCAAGTCGCTCCGCGATGCCCAGCGTCTTGTCGGCAAGCCTGACGGCCTGCTCGCGACTTCCCAGCGAACCGTCCTGGTAGATCACGAACGCCTGCACGCTGCAGAGATCCCACAGCGCGCTCTCCTGCTCGAACGTCTCAGCGGCCTGCAAGCCGACGCGAATCCCATCGGCAAACTCGGCGTAGCCGAGATGGTGCGCGGTCTGCATGTGCAGCACGTCGGCCAGGGCCCGCTCGTTGCCCACCTGCTCAGCAAGCGCCCGCGCCTGATCGAACATGGCCGCAGCCGCGGCATAGTCGCCGCTTGCGCTGAGCGCCCGTCCCAGCCCAGAGAGAAGGCGGGCCCTGTCAGCGCTCGCGGTGTCGCCGAGCGGCGCCATCGCTCGTTGGCAGATCGCCACGGCCTCGCTCAGCCGGCCGTTCCAGGTGAGCTGGTACACCATGGCCCAGCCCAATCTGCC